>Ga0210396_10002176_pt1 | contig 20213 bp, 13 predicted proteins | sample IncBWH17OmetaG_FD_155466 | JGI IMG/M metagenome (GOLD analysis project Ga0210396, IMG submission 155466) | Forest soil microbial communities from Barre Woods Harvard Forest LTER site, Petersham, Massachusetts, United States - Inc-BW-H-17-O ... | reverse complement strand
CGGTTTGCACCATTGACCAGCGGCGGGAGAGGCGGATGGGGCCAGCAGGCGCAGTGTGCCGAGCATGCGGCACCGAGCTTCGCCACGGTGCCCGGTTCTGCGACGCATGCGGGGCGCCCGCGCCGGAAACGGGAGAGCAGCCTGAGTTCAAGCAAGTGACCGTGTTGTTCGCCGACGTGGTGAATTCCTTGACGATCGCCTCCAGGGTGGGCGAGGAGCGGTTGCGCGAGATAATGGCCGACGTCTTCGGTTGCGCGGCAACGATTACTCGGCGCTACGGTGGCACGGTCGATAAGTTCACCGGCGACGGCATCATGGCGTTGTTCGGGGCGCCAGTCGCTCTGGAGGATCACGCTTTTCGAGCCTGCCTGGCGGCTTTGGATATCCAGGAGCAAATCGCGCTGCTGGCCGACGAAGTACAGCGCCGCGATGCCGTCGTGCTGCGGCTGCGCGTCGGGCTGAACTCGGGCCGGGTGATCGCCGGGGAAATCAGTTCAGACGCAAGGGCATATACCGCGGTCGGCGAGCAGGTCGGGTTGGCGCAGCGGATGGAATCCGTCGCCCCACCCGGCGGGGTGATGCTCAGCGAATCCACCGCGCGGCTGGTCGAACACGTCACCGTGCTGGGGGCGCCCGAGTCGGTACACGTCAAGGGCACCGAAGAGCCGTTACCGGCGCGTCGACTGCTTGGGGCCGCGGCGGAGCGCATCGGGATCGGCCGACGCGAGCCGACCCTGGTCGGACGCACCTGGGTGATGAACACCGTCGCCGGCATCCTCGAGCAGGCGATCAGCGGTGCGGGATGTGTGGCCGGCGTGGTCGGGCCACCCGGTATCGGCAAGAGTCGCATCATGCGCGAGGCCGTGACGCTGGCGACCGCCCGCGGGGTCGACGTGTTTTCCGTCGCCTGCGAATCCCATACTCGCGATGTCCCGTTCCGTCTGGTCGCGCGATTGCTGCGCACGGTATTCGGAGTCAGCGGGCTCGACGATCAGGCGGGTCGGGCGCAGGTCCGGGCCCGCATCCCCGACGCCAACCCCGAGGACCTGCTGCTGCTCGACGACCTGCTCGGAATCGGCGACTCCGACGCCGCGGCGCCCGCCATCACCGCCGATGCCCGTCGGCGACGGTTGGCAGCTCTGTTGAACGCCGCCCTCTTGGCGCGTACCACGCCGGCGCTGTATGTGATCGAGGACTTGCACTGGATCGACGAGGTCAGCGAGGCCATGCTCGCTGAGTTCGTCACCGTTGTGCCGCAAAGCCCTTCGCTCGTGTTGATGGCTTATCGACCCGAATACCGGGGCGCGCTGTCGCGGACACCGGGCGCACAGACGATCTCCTTGGCGCCGCTCAACGCGGCGCAGACCACCGCGTTGACCACCGAGCTGCTGGGTACCGACTCGTCGGTGCGCGCCCTGGCCGGCAGGATCGCCGAACGAGCCGCCGGGAACCCATTCTTCGCCGAGGAGATGGTTCTTGATCTCGCTCAACGCGGTGTGCTCGACGGCGATCGCGGCGCCTATCTCTGCCACGATGACGCCGCCGACATCACTGTGCCGGGCACGCTGCAGGCCACCATCGCCGCCCGCATCGACCGCCTCGGTAGGCCGGCCAAACAGTTCCTGTACGCCGCTGCGGTTGTCGGCGCGCGATTCAGGGCTGAGCTGGTGGCCCCCGTGATCGATGACATCGACGTTGGGGAGGCGATTGCCGAGTTGCTCCAGGTGGAGCTGATCGATCAGGTGATGTTCACTCCGCGGGCCCAGTACGCGTTTCGGCACCCGCTGATCCGAACGGTCGCCTACGAGTCACAGTTGAAGGCCGGACGCACCGAGTTGCACCGGCGCTTGGCCGTCGCGATCGAACAGCAGGATCCCGGGGCGGCCGACGAGAACGCCGCTTTGATTGCCGAAAACCTCGAAGCCGCTGGGGATTTGCGTGCGGCGTTCGACTGGCATATGCGCGCCGGCGCCTGGTCGGCTTTTCGCGATATTCGCGCGGCCCGCACCAACTGGCAGCGCGCACGCCAGGTTGCTGACCGGTTACCGGCCGACGTCCCGTATCGGGCGTCGCTGCAGATCGCGCCGCGTAACCTGCTCTGCGGCACCCTGTGGCGAACCGGTGGCAGCGTCGCCGCCACGGGTTTCGACGAACTGCGAGATCTGTGTACAGCGGCTGATGACAAAGTGTCGCTGGCGATCGGTATGACCGGGTTCATCATGGCGCTGACGTTTCACAACCGTTTCCGCGAGGCGGCCCAGGTGGCCTCCGAGCAGAGCGAGCTGCTGGAATCGATCGGAGATCCGACGCTGACCGTCGCTCTGCTGTTCGCGGCGATCTACGCCAAATGTCAGGCGGGCGAGATGACCGAGGCGCTGCGATTGTCGGACCGGCTCATCGATTTGGCCGATGGCGACGCCACTAAGGGCGACTTGATCTTCGGTTCACCGCTGAGTACCGCGATCGCGATGCGCGGACACGTCAAGATGTGCCTGGGAATCCCAGGATGGCTGGACGACGCCGCCGACTCAATCGCGATGGCTGCTCCGCTGGATCCGACCAGTTACGTGTTCGCCCTGCTCTGGAAATACGTCGCCTCTATACCTTTCGGGGCGCTGCCGGCCGATGCGACCGCGATGCGTGAGACCACCGAGGCACTGCGCATCGCCGAAAGTTTCAGCGACGACTTCGTCCTAGGCATGGGGCGACTCTGCCGGGGCCTCGTTCTGGTTGTCGGCGAAGGCCCGCAACGTGATGCGGGTCTCGACCTATTCAGTCAAGCCCGCGATATGGCCGTGGCGGAGCGATTCTCGCTGAGCGCGCTGACGATCGTCGAACCCGAGTTCGCATGGGAGGAGGCCCGCACCGGCGATCTCGATGGCGCCATCGAATTGATGCGGGGAGTCGTGGGCGGGGCGTACGAAAGCGGCGACATGATCTGGCGCGGTAGGGCGACCGAAGTTCTGGTGCAACTGCTGGTCCGACGCGGCTCCAGTGGCGACCAGAGCGAAGCACAGGCCGCGATCGACCAACTGGCCGCCGTACCCACCGATCCCGGTTTCGTGCTCCACGAACTGCCGCTGTTGCGCTCGCGGGCGCTGCTCGCGCTTGCGCGTCGCGACGAAAGCAGCTGCCGAAAACTCTTGGAACAACACCGCGCCAAGGCGGCAGCCGCAGGCTTCGATGCTCTGATAACCGATATGGACTCGAATTTAACTGCAGCACAGCATAATTTGGTGAGTGAGTAATGACAGGGCTGGGCGAACGCGCCGTCGTTCTCGGTGCGAGCATGGGTGGGCTGCTGGCCGCGAGGGTCCTGGCCGATTTCTTTGAAACCGTCACTGTCGTCGAGCGGGATGCGCTGCCGGACGACGACCCCGCTGTTCGACGCGGGGTACCGCAGGCGCGTCACGTTCATGTTCTGCTGGCCCGCGGAGCGCAGATCTTGGATGAACTCTTCCCCGGGTTTCTCGATGAACTGGTTGCCGACGGAGCTCCCGTTTGGGACGACGGCGAGTTGTCCAAGCTGCACTTGTCTTTCGGCGGCCACGACATACTCCGCTCGGGCAGGGTGGCAAAGGAGCCCAAGGCGCTGGCGATCCACATGCCGAGCAGGCCGTTTCTGGAATGCCATGTGCGGCGGCGCCTGCGGGCGATGAGCAACGTGACGATCCTCAGCGGCCACGAGATGGCCGAGGTGACAACGACTCCGGATCGTAGGCGCGTCACCGGAGTGCGGGTGGTCGATCCCGACGGTGCTGGACGAGAGTTGACGGCCGATGTCGTCATGGACGCGATGGGACGGGGCGCGCATACGCCGGCTTTGCTGGAGAGACTCGGATATGGGCGGCCGGTCGAGGACCACATTGTCATGCACACGAACTACGTAAGCCAACTGCTGCGAATCCCGCACGGCACGCTTACCGAGATGTTGGTCGACATCGGCCCCGCGCCGGACAGGCCGGCCGGAATGTTCCTGAGTGGCTACGAGAACGACACCTGGATGTTCACGGTCTTCGGGATGGCGGGGCACCAGCCGCCTCGTGACTTGGCCGGGATGCTGTCATTCGCCCAGGAGTACTGCCCCGACCACCTGATCGCCGCGATGCGGGCCGCCGAACCGGTCAGCGAGGTGGCGCATCACCATATGCCGTCCAGCCAGTGGCGACGCTACGACAGGATGCCCGAACTACCCGATGGTCTGTTGGTGTGCGGGGATGCCATCTGCAGTGTCAACCCCATCTACGGGCAAGGAATGACGCTCGCCGCGTTGCAGGCTGTCGCGCTGCGGGAATCTCTGCGTGCTGGCGGCGCGGATCTCGCGCGGCGATACTTTCGCGCCTCCGCGAAACCGATTGAGGTGGCCTGGCAGATGGTAGCGAGCCTGGACCTGGCTTTCCCGGCGGTGGCAGGTCGACGGTCGAGATGGATGCGCATCGCCACCCGGCTGATGGACTGGGCGATGGCAGCCTCTGAGTCCGATCTCGTTGTCGCCGTGCGCTTCTTCAGAGTCAACAGCCTGATCGACTCCCCGATTCGCCTGCTGCACCCCGCGTTTCTGTACCGGGTGGCCGTCGTCAACGTGCGCCGCCGGAGAGCTGATCGGCAACCTCGGCGCGCCGCTGACTGGGAAGCCGGACGAGCCGGCTAACGACACGCAGAACCCTCCGTTGCGTGGCCGTCTGCGCTGCGGCCGAACCGTTGACGAGCAATGGATATCGTCGTCGCTACGGGTAGCCATACCGGCAAGTCCTGGCGACTCTCAGGGTCATCGGCATTCGCAAAGGCGACTCCTCACGGCGTATAGAAACCACGAATGCGGTGATAGCGGTGACGCCCCAGCAGTGCATTAGCTGCCTGCAACCCCGACCTTACCGCGGCCTCGATGCAGCCCGCGTTCATCCCGCAATCGGTCCAGTCACCGGCCAGTACCAAGTTGTCGTAACCACTTTCGTCCGGCCGCAACCGATATTGGTCGCTGCCGGGTAACGACTGCACGTAGCGGTCCGACGGGTCGATGTTCACGCTGACATGCTGGGTCGCCAAGGCCTCGCGCCCTCGTTGACCGTTAACGCCGCTGAGCAGATGCCATGCGAAGCCCTCTTCGGTGACGGCGTTCGGGAAGTAGAGCCCCACGCGCTGATCGAGGAAATTCACCGCCGCGGCATGGACCTGATCGGTAAATCGATTGAGGTAAACCAAACGGTCATCCGCTGTGGGCCAAGGTGCATCGAGGCTGCCGCAGAAGTATGCGACGGCGCCGGGCCGTTCGGTGCGCGGCCAATTCTCGGCCCATAGCGTTTGGGGCATCGAGGCCCACGTGTCGAAGGGCGGTACATAGGCACTGACGGTCGCCCCGGGCGTGTTGCAGCCGAGTGACGCCTCGTCCGGCCGCAGCCAGATCTGGAAGGCCTGGGTCGCTACGGTGCGGACGTGTGCTGCCATGTCGCGCCATTCCGGGCGATCCTCGATGAGCTCGCCGGCCACGATCGGAACCATCCCAATCGACACGGCGAGCACCACGTGATCGAAATCGATACCACTTCGCAGAGTTCGTATTTCGACATCGTCATGCGCGCCGAAATGCGATTCCGTCGCATCCAGCCCAGCGGTTGCTCGGAGCTGTTCGGTAAGGGGCAGCTTGGGGAACACCGGGAGACCGCGAATCCTGGTAAGCGGTTCGTAATGTTGAAGGCCTTCGGCCAACCGGGCTTGGCGGGCCATCGTTATCGTGGCGACCGACCGACGCGAGGTATCCAAGTGCAGCGCGTCGAGACGGTGGAAGAACTCGAATTTCACACCCCGCCTTCGCAGTGCCTGATACAGCGGTGCGATCACGACATCGCCCATCCCGGCGGTCATCTTCCAGAAAATTGCTCCTCGATAACCGAAAAGGACTTGGCCGATAAGGAATGTCATCACGCCGGCACCAACCGCGGGCCGCCGCGGGTCGCCATCGCGGTAACCGAACACCAAGTCATACACGCCGCGCACCATGGCCGAATCGAGAACATCAGGATGTGCGCCGTGCCGAACGATCCAGTCGCAGAAGTCTTGGTCGTTGATGGCCGCGAAGCCATGGGCATCGGTGATCAGCTTGTCGGCGATGATGCCGCGTATGGCGGCGACGACCAGAGATAGCAACACCCAACTGCGCCTGCGATCCACTCGGTTGTCAGCGTCGATCGCGTTGCGTACCGCAAGGAGCGTGTGTTCGAGGATGTCGGACGGCGGGGCCTGGCTGAATTGCGGATCCACCACTGCCAGTAGCACTGCCAACGTCGCCCGCATTGCCGCGTCCGCCGGCAGCGACGGCGGCGGCGCGGGGGGATCGGCCGACGCGCTGAGCATCAGACGCCCCGGGGCCGCATCACGGAGCGAGTCGGCGAAGGCAAGTACGAGTCCTAGGGCGCGCTCGACGAACGCGACCGCGGTAAGTTCGCGGCCCGTGCTGTCCGGGTCGCCGGGCAGCTTGTCGTCGCGCGGGTGCGTGCCGTGCCACGTGACCCAGTTGTCATTCCAGCTATCGGCCAGCCCGGGGTTGTCGGCGGGTGCGATCGCCTCTTCCCAGGTCTGTATTGGTGCTATGGGATCTGTTGTGGCCCTGTTTAATTCGGTGTAGCACTCCCGCAGTAGGGCGAATGCGTTCTCATACGATCCCAGCCAGATGTGCAGTCCGTGTTCCTCGATGCGCCCATTAGGGCCGCGGCTGGATGCCGCCTTGCCCCCGAGCCGCCAGCCGCCACCAATGATGGCGACCTTCCCCCCGGGCCGTCTCACTCGAGCATTGCCCGGGCGGGCGCGACTTCCGGCCAACTGCTCCCTTCGGAAAACCCACTCAGCGCGCCCGATACCGCGTGCCGGGACGGTGCACCGTCGAGCGCGAAAAGATCTGTCGCGGCGCGTAGCTGGAAGATCGGCGCATCCTGACGCCGTGCCAACTCCAAGGCCGCCTCGAGATCCTCGCGGCGTGCGCCGATGTCGTCCGTGGTGTGGGCTCGCAGCCGCAACAACTCCGCGTCGTAGAAGTGCATCCTGGTTCGTTCGGCCAACTCCAGCCCGATCTGCAAACGCTCGCGTGCCCTCGGCAATTCGCCGCTGGCAATGAGCAGGCGTGCCAAGATGGCGTCGTAGAAGGTGACGAGCGAGATTGTGTCCATCGCTCGCGACACCTCGACGAATGCGGTTAGCGCCGCTACGTGTGGCTGCAACATCACCCGGTCGGCATTGTCCGCCAAGGCCGATACGGCGGCCACTGTGGCCTGCTGGGCCGTCCCGACCAGCGCCCAAAAATCGAAGCCGTGCTGCTCGCCCAGGGTAATCAGCTCGACCGCGGCCTCTGCGGCACGGTGCAGCTGCCCGGCTTCCAGCCGGATCAACAACTCCATTTGTCGCGCATAGGCCAAACTGAAAGCGCCTTTGGGAAAGGGTATTTCGGCACACCGCTGTTCGGTTCGATCCAGCTCGGCGGCCACGCCGGCGAGGTCACCGTCGATGTAGCGGGCCAGTGCCAGATGCGTGTACAGCCCTGCGGTGGCGTCGTTGGGCATAAACAACATCGCTTCGAGGTCGCGGGTACATGCCTCGGTCAGTGTATTGGCTGCCACCTCAAGTTTCTTGTTGGCGTACCCGAATTCGCCTCGGTACCAGGCCAACATCCCCAGCCCGAATTCGTTGATGGGCAGGAAGCACTCCCGCGGACCGGTGAGCTGCGCACGCACCGACCTGACCAGCCGTTCGGCACGGTCGAGGTCGGCCCGCATCGTGTAGTACGGGTAGAGCGACATTACGGTCGAAAAGAGGTCGTCGTCGGCTAAGTCGCTGCTGCACAGGGCGAGACAACGTTCGAAGTCGGCGGCGGCGTTCTGGCTCGCCACACCCTCGGCCGCCTGTGCCAGGAACGCGCGCCCGAGTCGAAGCGCGATTTCAAGGCGGTCGCGTTCGCCTCCGGACGGGCAGAGCTCGGCCTGTGAAATGGCGTGCGCCAAGTAGGTCAGTGCCTCCCGGAGTGCGCCGCGCAGCCGGGCATTGGCCGCCGCCGCGGCGTAGGCCGATGCCGCCTCGGAAAAGCGCTCGGCACGCTCGTAGTGACGCGCGATCAACGGCCAGTCGGGATTGCCCTGCGTCGACGCCAGGCCGTCTGCGATGCGGCTGTGCAAACTACGGCGAAGCGTGGGCGGCGACAGTTCCTCGGCTACTTCGCGGAGTAGCTCATGGCGAAAGCGGAAACTCTCTTGGCCCAGCGATTCCAGCACGCGAGCACTCACCAGTTCGTCGATCACCGCATCGACTTCACCCTTGGGCAAGTCCAGCACCGATAGCAACAATCCACGCTCGATACGGCTGCCGATAATGGCGGCCGCCTCGACCACCTGCACCGCGCTTTGCCTGGACCGAAGACGCGCAAACAACGCCTCGTACAGAGTGTCGGGCACAACGTGCGAGTTAGACGCGTCGGAAGGTTGCTCCTTGAGCTTTGCGACCACTTCTTCGATGTAGAGCGGAATCCCAACGCAGCGTTGGCGTATCGCACGTTGTTCCTCAGCGCTTACCCCTGGGTGCAAGGCGGTGATCAACTGGTCGGCTTCGTCGTCGCCGAGCGGCTGGAGTTCGAACAATTGCGCTTTCGCGACGTCGGGCGCAGACATTCGGTTGCGGTTGGTCATCACGACAAGGACGTGCCCGCCGAGGTCGCCATCCAAGAGTGAACCAACCACGTCGAAGGTGTCCTCATCGAACCAGTGCATGTCCTCGACGAGGATGAGCGTGGGCGCATCCCGGCTGCATGCCATTAAATATTCGTGGACCGCGCCGGTAATTTGCTGATAGAGCTTGCGGCCCACGGCGGGTACAGCGCTATAGCCGGTTTCCGGACCGATGCCCAGCACCGGACCCAAAAGCGGGACGCTGGTAGCCGGGTCAAGTGAACGTTCCTCGAGCTCGCGGCGCAGATACCGCAGTCGTTCCTCCGGTTGGGAAGCGCGGTCGATGCCACAGCGGCGTTCCAACAGCCGACGGACCGGACGTAACCCGACGTCGGTATAGAACGGCGAGCCGATCAGCTGAAGAACGACGCCGTGCGACCGCTCCGCCATTTCGACGGCCGACCACGCGAGGCGGCTCTTGCCGATCCCGGCCTCACCCACAAAGACGACTCCGGCGGTCCGCAACTCTCCGACGCTCGCCTGAGCCCACGCTTGTTCTAAGTAGGAGAATTGGGATTCTCGTCCGACTAGCGGGCCTGCCGGAGTCTGGGTCAGGTCGCGCTCGGCCACAACCAGGAAATAGAGGACCGGTTGGTCAACGCCCTTGACGGCCTTGGGAAGGTGTGCCTTGAGTTCGAATCGGCTACGGGTGAGTTGCTCGACGGCCTGAGAAACGGCGACGGTGCCGGGTTCGGCGAGGCTGCACATCCGAGCGGCGAGGTTGGCGGCGAAGCCGTAAACGTCATCCTGGGCGGTATCCAAATACGCAATGCCACGGTGGATTCCGACCCGCACGTCGATGTCGAAACCGAACCGGCGCCGTACACGGGCGCTGAGTAGGGCGATCTCGCGCGTAATGTCAAGTCCGGCCTGCACGGCACGCTGGACATCGTCCTCGTGTGCTTCCGGATGGCCGAAGACGGCGAGCAGCCCGTCGCCCTTGGTGTTGCCGAGGTGGCCGCCATAATGCTGGACGACGCGTAGCACCTCGTCGCGGTAGCGTCCAACCACAGTGCGATATGTCTCGGGCTCGATTCGGGTCGACAGCGCGGTTGAATCAACGAGGTCCGCGAAAAGGATTGTTATCCTTCGGATTTCGCCCGGATCGGCCGGGGCGGCAAGCAGATCCTCGGCATCGACGTTGTGACGGTCGACGGCCAGGACCTGCTCGGCGAGACGGTTGGCGGTCGCCCGATGCCCCTCGGCGAGTGCGCGCAGTGCGCGATCGAGCAGTTCGTCAACGCCTGGGGCTGGGTCGGGTCGGCTCACAGGGTGACAATGACCTGCGGAGCTAGGGGCGACGGAGCACCATTGTTTATCGAAACGCTGATCTCGACCTGGAACATGCCGCTGGCCATCCCAACAGGATTGATCGTCAACGAAAAAGCTTTCGCAGTACCCGCTTTCAACACGCCGCCCTTAGGCGTGAATCTGACCAGGCCGGCGAAGTTTTCAGCTACGCCGGGGCGCGCCAGCTTTTCCGCTTTCAGTACGACCACGTCTGCAATTGCGGCGCCGGGGACCGTATACGGCCCAAACTCCTTCACCCGTTTGGCCAACACGCCCGGTCCGGCGACGATGGCTTCGGCGGCTTCGGCCGTCCGAAGCACGGCCACACTGGTCAACTTGATCGCCGAGTCGACCCATTTGTCTTTGAACTTGCCCGCGTCGATCTTTTCAGCGGCCTCACCGGCAATCTCCGCCACGTCGGTCAGGGCAGTTTGGACCACCGCCGCGACTTCGTCGACGACCAGCATCGGGCGGTTATCGGGCTCGATCTGCAACGGTATTCGGGCAAGCTCCGCCCCCCCGGTGATGGCGATGTCGGCGAGTTGGTACATCGCTTTGATCGCGTCTTTCCCCTTGTATTTGCCGGGCTTTTTGTTGTTGATGTGGTCGAAGGCATCGATCGCGACCTGCGTCGCGTCGTGGACCATTTTGCGTGTGATCGTCGCGTAACGCGAGGCGATTGCTTTCGGGTCATCCATTGGCGCCGTCCTTATTCGTTATTTGTTGGCGTCACTTGGGGTTTCACGTTGCTTTCCGCAGTCTTGTATGCTTCCACCGCGAACTTTTCCAGATGCTTGCCGAATTCCTTGGTGATTTCCTTGACATCGTCGCGCGTCATGCCGTCCAACCACCGCTCGCCTGCCTTGGCGGCGAGTTTTTGCGAGCGATCGATGTGATGGGTCAGCAATGTGCGGACATCACCCATCGCGTGGCCGAAATCCGGTGGCAGCTTGGCACGTCCGCCGACTGGCTGCCCAACGCCGGACAGCTTCTCTTCCCCGGTCAACACCGTCTCCACGAACGGCTCGGTACCGATGGTCGGATCGTTGCGTACCTCGGTGGCTGTCCCTGACAGCAAGTCATTCGCGTACGTTCCCCAACCCAGCAGACAGCCGAGGGCAGCGGTGGCGGTCGGGCTCAGTCCCTGAACGCGTTCCTGCTTGCTGGTGTGGATCTGCACGCCCTTCTGCGACGGGTCGGCGGTGCCGTTGTGCGGTGTGATCCAGATGTAGCCGTTATCGACCTCAACCATGCCCGAGTCGTCCTGACGGTCGGGATCGAGGTCGTAGTTAAGGAAGATGCCGCCGTTGCCGTCGCTTCCGTAATAGAAGAGCAGCGCCGTTTGCATGCTCCACTCAGCGCACTCGGGGCCGATCGTTTCCAGAATCCGTGCCCATCCGCATGCGGTGTACGACTTGGGCTGCTGGGCAGCGACATCGCAGAAAAACTTGGCGAACAGCTTCCAGTTTCGGGGATCGAGAATTTTCTCAATGTCATCGACAGACAGGTCGTCATCTGTCGTGTCGGTGTAGAGCGTGCTGCAATATTGATCACCGAACAACTCGAGTGTGCCGAAGCACGGCACGGACTGATTGGCGAATTGCTGATTGACCTTCGTCGCGGCGAAGCTCCGCCACTGTTCCCGTGACTCGAGCCGCTTCGCCTCGTCGAGCAGGTCGTTCACGGTCTGTTCCAACGTCGTGCCGGTAAGGGTCGGGCCTACCCAGGAGCCGACCGCCGCCAGCATGATTTGAGCAGGCAAATTCGGGTTCGCGCTGAGGTGGGGAGGCATGCCGCCCAGGTCGGCGATTCTTGCCAGCACCATTGCCGCATAGGCCGAACGCGCCAGCACCGGATCGTGGTACGGGGTGTATTGACTGCCGGTAACACGCTCCGGCAGCGCGGCGGGAGTTCTTGGCGGCGCGGGAGGGGGCTCATTCGCGCCCGTGGGCGGGGGCTCAGGGGAAGGGGGCTCGGTCCTCGGCTGCGGAGTGGGCTGGGGGGTCGGCTCGGTGCCCAGCGCAGCGGTGGCGAGCCGCATCCGCTCCTCCGCGTTCGGGGCCTGCAGATATCGCAGCGACTGGTCGACACTGGGAAACGTTACGGGCGCGCGCAACTCGCGATTGCGTACGTGCTGCCGGTTGGCGAAATCTAGGAGTTCGTGGTACCAGCCGGACTGCCCGAAACCGGTCGTGTTGGGCAGCAAGGTTCCCACGATGCGCAGCACGGCATCCGGATTGGCGCCGCTGCCGTCCTTCGCGTAGAGGACGGCCTCATCGATTGCGCCGTAAAACGACAATTGGGACTGCAAGAGATTCAGCAAGGCCCGACCTCCAGCTGTTAACGCCGTTAGCATACCGATGAGCAAGCCAAATGTTTGGTTATCCGACCGGAGTTCACGGGAGCGAAATGTGACCGAGCGAGACAATGACGCCAGTGTCTCCAATATTCCGTGGGCGTCGGTGTTCGACCCGGCCTTGAATATCCGGGCACTGGGTGAGATTCAGGCTCGCGGGTTTCGGGCCGCTACCGAGGTGGTTAATCAGTTCATCCGCCCGGTCGACACCAAACCCGTTCCCGACTCTGCCGACACCAGGTCGGCGCCGGACGAGCAGGCTACGCCGCCAAATGTCGACCAAGTGCTGCAAGTATGGCAGCGATTGGCCGCACAAGCGGTCGAATCGCTGCGGGGGGCGACGCAACCGCGTGCTGAGGTTGCCTCGGTCGATGTTCAACACGCCACGTCGAGCGGAGCTGTTTCCCTGGTGGCCAGCGAGCCCGGCGCGGTGTCGACCGAAGTCTGGCTGCATAACCACGGTGCCGAGGATCTTGGCAAGGTGCGCTTGCGCTGCAGCGATTTGTTGGCCCACGACGGAGCGCTGATCGACTCGGCGATGGTGCGCTTCGAGCCCGACACCGTGCCGATGGTGGCGCGATGCAGCCGCGGTGTCACGGTGGAGATCGATGTGCCCGACGACATCGCTGCCGGCAACTACCGCGGCACGTTGCTTGCCGATGGTTATCCCGACATTTGGCTGCCGGTCGTGTTGAGCGTGCTGCCGCGAGGCTCATGACCAGCACGGCCGAGGGAACTGAACTCGTTACCACCGTCGAAGACCGGCTGCGGCAGGTCGGCAAGGTGGTGCGCCGTTCGATGCTGGATGCGTTGCCTGACGGAGAACCAAGTCAATGGCTTTACGCACCGATGCGGGAATACCCGTCACGGCCTGGCAAGGCATTACGGCCGGCGCTGTGCCTGTCCGCAGGCCGCGCTTTTGGCGCCGATCCGCACGACCTGCTCGGTATCGCGGTGGCGATCGAGCTGATGCACAACGCTTTTCTCGTCCACGACGACATCGCCGACGGCAGCGAAATGCGCCGTGGCCGACCGACGTTGGCGACGACGTACGGAGCTGCCGCGGCGCTCAATGCCGGTGACGGCTTGGCGATCGTGGCCAGCCAGGTGCTGCGCCGGGCCACCCGCCGCCTCGACCGCGATCTGGCTGACCTGGTCTGGGCCGAGTTCGACACCATGGCAATGCGCACCCTCGAGGGGCAGGCGACCGAGATCGGTTGGCAGCTCGACGAAGTGGAGGATCTGAACCCAGAGGACTACCTGCACCTCATCATGCACAAGACATGCTGGTACACCACCATCCACCCGCTGCGTGTCGGCGCGATCGTCGGTTCACGCGGCAAGGTGGAGCTGGGTCCGTTGGTGCGGTTCGGTTTTCACTTCGGCGCGGCGTTTCAGATCCGCGACGACTTGCTCAATCTGGTCGGTGACGAGCGAATGTACGGCAAGGAAATTCTGGGCGATCTTTATGAAGGCAAACGCACGCTGCCGCTCATGCACCTGCTCAGCGTCGCTCAAGGCACCGACCACGCCCTGGTCCGCGAATACCTGCACCTGACGAGATCGCAGCGGTCGGCTGAGCTGGTGCAGCGAGTGCGCGCGTTGATGGACGACTACGGCAGCATCGCGTTCACCAGTGAATACGCCGAAGGCATCTTGCTGGTCGCCGAGGAGTACTTCGAACACGCCTTCGCCGGTGCTGAACCCGGCGCCGACCTCGACTTCCTCCGAGCCCTGGTGCCCTACGTGTGGGCACGCTGGCGCTGACGCCTGCCGCGATATGGTTTCGCCGTGGCCGAGACCGCGCCGTTGCACGTGCAAATGATCGCCAAGACCGAGTTCTTCGCGCCGCCGGACGTGCCCTGGAGCACCGACGCCGACGGCGGCGAAGCGCTGGTCGAGTTCGCCGGGCGGGCTTGCTATCAGAGCTGGTCCAAGCCCAATCCCAAGACCGCGACAAACGCCGGCTATCTGCGGCACATCATCGACGTCGGGCATTTCTCAGTGCTCGAGCACGCAAGTGTGTCGTTCTACATCACCGGCATCTCGCGGTCGTGTACCCACGAGCTGATCCGGCACCGGCACTTCTCTTACTCGCAGCTCTCGCAGCGCTACGTCCCGGAAAAAGAGTCCCGGGTGGTCGTGCCGCCGGGCATCGAAGACGATGCCGAACTGCAGCAGATCCTCGCCGAGGCCGCCGACGCCAGCCGCGCCACCTACACCGAGCTGCTGAGCAGGCTGGAAGCCAAATTCGCCGATCAGCCAAATGCGGTTTTGCGCCGCAAACAGGCCCGCCAAGCTGCCCGCGCTGTGCTGCCCAACGCCACCGAGACCCGCATCGTGGTCACCGGTAACTACCGCGCCTGGCGGCACTTCATCGCCATGCGGGCCAGCGAGCACGCCGACGTGGAAATCCGGCGGCTGGCGATCGTGTGTCTGCGCCGGCTCGTCGACGTCGCGCCCGCGGTATTCAGCGATTTCCAGATCGCCACGCTGGCCGACGGCACCGAGGTGGCGACAAGTCCGCTAGCCACCGAGGCCTGAGCCGGCATCGTCGCCGCCGCTAACTAAAAAGGCTGGCGTCGCCGGGTAATCTGGGACCGTGAGCACCAGCGGATTCGACGCCTTTGCACGCCTGGGCACGCTGCTGACCGCCATGGTGACGCCGTTCGGACCCGACGGCTCCCTGGATCTCCCCGCCGCCGCCCGCTTGGCGAATCATCTCGTCGACACCGGCTGCGACGGGTTGGTGATATCGGGCACCACCGGCGAGTCGCCGACCACGACCGATGTCGAGAAGCTCGCCCTGCTGCGGGCCGTGCTGGAGGCGGTGGGAGACCGGGCCCGGGTCATCGCCGGGGCGGGCACTTATGACACCGCGCACAGCGTCCAGTTGGCCAAGGCGTGCGCGGCCGAGGGGGCGCACGGACTGCTGGTCGTGACGCCGTACTACTCGAGACCGCCGCAGGCCGGGCTGATCGCCCACTTCACCGCGGTCGCCGACGCAACCCCGTTGCCGGTGCTGCTCTACGACATACCGCCCCGCTCGGTTGTACCGATCGAATTCGAGACGCTGTGCGAACTGGCCGCGCACCCGAACATCGTCGGGGTCAAAGACGCCAAGGGTGATCTGCACGCCGGCGCGCAGTTGATCGCCGAAGCCGGCCTGGTGTACTACTCCGGCGACGACGCGCTGAATCTGCCCTGGCTGGCAATGGGCGCCACCGGGTTCATCAGCGTGACCTCCCACCTGGCGGCCGGTCAGCTCCGGGACTTGCTGTCGGCCTTCGCCTCCGGTGATGTGAGTACTGCCCGCAAGATCAACGTCGCGATCAGCCCGCTGTGCAATGCGCTGAGCCGCCTCGGCGGGGTGACGATGTCCAAGGCGGGATTGCGGCTACAGGGCATCGAGGTGGGCGACCCGCGGCTGCCCCAGGTGACCGCTACCCCTGAGCAGATCGACGCACTGGCCACCGACATGCGCGCGGCCTCGGTGCTGCGGTGAGCCTGACGGTGACTCGCACGTGGATGTAGACCTCAAGCCACCGGGTCCGCTGGCCACTGGCGGTCTGCGGATCACCGCGTTGGGCGGGATCAGCGAAATCGGCCGCAACATGACGGTTTTTGAGCATCTGGGCCGGTTGCTGATCATCGATTGCGGGGTGATGTTTCCCACCCACGACGAGCCCGGCGTCGACCTGATTCTGCCCGATCTGCGGCATATCGAGGACCGGCTCGACGACGTCGAGGCGCTGGTGCTGACCCATGCGCACGAGGACCATATCGGGGCGATTCCGTTCCTGCTCAAGCTGCGTCCCGATATTCCCGTCGTCGGTTCGAAGTTCACCCTGGCCTTGGTCGCCGCGAAATGTCGTGAGCACCGGCTCAAACCGGTGTTTGTGGAAGTGGCGGAGGGACAGCTCAGCACGCACGGGGTCTTCGAATGCGAGTACTTCGCCGTCAACCATTCGATTCCCGACGCGCTGGCCATCGCGGTGCGCACCGCTGCCGGAACTGTCTTGCATACCGGCGACATCAAGCTCGACCAAACGCCGTTGGACGGGCGTCCCACTGACTTGCCGGGGATGTCCCGGCTGGGCGACGTGGGCGTCGACCTGTTCTTGTGCGACTCGACCAACGCCGAGATTCCCGGCGTCGGGCCGTCGGAAAGTGAGGTCGGCCCGACCCTGCACCGGCTGATCCGGGGAGCTCACGGCCGCGTCCTCGTGGCGTGTTTCGCGTCCAATGTCGATCGGGTGCAACAGATCATCGATGCGGCGGTGGGGTTGGGCCGGCGAGTGTCGTTCGTCGGGCGGTCGATGGTGCGCAACATGGGCATCGCCCGGGAGTTGGGTTTTCTGCAGGTCGCGGATTCCGACCTGATCGACATCGGCGCTGCGGAGATGATGCCGCCCGAACAGATTGTGCTGATCACCACTGGGACTCAGGGTGAGCCGATGTCGGCGCTATCGCGGATGTCCCGCGGCGAACATCGCAGCATCACGCTGACCGCCGAGGACCTCATCATCCTGTCGTCGTCGCTGATACCGGGCAACGAGGAAGCTGTCTACGGCGTCATCGACTCGTTGGCTAAAATCGGAGCCCGGATCGTCACCAATCAGCAAGTCCGCGTGCATGTTTCGGGCCACGCCTATGCGGGCGAACTGTTGTTCCTGTACAACGGGATACGGCCGCGCAACGTCATGCCGGTGCACGGCACGTGGAGGATGCTTCGCGCGAACGCCAAGCTCGCCGCCAGCACAGGCGTGCCCGAATCGTCGATTGTCTTGGCGGAGAATGGTGTTAGCGTCGACCTGATTGCCGGAAAGGTCGGTATTTCCGGTGCGGTGCCGGTCGGCAAGATGTTCGTCGACGGGCTCATCACCGGCGACGTCGGTGATATCACCTTGGGCGAGCGGCTCATCCTCTCGTCGGGTTTCGTCGCGGTGACTTTGGTATTGCGGCGGGGAACCGGGCGTCCAGCGGCTGCGCCGCATGTGTACTCGCGCGGCTTTTCCGAAGATCCGAAGGCGTTGGAGCCGGCCGTCCGCAAGGTCGAAGCAGAGCTGGAATCGTTGGCTGCCGAAAACGTCACCGACCCGATCCGGATCGCGCAAGCGGTCCGCCGCACCGTCGGCAAGTGGGTGGGGGAGACCTATCGCCGCCAGCCGATGATCGTGCCGACGGTCATCGAAATCTGAGCTGCTGCTGTTGAGATGCGCCCGTCGGCTCAGTAGGGGAAGAACAAGTCCACGGGATTCAAAAACGAATGAAAGTCGACCATGAGGGGAATGTCCCCGAAGGGCGTCACGAAGGTATCGGAGAGCGTGTCAGGGACGCCGGCCGTCGTCGGTGCGATGTCGGAGTAGAAGTTCTCAAAGCCGCTGCCGAGGTTGAGCACGTCGTACACCGATCCGACCGGCGGTGCGCTGGTGCCTTCCACAGGGCTGGTGACGAGGATTTCCTGGTTCGCGAAGCCCATCGCATTCGTTATCACGTTGCTGTCGGCCTGAAACGACCCGGCCGGGAGCGTGTTGGTGGGGTCGGTGTTGAAAAATTCGTTCAGGTGCACGCTGTTGAAAAGGCTACTGGTATCTGGCAGGGATCCATTTACGCCACTGAGCCCAGATACCGCGGTGACTGTTGAAGGCTGCGAGACATCGTGGGAGAACCCGAAGAACGCAAAGGGTTGAGTGGGATCGAATCCGATGGTGTCACCGGCGGGGGCAACTGGTGACGGGTCCGCGGGGTCGTAGGGAAAGAATGAATACGTGGAGTCGAAGTACGCGTGGAAGTCAACCATGATGGGAATGTTCCCGAAGGGCGTTACCAAGGTATCTGAGAGTGCATCCGTGCCGCCGGGCGTCGTCGGCGCGACGTCGGAGTAGACATTCTCAAATCCGTTACCGATGTTGTTGATCTCATACACCGATCCGACCGGCGGGGCACTCCCATCGGAGCTGGTGACGGCGAGTTCGGAGAAGCCAGGGCTCGACATATGCGCTAGAACGTTCTCGTCAGCCTGGAACGACCCGGCCGCGGTGTCGAAGGATACCGTTTGATGAACGCTCTGATAAAGAGGTGGGATCGCAGCGATATCAGTGACCGTCGGTTGCGATTTGGTGGGCTCGAACCCAAAGAACTCCTGGAAGAACGGGTTGAAAAAGGCGGATGCCGCGGTGGTGGCGTCGGTCGAGGCCGATGGATCCGTGAGGTCAGTCGACGGATCAGTACCGCCGTAGAGGAAGAACGAATCAGTGGGATCCAAGAACGCGTGCAAGTCGGTCATGAGGGGGATGTCCCCGAAGGGCGTCACCAAGGTGTCAGAGAGCGTGTCCGCGCCGCCGGGCGTGGTCGGCGCGATGTCGGCGTAGACATTCTCGAAGCCGCCGCCGATGTTGATAACGTCATAGACCGATCCGACCGGCGGGGCGCTGGTCGCTTCGTCGGAGCTGGTGACGAGGAGCTCGGCGCTGGCAGGTCCGAACGCACTTGTAATGACTTCGTCGTCGACCTGGAATGACCCGGCCGGAAGCGTGCCAGCGGAGCCGGTTTCGAGAATTTCGGTTTCGTGAATACTCTGAAATATCGGCGGTTCACCGGATATCGAATAAACCGTTGCTGCTTGCGACGAATCGCGTTCGAACCCAAAGAAGTCCTGGAAGAACTGGTCGAAAACGGATGCGTCGGAGGCGTCGTCGGCAAACGCGACGGCCATCGGAAGGAACGCGGCGGCCAACAAACCACCGGCAATTACGCCGGAGGTCAGCGTGATACGGCGAGAACCCATAACCGAACTCCGACCCTGACCTGGCTCACTAAAGGGTAGTGCCGTCAGCTTGGGTAAGTTTCCGCTTCGCCGGAATCCGTGGTGACACCGGAGAGAATTTCGCCGCCTGCCGAAGCGATCGACGGCACGTTACGACCGAGCGCGCTCAGCGGGTGACGGTGGTCAACCAGGCCGTAGATGTCGATATGGGCGTCGTAGCCCAGAAGGCGAAGAAACTCATCGGAAAGGGTCGCGGCGACCTCTTTCGGGATTGCGAGATATTGGTTCTCCTGTTGGCGAAGCCAGGTGCAGTTGTAGTTCACGTTCAATCCGAGGCGCGGGTGTTGCGCGCAGTTGGCACCCCCGCCGTGGAAGAGCCCTCCGTTCCAGACCAGGACCGACCCTGGTTCCATCTCCGCGGTCGTGATCGAAGGATTCTCGTCCAGCTCGGTCGCGTCCTGACTGCGTGGCACCAGGCGGGTCGCGCCGTTCTCGGCGGTGAACTCGGTGAGGGCCCACATGGTGTTCACGATCAGCGGCGGGTGGGGTCGAGCGATCGGAAACACCACGTCGTCCTGGTGAAGAAACTGAGCCGTCTCCCCAGGGTGGATCTCGATCGCGTTGACAATCGAAACTTGAGGCTGGGTGAGCGTGCCCCTCAGGAGCTCCAGGACCGCTGGGTGGGCGACAAGCGGGTCGACGGCGCGAGTCTTGGCAAGAATGTTGTGGACGCGCCTTGTCCGATTGCCGAAAAACTCGCCCTTGCCCCAGGATTGGCAATCCAGGAGCGGCGCAAGTGCGTTGCGCGCTTGCTCGAGAACCGGATCCGGAAGCACATCGCGAAGGACTACGTAGCCGTCGGTGCGGAGTGCTTCCAGCGCTTGACCATTCGACATGGGTCCCTCTTCGCCGCAGCTAACCCGTTTACCCAACTGGAGCGTAACCGGCGGCGGCTGCAGGACTAGCCGGGCTGGCCGTTTTCGCCCGGTTCGCCGGGTCCTCCCTTGATTCCAGGCGTGCCGTTGGGCTGGCCGACCCCAGCGGTGCCGCCGTTACCGCCCGCACCGGCTGCCCCGCCTTTGCCGTAGGCCCC
>Ga0210396_10002173_pt1 | contig 20231 bp, 20 predicted proteins | sample IncBWH17OmetaG_FD_155466 | JGI IMG/M metagenome (GOLD analysis project Ga0210396, IMG submission 155466) | Forest soil microbial communities from Barre Woods Harvard Forest LTER site, Petersham, Massachusetts, United States - Inc-BW-H-17-O ... | reverse complement strand
ACTGGTGCGCCAAACTGCCGGTCAAAAGCTCTGGACGCTTCCTGGTGGGAAGGTAAGGCCCAGAGAGTCGCTGGAGGACGCGCTGTTGCGAGAGGTGCTCGAGGAGACCGGTCTGCGTGCTCAGGCGGATGCGTGGCTTGACCTGATGGATCGACCCGACCGAGGAACGATCATGATCCTGTATGCGGTGAAGATCCTCGACGAATCTCTCCCGGCAAAACGTCTAAATGAAGAAATCAGCCGAGTCCGGTATTCTCTGAAGCTGCCGAAGAATGCCTCGCCTTCCGCAACCTATTTTTGGAATAAGTTCAAGATGAAAGTGAGCGGATGATTCATGCTCAAAAACATTGATCTGACGCGTGAGGTTCCCAAGGCGGAATACAAGCGGCTCAAAGGGGACGCGGATCTGAAGCTGGCCGCCCTCCAGCGACAATCCAAGGCTCTGGGCATCCCCATCATCGTCGTTTTCGAGGGATGGAGCGCGGCGGGTAAGGGCACGCTGATCAACGAGATGATTCTACCACTTGATCCGCGAGGATTCACCGTCTACAGCGCTCGCGGTCCAACCGAGGAGGACGCGTTTTACCCGTTCCTGTGGCGATTCTGGAAGCGAACACCAACCCGTGGCCGCCTGGCCATATTCGATCGGAGTTGGAACCGCCGATTGGTGGCCGACAGGGTCGAGGGCCTGATCAAAGGGGAACGGTTGCGTCAGTCGTTCGATGACATCCGCTCATTCGAACGCCAGCTGGGCGATGAGGGCGTGGTGATCGTAAAGTGCTTTCTGCACATCTCCAAGAATGAGCAAAAGCGACGGTTCGACGCCCTCCGGACGAGCCCGACCACAGCCTGGCGAGTGACCAAGGAGGATTTGCGGCAACACGAGCGATATAACGAGTACTTGGCGGCCGCCGAAGAAATGCTCACCGAGACCGATGCCGATTATGCCCCCTGGACTGTCGTCGAAGCGCACGATCGGCGATTCGCTACGCTCAAGATTTTCGGTACCGTGATCAACGCCCTGGAGAGAGGAGTAGCAACCGTTGAGCGGAAGGCCGAGGCACCGGTTTTGCCGGCAGCCGAGCCGGTTTGGCCCGGTAACATCTTCAAGACCAGTGCGCTCGACCACGTCGACCTGTCAAAGTCGTTGACACCCGAGGAGTACGCTGCTCGCCTGAAGAAAGCCCAGGCGGCGCTGCGCGAGTTGGAGCACGAGATTTACTTGCGGCGCGTTCCGGTGGTCATTGCCTATGAGGGATGGGATGCGGCCGGAAAAGGGGGCAACATCCGCCGGTTGACCCAAAACCTGGATCCGCGAGGGTACGAAGTGGTGCCTGTGGCTGCCCCGAATGACATCGAGAAGGCTCACCATTATCTCTGGCGCTTCTGGGCGCAGATGCCCAAAGCGGGGCACATCACCATCTTCGACCGAACCTGGTATGGACGCGTGTTGGTCGAGCGGGTGGAGGGCTTTTGCACAGAAGCCCAATGGCGACGAGCTTATCGGGAAATCAACGGTATGGAGCAGCACTTGGCCCATTTCGGTGCGGTCGTACTGAAATTCTGGCTGCATATCGATCCTGAGGAACAACTTCGCCGTTTTCGTGAACGCGAAGGAATGCCCCACAAACAGTGGAAGATCACGGGCGAAGACTGGAGAAATCGGGAAAAGATTGACCAGTACCGCGATGCCGTCGAGGAGATGCTGTACCGCACCAGCACACCGTACGCCCAATGGACAATCGTCGAGTCCAACTGTAAACGGCACGCCCGCGTTAAAGTGCTCGAGACAGTCTGTAAAGCGATCCGGAAACGCATTGGCTGATGGAGCAGGCTCAGGGTCAGTGCCAGTGGTGCTCTGGATCTGAAATAAGTTTACAGCTGGTAAATTCTGGCTTCCCAGGCGTCCAAATGAATCGTCGAGGTGTGCTCTTCGCTACCGCCTAAGTTTGAGAGCAATAATGGGCCCGTTTTCAGCCCGTTCGGTAGCGAGTAGGCCAATGAGTTCGTTGAAAAATTCAAGGTGACCAGAAATCTATCTGCGGCAAGTGTGCGCGTGTAAATAAACAGGAAAGGATTCTCCGGGTCGAGATCCAGGTAATCACCGTAAACAAAGGCTGGATTTTTCTTCCGTAACTCAATCATCTGTTTGAAATAGTGATAGATGGAGTTCTGGTCGACGAGTGCTTGCCTGGCGTTGATTTCTTTGTAATCCGGATGCACGGCGAGCCATGGTTTAGCGGCAGTGGTGAAGCCGCCATTGGATGAATCATCCCATTGCATCGGCGTGCGGCTATGGTCGCGACTTGTTTTTCGCATATGGAAAAGATACTCCTCTCCATCAACCCGATGGGTTAACACCTCCGCTTTCCACGCGTTTTTCACCTCGATATCGTCGAATTCGTCGATTTTCGTGAATGGGTAATTGGTCATTCCCAATTCGTCGCCTTGATAGATGAAAGGCGTTCCTTTCAACGTCAGCAACATAGTTGCTAAAACCTTTGCCGAAGGCACTCGATACAAAGGGGAGTCGTCACCGAAGCTGGAAACTGGGCGCGGATTATCGTGATTAGACAGGAAGACCGTATGCCAGCAATTCACATCCAATTCCCTGTCGAATCGCGCGTAGATGCCTTTTAAGTCCGGCAGAGTCCAGGGTATCCATCTCCAACCCTGGCGATTCAGCCGGACGACGTCGAAATGGAAGATCATATTCAATTCTTTCCGCCTTTCGTCCACCAGCAGAGGGGTTTGTGCGAGCGTAACCCCCAGGGCTTCGCCGACGGTCATCACGTCGGATTTGGACAAGACTTCTCGATTCATCTCTTGAAGGTAGTCATGGAGCTTCGGGCCCGAGGCATAAATGTGTTCAGGGCGGGTCTCGTATTCCTTGGCATAATCCGGAAAAATCTGGTCCTTCGAGATGAAAGGGATGACGTCCATCCGGAACCCGTCCACTCCTTTGTCGAGCCAGAATTTCATGAGGTCATAAACCTCGCTGCGCACCTTCGGATTATCCCAATTCAAATCGGGCTGCTTTTCTGCAAAAAGATGGAGGTAATATTCGCCTCTGACAGGATCTTTTTTCCAAGCCGATCCCGAAAAGAAGGAGGCCCAGTTATTTGGTGCTTTGCCATCCTTGCCCTCTTTCCAGATATAGTAGTCGCTGTACGGACCGGTCTTCGATTTGCGGCTTTCCGCGAACCAGACATGTTCGTCGCTGGTATGGTTCACCACGAGATCGACAATCATCTTCATGTCGCGCTGCTTGATACCCTTCAGCAGCTGGTCGAAATCAGCCATCGTACCAAACTCCGCCATGACTTTTCGATAGTCGCGGATGTCGTAGCCGTTGTCCGCGTTTGGTGAATCGTAATGTGGACTCAGCCAAAGAACGTCTACTCCTAGCCCTTTGAGGTAATCAAGCTGGGAAGTAATACCGTTCAAGTCGCCAATACCGTCGCCGTTCGAGTCTTTGAACGAGCGGGGATAGATTTGATAAACGGCGACCTCTTTCCACCATTTTCTGGTGTAGCCGTTAGCGGTGGTGTCACTCTCTCTAGGGTGTGAAGTTTGCATTTGAAATCAATCTCCGGGCCAATTTGTCAACTTCGGCTCAGGTGGAACTTCACCCTGCCGGGAGCCTCGTTCTTCCGGGAGACCTGGCGTACCCAGACCCTCCGACAACCGGGCCAAGCCCTATCTGTGCGAGTTCGAAATATTATTCTTCACCGTCGTAGTAGTCGAGCGGGTCGGAGCGCATCATTCTGGACTCGGGCGATTTGACGAGCCATTTATCGCTGTCAGGGTAGTAACAGGACTCGCCAATCGGATTGTCCGCGACGATCAGAAGCTGAAGTTCCTCTGAACCATTATTGGTAATCTGGTGCGGCTGGCCAGGCTCGAAAATGAATGCATCGCCAGGTTCGATTTCGGTCGTACCGTCCTGATGCCGGACAAGCCCGTTCCCGGAAAGGACATGGTAGAATTCCCACTGCGCGCTATGGGCGTGATAGGGACAGATGCCTTTGCCCGGTGGAATCCGGCTGATTTCCACATCGAACGGATGCCTCTCCTTCAAGTCGGTGGAGCTCGGCTTGCGGCCGAGAGCGATCGAGATGTCTTTGTCTGCCCCGCCGTACTTTCCTTTCGGCGAACTGAATAGCTCCTCCGGTATATCCTTCGTGTTGATCTTGCGCATGGCGGTCATGTCCAGCCGGATTTGAGTTTCGATCCTGAAGCTGCCCAAACCGGGAGTAAAGCTCAAAGGTCTGGCAGAGCAGCTTGGTCTATTCTTGCGGTGCGACGATCACTTCCACGCGAGCTTCATTAAGAGCCTGGGCCATTTCGCTTGGCGGCTCTTCATCCGTGACCAGTATTTGAATTCTCCCGAGAGGTGCGATATGCGCGAAAGCGCTATGGCCGAATTTTGAGGCGTCGGCCAGGACGATCGTTCTTCGCGCGGAGCAGATCATGGCCAGAATCATGGAACATTCTTCGAGGACGGTCGTCGTCAGGCCATCTTTGACGGTAATACCGCCGACACCGATCACCGCAGAATCGACGCTGATGCTTCTCGCTGCGACAAATCCGACTGGGCCCACCGTGACTTGCGCATCCCTTTTGTATTCACCCCCCAGAATGTAGACATTGCTCAAGCAATCAGCCGGCAGAGTAGCCGGAATGCCGAGATTATTTGTGACGACGGTCAGATTGCGTCTGTCGGCCAGTTCGGCGGCGAACAGTTGAGTCGTTGAACCCCCGTTGATGAGCAGAGTTTCTCCGTCACCGATGAGGCGACTGGCGGCTCGCGCGATCCGTCTTTTTGCCGGAATCTGTGTGCTCATCCGCTGGCTGAACGTCGAGTCCTGGTGGACGAGGTTGGCCACGGCGACAGCGCCTCCATGTGTTCTTTTCAGGCGGCCCTCGCTGGCCAATAAATCGAGATCACGGCGCACGGTATCACCCGATACTGCAAAGTGGCTTGCCAGTTCATTAACGGTCATTTGACCGCGGGCACGGATCAGCTCGACCAGTTCCAGATGCCTTTTGGCAGGTAAGGCATTCTCGCGGATGGAATCGTCGGAAGTCGCCATAGCTTGTAGTAATGCCGATATTCGCATATTTATAATCGAAAATCATCTCAAAGTTTCTTGACTACGCATATAACAGCATATAGTTGAGTGTATATATGCACAAAACAGCATCACACAGGTCGGAGTGAAGACCGATGACTGGAGAGAGGCGTACCGGGATCTCATACCAAGATTGCCGCTCTATGTTCAGGACGCCAAGCTGACGATCTGTGGGTTGTGTACTTGCGTAGACGGTTATGTGCGTCTGCATGAGGCTGAATCGCTGTTGAATGCGAGTGAAGGAACCCCGCCCGCAGCGCTTGGACGAGAGCTCTTTCGGAGAGCGAGCGCCGGCATTGGCGGGGAGTTTCATATGGATTGGCCGGAGGGGGGGACGTGGGTGGAAAGAAATCTCCGGATCTCGCGCTGGGGAGTGGGCGGGAGCGGAGCGCAAGCGGCCCAGATGCTGGCAATCCTTGGAGCTCCCGCCCTCATGAGCCTCGAAGACCGGGGTCAGCGGCAATTGTCGGTTATTCATCCGAACATTCTGGTGGCGACCGGAGAAGGCGTGGCCAAGTGTGGCGAGCTTTCTGCGGCCCCAGGGGAGAGGTCCGCTCACTACATTTTTGAATTTACCGCAGGAACCCAAGTGGGATCGGTAGTTCTCAGGCGATCTAGTCGGACGATCGTACGCTTTGGCGATGAGCGATTGGATAATGATCCCGGCTTCGCTCGGGAGAGTATCGCCGCCGCCGCCGATGCCGGGGCCGGCATATTATCCGGCTTTAATGAAATCGGCGAGCCAACGATGGACGAGTCGCTGAAAGCGACGGTCGCGTTGGCGCAAGCCTGGAGAGCGCGAGGTCTGAAAACTATTCATTTGGAAATTGGCGATTATGGAACGGTTGACGCGAGGAACAGAGTACTGAGTCACCTAGGCGGAGTGGTTAATTCGTTAGGGATGAGTCAATCAGAGCTTGGTGGGTTTTCGGCTGGATCGCGGGACACGATTGGGAAAGCGTGCGAACTCGCCGAGATATTGAATCTCTCGCGCTTGTGCGTGCACTCGGACACCTGGGCGTTGACCATCACCAAAGGTGATCCCCGACTCGAGCTTGAAGCGCTTTTATGCGGTTGCCTGTTGGCTTCTGTCAGGGCGGAGAAGGGATTCCCCTCTCGACCGGTCGAGCTGCCCGCAGCCGCGGAGTTTCACCCTCTGAGCTGGGAGAAATTTAGCAACGCGGGCGAGCGATCAGTTGTCAGTTGTGCCGCTCCTTACCTTGAACGGCCGGCTGGAACGATTGGCCTTGGTGACACTTTTTTGGCGGGAACCCTTTTGGTTCTCGGTGGCGCAGGGCGCGCCAAAACAAATGTTAGAACGGAAACATACCTATGAAGACACACGAAAACATCGATCCAGGAAAACTCCGAAGCCTGCAGCGGGTAACCACGGCGGACGGATTCTTTCTGATTTGTGCATTGGACCACTTGTCGGATTTTCAGGAACTACTCGATCCTGATCCAAAAACGGTTGATTATCGGCGGACCGGCGAGGCAAAAATAGAGTTAATACGGTCATTAGCTTCCGAGTGCAGCGCCTTTTTGTTAGACGCTCGGTACGGGTTAGCTCAAGCGATTGCTTCGGGTGCACTTCCTGGCACTGTCGGTTTGATGGCCAGCATCGAGGACGAAGACTATAAGCCGACCACCGTCCACAGAAAGACCAGGTTCCGCGAAAATTGGAGTGTGAAGCAGATGAAGTTACTCGGCATCGATGTCTGCAAACTGCTCTGGTTCTATCGACCTGACAGCGAAGTAGCGGAGCATCAGCGTGAGGTACTGCGCTCGTTAGTCCGGGAATCCGCGGAGCTGTCGATTCCGCTGGTGGTTGAACCGATCTGGTTTCCGCTCGAGGGCGAAGATCCGAAAAGTGAAGCATGGAGGCAACGCCGGGTCAGGGGAATTGTGGAAAGCGCGCACGAAGCAAACTCTTTCGGCGTCGATATCCTCAAAGTAGAGTTTCCAGGTTATGTCGAAACTGAGGAAGGCAGAGCCAGAGCGCAGGAAGCTTGCAAGCAGCTGGACGCCGGGGTGAGCGTGCCCTGGATGCTGTTATCCGCGGGCGTCGGGTACGAAGCGTTCAAGACCCAGATCGAGATAGCCTGTCGTGAGGGTGGATCTGGGTTTATGGCAGGGCGCTCCATCTGGCGCGATGCTGCGTCAACCCATGATCCGTCGAAACGCGAGGCGGCAGCAAAAGACGCGGTGCGACGTCTATCTGAATTGGGGGCGTTGACTCGGCGGCACGGCAGACCATTTGCCCCGCGCCTCGAAGGAAAAGAGCTGGTGCGAGCCTTTCCTGAGTTTTGGTATGAAAAGTGGCATCGATAAACCCAAAAAGAAGTCAGGCATTCGGAATATCGTTTGAAACGTTTATTCTATTGATTCGGCGGACATTCTCCAACCTGGCCTGGTATTCTGACCGGCGTCAGGCAGATGGCGGGAATTATCGAGCAATGGCGGCGATAGTTTGCCGCCTTCATTCATCGCCTGGAAAGTATTGAAACATTTTCCGTCGCACTGCATGGTGCCGTTTTCAAAAGCGCCCATTCCACACCCTGGAGCCGGCAGAGCGGAATATGGAACTCTATCTACACATTCGAGTTGTCGTGTCGATTCTTGTGGGATTCAGCTTGACGCATTTGTTGCGGGGCGTAGCTCGGATCGTTCAGCATCCCGGCAGAGAAAAGGTCTACTGGGTGCACCTCGTCTGGGTAGGGTTCATGTTCATTTACTTGATTACTTTTTGGTGGTGGGAATTCCGATTGGAACAGATCCCAACGTGGACTCTTCCACTTTATGTCTTCGTCATTCTTTACGGCGTTCTTCTGTATTTGCTGTGCGCGCTCCTTTTTCCTGATGACGTTAAGGAGTACAACGGGTACCGGGATTATTTCTATTCACGCAAGGGATGGTTTTTCGGGGTGTTGGCCGCGTTGTGGATCGTCGATTTCTACGACACGGTCATTAAAGGTCCCAGCCGTCTACAAGCCGTTGGAATCGAATATACAGTGCGGGCCGTGATTTACCTCGGGTGCAGCCTGATCGCCATGAAAACCAAGAGTCCGCGTTTTCATGCCGGATTCGCCGTGGTAGGCTTGCTCTACGAGCTCTTTTACTTTCTTCGCCAATTCTTTACGGTTGGATAAGGGATTGTTCCTAAGGAAGTTTGACATCAATTACCCGATATCATTTAACCTGTTACGTTAGGATGGGGCGATTCAACAACTGCCATCGAACCTCCGCAACGGCCGGAGATAATTCGCCCGGCGCAAAACCTTTGGTCATTTTTTGAAGAAGCGAGAATTCGTGACCGAATTGTCCAGAGCCAGCTTTAGGGATCGGGTTTTGAGAATCTACGGGTTTCTGGGCTGCGTGAACATTGGTGCCTGGTTTTGGGCTTTTCTGGCATTCCATGACAAGCCAGTGCTGCTTGGAACTGCTTTTCTTGCCTACACCTTTGGCCTGCGGCATGCCGTAGATGCGGATCATATCGCGGCGATCGACAACGTGACTCGAAAGCTGATGCAGGAGGGTAAGCACCCTGTTTCTGTGGGCTTTTTCTTTTCTCTCGGCCATTCTACGATCGTCGTTGTCGCGTCCCTGATCGTTTACTCCGTTGCGGCTGCAGCCGAGAAACACTTCGACGTTATCAAAGACATTGGCGGAATCATCGGCACGTCGGTTTCCTCCTTTTTCCTGATCGCGATCGCCCTGATGAATTTTGTTATTCTTCGAGGAGTCTGGCGGACATTTCAAGAGGTGCGAAAGGGAGGTTGCGGCAACGACAAGAACCCCGAGATGCTCATGGGAGGCGGTTTGATGGCTCGCATTTTTCGTCCGCTTTTCCGGATGCTTTCCAGCCCTTGGCACATGTATCCAATTGGGTTCCTGTTTGGTCTGGGTTTCGATACGGCAACCGAAGTCGCCCTTCTGGGAATCTCGGCGGCCGCAGCAGTGAAAGGATTGTCCGTGGGTGCGATGGCGGTGTTTCCGGTGCTGTTTACTGCGGGGATGACGTTGGTTGATACGACAGACGGTATTCTGATGGTAGGCGCCTATGGATGGGCCTTCATCAAGCCGATCCGTAAACTCTATTATAACCTGACGATCACTTTCGTGTCGGTGATCGTGGCTTTGATCGTGGGCGGCATGGAAGCTGTCGGCCTTCTGAAGGATCAACTAAACCTGAGTGGAGGCGTCTGGGATTTTGTTGGCAGTCTAAACGACAACTTTGGCACGCTGGGTTTTGTCATTATCGGCGTTTTCGTTTTGAGCTGGGTCGGCTCGGTGATCTTTTATCGTGTCAACGGATTCGATCGGCTCGAATCGACCACACCGACAATGCCTGACTAACAGATCCGCGGGAGTTGCTCGCCCGAGAGCATGTCAACGACGCGGGTGCCGCCAATCCGAGTTTTCATGAAAACAAAGCCGGGATGGTCATCGACAATCGAACCAATGACCGCAGCCTTCTCGCCGAGCGGATGCGCCCGCATGGCCGTGAGAACGGGATCGACCTCGTCCGCAGAGACGATGGCCAAGAGCTTCCCTTCGTTGGCGACGTAGAGAGGGTCGAGACCAAGGATTTCGCATGCACCTTTGACCTCTTCGCTGATCGGAATCTTGGCTTCGTCAAGGTGAACGCCGACGCGGCCGCTCTGGGCGATTTCACTCAGTGCACTGGTGATGCCGCCCCGCGTGGGGTCCCGCAGAACGTGGATGTCCGCGGCCGCCCCAAGCACGGCGTCCACGAGGCCGTTTAAAGGGGCGGTGTCGCTTGAGATCTCGGTTTCGAACTCGAGTCCTTCGCGCACAGACATGATGGCGATCCCGTGGACCGCAATTTCACCGCTCACGATGATCTTATCTCCAGGTACAGCGCGCCCGGGATGAATATTCACCCCTTCCGGTACAACCCCGATCCCGGACGTATTAATGAAAATCCTGTCTGCCTTTCCGCGATCCACGACTTTGGTATCGCCGGTAACCAGGGCAACACCGGCTGCTGCGGCTGCGTCGCGCATGGACAGGACCACTGTCCAGAAGTCCTGCATCGACAGACCTTCTTCTAGAATAAAACTTGTCGAGAGATAAAGAGGACGCGCCCCGCACATGGCAAGATCATTGACCGTGCCATGGATGGCCAATTTTCCGATATCGCCGCCCGGAAAAAAAATGGGACTCACGACAAATGAATCCGTACTGAAGGCTAAGCGCGCGCCATTTACGGAGAAAACGGCGCCGTCGTGTTGAACGTCCAACCACTCGTTTCGGAATTGAGGGAGCAAAATCTCCTGGATCAACCGCTGACTGAGTTTCCCGCCACTGCCGTGCGCCAGCACAATGTCCTGGTAGTCGGATAACGGCAGCGGACACGCGCCCATCAGCGCGCCCAACGCACGGCCATTGACCGATTCCTTGGCTCCGGCCATTGCTTCGTTGCGATATTCATCGATGTATTTCATAGCGTAGCGCTCCTGGGTCGTTGAAGATCGCTGCCTAAGCCTCCGATATTTCGAGTTCAGTTAATTGGTCCATTTCCGCCAGGAGTTGATAGGTTCGCGTCGCTTCTTCTTCATCGACTTTGCCAAGAGCAAAGCCGACGTGGACCAAGACGTAGTCCCCTGGGATGGCTTCGGGGGTGTATTCCAAACAGATCTGCTTAACGATGCCGCCGAAGTTGGCCTTGCCCATCTTGAGTCCCTGCGGGTCGTAAGCAATTTCAATGAGCTTTCCCGGAATCGCCAGACACATAATTTTTCTCCGTTTCTCTGTTCTTCTCGACCATGGCAATCGCCACGCCGTCGCAAAGGAGAATCGAGTCCCCAATTTCCGCGGCGGTTACCAAATCGAGGAAAGCTTTTTTGATCGCGCCACCAATACGGATTTTCCCGACCCGCATTTCACCTTCCGCGGATATCGCGACAATTTCGCCGTAAACCAAATTCATCGCACTTCGACTCCCTCCGTCTGGGTTACCGCCAGAGCGGATCGAGCGGCGGCAACGACCTGGCCGAGCGCAATCCCGCCGTCATTGGGTGGCACGCGTTGATGCCAATACGGCTTAAAGCCGGCATCCGATAATCGGCCGACCGATCGTTCGACGAGATACTTGTTCTGGAAGCATCCGCCGGTGAGAAGAATCCTCGATTCCCCGACTTTACGAGCCACCGCAACGATGATCTCGGTCAACGTGTTGTGAAATTTTGCGGAAATATTCCCGGCGGCCTGACCTTTTTGAAGATCGATCAGAATCTCGGGGATCATCGGCACCCAGTCCACGACGAATGGCAAACTGTTGGTGATCTCAAATGGATAAACGTCGTCAATGTCCGGCTGGATCGAGAATTCCAATTCCATGGCAGCCTGCCCTTCGAAAGTGACCCGGTGTCGCAGTCCGAGAATCGAAGCCACAGCATCGAACAATCTGCCTGCGCTGGAAGTAAACGGTGAATTGATTCCTTTGGAAAGCATTTGTTGGACGACAACCAATTCGGTGTCTGAAAAACCGGAAATCGGCGCCAGCCTGCGATCGGAAATCACCTTATCTCCCCAGATTTCATACAAAATGCCTAACGCTGTCCGGCGCGGCTCTTTGACTGCGGCGTCGCCACCAGGCAACCGGAACTGCCGGAAATGTGCCACCCGTTGAAATGCCTCTTCATTGGTCAGAAGAAACTCTCCGCCCCAGACCGTGTCGTCCGCGCCGTACCCGGTACCATCCCACGAGACACCGAGAACCGGGTCCTCCAATTCGTTTTCGACCATGCAAGCCAATACGTGGGCATAATGATGTTGGACCTGATGCAACGGCCGTCGCAATCGCGCGGCATGCTTTGTTGAGAGGTAATCGGGATGCAGGTCGCAGGCAACGATGCTGGCCTGCGCTTCATACAGCCGGGGTAGATCTTCCGCGGTCCTGCGAAAGGCTGCGAAGGCTTCGCCCGTTTCGAGGTCACCAATATGCTGGCTGACAAAAACCTCTTTCCCGACGCTTAAAGCGACACTGTTTTTCAAATGCGCGCCCACAGCCAAAACACATGGCAGCGTGTTTTTCACGTGCACTGGCAAGGGCGCATAGCCGCGGGCCCGTCGAAGCAGCATCTCGCGGCCGCAAATTACCTGCGCTACCGAGTCGTCCATATGGCGAACAATCGGCCTGTCGTGAATCAGGAAATAATCGGCAATTCCTTCCAGCCGCTTCAACGCCTCGTACTCATCGATGCAGATCGGCTCGTCGCTCAGATTGCCGCTCGTTGCGACGACCGGAATCCCCAGATCTCTGATCAGGATGTGGTGCAACGGCGAGTAGGGCAGCATCACGCCGAGACTCGGACAGGCCGGCGCAACGGCGATCGCGAGCCCCGATTTGCTCGATCGGCGATGAAGCAAAACGATGGGCGACTCAGGAGCGAGCAACAGGCGCGCCTCCAGCTCCGAGACGTGGCAATCCTGCTTAACCAGATCAAAGCAGGGATACATCACGGCAAAAGGTTTTTCCTCGCGACGCTTGCGCGCCCTCAGACGTTGAACCGCGTTTGCATTGCGAGCGTCCACAAGCAGTTGGAAGCCGCCGATTCCTTTGAGGGCGAGGATTTGTCCATCACGGACGATTTCGATCGCGCGGCGCACCGCCTCTTCTTCGTTTCCGAGCGCGATCCCATTGGCGTCCCATAGCTCCAGGCGCGGCCCGCAATGCCTACAGGCATTCGGTTGCGCGTGAAACCTGCGATCGGCAGGATCATGATATTCGCGGTCACAAGCCGGGCACATCGTGAATCGCTTCATCGAAGTGTGCGGACGATCATATGGTAATGCTTCGATGATCGTGAATCGCGGTCCGCAATTTGTACAGTTCGTGAACGGATAGCGGTATCGTCGATTATCGGGATCGTAAATTTCCTGGAGACAATCGGTGCAGACGGCAATGTCGGGCAATATAAGAACCGTCTTTCGCCCCGTCTGCTCGCTGTAGCGAATGTCGAAGCGTTCGTAACCTGCGGCGTCGAGAAATGAAAAGTCGAGACTCTGAATCATTGCCCGGGGAGGTTTCTCCTTTTCCAGGCGGAGCAGAAACGATTGAAGTATATTTCTAGCACCTTCAATTTCGATAAACACACCTTGAGCAGAGTTCAAGACCCAGCCGTTAAGCTTCAGCTCCGTTGCTAACCTGTAAACGAATGGTCGGAACCCAACGCCTTGGACCGCCCCGCGAACAGTGACTTTCACACGTTCGGCTTTCATCACGTCAGCGCCACCCTCACCACTCCCTCTTGGAGAAGCAGCGGGAAAGGATCCAAATGCGCAGTAGGCAGCTCCGCACAGCGTCCGGCATGCTGCACATCGTAGCGGTGGCCGAGAGGACAACGCAGCAGCCCCTCTTCGAGAGCCCCGGCATCGAACGGCATGTTGCAGGCCGGGCAATTATTTCGATACGCGTACAGGTTCCCGGCCACTCTGCAGACGACTAACCGCTTCCCGCCGATGCGAACGGGCATCCAGGCCCCGTCATCAAGCTGCTGCGCGTTTTCCACGGCGATCCAGTTTGGTTTGACGCGTTCCGGCGGCTGAGCAGCGAAGGTTGTCTGGTTTGCCTGTTCTTGAGCGACGCCTTCCACCTCAAAGCCGGCGAGATCGGGGCACGCCTCTTCAATGGCATGACGAATGGCAAGCTCCAAGGTGACCGCAGAAGAAGCGCAACTTTTGCAGGTGCCTTCGAGTCGCAACCTGGCCGCCTCGTCGGTCAGGCTGATTAACTCCACATTGCCGCCATGGCTCTGTAGGTACGGACGGACTTGGTCCAGAGCATTGCGCAAACGGCTTTCGAGATCCTCAGGATGTAAATCGTGAATCAACAAAAGTCCGCGCACGACCTTATCGCTGGCCAGTTGCTGATAAACCTTCTGACCTTCGGGTCCCGATTGACTAACAACCTGCAGAATTCTGGACAGGCCCTGACCATAGAACGCGAGCGTTGCCTCCATGAATTCATGGATCAATTCGCGCGTGGATGGGCTAGGCAGTGCCTCTAGCTGTTCCAGAAGGTGCTGGATCCGCGCGCCATGCGAATTCATGGCGTCGAGTTGCTCTTGCGCGTCATCGGCGCCAGCGGGCCAGGTTCTTTCCGGCAATTTGCCGGCTGTCAGGGAAGACCCATTCACGGAAGTGGAAGCGTTCATGCTCGTCTCTAAAATGAATTCTCTCTGGTCTGGACGAAATCGTCCTCAGGCGACGAATTGGATGGTTTTGATTGCGCAGTCGTTTCCTTCCACTGGTTCCACGGCGCCTCGACAATTGGGGCATTCCAGCGTCGGCACGGGTGCGGCAGAGAGCGCGTCTTCCCAATATTTGGGGCGGCCCCGGTACGAACAGCGTGGACACTCCACGACCGCTGCGACACTTTCTATTTCCAGTGTTGAATTTTCCATGGCGGTTTCCTGGGTGATCGCCGTGTAACAGAAACGCAACTGGTCCGCTTCGACGCAACTCAACTCGCCGACAGCCAGACGCACTGTCAGGATCTTCTTCACCTCATGCGCGTCCAAAAACTCGAGGACGCTATCTACCACCGCCGATGCTAACGACAGCTCGTGCATCCGCGAGCAACCGTCACACGGCCAGCAGAGACATCGTCAGCTCGTCGAGACCAGCACCGTCCTTGCAACTCGTAGGAATAACTTTGACGTCCGGTTTGAGTTTGTGCACGTCGGTGGTCAGGCCATCGACGCTGACTTCCATCGCGGAGGCCAGATCCACCTTGTTCACCACAACCAGGTCCGCCCCAAGAAACATATGAGGGTGCTTCCTGACCATGTACTGACCTTCCGTGACGCTCACTACCACGACCCGCGCCTTCGAGCCGAGCGGAAACTCGGCCGGACAGATCAGGTTGCCGATGTTTTCAATAAAAATCAGTTTCAGTCTCGCCAGATCGATCTTGCGCAACGCTTTCCCAACCAGGTTTGCGTCCAGATGGCAACCATTGACCGTGGCAATCTGCACCACGGGCACGTTTTGCCCGGCGATTAGATCCGCGTCAGTGCTCGTCGTTGCGTCGCCGTTAAGAACTGCAACTCCAAAACGATCTTTCATCCTTTCGACCAGCCGTCCAATCAGAGTGGTTTTCCCAGATCCGATCGCACCCATCACGTCGATCGCCGCGATACCATGACGGTCGAGCAGAGACCGATTTTCCTTTGCCAGCTTGGCGTTCGCCTCCAGCAGGCTATGCTCTAGTTCAATGTCGTAAGTCTCGTCCGGGGAAGCTTCAATTGTTTGAATCATCGCAGCTTTCTTTATTCACCCTTTCGGCCGGCCAAGCCCGCAAAGGCAGTGGGTGTATGCATTTGTTTGAGGATCTTTCCGTCTCCGAGATACATGTGCACGCCGCAAGGCAGGCAGGGATCGAAGCTCCGCACAGCCCGCATAATGTCTATCCCTTTGAATTTGTCCGGCCCGTTTTCTTCAAAAATCGGCGTATTCTGCACCGCATCCTCGTATGGACCTGGCGTGCCGTAGGTATCGCGCGGATTCGCATTCCATGGGGTGGGTGGGTAGGGATGATAATTGGCAATCTTACCGCCGCGAATCACCATGTGATGAGAGAGCACGCCCCGCACGGCCTCATGAAACCCGCAGCCGATCGCTTCCTGCGGCACCGTGAACGGAGTGAAAGTCTTTGTTCTCCCGGCATGGAGCTCGACCAGAGCCCGCTCCGTGAAATACATTGCTGCTGCCGCCGCATAAGCCTGAAAATATGTTCGGGCGCGGTCGCGCTCAATGGCGTTGCTCCACTTGGGGATCTTCCATTCGAACTCGACTTCGGGTTTCATCGCCGTTTTGGGCAAAATGATCTTAACACTCGTACCGGTCGCCTTGACGTAACCGATGTCCACCAGGCCCGCCAACGCGGTCGCCCAGAGGCGAGCGATCGGACCACCGCCTGTGTCGAGAGCTAGATGGTCGCCCGTGCGTTTATCATACCAGCGCGGGGACATCACCCAGGTATATTTATCGCCGAAATTTCGTTTTTGCGGCCTGGGAATTGTGGTTTGATTCCAAGGGTGGCGCTTGTCAACGGGGTTGCCAAGCGGGTCCGTCGAAACAAAGGTTTCCTGGTTCTCCCAATCTTCGTAGTAAGACGATCCGAGAAGAATGCGGATGCCGAGGTTAATATCGACCAGATTTGTCGTGACTAACTCGCCATCCACCACAATGCCAGGTGTGACATACATCGCCTTGCCCCACCGATCCATCGTCTTGTAATTGTAGTCACACACGTCTGGATCCTGGAAGGATCCCCAACAACCCAGAAGAATACGCCTTTGACCGACCTGCTCGTAGCCGGGCAATGCCTCGTAGAAGAAATCGAAGAGGTCGTCATGAAGCGGCACGACTTTCTTCATGAATTCGATGTACTTCATCAGGCGGATGAGAAAATCAGTGAATAACTGAACAGAAGGAACAGTTCCAACTCCACCCGGATAAAGTGTCGAAGGGTGGACGTGCCGTCCTTCCATCAGACAAAACATCTCACGAGTCATCCGACTCACCTGCAACGTTTCCCGATAGAATTCACCTTCAAAAGGATTGAGCGATTTCATGATATCCGCGATCGTGCGGTATCCATGATCCTCCGCGTGGGGCGCCTCGGTTTTTAGCGCTTTTTCCCAAACGCCCGGATTGGTCTCGCGGACCATTTTCTCGCAAAAGTCGACCCCGACCAGATTATCCTGGAAAATGTTATGGTCGAACATGTACTCGGCGGCCTCGCCGAGGTTGACGATCCACTCTGCGATGGCAGGCGGCTTGATTCCGTAGGCCATATTTTGTGCATACACCGAGCAGGTCGCATGGTTATCGCCGCAGATCCCGCAGATACGGCTGGTGATGAAGTGTGCGTCACGCGGATCCTTGTTCTTCATGAAGATGCTGTACCCTCGGAAGATCGAGGATGTGCTGTGGCACTCGACAACTTTCCGGTTGGTGAAATCAATCTTGGTGAAAATCCCCAGACTCCCGACGATTCGGGTGATGGGATCCCAAGACATCTCTACGATATTAGCAGCCTTGGGGCTTGTTTCCGTTGCTGCAATGGTCGCTGTTTCCATTTGAATGATTCAATTTAAGGCGTGTGGTTGTCGCATTCGCGGGTTGGTGACGCCGCACTGTGCGTGCTGACTCAGCCATTGCCATAGTGCGCGGGTTGATATCCGGTCGTTAACTCGGAACGGCCGTGACGCCATCGCGGTTCCTTGTTCGCTGTGCGTTGAGTGATGGAACGGAGAGTTCGAATAACCAGACCGTAAATTCCCGAAACGGTTGAGGAGACAGCAGCGCCCGGAGGCGGGTCCATGAACGGCATGAACTTATCCGGGAAGCCAGGCATGGTGCAGCCGATGCAAATCCCGCCCACGTTCGGGCAGCCGCCAATGCCGTCCATCCATCCGCGCTTCGTTACGTTGCAGTTGACCACCGGTCCCCAACATCCAAGTTTCACGAGGCACTCGGGTGAACCGTATTCCTTGGCAAAGTCTCCCTGTTCGTAATATCCGCCGCGATCGCAGCCTTCATGGACCGTTCTTCCGAACAACCATTTTGGCCGTAACTGATCGTCGAGCGGGATCATCGGCGCCAACCCGGCTACCTGATAGAGCAGATAAAGAAGCGTCTCCATCATGTTATCGGGTTGCACCGGACAACCTGGGACGTTGACGATCGGAAGCCCTGCTTTTGAGCGCCAGTTCCAGCCAAGATAATCGGCTAAGCCCATCGCGCCAGTGGGATTGCCTTCCATTGCATGAATCCCTCCATAGGTAGCGCAAGTGCCCGCGCAGACGATCCCCAGAGCCTTTGGCGCCAGGCGGTCGATCCATTCGTTGGTGGTGATCGGTTGCCCTGTTCTGGAATCGGTACCCAAGGCGGCCCAGTACCCTTCCTTTTTGATCTTCTCGTTCGGGATGGAACCTTCCATCACCAGGACGAAGGGGTCTAATTTGCCTGCGGCGGCTTGATACCAAAACTTCAAGAAATCGTCGCCGTTTTCATACGCGATCACGGGGTTATGAACATAGACTTTCGGTAAGCCGGGGATGGCGCCCATGACAAGATCTTCAATGCTTGGCAAGGAAGCGGCGGTAATCGAAACGGAATCTCCGTCACATCCTAAACCGGTCGTCATCCAGACGACGTGAATTTCCTTAACGTCGGGGGCACGATGCAAAAGAGGAGCGACTGTTGCCATTGGCAGCAAAGCCTCCTTTCTATGTGAAGTTAGAAGTTAGTTCTGACTCTAACTGGAGGGTCAATTATTACAATCATTTTCCTGAAGCCGAACGAATGTTCGATCCAGAGCGATTCCAGGAAGGTCCACCGGAGTTCGATCTCCGGTGATCGTTTGGATCTACATGTTCCGAATCCGAAGATATCGCTGTATTTCGGGCAGATTCGCGACAAGCGCGGCCGCAATAATTGCCAGCAAAAGAATAAGCCCGATTGTGCTCGATTGACGCATGGGTTTCACCTCCTTCCGGCCTGTTCAGGCAGTGTCTACTTCTACTTTCGACTTTTCATTTAAAAGATCGTCTACCAATGACTTGATCAATTCGATAGCTTGTGGAACCGCTGCTTCGACAGATTCGCTCAGCCCTATCTCACCATCTTCAACTTCCAGGATCGCAGGTTCACACCCGACCAAGTACAACTTTTTCGGAGAACTTCCGACCGCCCGCAACATCTGAAGCACCCTCACCGGATTCATGCTGTGGGCGTCCGCCATCTTTTCATCGAGCTGATCGAGTTGATTTAAGTCAGGTTCGATCAGATACAGTGTGCCAGGCGGTTGGCTTTGCGAGGTGATGTCGACGAAAATCGTAACGTCGTACTCCTCCATCATGGCGTAGGCCAGATCGTAACTTCGGATCCCGAAATCCGTGACGCGCACTTCCTCTGGCAATGTTTCCTTTATCAATCTGCGCGTCACTTCGCTTCCAAAGGCGTCGTCGCCCAGAAATATATTACCGATGCCGGCGACCAGGATCTTACTTGGTTTGCTCATCGGTACCAGTCAGTGGCTCGACTTCGTTGGAGCCGTAGAAAAAACGATGCCCCGGCTGTCGGAGCATCCCCAGATCTTTTCCGGGATCCTCTTCCAGCACCAGCGCTAGGTAAACCCGGTTCTCCGCATCCTGCTCGATCGATTCGATCAGTGCAATTTTCCCTTCCAACGCGAGATCTATGACATCGGCCCGGCCCTGCGGCCTGATTCGAACGTGATGGCCAACCTTCAGATCCGTTCCGTTGACACTCACACTTTCCAGCCGGGTGTTGGGATCGAAAAAATCTTCACTTGAAAATCTGTTGCCGCGAATCGTGCCGTGCATTTTCCAGAATTCCTCCTTTGGCAACGCTTCTGTGCGAGTCAAAATCTGTCGGGCATGCTCATCGACTTGGCTCATCTCCCACTTTTCCTGGTCGGTCATCGTCAATACTCGGAGAGCCAGAATCTCGTCGATCTCCGTCCCATCGAAGAATTCGCCCGGGCTTTCCGGTGCGATCTGAGGATAATCGTACAAGATGATGGGAGAGGAGAGCATGGCGCCTGCCTCGCCTTTTTCTTTTTCGCCAACGAGCACCGGCCAGGTGCCGATGTTCAAGCAGGTTGCGGTTACCTCAGCGTATGCTTCAGGCGGATCCAACAGGGAGAGAAACTCGCCTCTATCCAACTCAAGAATTGTGTGGGTAGACGCAAAGGTCCGCAGCAAAACTTCTTCCTGCTGATTCAGATCGCATTCCGACACAGGGGTATGGTTTGCGACAGTTACGCTTATTTTGAAAACCTCTCTGTCCACGGTTTGGACCCCGATTTTGATCGTTCCTTCCAAGCTCTGCTGTCGTCTGATAATCGCGCCTACCACCTGGTTCTGACAATCATGAATCGGATCGAAGGCAAGAGAGCTTGAGAAGTGAAAAGGGAGGGACACCGTCTGGGCGACGAGGTTGTCCGGGAGCGGCTGAGAAGACTGGACTTCCCGCTCGACAGTTTCTTGCCAAGTCTGATAAAGCCGGTCGCCGACACGAAGTTCAGGAACGAGC
>Ga0210396_10002172_pt1 | contig 20232 bp, 20 predicted proteins | sample IncBWH17OmetaG_FD_155466 | JGI IMG/M metagenome (GOLD analysis project Ga0210396, IMG submission 155466) | Forest soil microbial communities from Barre Woods Harvard Forest LTER site, Petersham, Massachusetts, United States - Inc-BW-H-17-O ... | reverse complement strand
TTGCCAATAAAATCCATCAGTTCAAAAGGCCCCATGCGGAACCCGCCAATTTCTTTCATAGCCCAGTCAATGGTTGCAAAATCAGCAATCCCCTCTTCGTAAATCCGGATAGCCTCGCCATAAAATGGCCTTGCCACTCTGTTTACAATAAAGCCCGGAGTATCTTTTGCTATTACAGTTGTCTTTCCCCATGTATCAATAAGTGCCTTCGATTCATCTACAATAGCCTGTGCGGTTGCAATGCCCGGAACGACCTCAACAAGCGGCATGATTGGCGCTGGGTTAAAAAAGTGAATCCCGACTACTCTTTCAGCATTATTGCATGATGCGGCAATAGATGTAACAGACAATGAAGAAGTATTTGTAGCCAGAATACAATCAGTCGAAGTTATTTTTTCCAGCTTTTTAAATATCTCCTGCTTCACACCTATCTCTTCAATAACTGCTTCAATTATTAAATCGCATTTAGCAAATTCTTCAAACGATGATGCATTGTGAATATTAGCAATTGTGCTTTTTGCTGCGACATCAGTTACTTTACCTTTTTGCACCAAGGCTTCGAGTGACTTGCGTAATTTTTCATCAGCCTGTTTTAAAACTGCAGTGTTAGCATCAAACAAAACCACTTTATGCCCGAATGAAGCCGCCAATTGCGCAATACCACTACCCATAGTACCGGCACCTATTACCCCAATGCAAGAATCTTTACTTAATTTTTCCATATACTTATTTATTTTCCAATAAACTCATTACTGTTTTCGCCCATTTATCGGGGCTTATCTTCAATGCCAGTTCCATACTTTTTTGTCCCATCTTCAAAAGTTCGGCATCAGGCAGCGAAGTTATCTTTTCAATACATTTCTTCAACCCCTTAACATCTCCAGCCCGATAAATATAGCCATTCTCTTTCTCGCCCAAAAAAGCCTCGGCCGAACCTACTTTATCAGTACATATTAAAGGGAACCCTGCTGCAGCAAATTCATGTAATGCTACACCCCATGGCTCAAAGCGGCTGGGCATTACAAATACTCCTGTTGTCTGCATATACTTCTCCAGATCCTGAGGTTGTATAAAGCCAAAGTGCTTTATTTTAGGATGAACAATGGGTTCTATATCACCGACACCCAAACACCAAAGCTCCCAATCATTATTACCTTCTTTCTGCCATTGCATAAAAGCATCCCAAAGGTCTTTTACTCCTTTGAACTCGTAATACCGGCCCATATATATCAACCTATGCGGATAGCTTTTTTGCTTTAAAGCATTTACTTTCTTCCCAATTGCGTTGAAGTAATCAGTATCAGCACTATAATACCCCGTCATTATTTTATCGGTTTTAAAGCCAAGTTTTAATGCGTACTCTTTTTGTTTTTGACCCGGTACCCAACAATGTGTAAATACTCTATGTAGAGTAAAACTACTTGACAGGCATGCCACTTGCTGCCTGAAGGTACCTTCCCATTTTGTATCAAGACCAATTACAACGGGTATTTTATTTTTATATCCTTGCGCAACAGCCAGGTAATCTTTATCCATCCAGCCACTGCAATAAATAAAGTCGGGTGAAATACTTTTTACTTTTTCCCTTAAAGTGGCGAGATTGAATTGTTTTCTATCATAAAAATTTACCCCATCAGGGTATGAAAATGCGAAAGGAGCCTCTTTATTTACAGGCCAGTGAATAACATACACCTCCACATCATAATCTGATGTAAGCTTCCTGATGCAAGCCAGGAAATAATCAGCCAGTTCACTGTACAGGAATAGCAGCCGCGGCCTTTGGGGGGTATATGACATCGCTTGTTATTATTGCCAATGTAATGAATAGCATGATTGTAAAAGGGTTTAATGACGCCGTAAGCCATGATTCGAAAAACGAGGAGAACAATGAAGCATACATTAGCGGAAGAGCAAGCCTGGTTCTTTTTACAGCTTTAAAAAAGCAACTCGCAAAAGCCAATACATAGGTAACTACTCCAATTAAGCCGGTATCCAGCCATAGCGTAATATATGAGTTATGGGCATTTCCCTGGTGTCCCAAAGTTTGCAAATAATAAACATTTGCAGGGATATTAAAAAGGTATTCCGTATACTCAAATCCCCTGCCAAACCAATAGCTTTCCTGTATATGGACCCAGGAAAACTGCCATGCAATGAATCGCCCTGAACCTTCCTGCAACGTATTAACGCGCATATAATCTCCGAGTCCGAGTGAGTTTATGATTCCAACCAAATGATCGGAGAGGTAACTATAGCTCGACATAAAAGCAATTACAACAACTGAACCCAAAAAAGGCGATATTCTGTAAAAACCGGAGAATAAAAAATAGATAAGAAACCCAAAAAGACTGCCTCTCGAACCAGACATATATATAGATAACACTACAAGCCCATAAACAATTATTTTCTCCCTCCGGCTAAATAGTTTTGGTTCCAATTCAAGTATTACTGTAAAGAAAAAGAAGAATAAAAGTGAGAATATGCCTAGCCCGTTGGGGTTCCCAAATAAACCCTGAAAACGTTCCTCTCTTGTCACATACTCAGGGTTTATAAATTTAAAAATGAAGCCCATGAACAAGATTGCAATTCCAAGGTATATAAGCGCTTTAAAAAAATTCTTACCCTGTTCGATATAAGCACGCTGAACATATCCCGGTATGGTAATTAAAAGCAAAATATAAGAAGCAGTTTTTTGAATTGCAGTACTGGAATTCTCGGGGGGCGTGTTGAAAATGCAAATTATAGCTACAATGAAGAAAGGAATGAACCGTGTATACAAATTATTTGCGGGAGTAAATTTATCTCTGTCGATGAAGAAAAACAAGGCAAGTATAAGAATGTATATTTCTTTAGCATCCGCCGCGAAATAGTGTATCCAGTCTGTACGACTATCCGACAAAAAGAGCATAAACACGAAGCCAATAAGCATCTCCATATATTGTCCCTTATTCCTGAAGAAAATCAATGAAAAAGGGATGAATAGCAACACAAGTTTCCCAAGAAAATACCCAACAAATAGCCACGATAGCATTGTCAGGATCAGGGTCTTGTATTGGTTGTATATCTTCAACTGAAATTTATATAAAAAGCCAAAAATATAAAAGTACACTTTTACGGGCTTGCCCTAGCCACTAAAAAATAATGGGTATTAAGGTCAGTTCCTTTAAAACAAATCCTAAATTTGCTACCTTGCTATATAATAAGTATATCTATATAATATTGCCATGCCTAAAACGGAGGAACTACACAATTTGTCGCAGAAGAACGAAATATCATTTGAGGAATTCAGGAAAGCGGTTTTAGCTGATTATCGTGTTGCTAATGAGAGCCGTGAAGCCAGTTTACTTGGCCGCAAAGAAGTTCTTTCAGGCAAGGCCAAATTCGGCATATTTGGCGATGGTAAAGAAATAGCTCAATTAGCAATGGCAAAGGCTTTTAAGCATGGCGATTTCAGGTCGGGTTATTACCGCGACCAGACCTTTATGTTTGCCCTTGGTGAACTTACACTTCAGGAATGGTTTGCCGGGCTTTACGCACATGCCGACTTAACAGCAGAACCTTCTTCAGCAGGCAGGCAAATGGGTGGACACTATTCTACACATTTTGTCAATGCTGATGGTTCGTGGAAAGAACTTAGTTCTAAATACAATTCATCTTCCGATATTTCACCTACGGGCAGTCAAATGCCAAGGCTTTTAGGCCTTGCACTGGCATCAAAACTATTTCGTACCAATCCTCATTTACATTCAGCAGAATTTGAAAAATTCAGCAAAAAGGGTGATGAAATAGCTTTCGGAACTATTGGTGATGCAAGTACTTCAGAAGGCTTATTTTGGGAATCTATAAACGCAGCAGGTGTTATGCAAATACCTATGCTGGTATCGGTTTGGGACGATGGCTACGGAATATCGGTACCTAAAAAATACCAAACCACCAAAGGTGATATTTATGAGGCATTGAAAGGAATGCAGCAGGATAAGAAAGCCCCCGGCTTTGAAATGTACAAAGTAAAGGCATGGGATTATTCAGCGCTTTGCGATACATATGAAAAGGCCTCTGCACTTTGCCGCAAAGAACATATCCCGGCACTAATTCACGTAGAAGAAGTTACACAGCCACAAGGGCATTCTACCTCAGGTTCGCACGAACGCTATAAAACACCTGAACGCCTGCAATGGGAAAAGGACTTTGATGGTATAAAGAAAATGCGCGAATGGATATTGAAATTTGCGATAGCTAAAGAAGAAGAACTTACTGAGATAGAAGAAAAAGCTAAAGAAGTTGTAAAAGATGCCCGTAACAAAGCATGGGCAGCATATCTTGAACCTATTAAGCAAGAGGCAGCCGAGGCAATTGCACTTATACTTGCTACTGTCGAAGGCACTCCGCACCAGGATGCCGTAAATAAATTTATTGCAGAGCTAAAGGCAGCCAAGGATCCCATGAGGAAGGATGCCATTATTGCAATGAGAAAGACATTGAGACTCACACGCAATGAGAACTCTCCGGCACGTGAAGCATTGCAGAGATTTAACAAGCAATACCAGGCAGTTAACGAAGACCGTTACGATTCGCATTTATATACCAATGAAGTACTTTCTGTTAATGAAGTAAAGCCTGAGTATGGCAATGACGAAAGCGTAAATGGGCATGAAATACTGAGAGATAATTTTGATGCCATACTGGATAAATATCCGCAAGTAGTAATATTTGGTGAAGATTCAGGAAAGCTTGGTGGTGTGAACCAGGGGCTTGAGAATATGCAAAAGAAATATGGCGAGGAGCGTGTATTTGATACCGGTATTCGTGAAGCAACTATTGTGGGCCAGGCAATAGGACTTGCATTACGTGGCCTCCGCCCTATTGCAGAAATTCAGTACCTCGATTATTTACTCTATGCACTTCAGGTACTAAGTGATGACCTTGCAACACTTGCATACCGCACCAAAGGCACACAGCGTGCACCCGTTATTATACGTACCCGTGGCCATAGGCTCGAAGGTATTTGGCACAGTGGTTCACCAATGGGTATGATCATAAATTCGCTTCGTGGAATATATGTTTGCGTACCGCGCAATATGACACAGGCAGCAGGATTTTACAACACTCTGCTTTCTTCTAACGAACCGGGGTTAGTTATTGAACCATTGAATAGCTACCGTTTGAAAGAACATAAACCAAGCAATTTTGGTGAGTTTAAACTGCCACTTGGCATACCTGAAGTTATTCGTGAAGGTAAAGATGTAACCATAGTAACTTATGGCCCGCTTTGCCGCATGGCTATGGAAGCAGCGCAACAACTGGAAGCTGATAATATTTCAGTTGAAATTATTGACGTTCAGACCTTATTGCCATTTGATATAAACAGTTCAATTGTTGAATCATTGAAGAAGACCAACAGGGTATTGTTCCTTGATGAAGACGTCAAAGGCGGAGCAAGTGCTTATATGATGGAAAAGGTTTTGGAAGAACAGGGAGGTTATGCATACCTTGATTCTGCACCAAGAACATTAACAGGTAAGGATCACCGCCCTGCTTATGGCTCAGATGGAGATTTTTTCTCGAAGCCATCGGTTGAGGATATTTATGATACTGTTTACAGTATTATGAATGAGGCGAATCCAGCATCATACCCTGATATTTATTAATAATTACGCATTATAGTTTATAACGTAAGCTTATGCTTACACACATATACCTTTTATGATTACACAAGAGCAGGTAAGAGAGGTGAAGGAGCGATTTGATGCGCTGAGGGGGCATCTTTGACATCGACAAACGGTTAAAAAAGATTGCTGAGGAGGAAGCTGTAACACAGGCGCCCGAATTCTGGAATGACCCCAAGAAAGCGGAAGTGGTACTGAAGCACATAAAGCTACAGAAGAATTGGACCGAAGCATATAGCAAGTTAGAAAAGAGTGTAGATGACCTGACTGTCACTTACGATTTCTTTAAAGAGGAAGCTGTTACAGAAAAAGAACTGGAAGACCAGTATAACCAAACTCTGAAACTTATAGAGGACCTGGAGTTTAAAAACATGCTCGGTTCTGAAGAAGATTCACTGAATGCAGTTATAGAAATAAACTCTGGCGCGGGTGGTACCGAAAGCCAGGACTGGACCTATATGCTCATGCGCATGTACCTGATGTGGGCAGAAAAGAAAGGATATACGGTAAGAGAAGTTGAATTATCACAGGGTGAAACAGCCGGTATTAAATCGGTAACACTTGAGATTGAAGGAGAATATGCATTTGGTTATTTAAAAGGAGAGAATGGTGTACACCGCCTGGTCCGTATTTCACCATTCGATGCCAATGCCCGCAGGCATACTTCATTTGCATCGGTATATGTGTATCCGCTGATAGATGAGAATATCGACATACAAATAAGTCCTGCTGATATTGAGTGGGAAACATTCCGTTCGGGTGGTAAAGGCGGACAGAATGTAAACAAGGTAGAAACGGCTGTACGCTTATACCATAAGCCATCGGGTATTGTTATTAAAAACCAAGAATCGCGTTCTCAATTACAGAATAAAGAAAAAGCCATGCATATGTTAAAATCTCAGCTTTATGAGCGTGAGATGCGCCGCAAGATGGAAACAGTTGCCGTTATTGAAAGTGGCAAAAAGAAAATTGAATGGGGTTCACAGATACGTAACTATGTAATGCACCCATACAAACTGGTAAAAGACCTGCGCACTGATTATGAAACATCGAATGTGCAAGGTGTAATGAACGGCGAACTAGATGACTTTATTAAGAGCTACTTGATGGAGTTTGGTAGCGGGACGAAGTAAGACGACCATTAAAATTTGATCGTCACACCGTCATTGCGAGGTACGAAGCAATCTTACCACCTTGTAACATTATCATAATTGATCCAATTTATTTTCTCGTCTTGAACTATTACCGTCATTGCGAGGTACGAAGCAATCTTACCATCTTGTCACATCATCATACAGGTCTTTCCATTCTGGGTTGAATGAGTCAATCAAATCTATTTTTTGTTGTCTCGAACCAGCCTTAATCTGTTTTTCTCTCCCTATAGCTTCTTCAATGCGGTGAAACCCCTTAAAGTAAACCAACTTATCTAGTTGATACTTGGCAGTAAATGAATCAGGGAAAATTTTGTTCTTGTGTTCATACATCCTTTTCTGTAAATCAGATGTAACGCCAGTATAAATAACCCGATGGTTTTTATTAGTGAGAATATAAACGGCTCCTCCTCTTTTCATTTAATACAGCAATTTGGGAAGATTGCTTCGTACCTCGCAATGACGGTGCTACTTTATTATTCCGTAGAGGGAATAGCTTTCTTATGCTCTACTCTATAAATAACAAACATTAATACAGCAACAATAACTGTACTTACTATAACATATCCTATTTGTGAGCTATTTGTTCCAAGTTCATCTACCTTTTTAGGCAGCATATTCCTGTCTTCCAAATACATGAGGAATACAGCAGTTGCATTATTTACAAAGTGCGCAAATATCGGCACCCACACCGATTTCGACCATACAAATAGGTAACCCAAGTAAACACCCATTAACATGCGGGGGAAGAATCCAAAAAATTCGAAGTGAATAGCGCTGAACAATATACCGGTAACCCAAACACCAACATGTATATTTCCGGTGGCTTTAATAATTAACTGCTGCAATGTAGCCCTAAAAAATAATTCCTCAGCCACTGCTGCCAGGAAACCTACCATGAACAGGTTAAGCAAAAGCCCTTTAATGGTTTGGTGATCCATAAAAGCATTAGTTAGTGCACCTGCCTCATCTTCTTTGGCTTTCATCCAGGTCTGTATATCGTGCATAGAGGCAGGCAATTGTAGATGGCTATTCAGTTCTCCCATATAGTTTATTAACGGTAACGCGCACCACATCAGTAATCCGCCCAATATCAAAGTACTCATCTTACCGAGTTTGTTTACATGCAAATATTCTAACCTGTTAGAAGAAACAAGAAGCGAAAAGACAACTGCCGGAACAATAAAACCACCAAATGCGCTAACTATCTGCATGATCTTTAGTCCCAGAACTACATGCGGATTATCGAGATTACCCATGTTTGTAAGCTGCGCCGTGCTTGTACCGGTCATTACCGAGGCAAGCTCCATACCCAACAGAGTGAAACCTACTAAAGACACAAGGAACAAGCCTAACAGGGTAAAGAACTGTACAAATAAAGGCACATTATCGAAGGGTGCCGGGCGTCGTAATTGCTCCATATTCGTGCTTTTGCGGTATATTTGCTTACTGATAATTTATATTTGCAAATGTAAGTATTTACCTATGACCAAAATCGGCAATATAGAACTGGGAGATTTTCCTCTTTTGCTTGCTCCCATGGAAGATGTGAGTGACCCTCCCTTCCGCCATGTCTGCAAGGAACAAGGAGCAGATATGCTCTATACCGAGTTTGTTTCATCAGAAGGGTTGATACGCGATGCCGCTAAAAGCATTAAAAAGCTCGACATATTTGAGCACGAGAGACCTATAGGCATACAGTTATTTGGCAGTAGCATCGAATCGATGCGTGAGGCGGCCATAATAGCCGAGAAAGCCAACCCTAACCTGATAGACATTAACTATGGCTGCCCTGTAAAACAGGTGGCTTGTAAAGGAGCCGGCGCGGCATTATTACAGGACATTCCTAAAATGGTGCAAATGACATCAGAGATAGTAAAGGCTGTGTCATTACCTGTTACTGTTAAAACACGTTTAGGCTGGGATGATAGTACCAAGAACGTAATGGATGTAGCTGAAAGATTACAGGATATTGGCATACAAGCACTGACCATACATGGCCGTACACGTAAACAAATGTATAAAGGCCCTGCTGACTGGACCTTAATTGGTGATATAAAGAACAACCAACGCATAAAAATACCCATCTTCGGCAACGGAGATGTAACATCACCTGCGGTTGCAGAAGATATGAAGAACCGTTATGGAGTTGATGGTGTAATGATAGGCCGTGCTAGTATTGGTTACCCATGGATATTCCGCGAGATAAAACACTATTTTAAAACAGGCGAATTATACGCCCCACCAACCCTCGAAGAAAGAATAAGCGTTTGCCGCACACACCTGGTAAAATCGGTTGAGTGGAAAGGCGAAAGGCTTGGATTATTGGAAATGCGCAAGCACTATGGCAGTTATTTTAAGGGCATGGATAATTTCAAAGACTTTAGAATGAAACTTGTTACCAGCGATTCATACGCTCAAATTCTGGAAACCCTGGAAGATATTGGCCGTGTGTATGCTGAAGTAGCTTAAAGCCTATGGCTTTAAATTATGAATTATGAATGCTGAATTATGAATGAAAACTGTAATAACAGTTAATAACCCTGGGCGTTCAATTAAAAATTTAAAATTAAATAAGATGGCAGCAATTGCAACAGTAACCCTTGGCACCACCGATTTTGAAATGCACGGAACCGTGCGCCAACATAAAGTAACTATTGATGAACCTTTATCAAATGGTGGGCAGGATAAAGGCCCAAGCCCATCAGAATATCTTTGTATATCACTAGCATCCTGTACTACTGCAACACTAAAAATGTACCTGAATCACAAAAAAATTGCAGTCGAATCTATATCAGTTGAAGTTGAAAAACACACCACTGAAGCTAAAAATATTATTTTCAAAAGGAAATTAACCATAAACGGCATATCTGATCCTGCAATGCGCGAAAGACTTATACAAATTGCGAATTCTTGCCCTGTACATAAAATACTGGCTCAGGCTAATACAATAGAAACAATACTGGTATAGGGTTTTATTCCCTTAAATCTTCTACATCAATCCCCGGATAATCTTTCGGATTGAACTTAAAGGTACCATCACTTAACTCTACATCGGTAGAAAGGCTATCAATAGCATATTCCATGGTGGTGCCATCTTTTAAAAATACAATTACACCAACAATCTGGTTTTTGTTTTTATCTATCTTAAGCTTAAGTGTGTGGTACTTTTCTTTTTCAGGGTGTTTAGGGTAAAGATTTATAATTTCAATAGTAACACCTTTTTCAGTGGCTTCGCTTTCAAATTGACTTTTAAAACCTTTTTCGTAAATGGTAAAAATATTGGTAGGAGAAATCATCCCCTTATCTGCCGAATGATCCACATTATTTATTTGCACTTCATTAGCATCTTTCAGGTAGGTCCACATGGTGGTGCTGTCTGATATTACAACCTGATTCTTTACTTCCAACTTATACTTACCGCCCTTTACAATTAAATTACCCTTTTGGCTATCGGTAACCTTCTTGTCCTTGCTATACATAATAATATTAAACTCAGCCTTAATGCTCTTATAGGCTCTTGTCTTTTTACTTAATGACTGTAAAATGGCATTAGCCTTTGCATCAACAGTTTCTTCCTGGGCCTGCACACTTGCAATTGCATATAAACCTAAAGCCAGCGACAATATGATTTTTTTCACGTTTCTATAGTTTATTATACTGTCAAAAATAATAAAATCCCCAGCAATGAGACTGTTAAAGAAGGTTAATGGTTTAATTACTACTACTTTGTACCATCTAAGTTTTTTTCAGAACCCCAAACCCCTAAAGGGGCTTAAATACACGAACGGTTCCAAAGCCCCTTTAGAGGTTTGGGGCTGAAGCAAGCACAGTTATTTTCCTGTAAGTATTTTTTAATCTGTAATTTTGATGCCGTATGAGTGACTGGAGCCATAAGCTATTGAAGTGGTACGAAGCCAATAAACGTGAACTGCCTTGGCGTGGCATTAGCGACCCCTATAAAATATGGTTATCGGAAGTTATATTGCAGCAAACACGCGTAAACCAGGGATGGGAATATTATACCCGCTTTACCGAAAAATACCCGACTGTATCAAAACTGGCTGCAGCATCGGAACATGATATATTAAAACTCTGGCAAGGTTTGGGTTATTATTCCCGTGCAAGGAATATGCACTATGCAGCCAAGGAGATTACAGTAAAGTACAAGGTCAATTTCCCTACTGACTATGAATCAATACGCGCATTAAAAGGCGTGGGAGATTATACCGCGGCGGCAATTGCATCAATTGCATATAAACTACCCTACCCCGTAGTAGATGGAAACGTATACCGTGTTTACACAAGATTATTAGGTATCTCAACTCCTATTGATTCTACCGAAGGAAAAAAGAAGATTTGGGAAGCCGCGGCTGAATTACTACCCAAGACCAACCCCGGTTCTTACAACCAGGCAGTAATGGAATTGGGTGCACTATGCTGCACACCCAAGAATCCTAACTGTACTGAATGCCCTCTGCAAACTGCCTGCTATGCATACGCGCATAAACAAACCTCTAAATTCCCCGTTAAGCAAGGCAAAACAAAAGTGAGGGATAGATTCCTGAACTACCTTGTAATATGTAACGGGGCTAAAGTATTACTAAGAACAAGAAAAGGCAATGATATCTGGAAAGGGCTTAACGACTTTTATTGCATAGAGACAACAGAGCCCATATCAGCAGATAAACTCATTACAACAAAGGAATTCAAAGCATTGTTCCAAACTACTAAACCGGTTATAGAATCGGTATCGGAATCCTATAAACATATTCTCAGTCATCAAAAACTAAATGCTCAATTCATTAAAATAAAGATCAGCAAAAGCATTAAAAAACTACCAGAGGATTGTTTTTGGATAGAGAAGAAAAACATTGGCAAATACGCTGTTCCGCGTTTAATAGAACGTTATATTAGCAATTATTTATAGCATTTATGATATTATACAACGTTACAATAAATGTTGATGATGAAGTTCATCACAAATGGTTAGAATGGATGCAGAAAGAGCACATACCCGAAATGCTCAGTACCGGGCTATTTACGGGTTACCGCATGTCTCGCCTGCTCGATGTGGAAGATAGCGGCACTACCTACTCTATCCAATATTCATGCCATAGCCTGAAAGAATACCACACCTATAAAGAACAATACGCACCACATATGCAGCAAGAGGGTGTGAAAAGATTTCATGACAAGTTCAGCGCCTTCAGAACATTGATGGAAGTAGTGGAATAAAACTATTTTTCCTCCAATTAAACAGCTGATAATCCGCAGAAAAGTCTTATATTGCATAACTAAGCAATATTGGAAAATCGTTAATCTCCATAACCATGAATTCGAATTACAATACAGGTAACACAGGAACCTTCAACCACAAATCGAGAAAAGAATTTTTAGAAGATCTGCCAAACAAAACACGCAATACTGTGAGAGGTGTTGACCTGGCATTGATAAATGAAGCCATTACTGCTATTGTAGATGGCAATGCCACCATTAACGGCAAAGCACCTGAAACACGTACCGAGCGTTACATCGTTATTGCTTCGTACTTTAAAACAGCACGCACTACATTAAATATGTTCTTTGATGGGGTATTAAATGTGCAACACAATTACACTGTGACTTTCAAACTCAAGGACCAGTCTATTACTCTTAAGTTCCCGGAGAACCCTACAGACAATTAGTAGCCACGGTCAGAGACCGTTTTCTCTGCAAGATTTATTAAAGTAAAACTATTTAGAGTTATAAAGCTTCATTACCTCATCGTGTGAGAGATTGCGCCAATCGCCGCGAGGTACACCGTGAAGTGTAATTCCACCATAGCTAACGCGGTCGAGCATTTTTACTTTATAGCCCAGTGTTTCGAATATGCGCCTTACGATACGATTCCAGCCAATGTGAAGGGTAAGCACCACACAACTTTCATCGCCGTTCTTATCATATTCTGCTTCATCTGGTTTTGCAAAACCATCCTCAAGCATTACACCATTACGTATCTTTTTTAAATCTGCATATGCGAGTGGCTTATCTAATCTTGCTTTATAAACCTTGCGCATCTCACCTGAAGGATGTGATAAGCGATTAGCTAATTCTCCATCATTGGTAAGTAATAATATACCTGTAGTATTCCTGTCAAGGCGACCCACGGGGTAAACTCTTTCTTTGGTTGCACCTTTTATCAGGTCCATTACTGTTTTGCGGTCACGTTCGTCCTTAACGGTACTAATGGCATCTTTTGTCTTGTTCAGTAATATATATACCTTCTTTACTTCCTTTAATCGTTGGCCTTCCACAATTATCACATCGCTGTTCTTCACACGAGTACCCGGTTCAATTATTAAATGCCCGTTAACAGTTACCCTGCCTGCAAATATTATCTCATCGGCTTTACGGCGTGAGCAATAACCTGTATCTGCTATATATTTATTGAGCCTTGTACCTTCTTTCGGTTCAGCTGTTTTCTTCCTCTTTTCCATAATTTACTCTATAATTATTTTACCGTTTACCGAATTATTATTCTTGTCTGTTACCTTATACATGTAGGTGCCAGCTCGCAGATCGCCTTTTGAGAAATGCAATACGGCCTGACCATATGATGTTGATGAAAACTCTTTACTATCGATAATACTTTTGCCATTTATATCGTATAAACTGAACCAATATTTATCGGCCATTTGGGTTTGCACCAATATTGTTGCATCTGTCGTAACCGGGTTTGGAAACACTTTTACCATTACCTGCTGACTTTGTTGCTCACTAATACCAACAGTTATGGGTAAGCTATCTCTATATTGAGTGTATACATGATACAAAGAATTATCAGGTTGAATATTATTACAATCGCGGTAACGGCAGACAAACACATCATAAAGGCCAACTGTTAAGTTTGGGCTGTTTGAAAATCCGGCAAAGACCGCCGATCTATTGGTAGTTGAAATAGCGCATGACTTTGCTCCGTCATCTCCAGTACCACCTTCATAAGGCCCCTGATTGGTAGCTCCATTATGCGGATCTCCAGGAACATAATATAAAAGCATGGTGAGCATATCGTTTCCTCCCCAGGCCGATTCATCACCTGTACCGGCTACGATGTATAAATAATCGGGGCATTGCATGGCATCATAAGCATAATTGACACCGGTATTTGTAAAATTAACATTGGTATCCCAGGTTTGAACATGTGCATTGCTATCTAACATGATAAAGAACGGATTAACGTGTGCCTCTGTTGATACCAGATCAGAATACCCTGAAATTATCATACCACCATTCATCTGCTCTTCAATACTATGACCCACTGCTGTATGGCTTACTCCACCAAAAGTGGTATCCCACTCAACAAGGCCATTGTTATTTATTTTAACAAGGTATATATTAGTATCACTCAAGCCAAAACTGGTGGTAGAGCCCACTATGTAGTAAATAGAGTCGTGTTCTACATAAACAGAATTAGCCACATCGTAACCCGCTCCACCAATAGCTTTTGTCCAGAGGGTATCGCCATTTTTATCGGTGCGCACCACATACATATCTCCGTTACCGGCACCATAGCTGTAGGTCTGGCCGCAAATAACATAGCCACTATCGAGGGTTTGCTTTATACTGTAGCCAAAGTCCCAATCGCTGCCACCGTAGGTTTTATCCCACTGCACCTTACCCATCGAATCGGTCTTTATCAAAAACATATCGTAACCGCCATTGCCATAACTATTGGTAAAACCCAGAAAGGCATAACCCTTATCTAAAGTAGGAGTAACAGAATAACCCTCGTCGCTCGCGGGGCCACCCAGTGCTGCCGACCATTGATGCTTGAAATTAGCATCTACCTTAATGGCATAAAAATCGGTGGCGCCATGGCCAAAGCTGTTGGTGGTGCCAATCATTATAAAACCACCGTCGGGGGTGGCGCGTATCTGGTTGCATACATCGTTCTGTATCCCCCCGTAGCTATATTGAAAAATGGTATCGGTTTGTGCAAAAAGGCCATTGCAGGCCAAAAAGAGTAATAGTATGGTAATGAATTTTCTCACAAAATTGAGGCCTTTCCGTTAATGGAATTACTCCCGAATATACAACAAAAAAAGGACTCACTGAGGAATCCTTTTAATAATCTATAGCTTGTTAAAGACTACTTTACAGTATCAACAACCTTTTTAAAGGCTTCAGGGTGGTTCATTGCCAAATCAGCAAGAACTTTCCTGTTAAGCTTAATACCCTTAATTTCCATCATGCTCATAAACTGAGAATAGGAAATACCAAATTGGCGGGTAGAGGCATTGATACGCTGTATCCACAAAGCGCGGAAATTGCGTTTCTTGGTCTTACGGTCGCGGTAAGCGTACTTTAAACCTTTTTCGTATGTGTTTTTAGCAACTGTAAAGACATTCTTTTTCGCACCGTAGTAACCGCGTGTGCGCTTTAATATCTTCTTCCTTCTTGCTCTGGATGCTACTGCATTACTTGAACGTGGCATGTCTGTAAATTATTAAAAGTTAAAATTATTTACCCAATAAGGCTTTCACCCTTTGTTGTTGAGTTTCGTGTACCAATACTGTACCGGTCAAATTGCGTTTACGCTTTTTGCTCTTCTTGGTCAGTATGTGATTTTTAAAAGCCTGTTTTCTTTTTACCTTACCGCTGGCGGTAAAATGAAACCTCTTCTTAGCGGCAGAGTTTGTTTTTACTTTAGGCATTGCTTTGTTTATTAATTGTATTTATTTTTTCTTAGGACCAATAACCATTGTCATTTTCTTTCCATCCATCACCGGCAGTTGCTCTACTTTTCCAACTTCTTCCAGTTCCTGGGCAAACTTTAACAATAACATTTCACCCATCTCTTTAAACAATATCGTCCGGCCGCGGAAGAACACGTATGCTCTAACTTTTGAACCTTCCTTTAAAAACTGGTAAGCATGATTCTTTTTAAAGTTGAAGTCATGATCCTCAGTATGTGGCCCGAAACGTATTTCTTTTACTACTACCCTCGCCGTTTTCTGCTTTATCTCTTTCTGTTTGCGCTTTTGTTCGTATAAAAACTTCTTATAGTCAATTACCCTGCAAATTGGAGGATCGGTTGTAGCCGATATCTCTACTAGGTCCAGCCCGGCATTGCGTGCTATCTGTAAGGCTTGTTCAATCGGGAAAACCCCTTGTTCTATGCCTTCGCCCACTACCCTTACGGTCCTGGCGCGTATACGCTCATTTATACTGTGAAGAGGTTCATTCCTTCTCTGGAAACCTCTGTTTTGAAAATTTGAGCCGCTGTTGCCTCTGTACGGTGTAGCTATATTGTCCTCCCTTTTGTTTGGTTAAAAACTCTGTTTACTATTTAAATACTTAAAACTTCTTCAATTTCTTTACTAATTCTGTTCACAAATTCCTGTGCCACTTCTTGCCCTTTATCTCCTTCGCCATGGCGTCTTACAGCCACTTTTCCTTCTTCCATTTCTTTATCCCCGATAATTAACATATAGGGGATCTTCTGCAATTCCGCGTCTCTTATTTTCCTTCCAATTTTCTCTATCCTTTCGTCAACGAGGGCGCGAATTTCGCATTTTTTCAGCAAATTCAAAACATTTTTTGCATATTCTACATGTTTATCGCTAATTGGTAAAATTGCAACCTGCTCGGGAGCCAACCATAAAGGAAGGTTTCCGGCGCAATGTTCGAGCAAAACGCCAATGAATCTTTCGAGCGAACCAAACGGTGCACGGTGTATCATTACCGGTGTATGCTTCTGGTTATCAGCACCAACGTACTCAAGCTCAAAGCGCTCAGGCAGGTTATAATCTACCTGCACAGTACCCAATTGCCAGGTACGGCCCAGGGCATCCTTCACCATAAAGTCGAGTTTGGGGCCATAAAAGGCAGCCTCGCCATATTCGGTTACCGTCTTCAATCCTTTTTCGGCGGCAGCCTCAATAATTGCACTTTCGGCTTTTTCCCAGTTTTCTTCGCTGCCGATATATTTACTGCGGTCAACTTTATCGCGTAACGATATCTGCGCCGTATATTCTTTAAAATCCAGTGTGCTCAATACCTTCATAACAAGGTCTATCACCTTGCAGAACTCTTCCTTAACCTGGTCGGGCTGGCAAAAAATGTGCGAATCGTCTTGTGTAAAGCCACGCACACGGGTAAGGCCATGCAATTCGCCGCTTTGTTCGTAACGGTATACGGTACCAAACTCGGCCAGGCGCAAAGGCAGGTCGCGGTAGCTGCGGGGGCTGCTCTTGTATATTTCGCAGTGGTGCGGACAGTTCATAGGTTTTAAAAAGAACTCCTCGCCCTCTTGCGGGGTGCGTATAGGCTGAAAAGAATCTTTGCCATACTTTTCGTAGTGGCCCGATGTGATGTATAAGTTTTTATGGCCTATATGCGGGGTTATCACCTGCAAGTAGCCCAGTTCGCGCTGGTTCTTGCGCATAAAGTTCTCTAAGCGTTCGCGCAGCAAGGTGCCCTTTGGCAGCCACAGCGGAAGCCCCAGCCCCACTTTCTCTGAAAAGGTGAACAACTCCAGCTCTTTGCCCAGCTTGCGGTGATCGCGCTTCTTGGCCTCTTCTATTAAGGTAATATATTCGGTGAGCTGCTTTTGTTCAGGAAAGGTGATGGCATAAATGCGGGTAAGCTGCTTGGCTTTTTCATCGCCGCGCCAGTATGCGCCTGCAACGTTCAGTAACTTAACGGCCTTTATAAAACCGGTATTGGGTAAATGCGGGCCACGGCAGAGGTCGGTAAATTCGCCTTGTTTGTAAAAGGTAATGGTGCCGTCCTTCAAGTCTTTTATCAGGTCGAGCTTGTACTTGTCGTCTTTTTCGGTAAAGTATTTTATGGCATCGGCCTTGCTTACTTCCGAACGCACATAGACTTCCTTTTTACGGGCAAGTTCTAATATTTTGTCTTCTATCTTTTTAAAATCTTCAGCCGATACAACCTTATCTCCTGGGTCAACATCGTAGTAAAAGCCATTTTCAATAGGAGGGCCAATACCAAATTTCATGCCGGGGAAGAACCCTTCGAGGGCCTCGGCCATAAGGTGGGCAGATGAGTGCCAGAAGGTAGATTTACCTTCTTTATCATCCCAGGTAAGCAGGTTTAAATCAACATTACCGCTTAGGGGGCGCGTGGCATCCCATACTTCGCCATTTACTTTAGCGGCAAGCACTTTGCCGGCTAATGAATTACTTATGCTCTTGGCAACATCCAACGCTGTGGTGCCATCGGGGTATTCTCTTACTTTCCCATCGGGGAATTTTACCTGGGTCATAACGGTTTGAAAAATAGGATGGCAAAAGTAGTGAAAAGAACTTACTTATTTGCACTGCTTGTCCATTTCATTATCACTCCCAATTATAATGGCACTGTTATTGTTTCTTATACGAAGAGGCACAAATTCATCAATAATTGGAGTGGGGAGAGTATCTCAGTACATAAAATCTGCTTCTTAGTCCATACTTTATAAAATTGGTGCAATTTTTATTTAAGTTAGAGAATTATTTTTACATGGTACTCAAAAGATACTGAATCTTTAATTTCTCATTTCTTAAGTCTTGTTGAGAAAACCTATAGAAAAAATGGGAATTTATCCGCACACATCCATGCATATGCAAAAGCAATTAAGGTAATTGAAAAGAAGTTTTTCGAAACAGAATTCACAGCTTTGCTTTCCGATGAAAACTCCGAAATAAAGTCCAGGTATGATTCAATTGTGCAAGAAATAGGAAAAGAAAATAAACTATTAATTATAAAAGTAGACGATTTAGATAGATTGTCTACCAATGAAATTATTGACACGCTTAGATTAATACGGATTATTGCTAACTTCCCAAATACTGTTTATTTGGTTGGGTATGACAAAAACTACATAAACAGTGCCATTGAGCAAGGTTTAACTAAACACAATCCAGAAAAATATATAGATAAAGTATTCACACTGGGCTTTGTAACCATTATTAAAGGCGCTCCCGAAGCGCTCACCATACTTACTATTGTACGGGCTTTAATAGAAATTCAGACTATCATCATATCAGTCGTGCATGGGAACTTTGATTCCATGTTTCTGGCATCCATTGCATTTTTAATAGTTGAAGCGGTTATTGTAAAGACCTTGGTGGGGGTGATAAAGAAAGAGGAAGAGGAGGGATAACACCTCACCCCCTGCCCCCTCTCCTCGTTCAAGGCGAGGGGAAATACATGTTGGTAATCTCTGCGGAACTCTGCGCGTGTTTTCTCTGCGCGCTCTGCGGTAAATGTATTCTTAGTGAACCTTAGTGAGGCTGTTTTCTTGGTGTCCTTAGTGGTAAAAAAACGTAACCACAAAGGGCACAAAGTAAATACACACAAAGTACACCAAGAGAACAAAAGCAAAGAAAACGTGAGGTGGAATGGTTATAATAAGGAATGGACACATAGATGCAAAGTCCCGATAGCTATCGGGATGTGCCAAATACACGAAACACAAGATGGTAAGATTGCTTCGTTCCTCGCAATGACGGGGCGCACAAGAGTAACGGCACGTGAGGTGACAAGAAAATGAAAAGGAAACTGACATCCGCCAGCTGGCGGACAAAGTACTGTGCCAAATACACGTAACACAAGATGGTAAGATTGTCACCCTTCGCTCGCAATGACGGGACTTACTCCATACTCCTTACCCCCTATCCCTATTATCACGATATTTGCCTAATGGAAACCGCAGAAAAGGAAATACTGCTGAAAGTAAACGGAATGCACTGCCAGAGCTGTGCAAGTACGGTAACAAGTACGCTGAAGCAGCAGGGCATGGAGGATGTGAACGTGAGCTATACGGCTTGCGAGGCAACCTTTGCCAATCCGCAGCACAAGGACCTGAACGCCATTATAAAAAGCATTAACAACCTGGGCTACAGTGCCAGCCTGCCCACGCCCGATAAAGAAGAAAAGGTATCGTACGCATTAGAGATAAGGGTAGCTATATCGACCCTGTTAACCCTGCCGCTGTTTTTGCACATGTTTCTGCCCATTATGTTTTTGCACGATCCGCTGGTGCAGCTGGGGCTGTGCCTGCCGGTGTTCATCATGGGTTTGTTGTACTTCGGCAAAAGCGCATGGGGTTCGCTGATGGTAAAAACACCCAATATGGATGTGCTTATTACCATGGGCTTTTTAGCCTCGTTCATATACAGCCTTATTGCAATGCGCCACTACCCGGTAATGGTTCACATGCCGTTTTTTGAGACCTGTGCCACCATTATAACACTTGTGTTTACAGGCAATTTGATAGAAAAGAGATCGGTGCGCCAAACCACATCGGCCCTTACCGAACTGCTGAAGATACAAAAGCAAAAAGCCCGCAAAGTGGTGAGTCATGGCAGCCACGAGGATACAATTGAGATGGACTACCGCGACTTGCAGATTGGTGATATATTGCAGGT
>Ga0210396_10002169_pt1 | contig 20240 bp, 13 predicted proteins | sample IncBWH17OmetaG_FD_155466 | JGI IMG/M metagenome (GOLD analysis project Ga0210396, IMG submission 155466) | Forest soil microbial communities from Barre Woods Harvard Forest LTER site, Petersham, Massachusetts, United States - Inc-BW-H-17-O ... | reverse complement strand
CACTTTCCCGTCAACACGCCACTGGTGGTTATGAGTGGCCCGCGCGACCGTCATGAAATCGTTGCGACAGGCGCGCTCTTCAGTTTCGAGAAGCCGATTTCAGTGGAGCAAGCGGTGCGGACACTCTCGGCCGCGCGGAATCTGATTCTGGACGGGCGACTCCGTTATCACCGTCAGACGCTCGGGATTCCGGTTTCTTTAAGCTGCGGTGCTCGCAAGCGTTTGCAGGCGGAACTCGTAAATCTCAGCCAGGGCGGAATCGGTGTGCGCACCGACCGGGAACTTGATGCGGAGAAGGCGATCCAGGTTTCCTTCAAACTGCCTGGCACGCGCTACACGGTGAAGGCACAAGGCGAAATCGCCTGGACCGATCGACAGGGCAACGCCGGCATTCGCTTCGTGGACGTTCCCACTCGTTTGCAGAAGGGATTGCAAATCTGGCTGGCACAGCAATACTTCGCGCAGTAGGAGTGGCACGCGGCAAGCGCGGGACTTTCTTAAGCCCACTCTCGTCTCTCTAACGGAAGCGCGCTTCTTTCTCCCGCAGTTGCGCCTGCAACTCGGCATCGGGATCTCGCATTGCTAATTTTGCAAGAAGGACTCCCGCCGTGCCCCGTCCCATCACAGCAAACAGGTACCAGTAGAGCGCGGTAAAGAACCCTCCGACCCCAAACAGCAGTCCCAGCGCGACAGGCCAGGGTGGAAGCGCGTGAACGAAGCCGAGGAAAATACAAAAGAAAATCAGGACCGCAGAAAAGAGCACGAGGCCATCCATGAACCCAGCGAGAGTGCGCGCGGAGACCGGCCAAGGCCACCAGGCAATCGACACAGCGTCGTCTGGTTGTTCCACAACTTGTGGCCGCACATCGGTACGAGGCAACCGGATGGCAGGGAGTCCCAAAGGAGAGAGCACGAGCTCGTCAGAGTACTCGGGATGCGTCAGGACCGGCGATGCCTGCTCAATCCCGCGAAGTAGCGTGGCGAAGATCCAGTCATTCAGCTGGCTTTTGACCTGGGGAGGCATCTCGAGGAATCGCAAGCCGGCCTGGCCGCCGGAATTCGCCCAAGCCACCTGGGCGCGCACATCAATGCGAGCCCGGGGATTCATCAGGTCGAAACGCATGCGCACGTTTTGATTCACTTCGATAGGCCCTACGGCCTGGATAGCAGCTCCGCCCTGGCTCAGGTTACGGATGATTCCGCCATTGCCTTCATCGAGGCTGACGTACACCAGCGAGTTGATTGGGTGCCGGTAGTAGATCCGCGGCGAGTCAGAGGGACTCGAAGCCGGGCTGGCGGCCACTCCCGATGGGAACTGCATGCCGAATCTTAGCCCCGAAAATGACACGGGTCGCAGTACTCATCAAGGTTCTAGCAGGCGTCAGGAAGCGGTACGGTGTTCGCCGGGAGACTCTTGCGGCTTTGTTTTCATGCGCTTAGCGTTATCCCGCGCAAGGAGTTTCTGAAGATCGTAGCTATAGGGCCCGTATCCCCGGAAAGAATCCTCATCGAACAAGCGCTTGATGCCGCAGCCCGTACAAACCTGGTAGGCACAGCCTTGGGAGCGAATGGGCCAGCTCATCTTGCTGTGCCAGCATCCCCGAAGGATTACGGCAGCCCCCGCCAGCCCGGTCGCCATCAAACCGACCGGCCACAGCCACCGCGAACGCTTGCTCTTCAACGGCTTGGATTCGTCTTCCAACTACCACCTAACCTGTAGAACCTTGCCTTTCAGAATATGACGATTCGCCGGTGAGGGCAATCGCCAATGTGGGCCACCTTCGGCACGTAGCTTCCGGCTTTGGGTGGAGTTCCTCCGAAGAGTGCCCTGTCCTCTAAACCCGGCTCGAAGCCTGAAGTTCCATACTGAACCTGTGGGAAACGCAAACCATACCGGAAGGGCGATGTGACGTTGGTGTATCTCCGGCGATTGCAAGTACCTACAAAGCCCGATAAGGTAGGGAGGATAGCCGGCGTTGAAGGGACAAAAACCGGAGATATTGACTCCTCCGTAATAGGAAGAACGGTCAATTGACAACCGTATACCCTTCGCCGACACTGACTTCCGCAGAGCTGTGCACTGCGTGTAATCAACCCCTGGAATGGCAACTAACCCCTCGAATGCGAATCCGGGATTAACCATTAAGCCAATGGGATCACCGGAATCGGCTCCGCAAGGCGCCATCGCCACTGCCCCACCCGCGGCAGATGAGCGGGAAGTGTTGCAAGCCCTTCTGGCGTTTTCCACATTGCATGAGCAGATTCGCCGCAAGCGCACCGAGGATGCCAAGCGCTACGCCACGGGATTGGGTCCCGTCAAAGATGCGTGGGAGTTCGAGAAGTTTGTTCTAGACGAAGTCCTACAACTGGTGGCCGAGCGCGCGCAGGCGATTACTGGGGCGGACGGAATCGCCATCGCGATCGCGGAAGGCGAGGAGATCATTTGCCGTGCATCGGTAGGGAATATGGCTCCCGATCGCGGTGTGCGACTGGATTCCAAAGCCGGCTTCTCTGGAGCGTGCTTCCGCACCGGTCGGATTATCCGATGCGACGATTCCGAGAGAGATCCACGCGTCAATGTTGAGGCGTGTCGGAGACTCGGCACGCGGTCGATGGTCGCGGTACCGCTCGAGAGCCAAGGCAGCGTGCTGGGATTGCTGGAAGCGTTTTCTACCCAGCCTTTTGGTTTTAAGGATGGCGATGTTCGCAGCATGAATCTGTTGGCGGAGTTGATTCTTGCTGCATTGAAACCAGAGGACGCAGAAAAAATGGCGCGCGCGGCCAAGGTCGCCGCCGCGGAATTGCGAACGGCTGAGCTTGAGAGCCTACGCCAGATTCCAATGGCACCCCCGCCTCCCGCGCCGGTTGCGCCTCCTCCATCTTTCCCGCCGGGTTATGCACCACCCGAGCCCGAAGCCGTTCCCCTGGAACTCGCGAAGGAAAGTATCGCGCCGGCTTTGCACGACGATGGAGGCGAGGCTTTGCGCCGTGGCGCAACGGTGGGTCTCGGTGTTGTGCTGCTGGCGGGGATTCTGGTAAGCGGACTGGTCTGGTGGAGATTCCACAACGCTTCGAAACCCGTCACGGCTGCGGCAGACGCGAGCCACGCGGCGCCAGCGGCAACACAGCCGGTTGGAGCGTCACAGCCGAACCATGGGTCCGACGTGGCTGCGCTGACCGCAGCCGCCACTGAGGCGACGCCCCCCACGACTACGGACGGAAAGCTTTCCGGCACACCCCTGGTGACGGGAGTCGAACACTACTCGTCGGCCGGATCGAGCACCGTCGTGGTTTTGTTGCAGGACCAGGTGCAGTACGAAGCGCACCGTCTTTCAGATCCCGACAGAATCTATTTCGATCTGCTTGACACGTCGCTGAGTCCGGGCCTGAACGGAAAAGTGATCGATGTGCAAGACGGGTTAATTGGCCGCGTTCGGATAGCCAAGCCGGCCGATAACGTCACGCGCGTGGTGCTCGATGCAAAATCTGGCTCCAGCTTCGCGGTGAGCATGGAGCAAAACCCTTACCGGCTGGTGATCGAGGTTCGCGGCCCGGGAGCGCCTCCGAAACCGAATATCGACCAGACATCGGTTCCCAAGCAGCCGACACCGCAACCCAGCGTCCCCCCATCGGCACCGCAAGCAAAAGAAGATCTGCAGGCCCGGGCACATGCCGGCAAACTGCGAATTGTCCTGGACCCGGGACACGGTGGCTGGGACCTTGGAACAATTGGCCGCGAAGGCCTGATGGAGAAGAATCTAGTTCTCGAGGTCGCACAGCGGCTGGGAAGCTTACTAGAGAGCCGGCTCGGTGCCGAAGTCATCTTCACGCGCAACGACGACGACTACGTTTCGCTCGAACAACGCGCGGAGCTCGCAAATCACGATCAGGCGGACCTGTTTGTCTCCGTTCATGCCAACTACAGCAGTCTGGCAACCGCACGTGGCGTGGAAACGTACTATTCGAGCTTCTTCTCTCCTCCGGAAGCGCGAGAAATAGAATTCCGTGAAAACGGAGATGCGCTGGCCGTCACGCATGCGAAACTCACCGGCGTGCAGCTGCGGGACAAAGTAGAAGCATCGCGAAAGCTGGCCACTGAGGTTCAGCACGCGCTGCACGGAACATTAGCGTCTCAGAGCGCTGGCATCCGCAATCGTGGCGTGCGGGAAGCGTCCTTCGTAGTATTGACGGGCACCGAGATGCCCTCAATCCTTGCAGAAATCTCCTTCGTCAGCAGTCCCACCGATGAGGAAAAGCTGCGCAACGCCGAATACCGCCAGCAGATTGCGGAAGCGCTCTTCAAGGGCATCGAACACTTCGCTTCCAGCACGCGGCGCGTCAAAATCGCATCCGCGGCTCCACATTCTCAAGGGCAATAGCCGACTACCGACTCGTCTCTGTTCAACCCCCAGCGCATCTCCTTGCCTAAATCCAATCACCGGTCGAAGAATGCCTCGTGCCCTGCTGAGTCCGGGTTTGCTCGTCCTCCGATGTAGAATGAGCCGGTTCCTCGTCAATCGCCAGTGAATATGAGATACACAACTGCGCTGATCTTCGTGATGTCGATGTTCGCCGGCTCTTGTCACGGTGCGGTCTGCGAAGGCAAGAAGCACCCAGGGATCACGGCGATCTACATGACGCAATCGGTCAAACCAGACAGCGCAGCCGAGGAATGGGTATCCGCGTTCCGCGAACGGCTTGCAAAATCCGATCCCTATTGCATTGTGGCCGACAAAGACAAGGCAGTGATGGTGATCAGCGTCGTGGGGATGGACGCGGACATTAACAAGACAAGCACCGCAATCAGTCTCGCGATCTACACCGTAAGAGACAGTATCTTCCTCGATCACTGGATGTACGTTGCGGATAAAGAAAACCTGCAAAGCTCCTGCGACAAGGCGGTCGCCGCACTGCAAAAAGAGATGCGCGAGTTGAAACGTTTGCGGATGATTTAGGCGCCGGCGGTCTCGCCGGTTTTCGATTCCCGTCAGTTGGCAGAGGAGATACGCGATCTCTATTGTGAAACCGGATCGGCATTCTTGAGCGAATCGTCAAGCGATTGATTCGTCCGTGCAGTCCCCTCCACCAGGCGCCAGCCGTCGTCGTAGTGCTTCATGGTGACGGTGGACTTGTACTCGAGGCCTCCCGCATTCAGCGCGGCGCCGACTTCGTTCATCGCCGTCCACCGCCACGTGAATTCTACGTCGGCTACGTTGTCCGCTTTACTGATCCCGGTGATCGCCACCAGTTCGCGCCTCGCAGTCGGAATGCTGAAGTACTCTTTGCCGGTTTCCGTGCCATGAATCAGGTCGCGAAATGTGTCGACTCCCAGGGGAGTCATGGCGACTTCCCAACAGGGCGGTGGGCTTACATCGGACGGACAAGGCGTGATCGAACCAATGATCCAGCCGTGATGTTGCAGCACGAGATATTGCGGCGAGGCGAAGTCCTTGTTGGAAACCGGACCGATGCGAAGCCAGAACTGCTGAGGACTGGTGAATGCATCCGAACCGGCGATCAGGGTAGAGGCGAGGCGGCGAGTCAGGAAATCACGTGGAGTACACGCCGTGAGCGCGCAGAGCGTGGCCAGGATGAAGACACGTTTTCGCATCAATTGAGGTGGTTTATACCTTATCGCCGATCAGCGATTGTAACCAATCGCGCTGCGCGTCGCGGCAGGAAAGGAACGGATGCGATCTGGCCCTCGAAGTGAGGCGCCCAACGTCCGGGAACGACCTCGCTGCAGGATGGGCATTTGCCGTCGGGCGTGATCCGGTACTCCTCGACGAGATAACTGTAACGCCCGATGAGCGTGGCCGCGCAGCGATGGCAGCGCGTGTCTTCGAGATCATTGACCCGGCCGGGCAGGTTTCCGGCATAGATGTACCGAAGCCCTGCTTCTTTCCCGATCCCGGCGGCGCGCAGCAGATCCGATGGCCGCGTGTCGCGCGGATCGGTCATCTTGTAATCGCCGTGATAGGCGGTGACGTGCCACGGAATCTCCGGAGAAACGCTGGCCAGGAACTCTGTCAGGCCCCGCAGTTCTCCTTCGGAATCGTTGAAGCCGGGAATCAAAAGCGTGACGATTTCCAGCCAGAGACCCATCGAGTGCAGGGCGCGAATGGTCTCGAGGATCGGCTGCAGGCGTCCGCCCAGTTTGCGGTAATGGTGATCGTCGAAGCTCTTGAGATCTACTTTGTAGAGATCGAGCCAGGGGCGGAGGTATTCAAGGACCTGTGGCGTGCCATTTCCGTTCGAGACAAAGCCCGTCACGAGCCCGGCGGCCTTGGCCTCCTTCATGATGGCGACGGCCCACTCGGCGGTGATGAGCGGCTCGTTGTAGGTACTGACAAGAACCTTCGCACCCTGGCGCAGCGCATCGCGAACCAGTTCTGCCGGCGAGGCTTCCAACGGAGGTGACACCGCATTTGGATCGCGCAGCGCCTGCGAGGTCACCCAATTCTGGCAGTATGCGCAGTGAAGATCGCAACCGAGCATTCCGAAGCTGTAGGCGAGGGCGCCCGGATAAGCATGGAAGAAGGGTTTCTTTTCGATGGGATCGCACTGCACGCCGCCGACATATCCCCACGGCACATAAAGCTTCCCGCCACGATTGAAGCGGACCTTGCAGACGCCGGGCTGGCCTTCGGGAATGGGGCAGGCGTGACCACAGGCAAAGCAGCGCACGCGGTCGCGATCGAGTTTCTCGTACAAATCGCCCTCGCGCACGCGCTCATCCACGAGTTCGCGAAGCGTAGTCATATCTTCTGATTCCAATTTTACTGCGGCTTGCCATGAGCAGGACGCGAAAGATACCCGAGCAATCAGCCCATCGCACCACGCCGATGGGGAAGCGTTTGCGGGTCCGCTCCGGAAGAAGTCTCGACAACCGATTCACTGGCTGCTACGGCAGGTCCGGGGTCGCGCTAGTCGGAGGAGTCGCTGTGCATCAGGGGTGCATGCTGGCGTTGGAATTTTCTGGCTTCCTGCTCGATCGTGCTGGCCTGAGCGCGGGTCAACTGCGACGTCATAAATGCAACCCGATCCTTGCTACTCTGCATTCCTTCTGCTCGCGCCAAAACCGACCAGAAGTAGGCTTTGGTCACATCCTTGGGAACGCCGCGCCCCATCCAGAAATAGGAGCCAAGAGCATCCTGAGCGCCGACATGGCCTTGTTCTGCTGCTCTTAAGTACCAGCGTACAGCCATGGAGTAGTCTTGCGGGACGTCCTCACCTTTTGCGTAATGCGTAGCCAACGCAGCCTGTTCGTATGGATCGCCAACCTCGGCGCGCTTCCGGACCTCAACCAGATCTGCAGCGGGTGCTGGATTTGCGGCGGGTGCTGGGGGATCCGGAGGCGGCTGCACAAAGGTGGCCGGGTCAGTCTGGGCTGGAGCCGCTTCAACCGGCTTGGGACGGCGGAATCGATCCAGAGCCCATGGCGACAGTAGGTACGCCAACACAGCAACAATCGACAATGCCGCAACTACGAGGAGTACTAAATGGCGACGCGGAAAATTGTCCTCTTCGGAGGGCGATTGAGATTCCTGAAGGGCGGCCGCAAAGGGATAGCTTGCGGTAGAAAATGTTGGGGCAGCCACCATCGTGGTCGCCTGACCATTGCTCTCTGCAGCTTTCGCCCGGGCCCTCGCGCGCTCGGCGCGATTCACAGCTGCCAACGTGGTATCGGCGAGACGTTGCAGGATAGTGCCGTGGCGATCATTGAAGGCGTGCGGTCTGGACGAAAAAACTTCCAACAAGCCGATTACAGTTTCCCCGAGGCGGATCGGGACCGCGATGATTGACCGTATGCCCAACAAGCGGCAACTCTCGCGATCCACGCGGAGATCCGTTTCAGCATCATCGCAGCGCTGGAGAAATCCAGTGCGTGCGCAATATCCCGAAAAACCAGAACTCACGTCGAGTCTTGCACCCACCGGTGGAGCGTCGCCGGCGCTGGCCCTGCAAACCATTTCGTTGTTTTCCGAGAGCGCAAGGGCTGCGCCGTTGGCGTTGCTGAAAATCTTCGAACGCTCGGCGATGAGCTGTAGGGCGGCATCCAGGTTAGGGCCAAGGCCTTCAACCTCGCGCTGCACAGCCGAGAGGGCCGTCAGTGTTGACGTGTAGTCGGCGCGCGACTCTCGTGTTGTATTGGTCAAAGGCATTTGACGTTGCTGACTCAAAATCTCGCGGTAGCTCACGCTCGACTCGCCGTTCCGCGAAATGTAGTTGGCCGCGCCCACCATCGCGTTCAGGAACAGCCACTCCTGCAATTTGCGCCGGGAATCATCCGGCAGTTCCGGAAAACGGACTCCGATACGACCAGACTTGTCGGCCCACACCACTTGGCCTGTGGTATGCAAGTAGGTCCTCGTCTCGGAGAGATCCAGACAAAGATTCACGAGGCGGTCGACCTCGAACGGAGACGAGGTCTGTATCGCCGCGCCACGCTCGCTGATGTTAAGAACCTCGCTGAGGTCCAACACCATGTCATCCGATCCGCCGTTGAAGCTGGCGTACGCGGGGGTGTGGACTTTTTGGCGAACTGCGCGACGTCGACCGCGCGGCACCGCCTTTACAAGACTACTCCTTGCGGATGCGTGGGTCCCCAGGGGCTCCATGTGGTTGATGGACCCTTCAATTATTACCTTGATCGTTCTAGAAAGGAAAGCTTTTCGGTGGTACTCGGAAGTGCACCTAGGGGAGAGAGTTAGGGACGAACCAGGTAACTGGATCCGGTTACTCCTAAACCGGCCATTTGCGCTTCACGGGACGCTGGTGAGACAGCCGGGTCATGGCGGCGACCATCACGCTGGATAGAAGCTGCATGGTGGAAACGTCGCGGTGATCGAATGCATACGGAGTGGCAGAAAGGACTTCGAAGACTCCAAGAGTCCGGCGGTAGTGCCGCAAGGGCGCCACGAGGATGGAACGCGCTCCAAGACGGCGGGAACTGGCCAGATCCACGCGCGGATTGCTCTCCGCGTCATGGCAAAGAAGAATTTCGCCGGTGCGGACGCATTCGGCCGAAAGGCCCGAATCTGTCTGCAACCTCACCCCAAGGTCAGGAGCCGTGCGTCCCGTGCGCGCGCGGCAAACGATCTCGCTGCCAGAATGAAGGGCGATTGCGGCCCCGGTTGCGCCAGTCAACGTTTGGGCGCGTTCGGCAATGATGTTGATCCCTGGTTCGAGGTCAAGTTCGCTGGGCTGAATGTCAATCTCGGCTTCGGCGGTATCGAGTTTGAGGGCATTCGCGCCGGAGATGCCCACGGTACGCAGATGATGACGGCCGGGATGCATCGCTACTGAAGCCGCGGGCTTCTTTTCGGCGAAGACCGGCGCCTCGGGAACAGTCCGCAGAAGGTCGCGCACTAACTGGTCGAGCTCAGCATCGACGATGAGGTGCGCAGTCTCTTTTCCCTTCAAGGATCCGCCGAGCACCCGGGACAAGCTCAGCATGGCTTGGCTGCCGCAAGCCAGACAATAGGGCGTGTGATTTTCGCTGATCAGTTCACATTCCGCGCAAAAAACAGCGGTTTCGAGCGATAGAAAGTGCGCATTTTTCGCTGTCACCCACCCCAGATACATTTCTCTCGCTTCCTTCCGGATTTCTGTGATGCAGAAAAGTAAATGCACCGGCTCTGCGGCAGAAGTGGCGCAGCTGGTTCGTGGCTGTGGATAAATTGAAAGAATTCCTCGAACATCGCGCTCCCGTGGCGTGTCCGAGAACTCAGTTAAATACCTTGAAAAAGGGTCATATCCGCTGACACCGGCTCATTGCCGGTATATACTTTTTCACATCTCGCGCAGGCGGCCGCCCGGGGGAGCGGCGAGCCTAGATCTTCCCTCTCTGCGAGAAAGATTCCCCTTCCCTTTATCGTTGTTGCCAACTATCGGATCGCCCATGGCCGAACAGGGCAAACCACGTCGTGAGCGAGACGCCCACCCCCCAGCGGACGGAGGCGCGGCGCTTCGCACGCCCTCCAGCGGCACGGGCAGCTCTTCGTCCGATATACCACCTCCGTCGGACGCTCCCACACTAGTCCCGGGTTCCGGGTCAGGCCCAGATGCTCCCACGCTGGTACCTCTCACGCACCTTTCCCCATCAGAGACACCGACTATCGCGGACGGCGTGACGCCACCCCCGCGGAGAGCTCCGCGAACCCAGGGGTTTTACGCGCCCCAGCCGGTGCTGGAAACCGGCGCCGTCCTGGCCCAGCGGTACGAGATTTTGCAGACGCTCGGTGAAGGTGGGATGGGGGCGGTGTACAAGGCGAAGGACCTGGAGCTGGACCGACTGGTGGCGCTTAAGGTGATCCGTCCTGAGTTGGCCAAGAATCCCGCGATCATTGAACGTTTCAAGCAGGAATTGCTCCTGTCGCAACGGGTCACGCACCGCAACGTGATTCGCATTTACGACCTCGGTGAAGGGGATGGCGTGAAGTTCATCACCATGGAGTTCATCGAGGGCCAGGACCTGCGCAGCCTGATCTTTGAGCGGAAGAAGCTTCTGCCCGAAGAGTCAGTCGCAATCATGGAGCAGGTCTGCCTGGCGTTGGACGCCGCGCATAGCGTGGGAGTGATTCACCGGGACCTGAAACCGCAGAACATCATGCGGGACAAGGCAGGGCGAATCCTGGTTATGGACTTCGGGCTTGCGCGAACCCTCGAGGGAGACGGCATGACCCAGACCGGCGCGCTGGTCGGGACGATGGAGTACATGTCCCCCGAGCAGGCGCTGGCGAAGGAACTCGACCAGCGGTCGGACATCTTCAGCGCCGGGTTGATCTTCTATGAGCTATTGACGGGGCAGATGCCGTTCCGCGCCGAGAGCGCGCTGGCAAGCCTGATCAAGCGCACGCAGGAGCGGGCGCGGCCGATCTCCGATCATGACAACACGATCCCGCAAAATCTGACTGCAATCGTCAGCAAGTGCCTGGAGCGAGAGCCGTCAGCGCGTTATCAGTCTGCGAAGGAGTTACTCGCTGATCTGGAAGCCTGGCAGGGCAAACGGGCAGCCGGAGCGATCGCGTTCCAGGCGGTCAAGCCGTGGGGACAAACAATTCCGTGGCAATGGCTGGGTGGAGCAGCGGCGGCTATCGTCTTGCTGTTGGTCGGCTACACATTTCGAGCAAGCATTTTCAGCCCCAGCACGACAAAGGCGACGCCTGCTGTTGCGGCTGAGTCCTTGGCGATCCTTCCCTTCCACAACGCTTCGGGCGATCCCAGTCTCGACTGGCTGGGGTCCAGCCTCGAGGAGATGTTGACTACCGATGTGGGGCAATCATCCGGTCTGCGCACGGTTTCGCCGAATCGCCTGTATGAGGTGCTGTCGGACCTGCACGTCGCTCCGGGTTCGGTGTTGGACGCCGTTAACGTGCGCCGGTTGGCAGAGTTCAGCAACGCCGACAGGATCGTGGTAGGGCAGTACGCAAAATTCGGAGATCAAATCCGCATCGATGCGACTCTGCAGGACCTTAAACATCCCGAGCGCAGCACCACACTTAAAGCGGAGACCTCCAGTCAGAACGACCTTCTCGCTGCAATCGACCGGCTGTCGCAGAGCATACGCGAGAGCCTGAAGCTTTCGCCAGAACTAACCAAGGAACTGCAGGAGCAGTCGTTCAAGCCCAGTTCGAAGTCGCTGGATGCGCTTCGGTTCTATAACGACGGGATCGCACTAACGCGCCAGGGCAACAACCAGGGGGCTCTGGCACGTTTTCAGGATTCGGTGAAGGCGGATCCCGAATTTGCGCTGGCCTACGCGAGACTAGGCCAAACCTACGCCAACCTGGGATATGACAACGAAGCCGAACAGGCAGCGCGCCACGGCGTGGACCTGAGCGGTAACCTTCCCACCCGCGAAAAATACCTGATCTCCGCCAATTACGCGCGAGTCGTCAACGACAATCCCAAGGCGATTGAGGCGTACGAGAACCTCGTCAAGGTTTCCCCGGACGATGCGGATCTTCTGTTTGATCTGGCGGCACTGTATTCGTCTACCAGTTCGTTCGATAAGGCACGTGCGATGTACAGGAAGTTGCTCGATCGCGATCCCAAGAACGTGGAAGTACTGCTGGCCCTGGGACGCCTGGAAATCCGCAGTGACAACGCCGCAAACAGCCTCGACTACCTGAATCGCGCTCTTACGTTGGCCATACAACTGGACAACCAAGAGGAGCGGTCAGCTGCCCTGAATGCCATGGGAGTGGCATACAAGAACCTCAACAAGTTCGATGAGGCCGCACGCAATCTCGAGGACGCGCTGGCAATCCGCCGACAACTAGGCCAGAAAAAGGGCATGGCGATCAGCCTGAACGAGTTGGCCCAGGTGCAAGCGAGTCTTGGGAAACCAGAGGCTGCCAGGATCAGCTTCCAGGAAGCTCTCCAACTGCGCCGGGACATTGGTGACAAAAAGGGCGTGGGTGACACTCTGATTGACCTGGGAGGCTACTACCAGGATGCCGGACGCTACGACGAAGCCTTGAAACTCTACAAAGAATCGTTGCAGATCCAGCACGAAGTGGGCAACGAAGACTATCAGGCCCTGTGTCTGAACAACATCGGGCTTGCCTACCTCTCGCAGGGAGACTACGACAACGCCCGGACATACTTTGAGCAAGCGCTCGAATTGCGCCAGAAATTCAAGGTCGCGGGGGATACCGCCGACACGCTCCATAATCTCGCCGAGACGTCGGCCAAAACCGGGCAGTTCGACAAGGCAGTTGATCAGTATCTGCAGGCCCTGCAACTGTATCGCAGCGCCGACGACAAAGCCGGGGCTGCGCGAGAAGCCTACAGCATGGGAACGATCTTCGAGTTTCAGGGACGCTATGGAGCAGCGGTTTCCTCAAAGCAAGATGCCTTGAAGGCGTTCCAGGAACTTCAGGATCGCAGTTTCTGGATGGGCACGATCCAGGGTGGATACGGCTACGCGCTGGCTCTGGCAGGGCGCGGACAGGAAGCCACTCCATACTTTGAACAGGCTCTCACCCTGGCGCGAGGCCTGAAGAATCAGGCGCTCATCGCCGAAACGCTTAACTTCCAGGGTGACTCGCTGTTCTTTCGCGGCGACCTGAAGGGAGCGCGCCGCCTATATGACCAGGCGGCCGAGGCTGCAGCGCACGGGAATGACCGCAGCGCGGTGTTGCAATCGAATGTCAACCTTCTCAAGGTGGACCTCAAGGACGGCGCCGCCAAAGCTGGCGCAAGGCTGAAATCCCTGGCGCAGGAGGCCGACACTCTTGGCCTGAAATACCTCTCGCTGGAAGCCTCGCTCGATCTAGCAGAGGCGGAATTGGGCGCGAAGGACTACACGCATGCGCGGCAGGATCTGGAGCGTACGGTGCTCAGGACGGACAAACTCGGCCTGCGCGCACTGAGTGCGAGAGGCCAGTATCTGTTGGGAACGGCGCTTCGACTGTCGGGAAACGAAAACGACGCTATCCTTCACTACAAGCAAGCCATCAGTCTGCTCGAGCAGATTGCCAAAGACCCCGGGGCGGACAAGGTTCTCCAGCGCTTCGACATGAATTTCATCCACACCGAATCTGCCCGTTGGGCCTCTCCCAAGGCATAAAAAAGCCGGGCGTAAGGCCCGGCTTGGTTGCATCCCCCCGTTCTAGTCCTCAGGCACGATTTTGATCGTTTCCGAAAACGATGCGATGTGGTTCGACTGATCGAGCACAGTCACCACGTACGTTCCCGGCTGAAGATTCTTCGTCGGCAGGATGTAGTACCAGAACCCGAAGAGAACCTTGAAGGATGTGGACGAGAGCGTCACCGGCGTTACGGTTCCGGAGGGATCCACCCGCGCCAGGGAGAAGACCGGACTGAGGTTGGTCAGGAATGGCCCCCTGTTGCACCTGCCGCCATTTGCCACAGCACGGAACACGAAGGTCAGCGGGGACTCCGCCTCCCATGTGAGGCCATTCGGCGGAACGATGAAACCGCCGCAAGACGAGGCGCTGGGCGTGGGCCCCTCATTATCCACGTAGGTGGAGGGCGTGTTGGTGTGGCCCTTCGTGCCCGGATCGAGGAAAACCGCGGTGGTGATATCGGAGGTTCCGTTTTTGATCATGCGTGGGTTGATCGGGTGATTGGGCTTGAAGTTCCAGTGGTGATAGAAGTCGATCGAAGCGAAAGCCGGCGTGTCCACGCTGATCTGATGAACCACGCATTTAGTGCCGTCAAAGGAAGCCAGTTCGCAAGCGCCGTAACCCGGAATGTCGGAATTGCCGGCGGATTGCTGAATCTCGGTGAAGGCAATGGTTACGTGAGCGGTCGTGGTCGGGCCCAGGCCGTTCAGCGTGGTTTGCCAGGAATTGCTGTTCTGGTCATTGAAGACAGTGGCAGTGTTATTGGCTTGGGTCAGGGTAACGGTTTGAATCACGGGCTGAGGTTGCGCGGCGGAAGCGAACCCGTTGACGCAGATGCCGCCGAGTGATGCGGTATTGGATTCGTTGAGAACCGCGCCCGTAGAGATCGGCCCGGCCTCGATCGAACCCGAGGCAATATTGAAGCGGTAGATGTTTCCAGTGTTGAAATCGCCCGCCCAAAACGATGTCGGGTTCCCGTTGCCATCCACATTGGTGTCCATGTTGACGGCGAACCAAGTATTCTCCTGCGATGTCCCCTGGTAATGCTGCACGACGTTGCCGTAGGCATCCGTGCGGATCAGGAATTGGGTATCTGCAATCAGGAAACCTCCGCCAATACTTTGGGGCAGCAGACGGAACTCGTAGGCATTGCTGCCGGGCAACGGGGTCTCATTGATATCGGGCAACTGTGTGTTCTTGCTGAGATCGAACGCCTTGATGTGCTCACTTTCGGATGTGTAGTAAAGAGTGTTGCCGTCGGGTGAGAGTTCCGTCCAGTCGGAGCCGCGGTCCTCAGTGGCAACCGTGAATGTGTTCAGCAAACTTCCGGCAGGGCTGTACTTCAGCACGACCGCTTTCGTCAGATCTCCATCGGGGTGGTAATCGGCATTGCCGACGTAGAAGTTCCCTGACCCGTCAAACACAACCGACTCGCTGTGGCCTCCAGGAACAACCGCATTGGTGTCGATGGTCTGCGAGACAGAATGCGGATCTGGAATGGAGAAGCGGTAGACCTTCGTGTTGGAGAAGTTTGTCGTGTACAGATGCGATGTGGAGTCGAACGCGCAGCCCGCGGTGTATCCGTTGCCACCGCTGCCATTCTCGCCCGAAACCGTACCGCTGCCATCTGTGATTGTCTCAATCAAGGTGTAGATCAGACCGTCACCACTGCTGGTCAGACGATACACCTGGTACTGGCCATTCCCGATCCCAACGATTACATCTCCTCGTTGCCACTCGGTCGCGTGCGCTGCGACAGCAACGACCAGAACCCACAGGGTGAGTAATCCGGTACGAATGAATCTCATTGTTCTCCCTCCTTCCAAGGGTCGACTACCTTCTGCTTGAATTAGCTGCAGGACGTGAAACGGGCCGACTGGCGGGGGAAGGGAACGACCAGGCCGTTAAAAAGCGCAGCAATTCTCGCTTCTCGGCGAAATGGTGTCAAGTGCAAGTCGCTCCGCTGAATGCATATCGCTACACCCGACTCCACTGAATGGATGATATTGCGCAATTGACGGCCTTTCGGTTTGGTTCCCGTGGATGTGCTGTCGGCAGGCGCGGTGAGTATAATCGCGGGTTCCCGCCAGACCCGGTGGATCGTCTTTCCCGCGGTCCGGAAAATCGTCGGAGGAGCAAAGAGATGGCAGAGCAGAAACCGGCGGCGGTCAGCCGTCGCGACTTTCTTGGTGTCGCGGGCGCAACCATGGCAGCGGCAGCCGTCAGCAGCGACACGAAAGCGAACGCCCCGAGTTACGCCGGAGGCTCGATGCAGTCTCAACCGAATTCTAAGCGCAAGAAGATTCCGATCGGGGTGTTTGACCCCGTCTATAAGGACGTCCCTCTGGACCAGATGCTTGAGAAAGTCTCCGCGCTCGGGCTGGAGGCGATGGAAATCGGAACGGGCGGGTACCCGAATTCCTACCATTGTCCGGTTGCCGAGCTGTTGGCTGATCCGGCCAAGGCGAAAGCGTGGAAGAAAAAGTTCGAGGATCACAACATTCGCGTCGCAACCCTCAGTTGCCACGGCAATCCCGTCCATCCAGATCCCAAGCATGCGGCCCGAGATGCCGAGTCTTTCAGGCATACGGTCTTGCTGGCCGAACGCCTCGAGGTTCCGGTGATTGTCGGTTTCTCGGGGTGCCCGGGGGGATCGCCCACCGAGACGCAACCGAATTGGATTACCTATCGCTGGCCCGATGAGTTCAACGACATGTTGAAGTGGCAGTGGAAAGAGAAGCTGATTCCCTACTGGAAAGACGCGGCCAAGTTCGCGCGCGAACACGGCATCAAGCGGCTGGCTTTCGAGATGCATCCGAATTTCTGCGTCTACAATCCGAAAACGCTGCTGCAACTGCGCGAAGCTGTCGGAGAGGAAATCGGCGCCAACTGCGACCTGAGCCATCTGTTCTGGCAAGGCTGCGATCCGGTCGCAGTCATCCATCTCCTTGGAAAGAACGGCGCCCTGTTCCACGCACACATGAAAGACACCGTGCTTTATCCAGAGAACGTGGGGAAGTACGGCGTTCTGAACTTCGCGTTCAACAAGGAAGAGCTGCCGGAATCCTCGGACACGTTCCGCGCCGTTGGCTATGGTCACAGCGCCAGCGTGTGGAAGGCGATCCTGCAGGCATATATGGACGTGGACTACGAAGGGATCCTGAGCATCGAAAACGAAGACCCGATTCTCTCGGGCGAGGTGGGCGTAGAACGCGCAGCATACGTTTTGAAAAATGTTCGCGACGAATTGTTGGCGTGAGGGACAACTAGACTCCCAGGTTAGCGTCCAAAGAACGGACGCGAACCTGGGGCACCGGCGCCATGGCGAGGGCGAGACGCCCTCACGACAGCCGGCGAGGCGCCGGCGCTACCCGGGATGACGGATCGTCACGAGACTGAAATCATGCGTCTCTCCTCGTTGCTCTGGTCTGCCAGTTCGATAAGACGAATAACGTCCCGGGCCTGCTCAGGCTTCACGGCGAGTTCCTCTTCGCCTCGCAGCGCACGCGCGACGTTGGTGTAGTAGCTGGGATATGAACCGGGCAGCGTGGGATATTTTTCGCGTTGCGGCGCAGGATTGCAATGTGTGTGTACCCCCCACGCGTCTGCTTTCTCCACTCCCCAATCCGCTTGGTTGGGCAGAGCGCCGCTCTTTAGCGCGGCCTCTTGCGGATCGAGGCCGTACTTCACGTAACTTCCCTGCGTTCCGTAAAGAACGAACCGCGGGCTCGGTTCACAGACGAGCATGCCTGCCTTAACCATCACCCGAAGGTGGGGATACTCAAGATGCACTTCGATCCTGTCGTCGGCGACCGCGTCTTCGCGCTGACGGCGAAGCTCGGCGTAAATGCTTGACGGTCGCCCGAACAGAACGATGGCCTGATCCAGCAAGTGAGAGCCGAGGTCGTAGAGTAGACCGGAACCGGGCAGCGGCTGTTCCCGCCATGCCTTTGGATTTCGTGCCGGACGAAAGCGATCAAAGCGGCTTTCAAATTCTGCGACGCGGCCCAGCAGGCGCTTCTGCAGAATTCGCCGAACAGTCAGAAAATCGCCGTCCCAACGACGATTCTGAAAGACACTCAGGACGCGACCCGCTTTGCGCGAAAGCTCAATCAGCTCATCCGCCTCTTTCGTCGTAACCGTGAACGGCTTATCTACGACGACGTTCTTTCCCGCCTTCAGCGCGCGTGCGGCGATCTCGAAGTGGGTCGAGTTCGGAGTGGCAACCACTACCAACTCCAACCCGGGATCGGCGAGCAGGATGTCGAGATCACGAACAATTTTCGCTTGCGGATACGCGTTCGCCGCTTCATCACCGTGCCGCTCCACAATGTGCGTGAGACGCAAAAGAGGATTTGTGCTGATCAGCGGCGCGTGGAACACGCGCGAGGACATTCCATAACCAACCAAACCGACGTTGATAGGAGAAGTCACAGCGCGTATTCTAAGCGCAACCGCTCAGGTCAAAAAGCCGTCCCCGCCCCGCTTCGGCGGACTATAATCGGCAACTTCGCACCACCATTCCAAGATTGAGGCCGTCCTCATGGCGCAAGTAGCTCGTTCCCCCAAGGTTTACGACGTCTGCATTATCGGATCGGGAGCTGGGGGTGGAACGGCCGCGAAGGTTCTTTGCGAAGGCGGATTGAATGTCGCCATGCTCGAGGCCGGGCCACCACTCAACCCGATGGTCGACTTCAAAGAGCACGTCTGGCCGTACGACCTCCCACATCGGGGCGCCGGGGTTGGTGGAAATGCGCTGAAACCCGGGAACGGGCTCGAAGATGAATTCCTCGCACCGACTGGCGCATGGACGATCGAGGGCGAGCCGTACACGACTGTGCCCGGCTCGAATTTTCGGTGGTTCCGCTCGCGCATCGTCGGCGGGCGCACGAATCACTGGGGACGGATCGCGCTTCGCTTCGCGCCCGTCGATTTCCGCTCGAAGACGCGCGACGGCCTGGGCGACGATTGGCCGATCACCTACGACGACATCGCCCCGTACTACGACAAGGTCGAATCGTACATTGGCGTCTTTGGAACCAAAGAAAACATTCCCAGCGCACCCGACGGCATCTTCCAGCCTCCACCGAAGCCCCGCTGCAGCGAAACGGTGATCAAGAAAGCCTGCGACAAGATCGGCGTGACCTGCATTCCCTCGCGCATGGCGATCCTGACGAAGGCTCTGAACGGGCGGCCCGCTTGCCATTATTGCGGGCAGTGCGGACGCGGCTGCCAGCTAGCTTCGAATTTTAGTTCCAGCCAGGTAATGATTCCGCCCGCCGAAAAAACTGGACGTTTCACGCTGATCACGAATGCCATGGCGCGCGAGATTCTCGTCGGCAAAGATGGGAAAGCAAGCGGTGTGTCGTATGTCGATAAGGCGACGAAGTCTGAGAAACAGGTGCACGCGAAGGCGGTTATGGTCGCGGCCAGCGCCTGCGAATCGGCGCGGCTGCTCCTCAACTCAAAATCGTCACTGTTCCCTGACGGACTCGCGAACTCTTCCGGCGCAGTTGGACGCTACCTGATGGATTCAGTCGGCAGCAGCGGATTTGGCTATTTTCCGCAGATGGCCAAGATGCCGCCCCACAACCATGACGGCATCGGCGGCATGCACATGTACATGCCATGGTGGAAGTTCGATCGCAAAAATGATTTCCCCCGCGGCTACCACATCGAATTCGGGGGTGGACGCCACATGCCGGGCATCGGCATGTTCCACGAGACCTGCGAAGTCTTCGAGGGTTACGGAAAAAAACTCAAAGATACCTGCCGGCAGGAGTACGGCTCGTACATCGGCTTCGCGGGCCGCGGCGAGATGATTCCGAATCAGGACACCTACTGCGATCTTGATCCTTACACGGTCGACCAATGGGGAATACCCGTGCTTCGTTTCCACTTCCGCTGGAGCGACTACGAGATCAAGATGGCGAAGGATATGCAGGAGACATTCAAGGCGATCGTCGAAGCCGGCGGCGGCACATATGTGACGAAAACGTGTCCGGATGGCGAGAATCCGTATGGCATCGCAGACGGCGGCGTGATTATTCATGAAGTCGGCGTGGCACGCATGGGTGCGGATCCGAAGACCTCGGTGCTGAACGGCTATTGCCAGGCGCACGACGTGAAGAATCTGTTCGTCACCGACGGTGCGTGCTTGGTCACGAACCCAGATAAGAACCCGACGCTCACGATCATGGCGCTGTCGTGGCGAGCATCGGAGTATCTGGTGGAGAAAGCGAAGAAGGGCGAGCTGTAACACGATCGCAAGAGGAAAGAACGCAATGTCATCATCGGATTCGATCAGCCGGCGCGACGTACTCAGGACTCTGGCCATGGGGGCGGTGGGGGGATCTGTCCTGCAGCTCATTCCTCTCGCTGCGGCCGAACATGTTCACCGCATGGTGAAGCAGGAAAAGGCACAGGCGGCGGCCGGCGCCTACAGTCCGAAGTTCTTTCCGTCGCATCAATACCAGACGCTGCGCTCGCTGTGTGACGCGATCATCCCTGCTGACGAAAAATCGGGTGGTGCGATTCAGGCGGGCGCTCCGGAGTTCATCGACCTGCTGACCAGCGAGAACAAGGAATATCAACTCGATCTTGGTGGCGGACTCATGTGGCTGGCTGGCTTCTGCAGCGATC
>Ga0210396_10002168_pt1 | contig 20253 bp, 9 predicted proteins | sample IncBWH17OmetaG_FD_155466 | JGI IMG/M metagenome (GOLD analysis project Ga0210396, IMG submission 155466) | Forest soil microbial communities from Barre Woods Harvard Forest LTER site, Petersham, Massachusetts, United States - Inc-BW-H-17-O ... | reverse complement strand
ATCCGATGAGCCGTAAGCCGATGTCCACGCCCAGCCGATCGTAAATTTGTGGAAGCGCAGCATGTCCATCACGCCGACCTGCGGCAGCGTCGCTCCATACAAATCGGGCCGTTGCGTGAGGCAAGCACCAACGAGCAACCCGCCGTTGCTTCCTCCTCTTATCGCTAGCTTCGATGGCGTCGTGTAGTGGTTCGCAATCAGCCACTCCGCAGCTCCGATAAAGTCATCGAACACGTTCTGCTTCTTGAGCTTCGTCCCAGCCTGATGCCAGTCCTCGCCGTATTCTCCACCGCCGCGCAGATTCGGCTGTGCGTAAACACCGCCCATTTCCAGCCACACAATGTTTGGCACGGAAAACGCGGGAGTCAGCGAGATGTTGAATCCACCGTAGGCATACAGCAGCAGCGGATTCTGGCCGTCCATCTTCAGGCCCTTCTTGTGCGTAAGGAACATCGGCACCCGAGTACCGTCCTTACTGTTGTAGAAAACCTGCTCTGTCTCGTACCGGTTGGGATCAAAATCGACTTTAGGCTGACGAAACACTGCGCTCTTGCCAGCTTCCAAGTCGTACCGATAAATGGACGTCGGTACGATGAAACTCGTGAAGGCGTAAAACGTCTCTTTATCCTTGCGCTTGCCGCCAAATCCGTCGGCGGTCCCAATGCCGGGCAAATCGACGTTCCGGATGAACTTCCCACTAAGATCGTAAACGCGAACCTCCGTCTGCGCGTCTTTCAGATACGCAAGAACGAAAGAGTCGTTCAGCACATTGGCCGAATTGAGTTTGTCTTTTCCTTCCGGCACGATCGTCTTCCAGTTCGCACGCTCGGGGTGCTGAGTATCAATCGCGATCAGTCGTCCGCGCGGGGCGTCCAGGTCCGTCTTCATCCAGAGCACCGGCCCGTCGTTGTCAATGAACTGGTATTCGGCGTCGAAGTCATCCAGCAACTTCACGACTTCCGAATCCGGCTTAGTGAGATCCTTGTAGTAGAGACGGTTCTTGGGCGAGGTCCCCTGCCAAACTGTAATCATCAGGTAGTGACCGTCATCAGTCACCTGCCCCGCAAACCCCAGTTCTTTATTGTCCGGCCGCTCGTAAATCAACTTATCTTCCGCTTGCGGCGTTCCCAGCCGATGGAAATACAGCTTTTGAAAATAGTTCGCGTCGCGCAGCATCGTGCCCTGCTTGGGTTCGTCGTAGCGGCTGTAGAAAAAACCTTTCCCATCCTTCGTCCACGAAGCGCCCGAGAATTTCACCCACTTGATCAAGTCTGGCAGGTCTTTGCCCGTACTTACTTCGCGTACACGCCATTCCATCCAGTCCGAACCAGACGCCGACGTGCCATAAGCAAGCAGTTTGCCGTCGTCTGAAACGGCATGACCAACCAGCGCCACCGTCCCGTCGGTCGAGAGTGTATTCGGATCGAGCAGAACCCGCGGCTCCGCCGTTAATGACTCCGCGACATACAAGACGCTCTGATTTTGCAGGCCGCTGTTGTGCTGATAGAAATACCGGCCGCCCTGCTGCTCCGGAACTCCGAATCGCTCGTAGTTCCACAGTTTTGTGAGCCGATCATGAATCGACTTGCGATACGGAATCTGTTCCAGATAGCCGAACGTCAGCTTGTTTTCCGCTTCAACCCATGCGTGGGTGTCGGCCGAGTCGGTATCTTCCAGCCAACGGTACGGGTCGGCCACTTTCACGCCGTGATAGTCGTCCACCTGATCGACAGTCTTTGCGACCGGATAGCTCAAATGTGGAATCGAGCCTTCGTCCTTCGCAAGCAGAGTCACAGCCAACACGAATCCGCATACCGCAATCACCGCGATCAACATGCCAAACCGGGCCACATGCATAGGGCACTCTTTCTTTCGAGGATCTTTGGAGATGATGAGACTCTTAATTCTGCCTGACCAGCCATTCGCGGCACAACTGGGGTGGGACATAGCGCCGGCGTCCCGCCGGCTGTCGTGAGAGCCTGCCCTGAGCCTGCCGAAGGGGCGTCTCGCCCTCACCATCGCCAATTTATCTCGAAGAAAATCTACTCCAAAACAGGCGTTGACGACGCATCCCGCTCACGCGCCCTAAGCTCGGCGCTCGCCCCGTCGGCCGCCGCACAAATATAGACGTCGGGATCGATTCCCGTCTTCTCGTGGTAGCGCTTCTTGATCTCCCGCACAAAGGGTGCAGCATCATCCGCATTCACCAGGTTTACCGTGCACCCGCCAAAACCACCGCCCGTCATGCGGCCTCCCCAATATCCGGGAAGCCCCTCGGCCGCTTCGACCATGATGTCCAGTTCTTCAGAACTGACAGCGTAAAGGTCCCGCAGGCTACGGTGCGACTCGCGCATGAGGTCGCCGAAACGGGCCACATCCCCGGCGAAAAGTGCCTCAGTACCTTCCATGACGCGTTGGTTTTCCGTAACGACATGGCGGCAACGTTTGAGGATGGTGGGCGGAAGATCGCCCGCATGCTTCTCAAGCTGTTCTACCGAGACGTCTCGCAACGCTTTGATGCCCGGATACCACCTTGCGAGAATCCGCACGCCTTCATCGCATTCCTCGCGGCGGCGGTTGTATTCGCCACCAGCGTGTCCGTGTTTCACCATCGTGTTACAGATGACAAGTCGCACGTTGTCTGGAATCGGAACCAATTCAAAGTCCAGTGAGCGACAGTCGAGTCGCAAGGCGTGCCCTGCTTTGCCCAGGCACGAGACAAACTGGTCCATAATCCCAACGCGGGCGCCAACGAATGTGTTCTCGGCACGTTGGCATAACTTGGCTACCTGGGGCATCGGGAAAAAAGTTCCGTTCAGGCTCATGAACGCCAGCGCGCTCGCCACTTCCACCGCCGCCGAGGAACTCAAGCCGGAACCGATAGGAACCTCCCCGTGCATCAGGACGTTGGCGCCGGACGCAATCGGCTCGATCGCCTGCAGAACAGAAACAACTCCCAGGATGTAGTCGCACCATGCACCCACGCGAACTCGAGGAAATTGCCCGAGATCGAATTCGAATCGATCGGAAAAATCTTCGGAGACCAGAACCAGTTTGCGGTCGTCGCGCGGCGCGATCGCCACCTGGGTCCTGAATCCGATAGCGCAGGGGAGAACAAACCCATCGTTGTAATCGGTGTGCTCGCCGATCAAATTGACACGCCCGGGGGCAGTAAACACTTTCGGCTTGCTTCCGAACTCTTTCTCAAATCGGCGCGTCAATCCCTCTGTGTTCACGACTTGCGCATACCCCCGTGGGTGACTGCGGCCCGCTTCGCAGTTACGTAACGGTCAGTTTTGGTGCCTGACCCCAATTTCCTGCCCTAGAGAAAACAGCCCTTGCCTGGAACATGTAATCGCTTACAATTGACCAAACCATATGACGTTACTACGCTGATGTCAAATAAACGTTTGCTACGTCTACCCCGCCCACTCCGCATTCCGGGCCCCAAAAATTGAAGGCGTGATTCGTTGGCAGCCTGCGAGGGACGAGTTTGCAACTGACCCAAGACCCGCACCGAAGATTCAATCCCCTCACCCGCGAATGGATATTGGTGTCCCCTCACCGTGCTCTGCGGCCTTGGCAAGGTGCCATCGAGAAAATTCCAGTCGAACGGCAACCTGAATATGACCCGACTTGCTACCTGTGCCCTGGAAATTCGCGGGCCGGAGGGGTGCACAATCCTGTCTACAAGAGCACCTTCATCTTCGACAATGATTTCGCGGCCCTGAAGCCTGATACCACCCCTGATCGCCTCGATGTTGACGGGAAAGGACTCCTTGTTGCCGCCGGGGAACCCGGCACGTGCCGAGTCATGTGTTTCTCCCCGCGCCACGACCTGACGTTATCCACCATGGATCCGCCGGACATCGCCGAAGTGGTACGCGCCTGGGCAGGCCAATTTCAAGAGTTGGGCGCGCGTCCGGACATTAACCACGTCCAGATTTTCGAGAATCGCGGCGCCATGATGGGAGCCAGCAACCCTCATCCGCACTGCCAGATATGGGCGACTTATTCGTTACCCGAAGCGCCTGCCAAGGAACTCGCTGCGCAGAGCGACTATCAGCGCCTGCATTCCACTTGCCTGCTTTGCGACTACATCGCTCTCGAGGAAAAGCAGCACGTACGCATCGTCTGGCAAAACGAAAGCTTCGTGGCTTTGGTTCCCTTCTGGGCCGTCTGGCCGTTCGAGTTGCTGATTTGCAGCCGCCGGCATCTGGCCACGTTCCTCGATCTTTCGATCGCGGAAGTATCGGACCTCGGCAACATCCTGAAGCAGGTGACTTCGACCTACGACCGAGTATTCGAAGTTCCCTTTCCCTACTCGATGGGATTTCATCAGGCTCCTACCGATAAAGCAGCACATCCGGAGTGGCATTTTCACGCTCATTTTTATCCTCCACTCCTGCGGTCCGCGACTGTTCGCAAGTTCATGGTCGGATTTGAAATGCTCGGCACTCCGCAACGTGACATCACACCCGAAACCGCCGCCGAGCGGCTGCGCTCACTTGCGTCGAGCGGGTAACGGTGCAGTAGCCTCGGCGTAAGGCTTTTATCAAGCCGAACACCGAGCCACGAACCTTCGCTTTGCCGGTGGGACAAATGTGCTCCAGTCGCGTAGCGACGGCAGATACTAGCCCACAACGTAGTTGTGGGTGAGGGAACGTTGTAAGAACCGAGTCCGCTTCGGCGGACGGCACGAGTTTCATACAGACTAACCTGCACACTGCCAGAACTCGATTTCTTGTGATGAGGACGAAATGAAGGCTTTATTGCTCTCGAAATACCGGCAACTGGAAGTTGCCGAAACCGCGAACCCCAACATCGGTGACGACGACGTCCTGATCCGCGTTGAGGCCTGTGGCATCTGCGGCAGCGATGTCCACGGATACGATGGCTCCTCCGGGCGCCGCATTCCACCCATCGTGATGGGCCACGAGGCTGCCGGAACAATCGTCGAGGTCGGCTCAGGGGTTCGCGGCTTAAGCCAGGGTGACCGCGTCACGCTCGATTCGACGGTTTATTGCGGACAGTGCGCCAACTGCTTGCGCGGCCAGATCAACCTCTGCGATCAACGACAGGTCCTCGGCGTTTCCTGCGGCGAATACCGCCGCGCGGGAGCATTCGCGGAGTACGTCGCCGCCCCCGCTCGCATTGTGCATAAATTGCCGGATTCCATCTCCTTCCCCGAAGCGTCGATGTTGGAAGCCGTCGCGGTCGCGATGCACGCCGTATCGCTGGCGGAGACACCTCCTGACAGCACGGCCCTGGTCATCGGAGCCGGAACGATCGGCCTGCTCATTCTTCAAGCTCTTCGAGCTACGGGATGTTCCAGGGTTTTCATCACCGATGTCGACAGTACGCGGCTGAAGCTGGCCAAAGAACTCGGAGCAACAGAAACCATTCTGGCGGACGCGGACACTCTTGCCCGAGTCTCGGCGCTCAGTGGCGGAATGGGCGTCGACGTGGCCCTCGAGGCAGTAGGCCTAACGGAGACGATCAAGTCTGCGATCCAGAGTGTTCGCAAGGGCGGAACTGTCTTGCTGGTCGGAAATATCTCGCCCGAAGTGACGATCCCACTGCAAGTAGTCGTGTCGCGTCAGATCCGGCTGCAGGGATCGTGCGCATCGTCAGGCGAGTATCCGCGTGCCATCGAACTGATGGCGACGGGCGCAATTAACGTGAAGCCTCTGATCTCGGCAATCGCGCCATTGGAAGACGGGCCGCGATGGTTCGAGCGACTCTACTCGCACGAGCCGAACCTGATGAAGGTTGTCCTCGCTCCGGGGATGCACTCGTGAGCGACCAATTGTTCGACCTCACTGGACGCGTCGCCATCGTGACCGGTACCAGTCGCGGCCTCGGCCAGACGTTCGCTCGAGCTCTGGCCCGCGCCGGGGCCGATCTTGTACTCACCAGCCGCCATGCGAACACGCTGGCCGACTTCGAGAAAGAAATCCAAAAACTCGGCCGCCGAAAGCTTTCCCTCGCATTGGATGTGCGCGACTACGACAGCATCCAGCGAATGGCCTCAGACGCCGAAAAGGAATTCGGCCGTATTGACATCCTCGTAAATAACGCCGGATGCAACGTGCGCAAGCCTGCTCTTGACGTGACCTGGGACGACTGGAACCTCATTCTCGACACGAACTTGCGAGGCAGCTTCTTCGTCGCCCAGGCCGTCGCGCGCGGGATGGTCCAACGCCGTTACGGTCGCATCATCAACATTGGTTCTGTCACCAGCGTCGCTGGCTATGCGGGGCTCGCGCCCTACGGCGCCAGCCGCGGCGGCATCCGCCAACTCACCATGAGCCTCGCCGACGACTGGGGCCCCTATGGCATCACCGTCAACTGCCTCGCACCGGGATGGTTTCGCACCAACCAGAACAAGATTCTCTACGAGAGCCGCGAATGGGTCGAATATCTCTCGGATCGAATACCCGTCAAGAGGCCAGGTAAGCCCGAAGATTTGGAATCGGCCGTAGTTTTTCTCGCCGCTGAATCCAGCCGCTATGTGACCGGACAGACATTGCTGGTCGACGGCGGCATTTCCACGGGAGCCCTGCGCGCCCTGGCCTCGAAACCGGTCGGACCTTCTCGGGAGTGAAAGCAGCAAGCTGAGAGGAGTAGCTCGGAACTATGAGTGCAGCGCAGAAAATCTTAGCGAGCCTCGTTGAACAGCTCCGAGATTCGTATCAGGGCATCGCTTTAGCGACGCCGTTACTCGTTTCCACTCAACTGCCCCTTTAGGGGCCGTGATCGCGTTTTGCAGCCTCTGACAGGAGACCCATAGTGATGAATGCTCTCAGGTTGTTCGTGGTAATCGCATTATTCGCAGCTTTCGTTTCTTACGGTTCCGCGCAATCGAACTACAGCCTCACTTCGCCGGACGGGCGTATCAAAGTCGATGTTCGCGCGACGGATCGCATCCGCTATGACGTTTCCCATAAAGGCCAGCCCGTGCTCCACGATTCGCAGATTGCGATGGACGTTGAGCACAAGAACCTCGGCGTCAACCCCAAGGTGACCGGAAACAAGCAACGCAGCGAGGATAAGGTCCTTGAGCCGGTCGTGCGCCAGAAGTTCGCGAAGATCCGGGAGAACTACAAAGAGCTGCGCCTCGAATTTGACGGTGGGTACGCAGTCGTCTTCCGCGCCTACAACGAGGGTGTCGCTTATCGCTTCGAGACGTCGCTGCCCCAGGGACAGGTCCATGTCTACAACGAAGAAGGCATTTTCAACTTTGCGGCTGACCACACCGTCTACTACCCGCAAGAAGAAAGCTTCTTTTCGCACAACGAGCGCAAATACCTGCCGCAGCAGATGAGCAGCATTGCTCCGGCGGCAATCGCCACCCTGCCCGCCGTCGTCGACGTCGGAGACGGCGTCAAGGTCGCTCTCGCGGAATCGGATCTCGACGAGTATCCCGGCCTTTGGCTGCAGGGGACAAGCGGACCCGCGATCGCCGCCACGTTCCCTCCGTATCCGCTCAAGGAGCAACTGGAGAGAGACCGCGACTTTAAGGTCGTTGAGAGTGCGGACTACATTGCCGTCACCAAGGGAACCCGCACGTATCCCTGGCGCGTAATTGGCATCGCCGAAAAGGATGGGGATTTGCTGACGAATCAACTCGTGTGGCTGCTCGAGAAGCCCTCCCAAGTCCAAGACACTTCCTGGATCAAGCCTGGCAAGGTGGCGTGGGATTGGTGGAATGCCAATAACGTATACGACGTCGACTTCAAATCCGGCGTCAACACCGAGACCTACAAGTACTACATCGACTTCGCGTCCAAGTATGGCATCCCGTACATCATCCTCGACGAAGGCTGGTACAAGCTCGGCAACGTTCTTGATGTCGTTCCCGAGATCGACATCCCCGCACTCACGGCCTACGGAAAGCAAAAGAACGTCGGCGTGATTCTCTGGGTGGTGTGGAAGACGCTCGACGACCAGATGATTCCTGCACTCGATCAATATGCCAAATGGGATGTGAAGGGGATCAAGGTCGACTTCATGCAGCGCAGTGACCAGTTGTTAATCAACTTCTACAACAAGCTGAGCTACGAATGTGCGAAGCGCAAGATGCTGGTCGACTTCCACGGCGACCAGAAACCATCGGTGATGACGCGCACGTGGCCAAACCTGATCAGCACTGAAGGTGTCCGCGGCCTCGAATGGGACAAGTGGAGCGCGGAAACGGATCCCTTACACGACGTCACCTTGCCCTTTACTCGCATGTTCCTCGGACCGATGGACTTCACTCCCGGCGCCATGCTCAACGCACAGAAAGAAAGCTTCCGCCCGATTCACGATCGCCCCATGAGCCTGGGGACGCGCTGTCACCAACTCGCGATGTACGTGGTCTACGAAAGCCCGCTGCAAATGCTTTCTGACAGCCCTTCAAACTATCTTCGCGAGCCGCAAGCGATGGAATTTCTTGCGCCTGTGCCGAGCGAATGGGACGAAACAAAAGTTCTTGATGGCAAGATCGCCGAGTACGTTGTCGTGGCGCGCCGCAATGGCAAGGACTGGTATGTGGGGGCAATGACGAACTGGACTCCGCGGGAACTAGACATTGACCTGTCGTTCCTCCCCGACGGGACCTTCTCCATGGTTTCCTATCAGGACGGTGTCAACGCCGACCGGATGGGTAGCGACTATCGCCAAGTGAAGGGTGAAGTCAGCAAATCCACGAAGCTGAAAGTGAAGCTGGCACCGGGTGGCGGTTGGGCAGCGCGGATTCATCCCTGATGACTGCAAGCGCGTCAGTGTCTCAAATTGATTCACTGCAAGCTAAAGTTATTGAAACTTCGTGACTCTGTGTAAGTGATTGAAAATTACGGGAGCAAGCTTGCGTAGGATATCAGTTAATCGCATTCTGGAGGCCGCTGCTGCATTTCTAAGGGAAGGATGGTGGTTTGGAGTCACCCGGACTTCTGCGCGAGGCCTGTAAACGATCGTAGCGCAAAGTTATCTTATAGATAATATATAGACGCCGACATCCAGAAAATTGGAATTCGTGTCGTCAGCTAGGTAATCCACGAGAGGACTTCTTTCAGATTCGCTGCTTGAGTGGATTCGGTGCCACGCGGCATCGCGGGACCGATCGCGAGCGCTTCCCCATGGTCTTCAAACCACACGAGGAAAGCGGACTTCTCGGCGCCGGAGAGGCGCTGCTGGTTGAGCCAGTTGTAATAGGCGCCAAAATCGGCGTCCACCAGCGCGCCGGCTGGATCCATTTCGGCTTGATCCTGGTTGGCGGACAACAAGTCGTTCGTGGGCTTCGCGCGAGGCGCGAACCGTACGAGCAGAGTGCAAGGCTGCGCGCGTCGTAAGACCTCGCGTGCTGCCCATTGCGCGAAGGTTGTGCTGAATACCTGCGTTCCGGAACCTTCCGTGAGCAGCTTTACCTGAAAACGCTCCAGGACCGGGTCTGCTTCTTTGCCAAATCCAAGTTCCGCCGGGCTCATCTGCGCCAGCAATGTGCGCAACGCCTCCGGTCCCATGCCGGGCTTGTCTTTTTCTGCTCGAACCTTCCGCAACAATGCGGCCCGCGTCGGCTCCAAAGCTTGGTACGAAACGCACGTCACCGCGGAACTGTGTTCCGCCGCTTCGCCGCCGTCGATATACCAGTGTCCGTACGGCAGGGGATGCGCCTTGGCACGGGCATCGACCGCGTCCAACAATTCGCGCAAGCCACCTTCCGGCTTGATGCGACTGTAATACGCGCCGTGCGGACGCAGTTTCCGAAACAGTGGGCGATCATGTCCCTCCGCCTTCTGCCCGATCACAGTGATCCCCAGTCGCGGCACGGGAAGCTGTTCGGGTGGAACGGCGGCATGCAGACGATCCGCATAATCGGTCGCGGCTTTTCGAAAGGCATCCAACTGATGGGTCGTCCACAGATACGCGGACAGCTGCTCAACAAATTGAGCGGGCTGGTTGACCCAGTCGAACTGCTCCAACTGAGGGGACAGCGAAATCTGGGCGAATTCCTCGACCCACTCCTTGCCCTTGTCCTCGGGCAACGAATTCCAATTGGCGAGTTCCTGTTCCAGGTTTCGTCGCTCGGGCGGGAACTTGAGGTCGTAGTCAATCACTTCGCGCAGCAGGCTTGGAAGAAAGCTGAGCGGCAGTCGCCGGAGTGACCCAACGTAGTTCTCCGCCAGCTTCCTCGCTTCGGGCGGGTAGTTTCGGAAGTTTTCCGCTTTGAGATCGCTGGGCAGCATGAGACCTAGACCAGTTCCTGAATCGGCTTGCCTTGCGCCTGCGAAGTCGAGAAGTCCAGCATTGCGCCAAGCGTGGGCACCAAATCTCTCGAATCCACAGCCCGGTCATACACCACGCCTTCCCGCACACCTGCTCCCAGCGCCAGCATCCAGGTGGTACGCGACAGCACGTCTCCGGTACGGTGGTGCTGGAAACCATTGCCACCCGCATCCTCGTCCGAGTCTCGGCCGAAGTCCGGCAAGATAAATAGCGTGGTCTTGCCGGCGTACTCAGGCTCCTTTTGGATGGCGTCCCATACCTCGGCACAAAGCCGATCCGTTCGCTGGATCCCCTCGATATAGAGGGAATACGCTCCGGCGTGGGCGACATCGATGTCGTGCATCGTGATCCACAACAGGCTCGGCGCAACCTGCCGCATGAGCTGGCGCGCGATGTACACCGACAGCTCATCCGGACTCGACAAGGTTCGGGCGTGCGCCTTGAAGTCATCCACCGACAGCTTCAGGATGTCCTCCAGTTGCCTTAACTCGAATTCCCCGCCCTGCAACTCCGGCGCGTAGTACGGCGTCTCGTAGTTGTCGCGCAGCAGGTGTTCGTAATCGGTCCGTTTCTGGGAGGCCGCCGCCAACAGATGCTTCGGCAGGATGACGCGAGCCCCCGATCCCGGCCCGTACGACCGGTAACTGCTTTCCCCGATGCGGTTGAAGCCGTTGCTCGGCGCCACCACCCACGCATCTGAGGACGGGCGTCGCAGATCCTTGCGGAAGTACTCGAAGATCGTGGGATGCTCGGGAGGCAGCGAGGCAAAGTTATTGATTGTCTCGTAAACCCCGGTCGCCAGGCTCGCTGTCGCCACGTAGTGCCCCAGGATGCCCCGGTTCACGACCTGCGTGAAGAATGCCGATCGGGGGAGCAAGTCCCGCATCAGGTGCGGGATGTTCTCCTGCCCCTCGGGGGCAAAGGTCTCCTGATCGCGCGCGCCGCCGCCGAATGTGATGACGACGATCTTATGGGCACTGCGCCTCCCGCTGGACCGCGCGAAGGCTCTGGAAGGCAACAGAGCGCTTCCCAGGGCCATTCCCGCCGCGCTCCTCAAGAAGTCTCGCCGTGTTTTCGCAATCAGCCTGCTCATTTCGAGCGGCGAGCCGGATTGGCTGGAAATTGCCATGGGTTCTGAACTTCCACGCTGTGAGACAGCTGCCGAACATGCGCTGATCTGCAAATCAGCTAAGGCTTGGCTGCCGACGACTCCTTGGCGGCGTAAACGAATTGCCGGATCTCGGCCCTTTGCTTGTCGAGATCGGCCAAGTGTTCCGCCCGCAGCTTCTGATACGTCTCGAATTCCTTTTGCGCCTGTTCCTTCTGGCCTGTCCGCACATAGGCCTGCCCGAGCCGATAATAACCATCCGCTAAATCGGCGTTGAGCCCTAGCGCCGTCGTGTACTCCGGGATGGCCTCCGTGAACTTGCCTTGATCTGAGAGCAGATTCGCCATCTGCAGATGGGCCTCAGCGAGTTTGGGCTCCAAGGCGATTGCTTTCTTCAACAGCACCTGGATCTGTCCAAGATCCAGATCCGGGTCCTGCGCCCGCTTCCCTTTCCAGAGACTCATGGCGTAGTAGTAAAACGCTCGGCCATTTGTAGGTTGCAGCTCGGAGAACCGGCGAAACCGCTGGATGACTTCGTCCGCCTGGTTCGGAGAGCTGTCGTACGCTCTCGAGAGGAAGAGATAGCAACGCGCATCCGAGGGGTTCAGATCGGCGCCTTTGATCAGGGCCTTGACCGCGTCATCGTAATTTCCGCGCGAGTACAGAGCCACTCCAAGCCCAACGGCAAGGCGCGGCGAATTGGGATAGCGTTGGCTTGCCTGCCGAAAGACCTCGACCGCCGGATCCAGCGTGCGATGTAACAGCAATTCGCTGCCCCAGTCGAACAGGTTGCTCTCGCTCGGGTCCTGATGGGCCGCTGTCTCGTATTCATTGGCCGCAGCCACGAACTGCCCGTCTTTCTCGTTGATTTCACCAAGCAGGTTGTGGAGTTCGGCAGTGTCTTTGACCTTCAGGAGCTGCTGGACCGAGGACCTCGCTTCCGCGAGATGGTCTGTCTCGACATAGGCGAGCGACAAGTCGTAGCCGTTGTCGTACGAGGACGGATCGACGCGCTGCGCCTTCTCGAGGTACGGAACGGCATCAGCAATCTTGTTCGATCGGATGTAAAGCTCGCCCAGGTTGTGGTTGGTGTCGAAATTCTTCGGCTCGAGTTCGACCGCTTTCTTGAATTCTTTCTCGGCGAGATCCAGCTTGCCTAAGCGCGCATAGTTCGTCGCGAGGTTTGTGCGCGCGGCAGTAGACTCGGGCTTCAGGTGAACGGCGCGCTCCAGATGCTCGCTGGCCTTCGTGTCGCGGGACTCCGCGGAATACACCAGCCCCAACAGCTCGTGGACTTCAAAACTTTCGGGGACTTCGCGCACGAGGCTTTCGAGCTGAGCGGCAGCCTCGGGGAATTTTCCGGAGTTGTATTCGGCGACGGCGTTCTGAAACTGGCGATCCAAGTCCTTTGGCTGATCGACCGCCCAGCCGGACATGCACGTAAGCATGCCCAATGAAGTCAACACGAATACCCGGAGTCTGCTGCGCACGGACACGTATGTTACCACCGCATTTGCTGCGGAAGGCGCATGGGGAGAGCTGAATTTAAGAGGAGCCACTCGAATGGAATGGCTCCCCGCATTTCGATTACAACCTAGAAGTACAGCTTCAAAGCCAATTGGATCTGCCGCGAGTCGTACGGCGCATCGCGGGTCGAACCGATCTGGCCGAAGGCACCACTCGTGTAGTTGCCGGATCCGCTGATCGCAACTACCCCGTTCCCTCCAAAATTCGGCTGGTTGAAATTCGGATGATTGAAGATGTTGAACATCTCTGTCCGGAATTGGAGCTTGAAGCGCTCGTTCAACTGAAAATCCTTAAACAACGATAGGTCTAGCTTGTGGAAACCGGGCCCTGGGACCGTAGTGCGCAGAAGACCTCCTAACGCATTAAAGCCGGTCAGGGGTACACAATTGGCCGGTTCGGTGGAACCGGACCCCGGCAGAATCGGTCCGCTCGCTCCCAGAACACACGGCTGCGTAAACGCGGCAGGATTCAGCCAGACCGGATTGCCGTTGCTGGCAATATGCAGACCGGGCGTGGGATTTTGTCCCCGGACTAGCATATCGGTGCAATTTGTTCCTGAGGTTGTCGACGTTGGGCAGTCAAGCTTCATAGGCTGCCCCCCCTGCAGGGTCGTGGCCCAGATCAAGCTCCAGCCTCCCACCACGGCGTTCGCCGCTCCGCTGGGGGAACCCATGAACTTTTTGCCTTTTCCAAAGGGAAGCTCATAGCTGCCGGTGAAGTGGAAAACGTTCCGAACATCAAAGTTGGCTAGGGAGTAGTCACCGTGAACTCCGAACCCCGGTACAGACGGAGCGCGGTAACCATTTCCGGAGAACCCGTTCAGCAGATCCTGTGAATCCGAAAGCACCTTGGACCAGGTATAGGTCGCCAGAAAGTTGAGGCCGTTGCCGAAGCGCTTCTCCACTGTCGTTTGCAGCCCGTGATAGTAACTGTTCCCGATGGTGGCCGCGTAGCTGGCCCCTTGCCCGAAGTCAGGAAAAGGGAGGAACGGCTTCTGCGACGCACCTTGCGGCAGGATCGCAGTGACATTATTGGAGTTCGGAAACACCTCCAAGTGTCGGGCGAGTGAAGTCACGTAGCCCGCCTGGAACGAGAGCGACGGAGTCGCCTGATATTGGAAGGTCAGGTTCCCACCCATCGTGTACGGCGTGATGTAGTTAAACTGGATCCCCCTCAACTGCAGGCCCGCCGCAGTAAATAACGAACTCTGCGGATCTAACGGTGTGCACGCAAACCCAGTCTCAAGTGTCGCACCTCCACCTGGGGTCGTCCCGGTCGTGCAACCGGGATATATGTATGGGTGATTGTCGTCGGCTGCATTGAAGTTGAAATTGAACTGGAAGGGATAATTTTCACCGATGTTGGGTGAGAAACCACGATTCTCGAAGCCGTTGTAGAAGAGGCCGAACCCCCCGCGAGCGACGAGCTTCGAAGTCGCCTGATAGGCAAAACCGAAACGCGGAGCGAAGTTTGCTTTCTGCGAATTCCCCAAGCCCTTGCCATATCTGTTGGTGATCGCGAGCGCAATCCCGTCTTTTGTGAGTAGGCATTGGAACGAAGTTGAGGTCGGGGTGCAGGTCGGTGTGCTCGTGAGGAAAGTGGAGTTCGCCCCGGGCGGAATAATGTACATCGGGCTGCCCGTCGGGGGCCCACTCGGTACAAAATTAGCCTGGTTCGCGTGATGCTCATATACCAGACCAAAAAAGTCCCATCGCAAGCCCAAGTTGATGGTCAGCTTTTGACTCACCTTCCAATCGTCATTGAAATAGAGTCCGTTATAGTTCTTGCCATTATCAGTTTCTGAAATGTTCGAGATGAAAATACTCGTATTATTCGAACCTCCTTCTCTAGCTGGGCCACCGAGATAATCCACTCCGCCAGCTGTGGAGGCCGTTGGCGCTAGCAAGAATTGAGCGATCCCAGTGTTGTTCGAGCTAACGCTAGCGCCCGGAATGTTCGTGTAAACACCTTCAAAATTGAACTGTCCACGCGACCACGGCGGTTGGAGGGTCGAGAACTTCACGTGCTGATACTCATAGCCCATCTTGAAAGTGTGTTTCCCATAAATCCTCGTGAAGTCGTCGGTGAACTGAATCGTCGAACTGACTTCATCCGAGGGCAGGAAAGCATTGCTACCTAAGGTCGACAACCCCGTAACGGAAAAGGCGGGAAGCCCGCCGTTTTCGTGTTGCTGAGGTATGTCGAGAATCCCGAAATCGGCTGGAATTCCGTTCCCACTCGCGCCCTTCAGATTGTTCGCTTCCGGCGATACACGCGTGGTATGCAAGTAGTTAAGACCACCACGCGCAACGTTGATGGTGTTCGGAGAGAACACATGCGTCCACGCGAGCGCGCTCTGTTGACCAAGGGCAGTCTGACTGCCCTCCTGGAAGCCGCCGCCGTCTGCGACTCCTCCAAAGATGCCAGGAATGAATTGCGGATCATCCACCAGGCTGAACCGGAAGAAGGCCTGGTCTTTCTGACTGAAGTTGGCGTCCATGCGCACGTCGAAGGATTGGCGATCCTCCTTCAAGTTCGGAGAGGCATTGTAATTTGACGAAATGCCTGACGCGTTCGGCATCGGAAAGAGCTGCAGCAGTTTAATCGCGTTCGCATCCATCCGGCTCGTGGGAATCATGTTCAGGTCAGGACATGCTGCCAGTGTGTAGGTGAAGCCGGCTGGTTCGTTGGCGCAAACCGTGCTGAAGGGATCTCTCACAAAGGCCGAACCCGCGGGGCGCGTCGTGGCTGGGTCGAGTATTGTTCCGACCGGCATCGTACGACCCAACGCATCTTTTTGGGTACAAGGTGGGGTAGTGCAAGAGTTCGCTTGATCGTTAATGATTTCCTGAAAATTCGCGGTGCTTGTCAATAAGCTGGCTTGTTCCTGCGCCGTTGGAACGCTGCCGTTGTGCGGTACACCCTGACGCCGTTTGAGCCCTTCGTAGTCCCCGAAGAAGAAGAGCTTGTTTCGGCCGTCCAGCAAGTGCGGAATGATGACCGGGCCGCCGATGGAAAATCCATATTGATTCTGGCGCAGTTCGCCTTTACTCGTCTCCAGCAAACCCGTGCTCGAATTTTGCTTTCGTTCGAAGAAATCTGCCGCATCGAGTTTGTCGTTGCGGAAGAACTCCCACACCGTTCCATGGAAGGCGTTCGTTCCGGACTTGATCGTCGCGTTCAAAACCGCGGCACCCGAGCGCCCGTATTCTGCGCTGAAGTCGGTTGTCTGTACTTTGAACTCTTGAATTGCATCTACCGGGGGAAGCACAACGAAATTGGTTCCATTCAGGAAGTCGACCGTATCGGAGTTGTTGTCGATGCCGTCGAGCATGTAGTTGTTCTGCGCCGGACGATTGCCGTTGGCCGCGAATGCGCCGGATGCGGCATTGCCACGCGTATCGGCTTGCGGAGTGTTCACGCCAGCTACGGTCTGCGCCAGGAATGTAAAGTTGCGGCCGTTGAGCGGGAGATTGTTGACGTTGCGCGCATCGACCACCTGGCCAACCGACGCGTCCTGCGTCTGCAGTTGCGGCGTTGTCGAAGTGACTTCCACCGTCTCAGATACGGCGCCCGGCTTGAGCGTGAAGTTCGCCAACAGAGCTGCACCAACGTTGACTGTGATGTGTTTTTGCGTCGTTGTCTGGAAGCCTTGCGCGTTTGCCCGGACGGTATAGTCCCCGATGCGCACCGGCGAGAAAGTGTAGGTTCCCGAGTCACCGGTTGTCGTCGTCAGCTCGGCGGCGGTTCCCTCGTTGATCAGGGTCACACTAGCGCCCTTGAGAACGGCGCCCGACGCATCTGTCACCGTACCCGAAATGCTGCCGGTGTCCACCTGCGCATGAAGGAGACTTGCGCCGAAAAGCAAAGCGCCCAAGATAAGGGCGCAAGACAAGCGTATCGTCGAAGACAACTCGGTCCTCCGCTTCATGACTTCCTCCTGCCAGTTTTCCCCGGACCCCCACAGGTCCGGACCCCCGGTGAGAACAGTTTTATGTAAACGTGTACATTTAAAACCGTCCGCAAACTTAAAATAGGTGCTTAGGCATTGTCAAGAAGAAAACTAATAGATTTGTATTATCCCCGCTTTTGTGCGGTTCGTATCACGATTCATTTTTCAAAGTCAAGCCAATTTGCATTTACGCAGTTTCGACGCGCCGCCGCGCGTCGGAAATTTTTCTCGCGTCTTTACTCTGCGAAGCGAGTGCTACGATGCAGAATCAGTCAGTTCCACGAGGACCTCCGAGGATGGTGCGTGAGAAATACAAAAAAATCTATTTTTCACGACGAGAATTCCTAAAAACCATAAGTTGTATTCCAGCCGCGCTCGTTCCCTCGTCGTTCGCGCTCTCGTCTTCAAGTTCGCCGGCACGACACGATCGTTCTTTTGCATTCTCGCCAGAAAGACTCACGCCGCACTATCCAACGAAATCGCCGCTCGACGATCTGTTATTACAGATCGAACCCGGCCGTGATGAGTACGTGTCAGAAAAATATGCGTATGAGATCGCGGATCTTCTTCACGATTGGAGCCGGCAACTCACATCGAAAGCCGATCTGATCGGATCACTTAAGACGCTCGCAAATGAATCGATGGCGGCGACGCCTCTCATCCCTGGGCAAGTCGTTCCGGTTCGCTCCGAGGGACCGATCCAAGTTGTGCGCCGAAAGTTTCCGAGTTCGATTCGTGAGGGACGCGAGCTGTTCCTGAGCGATATGAAGACTTACCTTGGCTCGTTGGGCCGCTTCGAGACTGCGGAATTCCTGGTCGTCGGAATCGATTCGTCGGCAGGCGCGGAGAGCGTTGTGGCTGAGATTCGCTACGAGCTCGTCGGAAGTCGCAAAGATGAGGTCCGCGAGCAACGCATTGGCAACTGGAAAACTCAATGGGCGCGGGATGGCTCGGGGAATTGGCGTGTCACGAAGTGGGAAGCGCTGGGCGAGTCCGTTGCACAGATTCGAGGAGTTGCCTTCCTCGACGTCACGGCTCAGGCGCTCGGAACCGCGGACTCTTATCACAAGCAAATGCTGCGCGGGGCCGATGATTGGCGCACGATTCTCGATAGCGCCTGCGGAATCGATGTATACGGAAATAACGGCGTGGCCGTCGGCGATTTCAACAATGACGGCTTCGACGACTTGTACGTCTGCCAGTCCTCCGGCCTTCCGAATCGGCTTTATCGCAATCACGGCGATGGCAGGTTTGAAGATGTCACCGAATCGGCCGGCGTGGGGGTACTGGATGGAACGGCATGCGCTCTATTCGCCGATTTTCTGAATCGCGGACGGCAGGATCTTCTTGTCGTCTGCGCGACGGGCCCGCTGCTTTTTCTCAATGAAGGAGACGGGAAATTTCAGCTCAAGCGCGATGCCTTTCGGTTCGGGCAGCCCCCGCAAGGTACGTTCACGCACGCGGCCATCGCGGACTACGACCATGACGGACGGCTCGACATCTACTTCTGCCTCTACAGCTACTATCTCGGCCTCGACCAATATCACTACCCCGCGCCGTATTTCGACGCACGCAACGGACCGCCCAACTTCCTGCTTCACAACGAAGGCGATGGCACGTTTGTGGATCGGACGGCTGCGTCTGGCTTGAATGTTGAGAACGATCGGTACAGCTTCGCTTGCGCCTGGGGGAACATCAACGGCACCGGCGGTCCAGACCTGTACGTCGCCAACGATTTCGGGCGCAATAACCTCTACCGGAACAACGGGGACGGGACCTTCACCGCCATCTCCGAGGAAGCCCACGTTCAGGATGTTGGCGCGGGCATGAGCGCATGCTGGCTGGACTACGATGGCGACGGCCATGAGGACATCTACGTTTCGAACATGTGGTCAGCGGCAGGAATGCGTGTGTCGCAACAGAGCAGTTTCCACGCGACCGATCCCGAGAGCATGCGCGCTTTCTATCGTCAGCACGCTCGCGGAAACTCTCTCTACCGCAACCTGGGGAATGGGAAATTTCAGAACGTCAGTTCGCAGGCAGGGGTCGAGATGGGCCGCTGGGCCTGGGCTTCCGACTCCTGGGATCTGGACCACGACGGCTATCCAGACCTCTATTGCGCAAACGGTTACATTTCTGGACCCGATTGTCGCGATCTCTCCAGTTTTTTCTGGCGGCACGTGGTTGGAGAGTCCCCTGCCGATGCGACTCCGACACCGGCATACGAGCATGGCTGGAACGCCATCAATGAGTCGATTCGTTCCGATCTCTCCTGGAGCGGCTTTGAACGCAATGTCTGCTTCCTGAACAACCGCGACGGAACGTTTACCGACGCCGCCGGTGTTCTTGGGTTGGACTTTCTCGACGACAGCCGGTCTTTTGTCTTCGCCGACATCGATCACGACGGTCGGCAGGAGATCGTTCTCAAGAATCGCAGTGGGCCGCAACTCCGCGTGCTGCGCAATGCAATGCAGCATATCGGCCACTCCATTTCGTTCATATTGCGCGGAGAAAAGAGCAATCGTGACGCGATCGGTGCCGCAATCACGGTGGAATCAGGCGGCCATCGTCAAACAAAATACCTGCAGGCAGGTTCGGGATTTCTCGGACAGCACAGCAAGGAACTTTTCTTCGGTCTGGGAGAGTCCGACGCGGTTCGGGCAACCGTTCGCTGGCCAAGCGGCGTGATCCAGACGTTCGATCATTTGCCGGCGAACCATCGGATCACTCTGCACGAAGGGGCGGCCAATTTTGATGCGACGCCCTTCGCGGCCGGGTCGGCTCTGTCGAAAGCCAGCGGCGAGGCTGCGATTCTGCCCTTGCCAGAGCAGGTCGAGACCTGGCTGATCGAACCGCTCAGTGCTCCGAAATTCTCGCTCCCCGACACCGCCGGCAATACCTTGACATTGAAGTCGTTTCAGGGCGCCCCGCTCCTACTCACGTTTTGCTCTACCCGTTCCCAGGCCAGCAACGACCAACTTCAATTGCTTCGTTCCCTGTCGAGCGACAGCAACCTTCACTTGCTCGCCATCGTCGTCGAAGATCCTCCCGATCCCGAGAAAGTTCGCGCCTTTGCGAAGCAGCACGCCTTTCCCTTCCCGCTTGTCTGCGGCGGCTCGGAAGTAGCCGGCGTCTACAACATCATCTATCGATATCTGTACGACCGCCGACGCGACCTGCCGATCCCTGCCTCTTTCCTGATCGATGACGGCGGCAAGATCGTCAAGGTTTACCAGGGAATTGTCGATACGAAACGTGTGCTTGAGGACATGCGATCAATTCCGCGCACCTCCGAGGAACGTATCCGGAAAGCCCTGCCATTTCCGGGCTTGATTCCCGATGGTGGGTTTCCGCGCAATGACTTCACTTACGGCGTAGCGATGTTTCAACACGGCTA
>Ga0210396_10002167_pt1 | contig 20259 bp, 23 predicted proteins | sample IncBWH17OmetaG_FD_155466 | JGI IMG/M metagenome (GOLD analysis project Ga0210396, IMG submission 155466) | Forest soil microbial communities from Barre Woods Harvard Forest LTER site, Petersham, Massachusetts, United States - Inc-BW-H-17-O ... | reverse complement strand
CGAGGGCCCGGCCATCGCCGGCGGCACCGAGATCTTGCAGGGCACCGACATCCGCATCGCGGGCGAAAGCGCCAAGTTCGGCATCTCGGAGGCCAAGTGGAGCCTGTATCCGATGGGCGGCTCGGCGGTGCGCCTGGTGCGGCAGATCCCCTACACGGTGGCTTGCGACCTGCTGCTGACCGGTCGGCACATCACCGCCGCGGAAGCCAAGGAGATCGGCTTGATCGGCCATCTCGTTCCCGACGGCGAGGCGCTGACCAAGGCGCTCGAGATCGCCGAGGTGATCAACAACAACGGGCCGCTGGCGGTCCAGGCGATCCTGCGCGCGATCCGGGAAACCGAGGGCTTGCACGAGAACGAGGCGTTCAAGATAGACACCAAGCTCGGCATCGCGGTATTCCTGTCCGACGACGCGAAGGAAGGCCCACTGGCCTTCAAAGAGAAGCGCACCCCGCAGTTCAAGGGCCGCTGAGGCGCCTGATTGCGTCGAGCGTGAAACTGTTGCCAGTTTTTCGCCGATTTCTGTCAGCAGTTTCACGTTCGGTGCACTGTCGATCCCGCGCGGCACTCCTTTCACGTGGGGGCACCATTCATCTAGCCCGGTCTGTTATTCAGGGTCTTTCCTCCCCTCGCTGGCGGATGGTTTATATCCGTACTCCGTCAGGAAAGAGAGGACTTGCTCGGCCGATACTTCGACGCATTCAGGCGTCAGCTTTTCTTCCCATTCGTGGGCTGCGCATTTATCGGACCAGGTTGATGAATAATCACGGCCGTCTATCCTGATGGCGCGAACGGGATTATGGTGTGTATGAATGAATGTTATCTCGACCTTGTGATTCAACTCTGGGAGTAAGTAACGTTGCACGATGTCGTGGAGTTCTTCAGCAAGGTCGTAGGGTGCATGAGAACCGTCATCGTATTCATAATCATATATTTCGAGAACGTCATCGGCGTATTCTGCAAGCACGTCACCGTCACCAAAGCCATATCTGCTTAAAAGTCCAAAGGTATATAGTCTCAGTGGTTCTTTAATTTCTTGCCTCTCTTCTTTATGCTGTTTCTGCATGGCTGTTCGGTGCTCTCACCGCGTAGTGCGACACTAACGCGGCCGCCGTGCGCGGCGGATGTAGGTCGCGTCGGCATCAGCTGACTTCGCCGCTGCGACGAGCACTGTCGTCACCGTCGACGGCAGCCGAATCGGTATTCAGTTGCCATTGAGTGGCCGTGCGGCTGTCGATTCGAAGGAGGTGCGAGACCTTCGCTGCCGGTCCTGTCGCGGCAGGACGGTGGAGCTCTCGGGCCTGAATCCCATTCGGCGCAGTGCGCTGCAGTGTTATTTTCGGACAATGGCGAGAGCGTATCTGATTGCAACAACGCCGCGTACAGGCAGTTCTTTGCTGTGCGAAGGGCTCATCGCGAGCGGAGTGGCGGGTTTTCCGGAGGAGTACTCCTCGGCAGAGGATCCGGGGACATGGCGGGACTACGCCCGCTGCTCGAGTCACATGGAATACTTCGGGCGTTATGTTCAGCGAGGACGTTCACACAACGGCGTTTTCGCCGCGAAGCTGATGTGGCTACAGTTTTTGACGTGGGGCGCTGACGCACGACGATATCTTGGCTCTAATGACGAAACCCCGGATATCATTCGCTCGCTGATCGGACCGTATTCCATCGTGCGACTCAGCCGTGAGGACCGCTTAAGGCAAGCGGTGTCGTTTGTTCGAGCGGGTTTGACAGGCGAGTGGTCCCGCCGCAGAACAGACGTGCATGGTCCCGCGCCGTGGCCTGTCTACGACGCCAACGAAATACGGTCCATCATGGAACTGATTGACTGCCATGAGCATTCGTGGGAGGCGGTGCTGCAGACGTTTGACGGACCGGTATTTCGCGTGAATTACGAGGCGCTTGAGAGAGATTATCGCGGAACGGTCAAAGACGTACTAACCTTTCTAGGCCTCGAAGCAACCCGATCGATTCCCGATCCGGTTCTAACGCGCCAAGCCGACGATATGACTGAAGAGTGGGTTGCCCGAGCCGGAGCAGACCTGAATACGCCCTGCGGCCGGCCCGCCACGGAGTCATCCGCACCGACAGCGTTTAGCACCGATCCGTGAACCCCGCCGATGGGGTTTAGGTGGACTCTTACCGGTATTGGATGCGGTGCAACTCGGCGTAGACACCATCACGCGCCAGCAACTCCTGGTGGGTGCCTTCTTCGGCCACCGCACCGTCTTTGAACGCGATGATCTTATTGGCGTCGCGGATGGTGCTCAGCCGATGGGCGATGCAAATGACGGTGCGGTCCTTCATCAGCCGGTCTAGCGCCTCGAGCACCACCTGTTCGGATTCGGCGTCGAGCGCCGCGCTGGGTTCGTCGAGAATCAGGATCGGGTTGTTGCGAATCAGCGCGCGGGCTATGCCGATGCGCTGGCGCTGGCCGGCGGAGAGCCTCAGACCTCGCTCGCCGACGATGCTCTCGTAGCCCCGCGGCATGCGGGTGATGAATTCATCGGCGTTGCCGAGCTTGGCCGCCTGCACGATTTCGTCCGTAGTGGCGTCGGGACGCCCAACAGCGATGTTGTCGCGCACCGTTCCCCGGAAAAGGACGGTGTCCTGGAGTACGAACGCGATCTGGTTGCGCAGTCCGTGCAGCTTGAAATCGCGGATGTCTGTGCCGTCGATCCTGATGGTGCCGCGGTTGACATCATAGAACCGCGAGATGAGGCTTACCGCGGTCGACTTGCCGGTTCCGGTGGCGCCGACGATGCCCAGCAGTTCCCCATGCTGGACGGTGAAGTTGATGTCGCGCAACACCGGGGTGTCGGGGTCGTAGCCGAAAGTCACGTGCTCATAGGCGATGTCACCGCGAAACGGCGGCGGATCAATAGCGTCGGGGCGCTCCGGAATAATGGCGTCGGCTTTGAGGAGGTCCTGTATCCGCTGAACCGCCACCGACGTCTGGGCGATGCTGTCCGTCTGCGACGAGAGATCGTGCACCTGTGCGAAGAACGCCCCCAGATAAGCGCTGATCACAGTGAGCGTGCCCAGCGTCAAGGTCCCTGCCAGGATCAGCGATGTGCCGCGCCAGAGCACAAAGGCGGTACACATCGCGATAGGAATGGTGACCACCGGCCCAAGCAGCGACCGCACACGCCGTGCCCTCAGCGATGCCTGCATGATCAGCCCGCTGATCTGCGCCAGTCGCTTCTCCTCCAGGTGTTGGCGGTCGAACGCCTGGACCACTTCCACCAAATCCAGGCCCTCTTGGACGGTGGCCACCATCTCGGCCTCGATTTCGCGGACCTTCCAGGCTGTCTTTTGTATGGAGTTTCTGACGCGTGATGCCCCAAAGAGCAGGAACGGAAGCAACGCAACAGCGATCAGGGCGAAATCCCAACGAAGCATGAACATCACAATCAGCATGCCGATAATGGTGGTCAAGTTGACAAAAATAATCGCTGGGCTTGCCGCGGCGAAACTCTGAATCGTCGAGACGTCTGTGGTGATGGTGCTGAGTATTGTGCCGACCTGATGGGTGCGGTACCAGCCGAGGGAAAGGCGCTGCAAATGATGATATGCCCGAATCCGCAGATCCTTGGCAACCGATTGGCCAATACTCTCGACGAAGTAAGTGGCGATGTAATTGGCGATCGCTGACAAGACGGCGATCAATACGATAGAGATTCCCGCCAGCAACGCGATCCGCATTTTGCCGCCGCTTCCTAGCATCCGTGCAAACCATTTCGCCCATCCTGGGAGAGGGTGGTTGGAAATCACGCTGTCGATGATGATCTTGAGCGGCCAGGGCCCAGCGAGGGACATCGCCGCCGCCGCCAGCATCGCCGCCAGCACGATGACTAGAAGCCAGCGGTACGGCTGGAGTAGCTCACGAATCAGACGCGCCATAGCAACGCCCTTCTTTTTGCGAGGTGACGGTCAGTCGGCATATCCCGAACCCGATGTTTGCGTTCAGACCCAACGCTTCGGGCTCGAGGAACGCTCGGCGACCACCGAAGCCCGATCTGCGACCGCGATAATCGCTAGACGCGGCAGCGGCGCGTGGTGGCGCGGACACGCGGTCCCCTCACCGACGTGACGCAAAACCCGACTCGGCAAATCTCGTCCGTGAATACCGGTGACAGATAGCGGGCAAGTGAACGGGCCTGTAGCCGACGCAGCGGATAATCAGGCTTGTGCACAACGATTACCAATGTGTAGGTCATCGTGCGATCAATTCCCTTCTCGCGCCGCAACGGCATCCACGGCGTCCAATCCGACTTGCGCTCATGATCGACGCCCTAGCCTAGCTCTACGATTGGATGGTAGCGTTCGTCCACCAGTCGGCAATGCGGGACGGAGGTGGTTGCCAATGATTGCCGCCGCGCAACTGAAATCGTCGGATCGAAGCCTCGACCCGGAACCCGATGCAAGCTTTTATTGCCGCATCACCAATCTCGCTCGCACGGAATCTGACCTATATCGTGCGTGCTACCGGCCAGGTATCACATGCTGAGCAACAGTGACCCGCTCGTGTCGTCGCGGGTTGTTGTGCATGACTTCCTCGATGAGTCGGAATGCGTCGAGACGGTGCGCCGTGTCAATAGATTGCAGAATCGCTGGACGAGACGTTCGGAATTCGGTGATTCCTTCACGCTGGGCGCCGCGGCCTACCTGGATGCTGAAGAGTCGCGCGAGACCTACCTCGCCGCGGCCGCACAGACAAACCCGACACTGTCTGAAGCCTTCAGCGATCTCTACGGCGGTCTTCGCGGGTTCTTGGAGTCCCTTCTCGCGGAGCCGGTGACCTATGACGATTGCCTCGCCATGCCGGGTTTCCACATCTTCGCCTACGACGGAAGCGTGTTGGCGGACGATAACATCGGCGAACGCGCGCATTTCGACATGCAGTTCCGCCAGGTCGTTCCGGGCCGGGCACCCGAGGCGACGCTCAGCTTCACACTGCCGCTGCAGCAACCCACCGGAGGCACCGGCCTTGCGGTCTGGCCCCTCGACTACGAGGAGGCCGTTCGGCGTGACGCGGGCAGCAGAAACTGGGCCGTGCAGAATCCCTGGACACTAGTGAGATACGAGACGGGCCGCATGGTGTTGCATGACGGTCTCGTGCTGCACGCGTTAGTCAGGTCACCCTCGCGGACACCAAAGGGCCTGCGCGTCACGTTGCAGGGCCACGGGGTGCGGCATGATGGGCGGTGGACGATCTACTGGTAGATGCGTCAGCAGGAGCGGCACAATCTCACTCGGCGGCGCGTCGGACCGGCGCCCGACGGATCGGTTCCTCGACAACGGATAATCGCTGTCAGTTCATTCCAAATTCATAAAGGCACAGAGGTCGTTTAACACGTATTCAGCAGCGGCCCTTCTGGCACGGCGCTGTTACGTCGTCTCAGGTCAATCGTCAGGCACCGCGAAGCAGTCGATGTACTTTTCCCGGACGTAACTTCCAGCTACTGCTGTAGCCATCACCACAGCCTGATAGCAACACGACCGGCTGACCAGCCCGATGCTCGGCGGTCAGAGGCGAAGCCTACTGGTAGAGAAGACGCGAAAACTGCCGGATTACGGAAATCGAGTGGGCCGAGCGGCAACCGAGTAGCATCAGCGCAGTCTGCATTGTCAATGGAGAGCAACGAAAGGCAATTGACCATGGCCGCTCCATTCATCTCACACGACCGGCGCGCCGAAATCCTGAGCCACTTGGCCTCAGATGCGGCTACGGAGGACGCGGAAAGCGCCAAATCGTCGTACAACAAGCTCTACAGCAAGGAGCAGCAGAAGGACCAAAAGGATAGCAAGGACGGCAAAGACAGCAAAGACCAGGAGAACAGCCACGCGCCGGGCGGCACCGGCTATGAGGAGGTCATTCGCGCGGCTGGCGCCGATGCCGCGGCGAATGACGAAGCCCGCGCCGAAATGAGCGTCGGACAAAAATGGATGCAGCCCACCGAATTAGAAAAGCGTGATCCCATCGTGTAGGCAGAGCAGAGAGTGGCGGGTGACCCCGAGGTTTTGATCGTCGCCGATCCGAACGACGAGTTAGCGTGTCAACTACATGAGGCACTGAGCCGTCGAGGTCATCGCTGCGCGATTGTCGACGGGCTCTCGGCGGCGCGACTGTTCACGATCAGGGTTGACGACGACGGTGCGCATGTCTTTCCCGATATTCCTTTGTTCATACGTGCCAGCGCTTGGTCGGACGATAAGGCCACCTCTGAGGACGAGCGTTTCTTGCGCGCGGAAGCTTTTGCGACTCTTTGGGCTGCGGCCGCGCTGTGCAAGTCGCCGGTGATCAATAGGCCTACGCCGGCAGGGTCGGTGGGCCGGCTAACAATATCGGCGATTGCGTCAAGGATGGGCGCGTGCACCGGAACCGCGTATCGCGAACTCCACGTCAGTGATCCCGCGATAGCGCTCGGAAAAATCAAGCCACCAATCTGGGGCGAGGACATTGACTTCCGCACGAGGGAGTTGTCGGCGCTGCGGGCGAACGTTCCCGCGCGGGTTCGCTCCGTCACCTTGGACGGCGGCTACGAGACCATCTCGATCGTGGGTGCGCGGGCGTTCGCTGCAACCAACGATCCGCGCACCCAACGCGCCAACTTGCTCGCTCGCTGTATCGAGATCGTCGCCCGTTTCGACCTGCACTTCGCCACTGTGACGTGGATGGTGGGCGACGATGGGGCGGTGCCTGTGCGCCTCAATGCCGAACCGAGCGCGGCGGAGTTGCGCACCTGCCTCGACGCGGTGCTCGAAGGGCTATGCCAGGACCTGCACCCATGATTTACGCGCTCGGTCTGCGGTCCGAGGCCACGTTCGCGCACTTCCTGGCGGAGGCGGCGGCGCACGGGACGGAGGTGCTCGCCGTTGATCTGCGCGATGCGGTGGAGGGCGAATGGGTCTTTCCCATCGGGCCCGCGGGCACCGCCGAACTGAGCCTGTCGGATCAAAGCGTCCACCTGCAACCAAGTGATGCCTTCTATTGCCGCATCATCAGTCTCGCGGACATGGAGTCAGACCCACAGCGCGTGCGGCGCTGGCAAGCACTATGTACAGGGCTGTTCGCCTGGATCAACGACATACCGGGACGAGTCGCCAATCGCGGTCACGGCGGCGAGCACAACAGTTCGAAACCACTGCATGAAGCACTATTGCTGCGCTACGGATTTTCGGTTCCAGAGAGCGTGACGACCTGCGATCCGGCGGAGATCACGGCCTTCCTCAACAAAGGGCGAACGGTGTCCAAGACCGTATGCGGCGTGCGCGCGGATACAACGGAAGTCACGGATACCGACTTTGCGGGTTTCGAACCCGCCGCTGGCCCTGTGCATTTACAGCGGCTCATCGAAGGCGAGGACGCGCGCATCCACGTGGTCGGAAGCGAAGTCATCGCCCAGCGGGTCGACTCCCCGAACATCGACTATCGGACGGCGGGGGACATCAGCCGGCTCGCCACTTTCGTGCCCGAGCCAGCGATCACCGAACGCATCGTGCGCGCGTCGAACGCCATGGGCATGGCGTTCACTGGGTGGGACTTCAAGATCGACGCCGCGGGCCAATACTGGTGTCTGGAGGTCAATCCCATGCCCGGCTACGGCTGCTACGACCGACGGTGTGACGGCGCGATCTCAACGGAGCTGTTGCGCTATCTCAGCGATCCCGCATGCTAACCAACGGGCGCCGCTCTTGTCGACGCGTCATCGCGCGTGACTTCCTCGACGACTCCGAATGCGCCGAGACGGCTCGGCGGGTCAATTGACCGCAGGATCACTCTGCGGGCCCACGGCACAGTTTGGCCTGGCGCGGCGCGTCGGGCGCGGAGCGCAGCGCGTGGCGGATCGATTCCTCGAGAATGGAGTAATCGCCGTCGGCCCGGTCCAAATTTATTGGAGCGCGCAGCATCGCATCAGTGATGCTGATGATGCGCGGTGGGCCGCTGCGCTTGTAGCCGCGGGCGTGCAGAAGAAGCGGATGGGCGAGGACCACATCGCCCACCGCTCCGGTGATCTCATGAAAATTCCCGATCGGCTCGCGCAGCACCTCGTCAAATAGGTTGCAATCCGCGTGCCCGTGCGGATAGCGCGCCAGCGTGCGTGCGGTCGTCTTATGCGATCCCAGTGCCAAAGCGGTCCCCCCGCCACCGGCTGCCAGATCGGTGAATAGACCGATGGCGAATAGGCCCTGCTGCAAAGCGTCAAGGGAGTGCCACCCGGGGGCGGGTGGCCATTTGAACCAGGTGCCATCGAGATGCCAGCCCTCATCGGGGAAGGCATCGCTCGCATCTGCGCCGAACGAGAAATTGACCGGCCAGAAGCCCCATTTGCGAATGCCCGTCCAGCGCCCCGGTCCAAGAAGCGTCTCGATGGCCTCAGCGAGCGCGTCGGTGAAGCAGGCCTGCACGGCCGGCGCGTCGATTTGCGCTTCGCCGGTGTAGAGCGCGGGCCAGGTTCGCGGATCATCGCGATGGATCCCGGCTTTCTGCGCCATCCGCGTCCACAGCAGATCGCGCGCTGCGACGGCACACTGCCGGGTGAACACGCCCCGCAGTGTGCAGAAGCCGAGCTCGACAAACTGATCGATCTGTTCTGCGCTAAGCCTCTCAGGCACTTGGGATCCCAACGCCCACCGACCGCACACGGGGCGGCGCTATACGAATACGACGTTGTTGAGCATAGTAGCGATGCATGTCGCTCCGGCGGCTAATTCGGATCGATATTCGGCTATTGATACCGAGCCGACCAGACGCCGAGCACGACGACATCTACTAAAATAAGTCAGATCGTGACGCTGCTCGACACACATCCTCAGCGGTTCGGTTACCGACTATGGCGCGTCCTGCCAAGCTGGAGTCGCCTAGTCGCACCATTCGAGGGCGGTTTGTTGACAAGCTTGTCAGTCGAAGCGAAATGTCCACACGGCAACGAACCACCCTCACCGCACTGCCAATGCGGAGTGCACTACGTGCCAGACGTCCATGCGTTCTGCCACTTCCCATGGATAGCCCCACTGCTCAAGGACGCTGATACGCGCACGCCGTCTCGCATAGCCATCACCTTCGGCGCCGCCGTTGGCGGGATAGCCAACGACTTCGACCCGGGAGTCGACTGCCAGCGCACCAAGCGCTATCACGTCCTCTCAATAGTCATACCGAAATGCCATGCCGCTCAGCGTGACTCGCTACGCCAACAATATAAATGCCCAGTGAGCGTTGGCATATCGCCGCAGGATCTCCACGACGCGGCTAAGCACGTGCCTGACCGCGGCCCCGATTGGTTCTTCGAACTCGCGGCCATACCGTCGGCAGCCGAAGACGAACCGACGCAGAACTACAACGCCATGATGCGGAAGTTGACGCAGGCCGGAGCATTGCGTCAAATCTGTGGACCGGCTCGGGAAGGGGCGTATCTTCCCGGGTGATCCAGGCAAGACGCGCAGCCGTGTTGTGCCGGCACGGCGGCCGCGACTCGACCGGACTATCTGTCTGTTGGGCTTTTGCCGGTGTTCGGCATGCTCGCTATCAAAAGCGGCACAGTTTGGCTCGGCGCAGCTCGTCGGGCGCCGAGCGCAGCGCGTGACGGATCGATTCCTCGAGAATGGAGTAATTGCCGTCGGCCCGGTCAAAATTCATCGGGGCGAGCAGCCCCGCCTCGGTGTTGCTGATGATGCGCGGTGGGCCGCTGCGCTTATAGCCGCGGGTGTGAAAAAGAAACGGATGTCCGAGGACCACATCGCCCACCGCTCCGGTGATCTCATGAAAATTCCCGATCGGCTCGCGCAGCACCTCGTCAAACAAGTCGCGATGCGCGATCCCCTGCGGATAGCGCGCCAGCGTGCGCGCGGTCGCTTTGTGCGATCCCAGCGCCAAAGCGGTCCCCCCGCCGCCGGGCGCGACATCGGTGAACAGGCCGATGAGGAGCAGGCCCTGCCACGGAGCGTCGAGCGTGTGCGTGAACCAGTTGCCATCGATATGCCAGCCCTCAGTGGGGAAGGCATCGCTCGCATCTGCACCGAACGAAAAATTCACCGGCCAGAAGCCCCACTCGCGAATGCCCCTCCAGCGCCCCGGTCCAAGAAGCGTCTCGATGGCCTCGGCGAGTGCGTCGGTGAAGCAGGCCTGCACGGCCGGCGCGTAGATGTGTTCTTCGATGTCGTAGCTGGCGGGCCAGGTTCGCGGATCATCGCGATGGATTCCGGCCTTCTGCGCCATGCGCGCCCACACCAGATCGCGCGCCGCGACGGCACACTGCGGGGTGAACGCGCCCCGCAGTGTGCAGAAGCCGAGCTCGACAAACTGATCGACCTGTTCTGCGCTGAGCCGCTCAGTCACTTCGGAATCCCCAACAGGTGGCGCGTTGCGCGGCGCTAAACGAATACCACATCCTTGAGCATGTTACCGATCTATGTCGTTCCGGCCGCTCATTCGGACCGATAGGCACCACAAGCAACTACCGCGTTACCCTGTCATTTACCCGATATAGCCAACGGAGCGTCATGTCCGAGCCCACCTTCGATGTTGAGGGTTTCTTTGACGAGGACTACTTGTACTTCTACGGCGAACAGCTCGAAGCTGGCGCTGACTCCGACACCGAATTGATTTGGCAGTTACTGGAACTGGCACCGGGTATGGAGGTGTTGGACCTCGCGTGCGGCCATGGGCGCATCGCCAACCGACTGGCCCAGCGTGGATGCCGCGTCACCGGCTTGGACTCTTCGCCCCTATTCCTGCAGTTGGCACGCCAACACGCCGAAGCTCGCGACGTCACGGTCGACTACGTTCACGGTGACATGCGCAACTTGCCATGGACCGGACGGTTCGACCGGATCATCAACTGGTCGGGCGCATTCGGCTACTTCGATGATGTCGCAAACCAGCACGTCCTCGCTTCGGCCGCGGCCGCGCTCAAGCCCGGCGGCTGGCTCGCGATCGACCTGGACAACTATCCCGCCGTCGTCCGCCGCTTCGCGCCCTCGACCGTGATGCAACGCGACGGCAACTTTGTGATCACCCAGTGGCGGCTGGATCTGCTCACCAGCACATTGGTGGGCGAGAGGACCACCATCCGTGATGGCCGTACCCGCCACATTTCCTACTCCCCGCGAATGTTCACCTACACCGAGCTGCGCGACTGGCTGCGCGCGACCGGATTTACCACTATCTCCGGTTACGGCGACACCAATGTGCCCGACGACAGCAACGACAAGAACCGGCTCACCGTCGACAGCCGGCGGATGATCGTGGTCGCAAAACACTGAGATCCAAACAGGTCCGGCGCAAGCCCGATCGACAGGAGGGCTTCATGGTCACGAACGCGGCGCTGCGGTCTTCGGTGATGACGATGTTGGCGGCCGCACAGATCTCGAAGTCCTCACGGGTGCGGCGCGCGCCCGGGCGGGCGATCCTGCGGGCGATCCGCGAGGCTGAAGGACTGGACGAGAACAAAGCCTTCAAGGAGAAGCGCACTCCGCAGTTCAAGGGCCGCTAAGGCGCCCCAACAGATTTCCCAACTCGTCACGGCCCTATGCGGCCGTGCCCGCCCAGCCGACAGCGCCGAGCCTGTCTGTACCGCCCAGAATTTGTATTGGTCTAGACGATCAATCCGCAGCGACGATTAGCCAGTACACGGATCCTTCCTCTGCTATGAAGGAACCCAATGTCCCGGGCTCACGACTCATTCCGAGGAAGTGCATGAAAACTGAATTCCCCCCGCTGCCAGAAGTCCAGGTCGCTGAGGGCGCCTCGTCACCGCGCATCTGCATCGCTACATGGGAAATCGAAGGACCATCCAGAAACGCCGGCATCGGCACCGCCTACACGAGTTTGGCCGACGCCTTGGTCCGCGCCAACTACGACGTGACAGTCCTATTTCTTCTGGGGTATCACCCGACAGACGGAAATATGAGCGAGTGGATCCGACACTACCGGGACAACAAGGGCATAACGCTGGAACCGCTTCCGATGCCCCATACCCCGACGATTCACGCCAATTGGGCCGCTGGCGTGTCCTACCACACGTACGTTTGGCTGAAAGAGCATCAGCACGATTTCGACATAATCCACTTTCCGGAGTGTCAGGGCCTCGGCTTTTATAGCACCCTGGCGAAGCGGCAGGGCCTAGCATTTGCCAAATCGGCGTTTGTGATCGGGACCCATGGTCCGATACTTTGGGTGAAAGAGGGCAACCAGGATTACCTCCGAGATCTCGGTGAGCTGGAAATTGATCACATGGAACGCACCTGTGTCGCCGCCGCCGACGCTGTGGTGAGCCCAAGCCAATACCTCCTCGAATGGATGGAACGCAATAACTGGGAACTTCCCCAGGAAACCTTTGTTGCACCCTACATTCGTCCCTACGGCGTCACTCCCACAAATCCGGACCCGCCGAAGATGAACCATGCTGTTCGGGAACTAGTATTTTTCGGAAGGCTTGAGCTCAGAAAGGGTCTGAAGCTCTTCTGCGACGCGATCGATTACCTTTGCGCCAATGGCGAGAACCAGGACTTTGAGGTCTCGTTCCTGGGGAAAGAAACCCAAATCTACGGCCGTTCGAGCATTGGCTATATCAGCGACAGGTCTAAGAAATGGAACGTCCCCTGGCGCCTGATTTCTAATAAGTTTCAAGCCGGGGCTATTGAGTACCTCAAAGGGGATGGGCGCCTTGCTGTGATCCCTTCCCTCGGGGATAATTTTCCCAATACCGTATTGGAATGTGTGAGCGCAGGTATCCCGGTTTTAGCGAGCAACATCGGCGGGATCCCGGAAGTAGTCGCACCGGAAGACAGAGCAGAAGTCTGTTTCGAACCACGGCCGGATGTTCTTGCACACCGAATCCGGGTTGCGCTGGCCAGTGGTGCCATCTCGGCACGCCCGTCGATTTCATTTGCCGACAACGAGAGGCGATGGACAAATTGGCACCGCGACGTTCGAAGGCACGCCAAGGACGTACGGTCTGCTAGTGGCGGGATGGATTCTGACCTAGAACCCGACTTTCCATTAGTGAGTGTTTGCTTTCCGTTCATCACCAACGAAAGTAAGATCGCCGCTACGCTCGCCTCGGTCAAAGCACAGGACTACCCCAATTTTGAGGTGATTCTCGTCGAGTGCGGCACTGATATCTCGCACGAAAAGAGCTCGTCGGCCGAGTCGCCCGACCTCGAGGGCATCAATGTTAGGGAAATTCGTCAGCGGAGTCGGGAGATTGGCGCAGGAAGAAACGCCGCCGCACGAGAAGCAAAGGGCAGGTACCTCTTCTTCATCGATGACCACACGCTCCTGTTGCCCTCGAGCGCTCTCTCCGCCTTTGTGCTGGTTGCGCAAAAGGTGGACGTTCCCATTGTCACCTCATCCATCAGCTTTTTCCAGGGATCTTCCGGCGAATCGCCAGAAGATCGGATGGAGGATTCGCAGCGACCATTTCTCGGAGGCGACGTCGCTACGGGCGCATTTGTAAACTGCTTTGGCAGCACAAATGCCCTCGTCAGACGCGATGCCTTCGATGCCGCCGGCGGATTCAGCGATGAAGCGATCTCGACCCTGGATGACTGGGAGTTTTTTGTCAAGGCGGCGTTCTTGGGCTTTCAGATTGAGACGATTCCGGATGTCTTTGTCTGGTACCGCCTAGACCTCGATCGGGAGAGTTTGGTGCATTCTATCGCGAACTCCATTCGGAGCGTGCGACCCTACACTGATCCCGGCCGGAAAGTAGACGCTAAGATCGAGCAGGCAATTTCGCGATCTTTACTGCTTGGTCACGGCATGAAGTTCGACCAGGATGCGCTGGTGGGCAAACCACTTTCCCGGGGAGAACAGGGTCCCCCGGTAACCGGATAGGTTGCCATCTGACATGCCATCATCACGCGGCGTTCTGGTCCTCGGTATGCACAGGGCCGGAACGAGCCTGGTCACCTGCGGGATCAAGGCGTTAGGCATCTACATGGGTGACGACTTCGTTGACCCGCAATTCGATAATCCTCGGGGCTATTGGGAGGATCGAAATGTCGTCGATCTCAACCAGCGAGTGCTGAGTGCCTTCGGCCTTAAGTGGGAGCGTCCCGATCTTCTTACTGACGCCCAATGGCAGGAGCCCGAAATCGAGGCGATGCGACTGGAGGCAATCGAACACGTCCGAGAGAATTTCTCATCGCATCCGCTTTGGGGATTCAAGGATCCGCGCACAATTCGACTACTTCCATTCTGGTGGTCGGTGCTCGAGCGCCTCGGAGTGCAAGATTCCTATGTAGTCGTCATCCGGAATCCGTTGAGCGTTGCCGAGTCTTTGATTGCGCGCCAACCGGACGTATTCGACCCTGCCCTCGCACATTCCCTCTGGCTTGCTCATATGGTTCCATATCTAAACATGATCAAGCAAAAGCCCTTTGTTGTTACCGATTATGACTTACTTATGGACGACCCGCGGGGTCAACTTCTGCGTATCGGACGTGCTTTAGAGATCCCACCGGCCGCTGCGAATTCCGCAGAAATCGACGACTTTGTTACCGACTATCTTGACCCCGGGTTGCGCCATAGTCAATTCGGCCGGCTCGACCGCGACTTTGTTCCGCATCTTAGCCTTTTAGTACAAAAGGCTTACCTCTGCCTGAGCCGACTTGCCACAGACCGCGTTGGACCTGACCGCTCCCCGTTCTGGTCGGAGTGGAAGCAGATCGAAGATGCCGCCAGGCGATTGCTTGACAATGAGTCCGTCATACCTGAGCGGAATATCTAGCTGCTTTACGGTATTGCGGCAGGCCTTCGCCTGATCTTCGGTGCCGGCGGCTTTGAACCACCGCTAAGTCAAGCGCAATTCCAGCATCTGTTGGCTCCTCGGGTGCTTCCAGTCTCCGAGGCAGCGCGGCTTCAGTCCCGCGGAACGCGCGAAATACTCAATCTGGTCGCGCGTGTAATGAAAAGGATCGGATAGGAAGTGTGTCACGACGTCCCCCCGGGGCTGTGTATACGCATCTGAGAGCAGCAGTTCGGGCACCTCAAAATAGGAAAAATAGAATGAACTATGCTCGTGCATCACTCGCCGCATCTGTAAAAAACAGTAAATGATTTGGTTCGCATGCAAATGCGTGATCAGCGAGATTGAGATGCCGAAATCGAACTGGACGCCGAACCCGCTGGCGTCGAATTGCTCGGTACGCTGCAGGTGAACCCGTCTGCCGGCCAAACCCGCTTCCCGCAGCTCTTGGTGACCGGCTTCCAGCAGGCTTTTGTTGATGTCGATCCCGTAGTAGTTGCCGTCGTCCAGGTGGCGGATGAAATGCACGCCGCCCCGCAGGGCGCCGCAGCCGACGTCCAGCAGCTTCGACTCGCGCGTCAGCCCCCTGGAAATCATGAAATCGAACTGGAGCCGTCCGATCTCGTCCCAAAGCCCGCCCACGAAGCCGCGATGCTCCTTCCGCAGTAACTCAGACGCGGTCAGCTCTCGCCAGTACGGATTCATGTTGTTCATATCAGGATGGCCGCTTCTGAAATGGTTGGGGTAACTCCGGGACTCTGGCTACTCCGTCCTGATCAGAAGACCCCGCGCTCGAGCCGACTCGAACATCCTATGGAATAGCAGCGCGGCGAGTGCCAGGTATACGAGGTCCAGTGCGAGACCCCATTGAAGGTCCGCCATCGGGAATCCTTGCCCCGCCATCACCTGCCGCATTGCTTCGAAGGAATGAGTTGTGGGTAACGCCAGGGCGAGTGGATGAAGGAACACCGGCAGCGTGTTCAACGGGTAGAACACGCAGGAAAAGGGCATCAACAGACCAGCAAAGCTCCATGCCAGGCCCTCGAGCTTCGATGCATAACGGAGGATCAGGCTGGTGATCACGATACCGATTGCAAGGCCGAAGAACATCAGCACCGCAATGAAGGGGATGAACTCGATCAGCAACGGGACGATATTGAAGTGATAGCAGAGCAGCGCAATCACGGATTCTAGTGTCAGCCCAATTATGGCCTTGATCAAGTTCACCGAGATCAGAGCCGAAACGTATTCCCCTACGCTCAGCGGTGAAGTGAATAGGTTGATGTGATTGCGCGTCCAGAAGTCTTCGAGAAATGCCTGTCCCATGTCGCGTTGGAATCCATTGAAAAACCCCCACAAAACGATCCCTCCAAGTAACACGCTGATAAGGCCCGGTTGCAGACGTTGGTGGTTTGTGAGGTAGATGGTTAGAAAGCCCCACATCACGATATTCACCACCGGAAAATATACGGTATTGATCAGGTGATTGGTATTATGCCGCAATTCATATAGGTGTCGCAGGATGATCGCTTCGATTCTATGGCGCCGCATCTCTTTGTTCCCTCGCGATTCGGATGAAGACTTCTTCGAGAGCCGGCTCGTCCCGGTGCTCCGCCAAAATGCGGCGGGTGACCTCGATCGGACTCCCGCTCGCAATAATCCGGCCCTGGTTAAGAAACATAATTCGACTGCATATCCGCTGAACTTCGGCCATATCGTGTGACGTATAGATGATACTCGTGCCATGGCTCCGTTGAAGACCCAGCAACACCTCTCTAACTTCGAGTGCGATCAGCGGGTCAAGATAGACGGTCGGCTCATCTAATAACAACAATTCGGGATTATTGAGGAACGCCTTGCACAAGCCGACGCGCGCCGCCTCGCCGGAGGAGAGTCGTGCTATCGGGCTATTCTGGAGTTTCCCCATCGCGAATCGATCAAGCAACTGGTCAATTTTCTTCGATGAATTACGTATATTGTAGATACGGGCGAAAACCGCCAGGTTTTCGCGTACCGTCATACGCGCCGGAAATGCTACATATGGCGAGGTGAAGTTTAATCTCTGGAGTATATGCTCGCGATCCGTGTTCAGGCTTTTGCCGAACAACAAAAAAGTCCCGGCACTTGGCGTAATCAACCCGGTCAGCATGTGCACGATACTCGTCTTGCCCGCTCCATTCGGACCGACAAGGCCGACGATTTCCCCTTCGCACACGGAGAATGACACGTCATCTACGGCACGAAACGTCCCAAACGTCTTCGTCAGGTGCCTAACCTCGACCCGGGTTGGGTCATGATGCGCGTTCACGACGCCTGACTTCCCGGAGTTTCTTGGCATGCCAATCGATAGTGCGCGCAATCCCCTCATGTACCGAGACCTGAGGGTGCCATCCAAGCCGATCACGCGCTCTCGTGATATCGGGCCGCCGACGGGTCGGGTCATCTTGCGGCAGCGGATGAAACTCTAGTGGGGAAAGTGAGCCCGCTAGCTCGATCACCAATTCAGCGATCTGAAGAACGGTAAGCTCCACCGGATTGCCGAGGTTGATTGGCCCCGGGTCGTCGGCCTCCAGCATCGCCAGGATGCCTTGAACCAAGTCGTCCGCATAGCAAAGACTTCTCGTTTGGGTTCCGTCTCCGAAAACGGTCAAGGGTTTGGAATTCAGGGCCTGGTCAATGAAAGACGGAACAACACGCCCGTCGTCTGACCGCATCCGAGGTCCGTAGGTGTTGAAGATACGCAGAATTCCTGTGTCTGCACCACAGGACGTGCGGTAGGCCGTTGTCAAAGCTTCTGCATAACGCTTAGCCTCGTCATAGGCGCTTCGCGGTCCGCCGGGGTTGACGTTGCCCCAATATTCTTCGGGCTGCGGGTGGAGGAGGGGCTCACCATAAACCTCGCTACTTGACGCGAGGATAAAGCGAGCGGATTTGGCCATGGCGAAATCGAGTACGTTCCGTGTTCCCTCCGACCCGGTCCGTAGCGTGAAGATAGGTCTGTCCAGGTACGCAAATGGCGATGCAGGGCTGGCGAGGTGAACTACACCATCGAATCTGCCCTCGATATCAATCGTCTCAAGGACGCTCGCCTCGATGAAAGAGAATTCAGCAGATGTACTGAGATGCTCGATGTTGGCGCGGGAGCCGGTTGAGAGATCGTCAAGGCATACAACAGTGTGGTCCCTGGCGACCAGCAGATCGCACAGATTCGATCCGAGAAATCCAGCGCCACCGGTAACGAGGACTCTCATGAGTCTTCCCCCTGTGGTTGCGCCTGATTTGTCTGTGGCAGCATCATGGACGCCCGAAGCTTCGGTAATTCCAGCCGGCAGCCCGCCAGGGCTGCGGGTCAAGGCAATTACGAGCGTCGATGATACGCTTCGACCTGGTTACCGCTTCAAGCTTTTCTGGTTGCAGTTTCCGGAATTCATTCCACTCGGTGAGAATGAGAACCACATCGGCCTCCTTGCATGCTTCGACGGTCGACAACGCATAGTTGAGCGTCGGGAATAGCTGTTGGGCATTGTCCATGGCTTTTGGATCGAACACGCTGACAATGGCCCCCTGTAGCTGTAATTGCCCAGCCACATCCAGTGCCGGTGAATCACGAACATCGTCTGAGTTCGGCTTGAAGGCAACGCCAAGAACCGCCGCTCTCGTCCCAACCAGGGACCCACAAATTTCGCGAGTCGCATCGATTACACGGCCGCGTTGTCTCATATTGATGTTGTCGACGACCTGCAAAAATGTGACGACATCACCGAGGCCCAGCTCGTCCGCGCGGGTCGTGAAGGCACGTATGTCTTTCGGAAGGCATCCGCCGCCGAAACCCAGGCCGGCATCGAGGAACTCCCGCCCTATGCGCTTATCAACCCCGATTGCGCCGGCCAGCATGGTCACATCGGCGGATGTAGCTTCGCACACTTCAGAAATCGCGTTGATGAACGAGATCTTCGTGGCGAGAAAAGCGTTGGCCGCCACTTTGGCCAACTCGGCGGTCGCCAGACTTGTTACCAAAAACGGGATCTCACTATTGGCCGATAACGGACGGTATAGTTCTGCCAGCGTTTTCGCTGCCCGGTTCTCGTGGGCGTGTTCCACACCTACGACAATGCGGTCAGGGTGCAGAGTGTCGTGCACGGCAAAACCTTCGCGGAGGAACTCCGGGTTCCAGGCGAGTTCTATGTCGTCACCGGCAGGCGCCAAGCTTCGCGTGCGCCTTGCCAAACGCTCCGCCGTGCCCACCGGTACGGTCGACTTGCCCACGACTAGAGCTGGTCGATTCAAGTGTGGAGACAGCGCATCGATCGCCGCATGTAAGTACGATAAGTTCGCGGCCAAACCCGTTTCGCATTGTGGCGTGCCTACCGTAAGAAACACCAGATCCGCGAAATCGGCCGCTTCCACGAAAGAGTCGGTGAAGCGGAGGCGCCCGGATGCCAGGTTGTCTCTCACGAGGTTGTCGATGCCGGGTTCGAAGAAGGGCACTTCACCGGACTGGAGCTTGGCTACCTTGCCCGGGTCGATATCCACGCCCAGCACATCGTGGCCAATTTGTGCCATGCAGGCAGCATGGGTTGTGCCCAGATAACCGGTTCCAATCACTGCTATCCGCATCTGAGATCCGCCCGTGTTCACACGACATTGTTGTCGACTAAAGCGACGGTCTCTCGCGTGGTCTGATGCAGACCCCGATTGCGTGCGGATTGTGTTGTCGTCTTTGCCCCAGCAACTCCAGGTTTCACATCTTCGACCCTTCGGGAGAGCTCAGGCAGGCAGGGGGAGGCATCTTCCGAGGCGCGCACGAGTTGACCCTTGTGGTCGAAGGCGATAAGGAATTCCGGTGGTTGACGGACCAATGTGGAGCAGTCGGCGCGTACACGCTTGCCGGGAAGCGCGCCGTACCTATACAGCAAACGGGCTCCATGCCCCATGCTCTCATCTACGTCGCAGCCTTGCCCGTCTTTACGCAATCTGGGTGGCCGAGGGATTCGGCCGCAATGTGACGCGGTTCTGGTCACCCGCCCACATGGCGTTGCCTTTGCCAGACGAATACTTTTGTGTTACCGACCGGGCGCACAAGCGCATTGTGACCTTCGACCCGAACAGCACACAATTGCGGGTCATCCCCTAGGCCACACGGTCTCCGGCTGTTAGCCGAGTACCGGCGCGCTCGGGGTGAAGACCACCGGCATCTTCTCCAGACCGGACACGAAGTTCGCCGGCCGCAGCGGCAGCGCGGCATCCGAGGCCAGCCGCATGTCCGGAATGCGTTGCAGTAGGCGGGCCTGCATGATCGACAGCTCCAGCCGGGCGAGTTGGTTGCCCAGGCAGAAGTGCGTCCCGAAGCCGAACGCGAGGTGGTTGTTCGGGTAGCGCTCGATGTTGAAGGCGTCCGGATCGTCGAAGACCTTTTCGTCGAAGTTCGCCGACTCGAACAGCAGGATCATCTTCTCGCCCTGGTGCAGCTGGGTGCCGTGAAAGTCGTTGTCGGCGGTGATCG
>Ga0210396_10002163_pt1 | contig 20276 bp, 15 predicted proteins | sample IncBWH17OmetaG_FD_155466 | JGI IMG/M metagenome (GOLD analysis project Ga0210396, IMG submission 155466) | Forest soil microbial communities from Barre Woods Harvard Forest LTER site, Petersham, Massachusetts, United States - Inc-BW-H-17-O ... | reverse complement strand
CGCGCTGTTGCTCTCGGCGCGTCGTTTCGCGGATGCGATCCGACATCAGACCAACGAGCCGCTGAGTTAATTCAGGCATTTTCTGAACAAGCTCGGGAAACTGCGCTGCCGGAAATCGCAATACTCTACAATCGGTGATTGCTTTTCCGCCCACCGTAAACTGCTTCATTCTCGAAAAAGGCAGGACGCCAGTCACGTCGCCCGGGTTGATCGGAATTACCACGGTTTCGCCGCCCAATTCACCGCGCACTTGAAACTGCCCCTCAAGAAATACAAACATCGCGTCCGCAGGATCGTCCTGCCGGAAAACCATATCGCCCGCTTTGATATTTATTTCCTTCGCCTGGCTGAGGAACCAGGTGATTTGATCGTCGGGCAAATCCGCAAACGCCGGCACCTTTAGCAATTCGGATTTTTCAACCATTAGACCTTGCTCAAATATTGATGGATGAATTGCACGGCAACCGATCCTTCGCCGACGCCCGAAGCCACTCTTTTCACCGAGCCGTGGCGCACATCACCCACGGCAAATAGACCTGGAACATTTGTCTCCAGCAAGTAGGGATCTCTGTCGAGGCTCCAGCCCTTGGGACGATCCCCATCTCGAATGAGGTCGGGGCCGGTCAAAATAAATCCGTGTTCGTCACGTTCGACGAGCTCGGCCAGCCAGTCCGTTCCCGGCTGCGCGCCGATAAAAATAAACATCGCGCTCGCCGGAACGCGCTCAATCTTATTCGTGTCCGAACAAAGAAACGAAATCTCTTCAAGATGCGATTCGCCGTGCACTTCGGAAACGCTGGCGTTCGCCCATAACTGCACGTTGCGAGTCTCCTTGATTTGGTCAATCAGGTACTGCGACATCGTGCTCGAAAGAGATTTGCCGCGCACGACGATAACCACGCGCTCGGCATACTTGGCGAAGTTCATCGCCGCTTGCCCCGCTGAATTCGCGCCGCCGATTACGTAAACAATTTCACCTTTGCAGGACATTGCTTCCGTTGAGCCGCCGCCGTAGTACACACCCGCGCCCTGCAGCCGGTCGATCCCTGGGGCTTCCAGACGCCGCCACTGCACACCGGTGGCAATCATCAGCGCGTGGCATGAAATCTCGTTGCCATCCGCCATTTTAATCATGCGATACGGTCCTTCGACGCGTACGCCAAGTGCTTCCTGCGGCGCCAGAATTTCCACGCCAAACCGCTGCGCTTGCACCACGGCGCGACGGGCGAGGTCGCCACCACTAAGCCCCATCGGAAATCCCAGATAATTTTCGATGCGCGAACTCATTCCAGCCTGCCCGCCCGGAGCTTCGCGCTCGATCATCACCGTGTGCAGTCCTTCCGATGCGCCGTAGACAGCCGCGGCCAGACCCGCCGGCCCTCCACCGACAATTGCCAAATCATAAAAATTCGTTTGCGCGCGAGTTTGTAATCCCACCTTTTGCGCAACTTGTGATGGAACGCTGTCCAAAAGCTTCGAGCCGTCGGGGAAAAGCACCACAGGGAGACTGGCGACTTCCGGGCCCAAGACTTCCAGGAGACGCTTCGTTTCCGGATCACTCGCCGAGAGTTCAACATCAATCCACTGATAAGGTACGCGATTGCGCGCCAGAAAATCCCGCAGCTCATACGACTTGGGTGACCAACGTGTCCCCAGCACGCGGATGCCTTCGAATTTCGGACGGTACGAAGCCCGCCAATCGTCAAACAGATCATCTAATTGTGGGTAGAGATGCTCGGTTGGCGGATCCCACGGCTTCAAGAAGAAGTAATTGATGCTGGCTTCGTTGATGGCGCCGATCGCCGCGTTGGTATCGGCATAAGCGGTGAGCAGCGCGCGCTTGGCGTCCGGGAAAATGTGCATCGCTTCCTGCAAAAAGGCTACGCCGTCCATGTGCGGCATTCGTTGGTCGGCAAGCAGCAACGCCACACTGTCATTACGCAGTTTCAATTGCTTCAACAGCGTCAGCGCCGCCTCCGGAGAATCACTCCCGATCACGCGGAATTCCGCCCCATATTTCGTACGCAAGTCGCGCTCGATGGCGCGCAGCACATCGGGGTCGTCGTCAACACTTAGCAAAATTGGTTTCGCCATGTTCGATCCCAGTTTCAATTCAGAAAGAATGTAGGACTATTCGGCCATTTCAATAAGCAGGATGACACAAATCGCTTTTCCACGGCACTCAGTGTCGGCTCGCGATGTCGCAGATAAATGAACAGCGAGCCGTCCTGCTTGATCTAGAGGCTGGGCGGTGATCAGCATTCAATATACCTGACACACCTCTCCAACGCCGAAGGGCTTTTTGCGCGGGCTCGTGCTGTACCTCGCTCCAGACACAACGCACCCAATTATTCGGCAGCTCGCTTCATTTCAAGTCTGACGCGACGGTTTGCAAATCTCAATTGTCTTGGATGCGGCGTTTCGTCGCATAGTCGCAACGTGAGGACCACGGCTTTGGTTACTTAGATGTCACAGCGGGTTACGTCAGTTCGGCAATTGAGCGAAGCCTGATGGCCGCAGAATGCCCCCCCACCTGTCAATTTCCCGGCTCTGAGATTCGCGAACGTTGCAAAGGCTTTAGTACATTTCGTTTTCAGTATCAAGGCGCGTAATGCGTGAAAACAAAGTCGCGACGTTTCACCGGGACGTGGCAGGGGAACCAGGCCTCGTGCCGCGCTTTGCCGGCCGGTTTTCCAGGCGGTCTCGATGCGGCGATGCAACACGCGCTCAAAGTCCGTAAGGAGAAGCGACTTGCTAAAGCTGCACGACTATGTGCAGCCTGGCAAAAAGCAACACGGTCCCTTCTCCAGTTATGAAAAAGAATCTCGCGAGACGTGCAACGGGCGCGATGATGGCGGAGGGAAGTTCACAATGATTCTTCGATACGCACGAGCGGTTACGCCATTCCAGATCGTGTGACCGCTTTGAGCGATCGCGCCTCAAGCCTGTCGTTTGGATTCTCTAGGGCTGCCGCCGTGGACCCAATGGCAAGCATGGCGAGCCATCCGAAAGATATTAAACGTACAAATTTTAGTGTTCTTTTCCCCGGATAAAGCTTTCCGGAGTGCCGTCCTCAGGGTTGACGAAGATGATGTCTTTCGGGTCGCGTCTCGGTGTGTCGAACGAGAGAAAGGCCACCGGCTCTTCAAGAATTTTAGGCAGAGCATGAACGATCCTGCGCTTGAAGAAGAGGAGGTCGCCAGCAGTGAACGCCCCTCCGTTTGAAGCGTCGCCCATCCAGAAGGTGCCTCGCCCCGAAAGGACATAGAGGTACTCGTCGCAGCCCACATGATAATGCGGAGGTGTCTCCCGGTAGACGCGGAAGACTCGGGCGCTAGCAGCCGCTTCGTCGGTCAGGTAAGTGTCTATTAACAGCGTCTCGGCAGTCTCTGGAAATGACCGGGCGATTTCGTTCGGCTTGAAGCGCTCGTAGTCACGTTTTTGTCCCATGAAGGTTCTCCATTTTCTGAAAACATGAATGTCGCGTGCTTCGACAGGCAGAATCGAACTGCCGAGACTGAATCAGAACCCTTCCAGCACAAGTTCGTCGGAGCGTTTGTCTTCGATCAGCGCATGTGCCCTTTTCAGGTTGGCAGCGTTAATAGTTTCAAGGGTCTCCGCAACGGTTGTCGCAGCTTTGCGCTTGAGTGTTCTTGCATTGAATCGCCTTGCTATCAGCCGACCGTCGGTGATTCAGCCGAAACAGACCTATGCAGGCTAAAGATATCTCCCAGCAGAAAAAGATCAGTGAGCAGCGCACGAACATGGAGCGATGCGTTCAGATTGTCGATGAGTTGAGAGCCGATGGACGGTTGTGCCAGGACCAGCTCAATAGCTGCCAGGGAGTCTCGTGCGTCGCGGTCCACCACGGCAAGAAATGCTTCGTAGCGTTCCCTGGGTTCCAGACCCAGCTCGCTTAGCGCGTCCGCACAACTCTTTTTCAGACCGGAGATAGCGTTCACTGCACGATTCAGAAATTCGCGAATTCGACTACCGGATGGGCTGGTTCCCTCCGTGGGAAGGCCTTGCGCAGCGTAGGCCAGCATGAACTCGTAGGATTCCTCGATCGTGTTGCAGCGTTCCAAGATATCAGCCAGCATCGGTTAACCCCCCAGCCTTTGCTCCCTGAGATCTTGAAGGCGACGCGGAAGCCTCGACCGGCCATCGCGCCGGATCGTGCTCTGCTAGATAGAAATCGCGGCTCATCCATCCCAGGATCATCGATTTCGTGATCGGGCGCTTCTCGGGTCGAAGCCCAAAATAGACATGCACCATGATCAGCGCAATCAGTCCAACTCCTGCCAGCCCGTGCAGCACGTACATCATGCCCCAGGTCATGTCGCTAAACAGATATGGATTGCGCGCGAAGAAGATCGTGCGTACTCGAGACATCATGAACACACCCGTCACGATTGCGGACAGACCGGCCAATATAATGGCGCCGTGGTAGAGCTTGTTTTCCAGCGGATACTTCGCAAACCTCTCCGGCGGTGACACGGACTTTCCCATAAACCGCAGGATTCTTTTCCTCGCATCCCGAAGGTCAATTCTGTCCGGCCAGATCGACCAGAAGTCCAAAAAGAACGAAGCATGGAAGATGTGAAATATGACGGAAGCCGTCAGCACCGCGCCGGCGATCCAATGATACGTAACCCAATCGAACTGAAGACCCACTTTCGGCAGGAAAGCGGTGAACAGCAGCGTAAACATGGAGGCGGCCATGACCCAGTGAAACGTTCGCGCAACCAGCGAATGACGGGGAATGTGGGCGGGAATCTTTGCTGCGTCCGCGGGGACAGCATCAGGCTCGAACACCCTGGGTTTCGCGAAATACCGCACGTAAATCGCATGGACGATAACGAAGAACAATCCCGCAATCATCGCCACCCATATCAAGAGCCACGCAATGTGGATGGGGACAATTTTTCCCCACGGATCTATTGCCCATTGTAGGGGGTCCATCTTGCCTCCGGCACGCCAGCGATCGCGCGCTTCACCAGGTTTCTCATAAGCGGGATTTTGTAAGCGTTGAACTGCAAAGGGACAGCTCCCTGCACGGCCAGCTTCCCCGCCATTTCACCGGTTGCGGCGTTCGCTGGTTTGCCGCGGACCGCATCTTCGACAATGTTTAAGCGCAGAGGACGAGCGGCAGCGCCGTTCACCGCGATGCGAATTCGCTCGATACTGCCATTCGATACCACCATGGCCGAGGCTACGTTGAGCAGCGGAAAGTCCCAGACGTTTCGGTCTCGCACTTTCTCAAAATAGAATTGCGCGCCTGCCCACGTAGAAGGAATACGAATGGCGGTCAACAGGTCCCCGGACTTCAGGATATGCAAGCGGGTGATGTCGATTTCAGGTCCGATGAAATAGTCCTCGGCTTCCACCACGCGCTCACCTTTGGGCGTGCGCAGCACGAACTTGGCGGCGAGCGCGATCAGAGCCGGCGCCGAATCCGAGGGATTCACCGCCACACAGCGGTCCGCATGCAGAATCGCGTGCTCGCGGTTGCGGCCCTGCGGTGTATCGGCATAACAGATGTTCCCACCTGCGCGGTAGCAAGGCCAACCGGCGCGGTAATACCAACATCGAGCATCCTGAGATACGTTGCCGCCAAGCGTGCCCTGATTCCGGATCTGCGGTGAAGCCACCATTTCCGCGCTGTCGGCCAGCAGTTTGTACTTCTCCCTGATGACGGGATGTTGGGCCACTTCCGTCAACGTGGTCATCGCTCCGATCTCGATGCCGTCGGCGGTGGCGCGAACTCCCTTGAGTTCCTCGATGCCGCTCAGATCCACCACGACCTTCGGTTTCTTGATGCGGTCCTTGAGCCAGTCGAAGCTATCCATGCCTCCGGCCAGCACCCAGCCGTTCTCGCCCTGCAGCTCGAGCACTTTTTGCGCATCCGCAATCGAATTCGGCTGAATCAGCTCGAAAGCGGGCATTACGTCTCGGATTACAGCCACGGCCTCTCCTTTCGCATCGCTGCTAGATATGCGCCATCAACGGATGTTGCGTGGGATGTCCAGCTTCCAGCGAAGTCAAGATGGTGTCGGCGTTGACGGGCGCGCGCCGGAAAATTTCGTCTCCCAGTGCATCCGAAAGCGCGTTCAGTACAGAAGCGCACCCGCCACCAACCGGCGGCTCGCCGATGCCACGCGCTCCCACCGGCGTTTCTGGATCCGGAATATCGAGCGCCGCCCATTGCATGTCGATAGGCACGTCCAAAATTGTCGGCGGTTTGTTCTGGTAAAAGCGCGTCGAAAGCATTGCGCCGTAGTGGGGGTCGTACACCCACTTTTGGCCGATCGCATGTCCCATGCCCAGCACGGAGCGACCCAACACCTGGCCACCGAGTGCGCGGGGATGAATCACCGAGCCAACATCAGCGTATGCGAGGTAATCCACGATGTAATATTTGCCGGTTTCGATGTCAACCTCGACCTCGGCAAAGCTGGCAACGTAGGAATACGTCGATCCATCACGCGGGTAATTGTCCTTCGCGGCCGCCAAAAGGCCCTGGCCCGCGAGCGCTGCCGCCGACGCCTTGGTCCGCTTGTTGAGGTCGGCGGATACTTCGTGGCCGTCATAGATGCCGCCCAGTTGAATCGCGTGCTTCGCGGCCTGCGCCAGAGTCATTCCGGCGCCACCACCCTTGCGAAACACGCGCTCGTTCGCGACGTCGTAATCGTCCGGCTTACCGCCAAGCTTCCTGGCCGCAATCTCCTTGAGTTTTTGACGGGCATCCGTGGCAGTCGCGTAGGCAGCGCGTGTCATCGCATGGGTCGTCTGGCTACCGCCGGAAACGCACGTAAACGGAAGGTTCTTCGACGAGTCGCCCCATGTGATGTCGCACTTCTCCCACGGCACACCCAGAAGTTCAGCTCCCGCGCGATGTACATCGATCACCGATTCCGTTCCCAGGTTGCCGATTCCGGACTGGAAGTTCACACGGCCATCCGGCCTGATGATCAGGATTCCGTCGAAGCCGACGGTGCCTCCGACATAACAACTGAGCGATACGCCCACACCCCGCACCTTCGTGCCGATCCGTTTCGGCGTGCGCGCGACCCTCTCACTCCATTTGAACTGTTCTGCGCCGCGGTCGAGCGCTTCCTTGAGGAACGCGCTCGTCGCATAAGCCCGCTTGCCTTTCACCTCCGGCCCGAACGGTGCCTTGCCCTCCGGGCAATTGATTCGACGGATGGCCACCTGGTCAAGTCCGAGTTTGCGCGCCGCTTTCGCGATGATCGGTTCCATAATCACGATTCCCTGCAGGCCGCCTGGGGCGCTCTGTGCGCTCCGCGGCGGCGTATTCGTCAGAATCGTGACTCCCCGCCAGCGCATGGCTTCAGGTTGGTACAGCAGCGAGACGATACGCCCCGTTGTCGGAACATCGCCGTTTGCGTCGTAGGGGCCATTGTTTGAGATAACGAACATGTCGAGCGCCAAGATGCGCCCGTCCTTCGAAAAGCCGACCTTCATCCGCCCCATTACGCTGGGCCGCGCGCGCCCGATGAAAGTCTCCTCCTCCCGGCTGATTCGCATCATGACCGGGGCATTGGCTTTCTTCGATAGGAGCGCAGGAATAATCAGCGAAATACCCGCCGTTACCTTGCTGCCGAAGCCGCCTCCGGTATATTCGCTGATGAGCACGACTTTGCTCACATCGATGCTCAACCACCTCGCAATGGCGGGAACAGTTTGCGCTGTGCTCTGCGTACCGGTGTGAACGTACACCTTCCCGTTCTGCCAGTACGCCAGCGCACTGCGCGTCTCAAGCGGCTGATGGCTCGTATCCGGCGTAACAAAAGTTTCATCGAGCACGAGGGTCGCATTCTTGAACCCTGCGTCTATGTCACCGTAGGACCATTCGTCGGGCGTTTTCCCCATTGGCAGACGCCCGAACTTCGCTTCGGCGAAGTCCGCCTCGGTCCACTTGAGCACCCCAATCGTGGGAGGCAGAGGGGCCGATGGCGGAGCCCCTGCGACGGCCGCCGGCGCGGGAGATGGCACCCAGATGTTTCCGTCCGTTCTCGGATTCGGGCCACCGGGTCGCAAGGTTTCAAGCGGATCGATGGCGAAAGGCAGCGGCTCAAACTCAATATGAATCCTTTCGATTGCTTCCGCAGCGGTGAGTTCGTCTACAGCGGCGACGGCGAGAATCGGTTCTCCCTGATACAGCGGTTCCATGTTCAGCGCCTTCTCACTTTTTGGGTTGGCGTGAATCACGGTGCCATTGTCGGTGAGAGTATCGGCGGGAGGCGGGAGTTCGTCGGCCGTGAGAATTGCTTTCACGCCGGGCAATGCCAGCGCCTGGCGTACGTCGAGGTGCTTTATACGCGCGTGCGGCAAGGGGCTCAGCAGCAGCTTGCAGAACAGCATGCCTTCGGCGTGATAGTCCTCGGCGTACTTTGCTTGTCCGGTGACCTTTGCATATAGATCGGGGGTTTGGTAGTTCTTGCCGATCAATCTGTGTCCTGCGCCGTATACGCGCTCAGTCGATCTGGCAGATTCGCTGTCTCCCTTAGGCACGGCTCGCCCTCCTCATGTTTTCCGCACCGCGCATCATCGCGGTCAGGATCTTGTCATAGTCCTGGCAGCGACACAGATTTCCCGAAAGGCCCTGCGCCAGTTGGCTCCGCGTGGGATTGGGATTCGCCTTCAGAAATGCCACCGACGCCATGATGAAGCCGGGCATGCAAAACGCGCACTGGAAGCCCTGTTCATCAATAACACCCTGCTGAACTGGGTGCAGCATGCCGTCGGAACTCGCCAGCCCTTCGATGGTTAGGACTTTCCTGTCCCGCACCGTGTGGGTCAGCACCGAGCAGGAATAATGCGGCACGCCATCGATTAGGACGGTACAAGAACCGCATTCAGCTCGGTCACACCCCAGTTTTGTTCCAGTCAGCCCCAGTTTGTGGCGGAGTGTCCAGGCCAACGTCTCTTGTCTCATGACGTCGGCTCGCCGCATCTGGCCGTTCACGTTGATGGTGAGTAGCCTTTCACCCGTGCCGCGAGCGTTCTGGGCTACCAGCGTTGGGGCGCGAAAGAGATAGCTCGCCGAAGAGACTGCCACGCCGCCTACGATCACGCCTTTTATCAAGTCGCGTCTGGAGATCACGTTTGACTGGGGATCGTTCCTGATTGAGTCGTCAATATTGCTCATTGCCCCATCCCTCCCGCAACACCCGATTTTCGGTCCGGCGAGCGCGGAGTTTGAAATCCGGGCCCGCAGTGATTCTTCTGAGTCACTGTTGGCCTTCCAACCCGCGCAACGGAGGCCGCTGCAAAAACCGTCCTTCGCAACCTATGCCTCCGTCTTGCGTTCGTCGAGTTGTTTCCTGGCGCACCCATTCCCATCCATATCGATTCGCCCAAGCCTCATTTCGTCTCCTCATAAGTGCATTATTTTCAGTGAACGAAACGAGCCCTCTCGTAGACTCTCATTCTTGCGCCGTATAGATCCACACCGCCGCTTCTTTCCCCGGAGTATTAGGGATCGCAAGGAAAAAACGGTCTCGACCCTTCTTGCCAAGTTTGAGGCCGGAATAACCCGCGGTGCGTGCACCTATCACGGATGAAACTTTAGCCAGGCGCTCGTAGTGATCGACATCCTTTTGTTGAAAGACATCTATAAAGCCTTGGCCGCCCGGGATGTAAACGCGTTTGTAATTGGTATCGTAGTACAGATCGTCCACGTCGGCGACGCAGGGCAGCGTGGCAACGACCTTACCCGAGTTCGTGTCAAACACTACCAATCGCGGTGGCGTGCGAGTAACAATGAATAATCGGTGATCAGCCTCATCGAGCGCCATCGGGAAGTTTTCCTCAATCTTGTCAGGGAGAAGCCATTTCGAAAATGTTTTTGTAGTGCGGTCGATTGCGCCGACCTGGTTCAAGTCCGGCAAGTTCACATAAACATTTGGCCCGGACTGTTCCAGCTGGTACGACTCCGGATGGGCGCCAGTCTTGTATTCTTCGCGCAGACGCTGATTGGTCGTCGCGTCAACCATTCCGATCGCTGCTTGGTCTTTGTCGCCATAGCCGACATACACGCGCCTAGTAGCCGCGTCGTACCGTAAGTTGTCGACGTCTGCGTTGTAGGCGATGCTGCCGATTAGGTTATACGTGGTTCCATCGTAGATATAGAGCTTGCCCTTGCGGCTCCCGACAAAGAGCTTGTTCAATCCGACAGCATAGGCAATGCCCTGAGGTTCCGGGATACCGGTAATACGGTGCACTTCGGTTCCTTCAGTGAGGTTGATCACCTCCACCGAGTTGTTACCGAGTGCGGAAACAAAAACCCGGCTCGGCTCATTGGGATCGAAAGTAAAGTGGTCGAATCGCCCGTGAACCCCCGGGAGCGGAATTTGTGTGGTCAAAATAAGCGGCCCGTTTTCCTCGGCCACTGGGCTTTCCTGTGCGCCAATCCACGGCGAAAGCGTAACGACCGCCGTCATCATTAGCCAGACGCCGCGGATTCTGTTCATCCTTCCTCCTCGTCAGTGAGTTCGACTATTGATTTCAATCTGACCGCGCATAAGCTGCCCACGGGGCGTCCGGTTCCACAGAACTCGAATAATTATCGAGCGGAAGCCTTCAGCAGCTCGTCCAAGTACTGCTTCCACAGCTCCGGCCACGTGTGGCTGGTGTGGCCGTGCGTTTGATCGGTGATCGGAAGCAACACAAAGCGGCCATTTTTCACCTTCTTGATCTCACGCTCGGCGATGCCCAACTCGGGCGGGTCGATAAAATCGTCGGCAGAATTGATAAACATCACCTGCGCCTCGATCGACCCTAGGCGCGTCGAAGGATCGTAGTTGCGCGAGGCATCGACCTGATATAGCTCGTTGTTTGCGTCGAGCGGAGTCAAATATGTCTTGTAATAGTTCTCGACATATCCGTTGACGAAGCTTTCAAAATATTTGTCGGTGGCTTCAGCCGTTGGAAACTGCTTTTGCATCTGAAGCGGCGGCATACCTGCAGCGAGAAGACGCAGATAGATAAACATCCGGATGCCCGCGGCCGGTTCAACAGCATATTCGCCGCCTTTCCAGTCGGGATCACTGCGAATTGCGTCCATCTGCATCAAGCGATAGATTCGGTTTCGTCCGACGATCTCGACGGGCAGACACGCCATCGGCATGAGCGCGTCCATAAAATCCGGGTAGGCCTCTCCCCACACCCATGACATCATGCAACCCATCGAAGTCCCGATGAGCAGCCGCAAGTGATTCACACCTAGGCCTTCGGTCGCGAGTTGATACTCCGAAGCCACCATATCGTCGAAGTTATAATTAGGAAACTGCATATGTAACCCGTCGCTGGGCTTGCTTGAGCCGCCAGCGCCAATACTATCGGGAAGAATAATATAATAACGATTTGCATCGAGGAGTTGGCCCGGACCAAACAACGCGCCAGCGTATCGGGGAACAAGGAACTGACGGCCCGAGTCACCCGTACTGTGAAGGATCATTACAGCGTTGTTGACGCGCCCTTGCGCGTCGTGTGCGGGCCGGCCCATCGTCGCGTAGTGCAGTTTCAGCTCAGGCATCGTTTGCCCGGATTTGAACTTAAAATTGTGAATGACAAAGTCACCCGACTGCACTGCGGCTTGCTGTGCGTGCGACGCTTCAGCAAAAACCAGAATCGTTACAAGGGCGAACAATATCTGTCCAAGACCGCGACTCATCTTGCCCTCCTATCGATTGTCTCGTCTTCGAAATTATCTGGCACGTTGGCAATGATTCCTTCGCTTTGTGCGGCGACTTTCTTGGTCTATTGTGGCCAAACCTGAAATGAGAGCTGGTGGTATCCGTTAGTGTAGTTTCCGTCCCTGCGGGGCAGTGATTTTCAGGTACGGGATTGATTTCTCAACTTCGCCGCAGCCGAGTCCTGAAGCCGCGACCTGAACCAAAATATAGTCAATGAATCCTCTGGCGTAGTCTCTCCCTTGGGACTTAAGGACGATAGGTTGTAGATCAGGTAAACACTGGCCACCCCACGGTGCACCCGCAGCTTAACTGTGGAATCTTTGCCGCTAGGACGAGATGTTCGCTTCAGCCGCGGTTTTAGCCAATCACAAACCCAGCAAGCCCTACGTGGACGTGGCTAATCCTTCTTATTTTCTACAGCCTCCGCTCTAGGTTCCACTATATGAGCTATGCGTTGCCATCGTCCGTCTTTAAACTTCACCCAAACGTTCACGCAGATGGAATGGTGAGGAACGGGTTTGCCGTCCTCTCTAAAGGTTGCGTCCTGGCGGTAGGTAACGACGGCTACAGTGCCGTTATTGTAGACCGTCACTTTATGATCGTATTGCTTTTGTTCGATGATGTACGTCTTTCCAGCGCGGATAGAAGCTATTTGATCAGCTTCCGGGTGAATGGCACCTCGCGAGAGGTTGACAACGTCCTTGTCATTGTAGCGCACGTCCCAATCCGCCGTAGTATCGCCGTTCGCATTATGGATCGCAATCTTATCGAGTTCGATCTTCATGATTTCCTTCTTGGATTGCTCTCCCTTCTCCCCAGTCGTCTCTTGCGCTCGGGCGAGCCCCGCCGAGGAAACTACCAACAATACTGTTATGAGTATTTTCTGCATAGTTCTACCCCTCCTGTGCGCTGGCTATGGGCTCCGGAGCATCCTCGCCGATTTCCTCTCGGCCCGCTCGTTTTCTGCTACACCCTGTTTTCCGCATGACCACCATTGGTGCAAATCCCGAGAATCGGGTTGTGAAGCAACTACTGCACGGCTTCACTGGTTTTACAGCTGGATTCTCAGGGTCCTCCAAGGTCTCTTGCTGAAGCGTTCGGGTCGGCTCCAGAGCTTCTGCATAATTTAGGTGTGTGAAGTAGCGTTTATGCAACTCCATTATTACCGCGACGAAAAACCAACTATGCCGCTATGGCACAGTTCACCTCCCTATACGAGGATTCGGCCCTTAGTGCTTAGACCAAAACCACCAATTGTTATTGCAACTAGCACCCAGCACATGGCGATGTAAGCGAATACGCTCGTATAGGTGTAGTGATCGTAAAGGAAAGCGATTACTAGTGGCCCACCCGTATTCGCGAGCCGACCGATCCCGTAAGCCAGGCCAACGCCGGAATTCCTGATTTCGGTCGGATACGCTTCTGGTGTGTAGGCATATATTATGGGTGCGAATGTTTGTAGGAACATTGCAACAAGAAAGCCAAAAATAATAATCGGGGCGGTCTTGAACGACATACCGTAAAGCAAACCGCATACCGCTATAATCATCGCGAGAATCGTAATCAGCCACTTCCGCTCCCAGCGATCCGATATCAGTGCAGCGATGAGAGTGCCAGGGATTGCGCCGAGGGAAATTGCCGACGACCACGAAAGTGAGTTAACCAGTGAGAAGCCGTGGGCTACTAGGAGCGTCGGCACCCAAGCCATGAATCCGACCAAACCCAGCGTTTGGAAGACCCACGCCAAGTTCAGGATAATAGTCTGCCGGAGATATCTCCGCGAAAAAAGATCGCGATAACTGAGGGGGGGGCGTCTCGATTCCGTCAATTTGGCGGACGGACGCAACTCTTCTCGGTTCGCTTCCGTTCGCTGCTCAATTCGGGCCAGTACCGATTCCGCCTCGACCATTCGTCCTTGGTTTTCCAGCCAGCGAGGGGATTCTTCGAGGCGACTAGCTAATGGTGCGAATACTAGGCCAAGCGAACCCCACACGAACACGAGGCGCCAAGCCCAAACCGCCATAGGGATTGTGAAGCGCGCAACGTATGCCGTCACCGGAATGCCGAACAGGCCAATTGTCATGATCAAGCTCTGACGGGCCCCGCGTTTTGTTGTGGGAAACATCTCGCTGATGTACGTGATACCAACGACGGTCAATGCCGAGAGCCCTATGCCGGTCAGCAGCCGGCAGGCAAGCATTCCAACTGGTTCCCAGACAAACGCGTTGATTAGCGAAAACGTCGAATACCACAAAGCGGTATAGATTAAGGCCTTTTTTCTTCCAACTCGGTCGGACAGCCAACCGGCACTTGTTGCCCCGAGAAACATACCGAAGAACGTCGCCGAAACGATTGTGCCGATGCCCGAAATCGATAGGTGCCACGAACGCAGGATTGCCGGAGCGACGTAGGCGAAGGTATTAATATCGGCGAACTCGAAGAAGAATGCCAAACCCATTATCCATATGATCTGCTGATGCGCTGGAGAACCTTGAAGTCTCTCGAGCCGGGCCGTTATAGAGTGAGGCATCTGCTGTGAGGTCAGAATCACGGGTAGACTCTAGCGAGAGCTACTCTTTGTGTCCTCAAGCGCATATAAAGAAAATGGTAAAGAAATCTCAAATAAAAGGTAAACGTCAGCGAGAGGCCCAGTTGACGAATGGCCGCATCAGTTTGCCACTGCGAAGCGAGGCTTCAGTGGGGACTGGAGTGAGATTCCACGGCAGCGGTTCTTGGCTTGCCAGATTTCAAGAGGCGTTCCGCACCCCCAAACACACTACATGGGGCTACGTCTAAGCACGGGGTCATTGTGGAAATCCTACAGAGGTTCAGACGCTCGTTTGGACCCGCCGAGCGAGTCGCTGCTTCGTCCTATATGAGCCGCATGCGATGCAGCAACGAAATAAACCGCGGATCGGAACGTAAAGGATCAAGCAATGGGTCGGTCTTTGCATATACCATGTATGCGGAACGGTCCTGATACGCCTGTTCTAGCCAGTCGAGTGCGCGGTCGCGCTCGCCAAGTCCGATATATACCAAGGCGATGCTGAATGCAGGTATGTATTGGTCGCGCGATCGCAGCGTCAAATTCTTCAGTAGCTTCTGAGCCGCAGCAGTGTTTCCCGAGAGCGCCTGTGCGCAGCCAAGAAGTCCGTCTACGTAAGGGTCCGCTCCAGTGAGCCGCTTTGCTTCCTCGTACTCATGGACCGAGTCGCCGATGGCGTGCTGCGCCATATAAGTCATGCCGAGGCGCATGTGTGCGCGTGCAAAATTAGGGTTCAATTGAATCACCTTGCGGTAAACGTCGATCGCCTTCTCGTACTGCCGACTCGAGTAATAGAGATGACCAAGCACGACGTTTATTTCAGGGGAAAGCGGATCTATTTCTTTCGCGCGTTGCACCAGGTCCACCGCCTCTTCAACGCGGCCCATCGCGGCTAGATTCAAACCGTACCAAGTCTCAGCGCCAACGTCGTTGGGATTCAACGCAAGTGCCTGTTGAAACTCCTGTTCGGACTCCGACCAATTCCATCCATAATAAAAAGCGATCATACCGAGTGATGCATGTGCATCCGCGAGCGAATTGTCTAGCCGTAAAGCGTTGAGCGCGGCCCCTCTGGCGGCTGGGTATGCTTTTTGAGGGGATTCGACCCCATAAGATGCCAGCAACACATAGGAGTCTGCGAGGCCTGCATAGGCGCGTGCGTATTGTGGATCCTTGGTTGTTGCCTGTTGAAGGTATTCGATACTTCGGCGGAGACCCTCCTCGGTTCTAATGCTCCAGAAATAGCGCCCCCTCAAATAGAGTTCATAGGCTTCTGCGCTGTTTGTATCCTTTCGCGCCGCGGGCGCGCTTGTCATTGTGGCGAAGTGAACGGTCATCGATTTTGAGACTCTTTCCGCTACTTTGTCTTCCAGTTCAAGTATTTGCTTTGTACCCTCCTCAAAGGTGTCCGCACCGAGTGAGTAGCCATCGCTTACGCGGACGAGTTGAATTGTGATACGTATCCTGTCGGGCAGACTCTGCACGCTACCCGAGAGGACAGCGTCCACTTTCTGTTCGCGGCCAACCAGCAACGGGCTCGCGGTCGAGTCCACGTACTGCACGACCGAACTGGTTGGGCGCACGACTACTTGTCCCGTGCTGACCAGTTTTGTAATGATTGCGTCGGCCAATCCAAGGCCGAGGTATGCGTGAGCAGCGTCAGCGTTCAGAGTTCGAAGGGGCAACACCGCCAGCGAGCGAATTTCGCCAGTAGCGTCACTATGTTTTCGCGACCGAACTAAGACGATTGAAAAGACCAGGCAGGTCAGCACTAATGCCGCAATAATGTAGAAGGAGGAGGAAAGCGGTCGAGGGCGAGAAAGCACCTCGGGTAAAACGGGGGATGCCTCCACGGGGAGTACACTTAGTTCAGTTTCTGGCTTTGCAACTTCGCAAACCTTGCCCACGAAGCGGTAGCCCTGTTTGGCCACGGTCTCGATACACTTCTGCTCGCTATCCCCATTCGTTAACACCTTACGGAGCTTCGAAATGGTCACAACAAGGTTGTGCTCCCCGACGAAACTGTCGGGCCATACCGAGTCCATAATCTCCGACTTGTGAACTAATCGGCCTCGCCTTTGAATCAAAAGCAGGAGAGTATCAAAAGCTTTCGATGTCAGGGGAACAGCCTCGCCGTCGCATAGTATCAGCCGCTCAAGCGGATCAATCCTAAACCGACCGAGTTCGTATGCAATCCGAGTTTGGTCTGTCATGGCCCTGTTCCTGTAGCAACGGTGCCGTACAGCCTCATCGCTGTAGGCACACCATTGCCCTTGTCAGAATTATCAGTCTGGCAGTCTCTTAACAGAATTCCTGAGAGGTGTCAAACGTCTTTTAGAATCTTGTCGTTAGCATAGGATGTGGCGCTTTAATTTGAAGATACGTGCGCCAGCTTTGCGCGAATCACCGTCACTCGGCGCATCCGATCTTATGATGCATCGTATTGATATTTTTTTTCCATTTGTTTTACCTAGAGTTAAGGACATCGGCTGCCGATCCTAACTATTGTGTCCTGCAAATGCACCAGCATGTTCCCCTTTGGCTACGTCCTTCGGAGGGATTGAAGTCGCGGTGGGGCTAATCCGACGGGCGAGCAGGAACGTGCAGGGGGAGAAAAATTATGACAATTCCGGGGACGGTTGAACGATCAGAGAGCCGTCGAGAAAATGGGAAATTCTGGAAATCGGCTCGAAAGCTGGCACCCGTCATTCGATTAGTGTTCCCGGTCCTGGTTTTGGCCCTGATGTTGGGATTTCTGGCGTGTCCCGGCGTTTTTGCCCAGACAGCGCAAGTGTCGGGATCGATCATCGATGGAAGTGGTGCTGCTGTGCCCAATGCTAGTGTGAAAGCACTGAACGAAAACACCAACGGCACTCGTACCGCGGTATCGAACGACGATGGCTACTACTTTCTGCCTCTGCTGCAACCAGGCACTTACACGATTACCGTGGACCGCACTGGGTTCACGACCAAGGTACTGTCGGGTATAACCCTTGAAGTGGGCCAATCACCGACCATAAACATTACGATGGTGGTAGGTCAGGTTTCTCAACGAATCGAGGTGGCCAGTGTGACTCCGGAGGTCGATTTGACCTCATCCACCGTGAGTGGCGTGGTCAGCCAAAGGGATGTCGTCGAGCTCCCCCTAAATGGCAGGGATTGGACTCAACTCGCGACTCTCGAGCCTGGGGTAGATTCGGCCGCGGCTGTACAAGTTCCAGCCTCGTCCGGTTTTTCCAGGGGCAGCCGAGGTTGGGGGTCGCAAATGACCATTTCTGGGGATCGACCGCAATACAACGATTACTACATCGATGGGGTCAACGTTAATGATGAAATGGGCGGCAGTCCCGGCAGCGTGTCCGGCGGAACCCTGGGCGTGGATGCTATCCAGGAATTTTCCGTATTGACGAGTAATTATGCCGCAGAATACGGGAGGGCTTCGGGTGCAGTCCTGAATGCGGTGACGCGCTCGGGAACCAATCAGTTCCACGGCACTGCTTACGAATTTCTGCGCAATAACGCGTTAGACGCTCGAAATTTCTTCGATGGGCCCCAGACCCCTGAATTTCGGCGGAACCAATTCGGAGCATCTCTAGGGGGGCCGATCCGGAAGGGCCGCACGTTTTTCTTCGTTGATTACGAGGGGCTCCGCCAGGTCTTGGGCACAACAAACACGGACACCGTCCCTTCGCTCGATGCGCGCAGTGGGACCATCTTCAGTTCGAACGGCACCCCAACGACTATTACAGTGGATCCGAAGGTACAGCCAGCATTGGCCCTGTGGCCACTCCCGAATGGGGCCATATTGGCTCCGGGCAACACCGCAATTTTTTCCTTTGCCGGCAATTCAATCTTGCCTGAGAACTTTGCGACCGCACGAGTTGACCAGACCATTTCAGCGAAGGACAACCTGTCTGGCACGTGGCAGTTTGACAGAGGCAGTGTTGTTGGGCCCGACGTCTTACAGGGCGTAAACATTGGGTCCAGAACATCGAGGGAGTTTGTCGAGATTGGAGAAATCCATGTCTTCTCCCCAGCCTTGGTCAATTCCGCTCGGTTTGGTTTTAACAGATCGACGTCAGTAAATGGCTTCAACGCTGGGGTAATCAATCCAGCGGCTGATGATCCCACTTTGTCCGCGATTCCTGGAGTACCAGGCGCCCCCTCGATCTCGGTTCCGGGATTGACACTATACCCAGGTGGTAAGGATGCCTCATCAGAGACTTCTTTTCTGATAAACGCATTTCAGGGTTTCGATGATGTTTCTCTCTCAAAAGGGATCCACACTCTCAAATTTGGATTATCCGTGGAGCGGGACCAGACGAATACCTTCCAGAGCCGACGCCCAGGTGGCGTATTTAAATTTGGTTCGTTGACGAAGTTCCTGCTCAACGAGCCAAATTCGTTTAGTGGTGCCATTCCAGGAACTCTGACAGAACGTGGTAATCGAAACACTATTTTTGGCGCGTACTTTCAGGATGACTTGCGCTTGCGGCCCAATTTCACCCTTAACCTGGGAGTCCGTTACGAAATGTCAACGCCGCCTACAGAAGTTCAGGGTAAGTATGGCAATTTGCGCAACCTCACGGACACTAGTCCTGCCCTTGGTAATCCCCTGCTCTTAAATCCCACGCTCGCGAACTTCGAACCGCGAGTAGGTTTCGCCTGGGATCCGTTCGGAGGTGGTAAGACCTCGATTCGCGCTGGCTTTGGGATGTTTGACATCCTTCCCCTGCCCGCTGCGATGTTACAACTCCTGGGCGGAGGCGCCCCATTCGCTTTGCAAGGGACTGCAAAGCCCTTACCGGCTGGAACTTTCCCAAGCGGGGCTTTTCCGTTGTTTGAGCCCACGGGCTTGGGCGTGGATCACATTCAATTCAACCCACCCCGAGCTTATGTCATGCAGTGGAACCTCAATATCCAACGCGAGATCATCCGTAACCTCACATTGATGGTCGGTTACGTCGGCTCTCATAGCGTTCACGATAGCGTCGAAATCATGGACGCGGATATCGTGGTACCGACAAAAACCTCCGCCGGCTTCCTCTGGCCGTTCCCCGCAGGCAGTGGGACAACGCTGAACCCCAATTTTGGTTCCATTTCGACCTTGGATTGGAATAGCAATTCGTCCTACAACGGTCTTATCGCGCGAATCACCAAGACGATGAGCCACGGTTTTCAGATTCAAGGTTCCTACACATGGAGCAGAACTATCGACGAGGGTTCGTCATACGGGGTCGGTGATGGGTTTCTAAATTCCATTAGCTCCCCGTTCCCTTCTTTCGTTGATTCCAAGCTCAGGCGCGGCCCTGCCGATTTCAACCGCGGCCAGAACCTAACAATTAACTATAGTTGGAATATCCCGACTCCATCTTCGTTCCGAGGCTTTCCAGCTTGGGTAGCTGGTGGATGGCAGCTTGAAGGAATCGCGACGATCACAAGCGGGACGCCCTTCACTGTTCAAATTGCCGCGGACCCGTTGGGTGTAAACAGCAGCGACCCATTTGATTACCCGAGCCTTGTCTCGGGTCCGGGGTGCCAGTCCCCCATCAACCCGGGCAACGTAAATAATTACATCAAACTACAGTGCTTCGGTCTGCCGATGGCCACGCCTGCGATCGCGGCGGTATGCACTCCCTTCCAGCCGGGTGGCGGTCCGGCGGCCGTGGGCACCTGCGCAAACCTCCTCGGAAACGAGGGTCGCAACGGTGTGAACGGGCCTGGCTTGGTGAACGTCGATTTCGGTCTGTTCAAGAATAACCGTATCCCACGAATTTCCGAGAATTTCAATGTGCAATTCCGCGCAGAGTTGTTCAACGTGTTTAACCGTTCAAACTTTGCTTCCCCTGTGGACAACAGCACGCTTTTCGATGCAACCGGAGCGCCGGTTCCTGGCGCGGGGTTGATCGATCAGACGGCCACTGCATCCAGGGAAGTACAGTTTGGACTGAAAGTGATTTGGTAATCAGCACGTGGGTGAAATTGGAAATGCATTCTAAATTCTGAAACAA
>Ga0210396_10002162_pt1 | contig 20277 bp, 18 predicted proteins | sample IncBWH17OmetaG_FD_155466 | JGI IMG/M metagenome (GOLD analysis project Ga0210396, IMG submission 155466) | Forest soil microbial communities from Barre Woods Harvard Forest LTER site, Petersham, Massachusetts, United States - Inc-BW-H-17-O ... | reverse complement strand
TGATACTCCCACTCTCTCCGCCATCACATCCAGTCGCGTCACTTCGAATTAGCTTCTCCGCAGTTGGATGCGGCCCCGTCAGTTTTTTTGGCACGGTCGTCAAAAGCTGCTGCCACATCTCCGCCAGCCAGCGATACCCTTTGAAATATGCGCAAGGAAGGCGACGTTTCGATGCTGGGAAGAGAGCTGCGTGCGCTGCTCGCGCTCGCCATTCCCGTCATCCTGTCAGAGCTGGGCTGGGTCGCCATGGGCATCGTGGACACGATCATGGTGGGCCGCCTCGGTCCGGAGGCCATCGGGGCGGTCGGCATCTCGAGCGCCTCGTACTATGCTCCTGCGTTGTTCGGCATCGGCATCCTGCTCGGCCTGGATACAGTGGTCTCGCAGGCCTGGGGCCGGCGGGACTTCGAGGTCTGTCATCAGTGGCTCGCCCAGGGCGTCTACCTTGCCGTCAGCTACACACCGTTTGCCATGCTCGGCATCGCCGCGGTGCCACTGCTCTTTGGCCGGTTCGGCATCAATCCCGCGGTCGCCGGTCCTGCTGCCGTATACCTGCACATACTGAATCTCGGTACGCTGCCGCTGCTCGTCTACGCTGCATTTCGCCGTTATCTGCAGGGCGTTGGCCGCGTGCGTCCCGTCACCTTCGCGCTCGTCTCCGCGAACCTCATCAACTGGGGAGGAAACTGGGCGCTGATCTACGGCCATCTTGGATTGCCGGCGATGGGGCTGAAGGGCTCGGCTGTCTCTACCTGCCTGGCGCGCGTCTACATGGCGGCGGTACTGGTTTTCTTTGCCTGGCAGCATGAGCGCCGTCGCGGTCATCCGCTCTTCGCGCATTGGCCCGGACCGCACTGGCAGCAACTGCGCGCACTCATTAGGCTCGGGACGCCGGCAGCCGCGCAGATCGTTCTGGAGGTCGGCGCATTCGGCGTTGCTACCTTGATGGCTGGGCGCCTCACCGCGGAGGCTCTCGCCGCACATCAGATCGTGCTCAACTGCGCCAGCACTACGTTCATGGTGCCGCTGGGCATGTCCGCGGCAGCAGCTGTTTCTGTTGGTCATGCCATTGGGGCAGGGGATATGCCGCGAGCGCGCCGCGCGGGATGGCTGGCTCTCGGATCCGGCGCAAGCTTCATGGCGCTCGCCGCGTGCGCCTTTCTACTGCTGCCTCGACCCCTGTTACATATCTACACGCAGGACGAAACCGTGGTGCTGCTCGGCACACGTCTGCTCATGCTCGCGGCCGCCTTCCAGATCTTCGACGGCATCCAGACCGTAGCTACCGGAGCGCTGCGAGGCGCAGGGGAGACCCGCCAACCGATGTTCGTCAACCTGGGAGGCTACTGGTTCTTCGGCCTGCCACTGGGCTACGCGCTATGCTTCCATGGGCAGCAGGGGGTCTTCGGTATCTGGATCGGACTCACTATCTCGCTGATTGTCATCGCGCTCTATCTTCTATGGCAATGGGCGAGAGCCGGCCGCCGGCTGCTTTCGCGGATACCGCGTGAGGTGGAAGCTGCCGCGCAGTCGTGACAGCTATCCGTTCAGCACGGCAAAGAAGCCGGTTGAAGTGATTTAAAGTACAACCTTGTGTATTTGAAGCCTTCGCTCAGTATCGAGCGGGAAACATACCGGATGCCACGCAAAACTCCTTGGACCAGGCGACATTTTCTCGGCAGTGCAATGGGCACGGCAGCCCTCGCGCTTGCCGGACGTGCAGAGAGCGTCTTAGCCGATAACACCGCCAAGGCGCCGTTGCGCGGCCGATTTCTCACCCACGTCTCCGTCGTTCGCGTGAATCAGATCGAGGTCACTCCTACTCGCTCCATCGGTGAGGACGAAGCTGCCGACAATAGCCCTGCGCACATCCGATCCAGGCGCGAAGCTTTCGAGAGAGGAGCTCCCGGCGGGCGGATGACCTGGGCAATCAGCTGGCTGGCGCTGATTGATGAGCGGCAACAGTACAAAGAGGCACGCCGGTTGCTAGCCTCCTATCACGACCGTTATGGCGACGAAATCACCTTCATACCCGGCGGATATTTTGCGCCGATGTACGACACGCGAGAACACAATCAGCAGACGATTCATAAGGCGCTGCGCCTGATCACCGGCTTGGTCGGCAACGGATATCGCCCACAGTGCCTGGTCGCAGGTTTTCTAGATGCAGAAAGCCAACGCTATCTCGCCACGGAAGAGGGCATCCACGTATGCCAGGGCCAGATCTGGAGTCAGCACGGCATCGACCATGGCGATGGTGACGGCGGTATTTGCTATCCGTACTACCCCAGCCGCGAACACTATCTCAAACCGGCGCAGGGCAAGGCCGACTTTGTTGACTGCGTCTGCCTCGATGGTTGGACCTGCGACTTCCTGACAGCGCGACGGGAAGGCTTCGTCGGCGGCTTCAATAGCCGGTTGGGTGTCGGCCCAATTGAATCGGTGGGAAACCTGGGAACGCTTCGAGGCCGCCGCGAGATGATGGATACCACCGCGGTGCACTTTGACCGGGGCCGCGCGTTGAATGGATTTGGCTGGGTCACGGCTATCTGGGAGACATCGATCGGCCACGACCCGGATCTCACCTACTGGCTTCAGGCCACCAGAGAGAGATGGCCCGATACTGAGGTGCTGACAGAAGGCGCATTCGGATTGAAGTGGCGTGAGCACACGCCGAACAATGCCTCATTGAATTACCGCTTTGACGAAAGAGGAACCGGAGCACCGGGCTCGGAGAAGGATCTCGAAATAGAGTGGTTCATGAATCAGGAGTTTCGCCTGGCGCTTCTGCGAAACTGGCAAACCAGCAGCCCTTATATGGTCATCGACTTCACCCGCTACGATTTGCCAGCGCGGGAGCCGAAGACACTGCAGCGGGAATGGAGTCTGATGAACGTGCTGAATCAAAAAGGCACGCGGCCGCAGGACAAGCCCGTCAGGCTGGGCCAGCTAAGCGCCGACGATCAGCGGAGAATCTATGCCAGGTACCCAGAGCTAAAGAAGCTGGCTTGACCGGCAGGCGGAAGATCACACGGTTAAAGTAATACTTGAATTATATTTGCGGGCGAAGAGGGTTGCCGTATAGGGTTTCCGTTGGGGCTGCGCCTTGCAAGTTCATCTAGTCGACGGTACATACGAGCTGTTTCGGCATTACTACGCGCTGCCATCCGTGCGCGATCAGGATGGCAGGGAAGTCGCAGCAGTTCGCGGCGTTGTAGCTTCGGTGCTGGGTATGATCAGCGCTGGCGCCACGCACATTGGGGTTGCCACAGACCATGTTGTCGAGTCGTTTCGCAACGATCTGTGGCCTGGTTACAAGACCAGCGCCGGCGTGGAACCGGATCTGTTGGCACAATTTCCGTTGCTCGAAGACGCACTCAAAGAAGCAGGCTTTGTCGTGTGGCCGATGGTGGAATTCGAGGCCGACGATGCGCTGGCTGCCGCGGCGCTGATAGCCGCTCGTGATACCCGCGTCGATCAGGTCATCATCTGCACGCCGGACAAAGACCTGGCCCAGTGCGTGCGCGGCACACGCGTCGTCCAGCTGAATCGCCGTACACGCGTCACCTCTGACGAAGCGGGGGTGATTGAGAAATTTGGTGTCACGCCGGCGTCGATCCCGGACTACCTGGCGCTCGTCGGCGACGCAGCCGACGGCTATCCGGGCCTGCGCGGCTGGGGTGCGAAATCGTCGGCCGCTGTCCTAGGCCGCTTCGTCCATCTTGAGTCCATTCCGGGGAGCTATCAGGACTGGCATGTAAACGTCGCCAACGCGAGCAGTCTCGCAGCCACACTCACTCGCGAGCGGGACAATGCGTTGCTATTCCGGACATTGGCGACGCTGCGGACAGATATTCCGCTCTTCGATGACGTAGACCGGTTGCAGTGGAACGGGCCGTCGGCCGCCTTTACCGCCCTTGCGGCCCGGTTGGATGCGGCAGCCAGCGAGACGCGCGACACTTCCAGCCCGTCGCCCGCGAAACGCCGCCGCACCTCGTCCAGTTAGAACTTCAGCATTTGCATTCTTCACGGAAGAATGAGCGCCGCTCGTCTCTCTGAAAAAGCTCTTCAAAATATTCATTGAGCCCAAGCGAATCTAAGGCTGCAGGAAGGGATTGGTTTCGCTCTCCTGCGCGAGTGTTGTCTCCTGGCCGTGGCCGGGGACGACTAATGTGTTTTCCGGCAAGGTCAGCACGCGGGTGTGGATGGAGCGAAGCAACGCGCCTGTGTCGCCGCCGGGCAGGTCGGTGCGGCCGACGCTTCCGGCGAAGAGGGTGTCGCCGGCGAGGAGCAATTCCTGCTTTGGGAAATGAAGACAGATGCTGCCCGGCGTGTGACCGGGGGTGTGGATGACCTGGGCTTCGAGACCGGGGATGCCGGCGGCGAGCCCGTCGTCCGCGCTCTGGTCGAGCGCCACCTTCTCCGGTGTTGGGATGCCGAGCCACCCTGCCTGCATCTCCATCATGCCGAGAATGGGCAGGTCGGCCTGGTGGAAGAGGACGGGTGCCCCGGTAACGCGCCGAAGCTGCGCAGCGCCGCCAATGTGGTCGATATGCGCATGCGTGACGATGATCTGCCGGAGGGTGAGCTGGCGGCGCGCGAGGCGTGCGAGGATGTCGGCGATCTCATCGCCGGGATCGATCACGATGGCTTCCCGCGTCTCAAGATTCGCGAGCAGGGTGCAGTTGCAGCGGAGCGGGCCGACAGGGAAGGTCTCGCGCAGCGGGTCAGGCGGCATATCAGGATGGTAGCGCGTCATGACCGGATCTGCCCTCGCAGTAACAGGTTGGCATTACTGCGAGATTACTAATTGCAGGTCTGGCCCTCTGACGCTGCGGGTTATAAACAGCAAAACACACAGACTCTTCGGGAGCGCTAAACCGTAATCATGCGCGGCAAACGCTCAGAAAAGCAGATCGTTCCGCCTGATCCGGGCGGCCGGGCCTTGCGGTTGCGGTCTTGTGGTACTTGCGTCAAGGTTCACGCCGTTGCGATTGTGAGAGGACCGCACTATGCCGCAGGGACAGTCCGGAACTCCGGGGTCTACGCGCCCTCCTGGCGCTGACCAGGCGGTCAATGTCCCAATTCGCATGACGCTCGAGGTGCTTTTTCTGGAAAGCACGGTGCTGTGGGCGAGCTCCACGGCGCTGCTGGGGGAAGAGGGGCGCCTTTCATACAGCGACCTGATGGTGCGCGCGCAGAATATCGCTGCGGTGCTGCGCCGGAAAGGGATGCGCCACGGCGACCTGGTGGGCGTGGTCGGGCTTCGCACCTTCAGCTCGATCAGCAGCATTCTCGGCATCGTGCTGGCAGGCGGCGTGTATGTGCCGTTCGATGTGCACGGGCTCTCCAACGACAAGCTGGCGCGCCAACTGGATGAGAGCGCAATCCGCTTGCTAGTGACGGACCGTGCTGACAGCGCCGGCATGGCGCTGCCGTGGGCACGCCGGATCACCGTGGTCGACTCGTCGACGGTGGAACGCGAGTTCATGCCGATGTTCCGCGAGGCGAAGCTGCCACATCGGCTGCCGGAGGACCCGGCGGCGGTGATCTTCAATGCTGCGGGCCATGGAGTGCTGGTGACGCACGCGGGCATTGTGCGGCTGGTGACGACGGGAACGTTCATGGAGTTCCGCGCTACGGATACGGTGCTGATGCACTCCGGCACGCAGGAGCATACCTACCAGATGGAGCTGTGGGGTCCGCTGCTGGCAGGCGGCACGGTGGCATTGGCTCCGCAGAACTGGCTGGGGCCCGCAATGGCCGCACATGAATATGCGCGCGCGATGCGGCGCTTCCGCGTCTCGGCGATTTGCGCGCGGGCCTCGTTGCTGGAGGAACTGGCGAAGGAGCCGCTGGCGCCGCTCGACCAGGTGCGGCAGGCGGTGGTGGATGCGGCAGACCTGAGTGCGACGAGGCTGGAACCAGCGCTGCTCAGCCGCCTGAATGGTGGACACGCCATCCGGTTGACGGGCGGACTGGGCGCGGCGGAGACCACAAGTTACGCGGTGAGCGTGCAGGTGAGTGTCGAAGTGCCCAAGGGCGCAACGGCGGTGGCCGGCAGTGACGCTATGGTTGTTCTGCCCAACGGGCATGAGGCCGCAGCGGGTGCGCTGGGCGCACTCGCGATCACCGGCGATGCATTAGCGATCGGATATCTTGGAGAACCGGAGGCGACACTTGCCGCTTTCCCCGAGGCGCAGCGTGCGAACAGCCAACGGCTGCGCTGCTTCCGACTGCCGGTGCAGGCGACGCGGCTGGCAGACGGGAGCCTGCTGACCGGCCCAGCAGCAGTGGCCGCAGTGGCGGCCGCCAAGGTAAACGAGACAAAGAGAGGAAAGGCGGAAGAGCTCGAAGCGCTGCTACTGAAGCATCCGTTGGTGCGGGAGTGCGTTGCGCTTGAGTCTGCGCCGGGCGAGCGGGTGAGCTGCGTTTTTGCGACGCTGAAGCAAGGACATGATCCACGCGCCGAGCGCGCGCTGCGGGAACATCTCGAGAGCCATCTTCCGCGGGAGTTGCAGCCGGCAGCGCTGGTACTGTTGCCGAGCATTCCGTTGAACGCAGAAGGCAAACCGGACCGCATTCGCCTGACCGAACATTGCGAGGCGGTGCTGCGGAGTTTCTCGAACAGCCCCACGCCCGAAGTGCGGCCGGACAGACAGGCCGACGTGGTACGCAGCATCTGGCAACGCCTGCTGCATCGCATGCAAGTGGATCCGGATGAAGACTTCTACGCGAGCGGCGGCACATCGGTGCAACGGATTCGCCTGTACGCAGAGCTGAACCAGCGGTTCCCGGGCGCCTTTACGATGGCGGACCTGCGCTCCATGAACACCATTCGTAAAGTGGTCGATCACCTCAATAGCGATGTGGCGCGCGAACGCATGCTGGCTGTGGAACATCGCGGTGCCTGAGTCGTTCGATGAAAAGCGAATAAAAGTAGAGTCCGTGCTCTGATGCGAAAGACTGGTTCGCCTTCCTTCTAGTTCATTCCTCCCATCGCGCTTGAGCCTTCCGGTCATGTACAAACAGAGCGCGTGAGCGTGTCGCCCTCACCGGTGCACGTTTGACGATGCTGGTTGTTGCAGAGGCCAGCGGTTCGAGCAGAATCTGGAGGCAAGATGGGTCGAATGCCGGCAGGACGGCGTGTTCTCCCTGTGCTGTTGTTCTTAATCGGCGGAGCATTCAGCCAGATGCACGCAGCAGCGCCGGCGCGCTGGAGCGAAGCCAAAGCGCAGCAGTGGTACGCAGCGCAGCCATGGCTGGTGGGTGCGAACTTCATTCCGGCAAATGCCATCAATCAGCTTGAGATGTGGCAGGCGGAGAGCTTCGATCCGGCGGAGATCGACAAGGAGCTGGGCTGGGCTGAAGGGCTGGGGATGAACACGATGCGTGTGTTCCTGCATGACCAACTCTGGCAGCAGAATGCGCCCGGCTTTCAGAAACGCATCGATACGTTTCTAGGCATCGCGGCGAAGCACCATATCAAGCCGATGTTCGTGCTGTTCGATTCCTGCTGGGACCCGGAGTTCAAGCTGGGACCGCAGCGGCCGCCGATTCCTGGCGTGCACAACTCCGGATGGGTGCAGAGCCCCGGCGCAAAGGCGCTCGAAGATGCAGCGGACTATCCACGGCTGAAGGCATTCGTGCAAGGGGTGGTTGGGGCGTTCGCCAATGACGATCGCATTCTGGCGTGGGACCTATGGAATGAGCCGGACAACGAAGGCGGCGGAGACTATGCGAAGCTCGAACCGAAGAACAAGGAAGAGCTGGTGGCGAGGCTGCTGCCACAGGTCTTCGCATGGGCGCGGGAAGAGCATCCGGTGCAGCCGCTGACGTCACCGCTGTGGCACGGGCCGCGCTGGGACGATGCGGCGGAGTTGAATGCAGTGGAACGTACGCAGATTCAAGAGTCGGACGTGATCAGCTTTCACGACTACGGATGGCCGGAGAAGTTCGCGGCGCGCGTGCATGAACTGGAGCAGTATCATCGACCGCTGATCTGCACCGAGTACATGGCGCGGCCGATGGGCTCGACTTTCGACGCCATTCTGCCACTGACCAAGCAGCTTCATGTAGCGGCGATCAACTGGGGCTTCGTGCAGGGCAAATCGCAGACATATATTCCGTGGGACAGCTGGAAGCGACCGTATGTGGAAGAGCAGCCGCCGGTGTGGTTCCACGATGTGCTCTATCCGGATGGGCGCCCTTATCGTGAACGCGAAGCGGAGATTCTTCGCGAGGAGACTGGTGTACTGGCCGCACGGGCACACGCGTCTTCGGCGCCATAGAGCAGAATCGCAGATAATAGACCCTCTTCGATCAACCCCTGCAACTTCGGCGTTCAGTGCACGAGAGTGGCGGTCTTGAGGAAGTCGTAACTGCCGGACGCCGAAACCTGGATGTGCTGCAGGCGATGGGTGTGCACCACAACGTTGTCCTGGTACCAGAGGGGGATGGTGGGCACGTCCCTGGCGACGATCTGCTGGACTTTGACGTAGTCGGCGCGATCGCGCGCGCGATCGGTTGATGCGGCGGCGTCGGCCATGAGTGCATCCAGCTCCGGGTTGATATAGTGGCCGCGATTTGCGCCATGCGGGGGCAGACTGGCGGTCGCGTAAGCGAGGCGGAAGATATCCGGGCTCTCGTTGCCGCCGATCCAGCGGAGTGCGTACATGCCAAAAGCGCCCTTGGTCACATCGGCGAAGAAGGTCCCGAACTCGTAGATGCGCACGTCCATGGCGATGCCGATGGCACGCAAATCCTGCTGGACCACCAGGGCCATCAACCGGGTAGGACTGCTGGTGTTCGAGATTTTCATCTCGAGATGAAAGCGCATGCCATCGCGACCGCGACGATAACCGGCGGCATCCAGCAGTGCGTTGGCCTTTGCCGGATCGAACGGATATTGTGCGATGTCATCGGTGCGCGCCCAGTGCCCGGGTGGAAGAAGATCATCTGCGAGTCGAGCCTGTCCGCGCCAGATCGTATCGAGGATGAGCTTGCGATCGATCGCCATCGCGACAGCCTGGCGCACGCGGACATCATGGAGATATGGGTCGCTCAGGTTCAGGTTGATGTAGTTGACGATGGTGCCGGGCGTGGTCTGGATCTCGAGACGCGGATTGGAGCGGAGGGCGTGCACGGTGTCCGGTTCGAGAGCGTTGATGGCGACGTCGGCCGAGCCCTTTTGCAATTCGAGCGCGCGGGTGGTGTCGTCCGGAACCACGATGAAGCGGAGACGCGGGATAGAGGGTTTTGTTTGCCAGCTGTCTTCGTTGCGCTCGAGGATGACGTCCTTGTCCTGCTGCTGCGAGACGAACTTGTAAGCGCCGGTGCCGATGGGGTGACGCCAGAAGTCTTTGCCGCTGCCTGCGGGCACGATGCCGAGTGCACCGTCCGAGAGGTTCCACAGCAGGAATGGATCGGGCTTTTTGAGATGCACCACACAGGTGTGCGGGCCGGGCGCATCGACGTGGTCCACCTGGAGGAATGAGCCGGATTTCGCAGTGATGACAGTGCCGTTGTGCGCGGAGTCGATGGACCACTTCACATCGGCTGAGGTGAGCAGGCTGCCGTCGTGGAAACGCACACCGGGGCGCAGATGGAAGACATAGGTGACCGGATCCGGCTGGTCCCAGCTTGTCGCAAGCCAGGGCTGGACCTCGTAGTGCTCATCTCTCTTGACCAGCGAATCGAAGATCAGCATGTCGAGGCGTTCCGACTGCACGTCAACGCCGATCCGTGTGTCCAGACTTGTCGGGCTGGACTCGATGAGCACGACGGCGGTGTTCGGGTCGGGCTTTCCGCCGCATCCGGCGAGCGTGAGCGCGCATGCTGTGGCAGCCGCGTATAGGATGCAACAACAGCTGCGTCTAGACATACGTGATTTGGCCAAGGATGGCCGGGTGTGAGGCGCCGGTAGCTGCAGGAACATTGCCGGGGAGGCGGTGCCAGGTATGCCACGCGAGCAGCGCGAAGGCGACGGCCTCCTTGGCTTCAGAGGGAATGCCGAGATCATCAGTGGTCTGGATGCGGCAATGGAAGGGGCCGAGATCAGCGGCGAGCATCCGCATCAGCGTCTGGTTGCGCGCGCCACCGCCGGCGACGATGTAGTCGACGGAAGCGTCGCCGAGATGCGGAGCCAGGAAGAGGCGCCAGGCGAGCGCGATGCTGCGCGAGGTGAGCGCGGTCGCAGTGGCGAGAGTGTCGTGCGATGTAAGGCGATGACGCTTCGCCAGCGATCGCAGGCGATCGACGAAGGATGTCCCGTACTGCTCGCGACCCGCGCTCTTTGGCGGTCGCTGGCGGTAATAGGGATCGCGCAGCAGAATGGAGAGGACGGCATCATTCGGAGTGCCGGCGGCCGCGAGACGCCCGCCACGGTCGTAGGGCCTGCCGAAGAGTTGCTGGGTGAGCGCATCGATGACCATGTTGGCGGGGCCGGTATCGAAGGCGATCAACTGATCGAGTGCTCCGCCTGCTGGGACGAGGGTGAGGTTAGCGATGCCGCCGAGGTTCTGCAACACGCGCGCGCGGCGCGGCTGCGCGAAGAGTGTGGCATCGAGCAAGGGGACGAGCGGCGCTCCCTGTCCGCCGGCCGCCATGTCGGCAGGACGAAAGTTCGAGACCACGGGCGCATGAGCGGCGGCGGCGATCAGGGCGGCTTCACCCAACTGCCAGGTGCAGGCGATGCTGCGGCCGGCGTAGGGCTTCGGGACGCCCTGGTGATAGATGGTCTGACCGTGACAGCCAACGAGGTCAAGCGCATACCCCTGCGCGGCGGCCTGCACGGCGTCGCCATAAGCCTCGCCGAGGCGCCAGTTGAGACGCGCAAGCGCGGCGGCCGATGTATTGCGAGCGTCCATTGCCGCCAAAACCGCTTTGCGAAGCGTGGCCGGGTAGGGAAATGCGCGATGGCGCACCAGCTCGATCCGCGGCCGCGGACGCGCGGCGGAGATGCGGCAGAGCGCGACATCAATACCATCGGCCGATGTGCCGCTCATGATGCCGGCAACCAGCATCGATCTCTTCTTCACCGGCGGGGGAATCACACGCTTGCCTGCGGAGTTTTGGCCATGACCCCGGCGGTGAACGCGAGGACAGCTTCGCGCACGGCGGCCACCTCCGCCGCACGCGGAGGCAGAGAGGGCGAGGCGTGACGCAGCAGCTTTTGACGATGCGTGCGCACGGTTGCGGCGGAGTGCTCGACGAGGATGCGGAAAGTGCGGGAGCTCTCGGCCTCAGTCAGGATGGCTTCGTAGGCGGTGAGGACGAGAGCAGGATCCTTGCATATCTCGATCAGGTGCGTGCCCGAGGCGATGGCGGCGATGGCCGCTTCTCCCATCGGCGCATGATGCAGGATGCCGCCCATCTCCATGTCGTCGGAGACGATGAGGCCGCGGAAGCCTAGCTTGTGCCGGAGGGTGCGGTCAATCCAGAAGGGCGAGATGGATGCAGGGAGGGGCTTCGTATCGGGCTTGCTGAAGGCCTGCGGGTAGGAGGCGTGCGAGACCATGATGAAGGGCAGCGCGCGATGCAGTTTGCGAAAGGGAAGCATGTCTTCTTCCCAGAGCTGCTTCCAGGTGCGATCGATGGCCGGTGTGGCGTGATGCGAATCGAGCGCGCCGCTGCCCAGGCCGGGAAAATGCTTCCCGCAGCCGAGCGCTCCTGCCTTGCTGAGGCCGGTGAGGAAGGCTTCCGCGTAAGCGATGACGCCTCGCGGATCGCCAGCGACGACGCGTGTGCGCATCACTTCGACGGAAGCGGGTGTGCGCAGATCGAGCACGGGGGCGAAGGCGACATTGAATCCAAGCAGCCGCAGTTCGGAGCCGATGAGGTAGCCGTGCTCGCGATAGAGCTGTTTACTACGCGTCGCAGCCACAGCGGCAGGCGCGGGCATGGGCGCGATGAGGTCGCGCAGGCGATCGACCAGGCCGCCCTCGACGTCGACTGCATGGAAGAGGGGGCCGTCGCCGATCAGAGTTTCAACGCTCTCGAGAAGCGTCTGGACCTGCGCAGCCTCTTCGATATTGCGACGGAAGAGTACCGTGCCCGCAGGCCGGACCAGGCGCAGCCAGGCGCGCTCGGTGGCATCGAGCTCTGTTCCGGCGAGACCAACAAGCAGCAGCTGACCGACGTCGTGGCGCAGGCTCATTCGCATCTATGGTAGCGGCTTGTTGCCCGGCGGAGCATCAGGGTTTGCGGCGGCACGTATCTCAGTCTTCAACTCCTCGAGCAGATTCAGGGCCTGCAAAGGGGTGAGGCTGTTGGTGTCGAGATCGGTGATGCGATCGAGAATGCGCTGCGAAAGCGGGGTGAAGATGGTGAGCTGCAGGGGCGCGGAGGCGTCTTCGGCCTCGAGGGCGACGTTGCGTTTCTCCGATTTTTCGTGCTGGGCAAGGACGCGGCGTGCCCGTTCAATGACGGAGGCGGGGAGGCCGGCTAGCCGCGCCACGTCGATGCCATAGCTCTTGCTGGCGGCGCCCGGCTCGATGGTGTGAAGGAATGCGATGCCGGAGGGCGACTCCTTGACGGCGACGCGCAGATTGCTGAGGCGGGGCAGCTGCTCAGCCAGCAGCGTGAGCTCGTGATAGTGGGTGGCGAAGAGGGTACGGGCGCCGATGCGGCCGTGGATGTACTCAAGGGTGGCCCAGGCGAGCGAGAGGCCATCGAAGGTGGCGGTACCGCGGCCCATCTCGTCGAGCAGAATGAGCGATTGCTTCGTGGCGGTGTTGAGGATGGTGGCGGTTTCGGTCATCTCGACCATGAAGGTGGAGCGGCCGCGCGCGACGTTGTCGCTGGCGCCGATGCGGGTGTAGACGCGGTCGACCAGTCCGAAGCGCATGCTTCGCGCCGGGACGAAGCTGCCCATCTGCGCCATGATGACCAGCAGCGCCGCCTGGCGAAGATAGGTGGATTTGCCGCCCATGTTGGGGCCGGTAAGCAGCAGAACAGCGGGACCCTCGGTGGACAGATAGAGGTCATTGGGAACGAAGCGGCCTTCTGCGTTCTCCTCCATGCGCCATTCGACGACCGGGTGGCGTGCTGCGGCAGCTTCGAGGACGCACTCCTCGGTCACAACTGGCTGTGCGTAGCCTCGCATGGCGGCGACGTGGGCGAAGTTGCCGAGCAGGTCGAGCTCTGCGACGACGGCAGCACTGCGGCGAATGCGCGCGGCGGCAGCGAGGATGGTAGCGCGCAGCTCGGCGAAGAGGCGGCGCTCGATCTCGATAGCGCGCTCGTGCGCGGTGAGCACGCGTGTCTCATAGTCTTTGAGCTCAGGCGTGGTGAAGCGCTCGGCGTTGACCAGCGTCTGCTTGCGCTCGTAGTCGGAGGGCACGGACTTGAGATTGGACTTGGTGATCTCGATGTAGTAGCCGAAGACATTGTTAAAGCGAACCTTTAAGGATCCGATGCCGGTGCGCTGGCGCTCCCGCTCCTCGATGGCAGCGATGGACTGGCGGCCACTCTGGCTGAGAGTGCGCAGCTCGTCGAGCTCAGCGAGAACGCCGCCTGCAATGACGCCTCCGTCGGCGAGGGTGAGCGGTGGTTCGCTGACCAGTGACTTTGCGATGGCGCTGTGAATATCTTCCAACCGGTCGAGCCGCTCGTGGGCTTGCTGCCACCGCGGTGCTTGCAAGGGAGCAACGGATGCGGCGACCAGCGGCAAGCGCGCCAGGGAGGCGCCGAGGGCGAGTACGTCGCGGGGTCCGGCGGAGTCGAGCGAGACCCGGCCGAGCAGGCGTTCCATGTCGAGCACACCGCTGAGCGCGCGGCGCAGCTCTTCGCGAGGCTGCAAGGAGGCGTGCAGCTCCGCGACGGCGGCGAGGCGTGCTTCGATCTCCGCCTGATCGAGCAGCGGCCGCAGAAGGTTGGAGCGCAGCAGACGCTTGCCCATCGGCGTCTGGCAGCAGTCGAGGGTGTGGAAGAGGGTGGTGCGGGCGGAGGCGTCGGCGAACAACGGCTCGACGAGCTCGAGATTGCGAACGCTGACCGGATCGAGCTCCAGATGCTCGGCGCGCTCGTAGTAGCGCAGGCCATCGATGTGTGAAAGATCGCCCGCCTGCGTGGAGCGGACGTAGTGCAGCGCTGCGCCGGCGGCGACGGCGGCGGCGGTATGGCCCGCGAGGCCGAAGCCGTCGAGTGAGCGCGCCTGCAGTTGCCGCTCAAGGAGCGGGAGGGCGTAGTCGGCGCTAAAGGCCCAGGCGTCGAGACGCGTTTTGGTGCGGATGGGATCGAGTGCTGTGGCAAGCGTTTCGGCGGGCAGCGCAGGGAAGAGGCTGCTCTCTGCGGCCAGTAGCAACTCGGCCGGCTGCTGGCGGCTCAACTCGTCGAGACAGAGCATCGCCGCGGGCTTGCCGCTGAACTCCGTGGCGCGGAACTCGCCGGTCGAAAGATCAAGAAGGGCGAGGCCGACGCGATCCTCTGTGGCGTGTACGGCGGCGAGATAGTTGTTGCGCTCCGAACGCTGGGCCGGGTCGAGCGCAGTGCCCGGCGACAAGACGCGTGTGACCTCGCGGCGGACGATCTTTTTGGCGAGCTTCGGGTCTTCCATCTGCTCGCAGATGGCGATGCGGTAGCCCTTGTGAAGGAGCCGGCCGAGGTAGCCTTCGACGGCGTGATAGGGAACACCGCACATCGGGACCTGGCGTTCGCGGTCGCGGGCGGTGAGGGTGATCTCGAGTTCCCGGGCCGCGGTTTTCGCGTCGTCGTAAAAGAGCTCGTAGAAGTCGCCCATGCGGAAGAAGAGCAGGGCGTCCGGATGCAAGGCCTTCGCGGCAAAGTACTGCCGCATGAGGGGAGTTTGTACCGCATCGGCGGAGTCAGTTGGGGTGCTGGCAGACACAGAAACGCCAGCATAGAGCATTTCGCCCGCAGGTGCAGAGGGTGGGCCATGCTGGTGCGGCCTGTCCATCAGGAAGGCCGCATTCAGAGGAGGTCGCATTTTCCACAGAATGAGGAGAATGCTCTGCCCGGAAGCTATGCCGGCGGAGGGCAGCCAATCGCCGGCGTAAGCGAATCGGTTCGGTTACTCGGGGTTAGTCAGCGCATCGGAGCCGTGCTGCTTCACCATCTTGTTATAGATACCCAGCAGCAGGAACGGCGCCGCCCACTGGCCGAAGAAGAGCGCGTTGTGATTCTTTCCCTGGAGCTTGGCGATGAGGGAGGCCACCATGGAGGCGCCCGCGGCACAGAGGTAAAAGCTGGATGGCAGTTGAGCAGAGTAGCTCTCGAGCAACGAAGTTACCTGATCCTCTTCGATGTCGCCTGCGCGTACTCGGTAATCGGTCATGCGAAAGATCTCCTTGGGCTGCGGGCGCTGTGAACTCCGCAGCACTTACAAAGAAGATGCAAAGGCGATCATGGAAGTCAACCGGCCGGCACCATTCTCTTCCAGTGTCGCAAAGGAATGCACGCTTTCTGTGCACGCCGGTTACGTCGCCGGTGGGGTGCAGGAGTCGCTACTCAGGATGTGCAATGACGGTTGCGATATTCAGGCAGGATCCTTCGCAGCCGGCGGGCACCGTTCTCTTTTGAACGTAAACCTGCCGGTCGTTTCTCTATTCGCCCAGCATCAGGCGTTGGACGGAGGTGGCACGGCCGGTAGCGGCATCCGCCTCGATGAGGAGTGCGCACAGCCGAGCGTCGCCGCGTGCCGGCTCGAACTTGCCTGGCATGCCGCTGATAAATCTCTGAATTACTAGCTCTTTCTCCACACCAATCACACTGTCGTAGGGTCCGCTCATTCCCACGTCAGTCTGATAGGCAGTGCCGTTTGGTAACACGCGTTCGTCCGCAGTAGGCACATGAGTATGCGTGCCGAGCACAGCAGTAACCCGGCCATCAAGATACCAACCGAGTGCCATTTTCTCCGACGTGGCCTCGGCATGGATGTCGACCAGGATCACCTTGGCGCGGATGCCGGCGAGCAGACGGTCCGCGGTACGGAAGGGGTCGTCATTGGATTGCATGAAGACCCGGCCCTGCAGATTCATGACGGCATAGGGGGTACCGGTGGGGAGCGTGCCTTCATAGAGACCGAAGCCGGGGGAGCCCGCCGGGTAGTTTGCCGGCCGCACAATGCGGCGTGGCCGATCATGGCTTTCCGCCGGGACAGAGCCTAGATAGTCGATGATTTCGCGCTTATCCCACACGTGGTTGCCGGTGGTTAGGACGTGCGCGCCGAGGTCGAAGAGATCCTCGGCGATGGGCGGCGTCAACCCGAAGCCGCCGGCGGCATTTTCCGCATTGACGACCACGAGGTCTACCTGGCGTTCCTGGATGAGGTGCGGCAGGTGCTCCCGCACTACGCGTCTTCCTGGACTACCGAAAACGTCCCCGACAAAGAGCAATTTCACAGAGAATCGTACCTTTCTTGAGTAACCATGACAGTTCGTCGGCAGCGAGTTCGAGGCTGTCCGAAATGCAACTGATTGCGTATCGTGGCCGATGACTTCCGGTGTTACCTGCAAACCAACGTGACAGGTTCGTCACGAGTGACAGATCTCTTTTTTATGGTAGCGTTTCGCTTATGGCAGCCAACACACGCTTTGTGACCGGTGTCCATATCCTGGTCATTCTTTCGCAAAATGACGCGTTGAAGACTTCCGCCGATCTCGCTGAGGTGCTTCACACTAACCCTGTTGTTATTCGCAGAATACTGTCTTCTCTGCAGCAGGCTGATCTTATCGTGAGTCAGAAGGGGCCCTCTGGTGGATCAAAGCTGACTCGTCCCGCTAAGTCGATCACGCTGGCTCAGGTGCATCACGCGCTTGAATCGAGTGGCAAGTTGAATCTGCCCAAGAGCAGCGGCGCGGTCGCTTCGAAGATCCACGCGGCGATAGGCAAGGCATACCGTGATTGCCACCGCGCCTTTGAGGCGGAACTGGACAAGGTGACGCTGGCCACATTGGTGAAGCGCGCGCAGAAGTCGAAGTAAGCGATCGACGTCAGCTCTCGCTGTGATCCTGGCCGGAGGACTCCTTGGCCGGGCGCATAAGCGGGAAGAGAATCACGTCGCGGATCGACCGGGCGCCGGTGAGGATCATGGTGAGCCGGTCGATGCCGATGCCTTCCCCGGCAGTCGGCGGCAGGCCGTAAGCCAATGCCCGCACGTAGTCTTCATCCGGTTGATGGGCTTCCTCGTCACCGCGTTCGCGCTCGGCAAGCTGCTGCCGGAAGCGCCGCTCCTGATCCACCGGATCATTCAGCTCGCTGAAACCATTTCCCAGCTCGAAGCCTCCGATATAAAACTCGAAGCGCTCCACCCACTCCGGCTCGTCGGGCTTGGCCTTGGAGAGCGGTGAGACGGCGAGGGGGTAGTCGTAGATAATGGTTGGCTGGACGAAGTGTTCTTCGGCTACCGCTTCGAAAAGCGAAGCGATGGTCTTGCCCGTTGGCTCTCCTGTCTGCACTGGAATATTGACACCACCAGCGCGCGCGCGTTCTACCAGACTGAGCACAGAAGATGCGTCGGCGAAGTCGTTGGGAGTGGGTGCAGTGCCCGCGGCTGGCGGCCAGAAAGCGGCGATGGCCTCGCGCATCGAGTAGCGCTTCCACTGTGACAGATCAAGCGTTGTGCCGTTGAACTCCGTCGTCAGAGTTCCATTGACTTCCATTGCGATAAATTTCACCAGCTCCTCGGTAAGGTCCATCAGGTCGTGGTAGTTGGCGTAGGCCTGATAGAACTCGAGCATGGTGAACTCGGGGTTGTGCTGCGTGGAGACGCCTTCGTTGCGGAAGTTGCGATTGATCTCGTAGACACGATCGAGGCCGCCGACGACGAGGCGCTTGAGATAGAGCTCCGGAGCAATGCGCAGGAAGAGAGAGATATCCAGCGCGTTGTGGTGGGTGACGAAGGGCCGCGCCATGGCGCCACCGGCGATGGACTGCATCATCGGTGTCTCGACTTCGAGATAGCCGCGCTCATCGAAGAAGCGTCGTATGGCGCGCAGCACCTGGGCGCGCTTTACGAAGACCTTGCGCACATCGGTGTTGATGAAGAGATCGAGATAGCGCTGGCGATAACGCAGCTCCACGTCCTCCAGCCCGTGATACTTCTCCGGCAGCGCGAGCATGGACTTGGTGAGGAAGGTGATGGTATCAACGTGGACGGTGAGTTCGCCGGTGCGAGTACGGAAGAGATAGCCGGTGACGCCGATGTGGTCGCCCAAGTCGAGCAGCTTGTAGAGCTGAAAGGCCTGCTCGCCTACCGCATCGAGACGCACGTAGATCTGCAGTCGCTGGCCACCCTGCTGGAGCTGCGCAAAGCCGGCTTTGCCCTGGGCGCGAATCGCCATGATGCGTCCGGCGATCGAGACCTGCGGGCGCTCGGCCTCGAGTTGCTCTGCTGTCGAACCATCGAAATGCGCACGCAACGCGGGGATGTCATGGGTGGTGCGGTAGTGATTGGGGTAGGCGGCATGACCCAATGCAGCAATCTGCTTGAGCTTCTCCTGCCGCAGCGCAAACAGGCTGCGCTCGAACTCTGACTCGAACACTCTGCTTCCTTCCGAGGTGATGCAAGTGGTGGATGAAAGCTCAGTATAACGAGTGGGAAAGCCTGTCCCGGGATGATGTATAACAACGCAGGACTGAAGGGAATCAGGCGCAATGGCGAACGACAGCGAGGACAGAGAGGCCGCTGGAAGTTCGAAGCTGGACGGAGCGGGACAAAGGCGGGACGGCGCGATGAAGTCGCTGGTCCAGGTGGAAAAGCTGATTCAGCTTGCGCTCATGCTCCCGGTAGCAACGGTGGTGGGCTGGCTGATCGGCGCCGGGCTGGACAAGTGGCTGCACCAACACTGGATTTATATTCCGGGCCTGATCCTGGGCGCCGCGGCGGGATTTGTAGAGATGTTTCGCGTCATCATGGCGCAGAGCAAAGATTGAACCGGCGCGAGGCTCGATTCTTATCAGAAGCAGTGACATGACGGAACCCAACGCCCCTCCATTGAGCGACTTTACCGAGCAGGACCTGAAAGCAATGCTGAACCATGCGCTGGGTTGGGTGGGCGCACTCGGCGTGGCGGGCGGCATCGCGGTGTGGCTCGCAGCGGGATGGCAGTCGGCCCTCCTGTTTCTGGTGGGCGCTCTCATCGCGGCAACGGGATTGTATGAAACGAAGCGTCTGATGCTGGCGGTGTTGAGCCGCTTCAACGAGGGACGGAAGGGTAAGCCGGTTGGAGGCTTGCTGATCTGGTTTTTCCTGCGGCTCATCCTCGCCGGAGTCGTTCTCTATGTTAGCCTTAGGAGTTTGGAGGGCTCGGTGTACGCGCTTTGCGCGGGCCTGGGGCTGGCCGTGGTGGCGCTGATGATCGAGTCGATTCGCCTGCTGCGCGCCTGGACTCTATAGGCCTTTCACCCAACCTTCAAGTTTTACTTTAAGAACTGTTACGACACAGCTATGCCAGTCCAGCTTCCGTTCACAGCCTTCCTGAACCACTATTTTGCCGGCGTGGCAAATGCCGTGCTGTCGCTATGCCATGTGCACGCCAAGTATCCGCAGCGGCCCATCGACAACGTATTTGCCATGGAAGTGGCGGTCTTTCTGGCGCTGCTGCTCTTCTTCGTGCTGGTGCGGGCGACTCTGAGCGTGGAGAAGCCGGCAGGCCCGCAGCACATCGCCGAGATGGTGCATGGCTTTGTGAGTGAGCAGGCCGAGTCCATCATCGGTCATGGCTTCGAACGGTATGTCCCGTTCGTTACCGTCATCTTCCTCTTCATTCTGCTGTGCAATTTACTGGGCCTGTTGCCCGGCTTTATCTCGCCTACGGCGAAGCCCTGGGTCCCGCTCGGTGTCGCGGTACTGACATTCCTGTACTACCACTACCAGGGTCTTCGAGAGCAGGGGGCGGGCTATTTCAAGCAGTTTGTGGGACCGCTCTGGTGGATTGCTCCCTTGATGCTGCCGATCGAAATCGTCTCGCACTTAGCGCGCATCCTCTCGCTGACCGTCCGTCTCTACGCGAATATGTTTGCCGGGGACATGGTGACGCTGGTCTTCTTCTCGCTCGTTCCCATTGCGCTGCCGGCTGTGTTTCTTGGGCTGCACCTTGGTGTATCGCTGATTCAGGCATACATATTCATGCTGCTGGCGATGATCTACCTGGGGCAGGCGACCTCGGATGCGCACTAGAGTTTTTCAATCGACATTTCAGGCATGGAGCCGCTTCCGCTATGCCTGCATCGGCCGTGAGCGTGAGGGTGCCAGCACGGTGAGCATCAACCACCCACTGACGGTACATTTTCGGGAGCTACGGAGAAATACAATGC
>Ga0210396_10002160_pt1 | contig 20291 bp, 21 predicted proteins | sample IncBWH17OmetaG_FD_155466 | JGI IMG/M metagenome (GOLD analysis project Ga0210396, IMG submission 155466) | Forest soil microbial communities from Barre Woods Harvard Forest LTER site, Petersham, Massachusetts, United States - Inc-BW-H-17-O ... | reverse complement strand
GAATTCCAGCGGCCAGGACTGCTGCACGGCGGGGTCGGCGCTGACGCACGAGATCTGAAGCAACCCCAGTGCGTTCATCCGCGCCGTCAGACCGACGGACAACATCCCGCCCGCTTCCGGACCGCATAGCTCAGCCGTCCTGACGATGGTCTGGAGCGGGGGCAACGGGTGAAATTCGCCTTCGGACCAGGAAACGATGTCTCCCGCCCGGCTGACGGTCTTCCGGGTTGAGGAATAAGCCTGGAAGCGCACTAGCTGATCGGTGCGGAGCTTAAGCCCAAGATCAGCGATCTCAAAAAGCTGCGACGGCGCTGCACCCTGACGAGTTCGGACCTGAAGACACGCGTTGCGATCGCACGATTCAGGACAATCCGAGTACGTTTCAACAAGCGCTCTACGCCGGCTTTTCCTAAAGCATTATCGTTCCTATATCTGAAACGCGCCGTTTCCTGATTCGAATATCGGACGAGATCAAGTTGCGCTTGCTCGGGAGCGACCACATAACCTAACGGAGATGTATCAAGCTTCGTCGAACTGCGCGAAATGGCCATCGACGGCACGATTGATCTGTTGACGAGGCTTCAGCGACGCGTGCCACGACGAATTCGAAGAAATTCTGCCAATACAATTTTGAGCTTCACCCGCAAATGCGCGCGTAAGCTTAGCGTATCGCCAAAGCAATCTGTTTGCGGTGCCGCTCTGGCAGCATTTTTGGAAGAGTGAGAAACATGACTGTTCCGGATGAACGAAGTGCTTCGGTTACCGAGCCGCGCACCTCCCCTTGGATCGCGTTTCGACACAAAGCATTCAGGGTCGTTTGGATCGCGACTGTCGTCGCCAATATCGGCACCTGGATGTATAACGCGGCTTCCGGCTGGCTGATGACGAGTCTGGATGCCGATCCGCTCACGGTCTCGCTGGTTCAAGTAGCGAGCAGCCTCCCCATGTTCCTGTTCGCCCTTCCTGCCGGAGCACTGGCGGATATCGTCGATAAACGCCGCTTTCTGATCGGCTCGGAGATCGTCCTCACCATTTTAGCTGCGATGAACGCAGTGCTGGTATGGTTCGATCTGATCAATCCTTCCGTCCTCCTGTTGTTTACATTCCTTCTGGGTGCGGGCGCCGCATTCACTGCTCCGGCATGGCAGTCGGTTGTGCCTCAGCTCGTCCCGAAGCAGGACTTGGCTGCTGCAGTGGCCAGCAACGGCGTCGGCGTCAACATAAGCAGGGCGATCGGACCGGCGCTGGGCGGTGTGGTTATCGGCGGATTGGGCATAACGGCGCCGTTCTGGCTCAACGCGGTGAGCAATTTCGCCGTGATAGGAGCCCTGCTCTGGTGGCGTCCGCCATCCTCGCAAGGAAGCGGGCTTCCGGCGGAACGTCTGACTGGTGCGCTGGTGGCCGGCTTTCGACATGCGCGATTCAATCCGAAATTGCGTGCAACCGTCCTGAGAGCAATGGCTTTCTTCTTCTTCGCAAGCGCATATTGGGCGCTGCTTCCTCTTGTCGCTCGCAATCAGATCGCGGGTGGTCCGGAACTCTACGGCGTATTGCTGGGCGCGATCGGAGTTGGCGCGGTCATTGGCGCTTTCGCGGTGCCATCAATGAAGAACGTCCTGGGCCCTGACCGTCTGGTTGCACTCGGCACGCTTGGCACCGCGCTCAGTTTGATCCTGCTCGGTGTTGCGCATCGTTCCGCGCCCGGCCTTGCGGCTTGCGTGATCGCGGGTATCTGCTGGATTGCGGTGCTCGCGACCCTCAATGTCTCGGTTCAGGTCTCGTTACCGGACTGGGTCCGCGGTCGTGGAATAGCGATGTTCGTTACCGTATTTTTCGGCGCGATGACCGCCGGCAGTGCCCTCTGGGGAAAGCTTGCTTCTGAGCTCGGTTTACCCGCAGCGCATTTTATCGCGGCCGCAGGCGCTCTGGGTGGAATTGCGCTGACCTGGCGCTGGAAGCTGCAGGGTGGCGCTGGAATCGACCTCGCGCCGTCGATGCATTGGCCGGCCCCGGTTCTGACGATCGAGACGGACGCTGATCGCGGGCCAGTATTGGTCACCGTCGAATACCGCATCGATCCCCAGAGAAGTGATGCTTTCCTGGCCGCGATCCGGGATCTGGGCGAAGAGCGACGGCGAGACGGCGCGTATGCCTGGGACGTTTTCGAAGACGCCGCCGAGAAAGGACGCTTCCTAGAGACGTTCATGGTCACGTCCTGGCTCGAGCACCTCCGCCAGCACCAGCGCGTAACGAATGCGGATCGCGTTGTTCAGGATGCCATCCGTCAGTTCGACGCTGCGACCGAGCCAAAAGTCACCCATTTCATTGCTGCCACTCCATTTTCCTCTCGCGTCTCGGCCGAATGAACAAAACGCCTCGCGGGATCGCAGAACCGGATATTGAACGAGACGATCGCCGCTGGAATGGTTGTGCTTCTTCATCGCTGCCGTGCAGCGCGGTCATCGTTTGCTGCGCACTCACAATTTTTTTCGAACCGACCGGCGAGAATCGCTCCGAACCCAAGTGCGTGAGTACGGCAGTCAGGACGAATCATTGGTCCGCCGACTCCGCGATGCGCGCAACCAGCGATAGTCCGACCACAATCGGTGGCAGCACAAAACACCACATTTCAAACCGCATAAAGAGAAGGGCCGCCGCGCCGCAGCCTAAAGCGAATACCAACACGTTCACCGACATCTTAGTCAGTCTGGCGTTCGGTCGGCTCTTCGCGCCCTCGAGGAGGATCACATCAGCTAAGTCAATCATGATCTGCGTCGTCGTACCGGTCATCAGGGTCGAAGGCGGCGCGCTTCCGAGGTAGATGCGATGTACGGCGTTCTGGATCGCCATTGCGGCGACCAGCACCATTCCCGTCAAGATGGCCTGCCAGCTGTCGCCATCGTGAAAGGGACCGAAGCGTACCGCGAGCGCGGCTCCCACGACAAGAAGCATCATCTTCAGCCCAATCATGACTTCGAAGACGGCGCGCACTTGCCGTGACAGAAGCGAACTGAGGAGCCTGACCGCGACCACGACTGCGCAGAACACGGGGAGCGCCAAAAGCTTCGCGACGGCTCCGGACATACCCAGAGCAAGGGATGCGCCGAGGGTTACGAAGTTGCCGGTGACGTGAGCTGTGAAGAGCCCTTGAAGTGCGAGAAATCCCGCCGTGTCGACATAGCCGGCGGTGAAGCTCAGTAGCAGCGGCAACGTCCACTGATTTTCTTCAACGGCCGGCATCGGTGGTACCAAGGCTCTGGGCAAGGCATTTGTTGCGTGAGTGGTTGATCAGTTCAGGAGACCCTACCATCCGCGCTTGATCTCGACGCCGAGGTAATTCGAGTTGTGGCCTCCGGCGTTGCGCAAGGCATCGCCGATCACGAAATAATCCTCCTCGATCGCAAACGAGGTTGCTCGGTCTATGGTCCAGTCGAGCCGCACCTCGCCGTAGCTGCCGGTATAGATTCCAGGCCGCCCTGCGGTATTGGGCACCGCAATGTCAGGGATGGTGTAAACTGCGTCTGCGGTGGTCTCGCGCCACTGCGCTGCAACAGCGACCATGAGCTTCATCGATGGTTCCAGCTGAAGCGTGAGCGATGGCTTGACGTGAACGAGGTTCGCGTAGGTCGAGTAACCGCCGAGTTGAAAATAGTAGCCGTTCGGAAACAGTGGATTGAATGTCCCAAAGGTTTGTTTGGTGTTGCGGTCACCGGACGCCGCGTCGAGCTGGATGCCCAGCCTTGGGCTCCAGTTCAGGTCCGAGAAGGTGTAGCCAGCGATTGAACCGACACCCCAGGCCTCGATCGGCTCGATGCCGATACGTCCGGTCTGGTTCATCACTTCGAAATCAAAATCGAAATGATTGGCGTTACCGTTCAGGTGGACATCGAAAATGTCTCTCCGCTCGTCGCCGGACGCATTTGCAAACTGTGCGTTCGCCTGCGTGAAATTGGCATAGTAGCCGGCGACGAACAGGGAGCCGGAAAACTTGTACTCCGCCCGCGCCATCCCGAAGGTCTGCTTGGTGACGCTGCTGTAATCATCGAATATGGTGATGTCCCGAACCTGGACCGGTAAGCTATAAAGGGTGATGAACCTCCAGGGCCCGATCTCGTAGTCCGCCCAGCCGGCATCGTAGGATTGTCGGACGTTGGGACCGTCGCGGACGGACACGAACCGCTGCAGGTCGAACGCGAATTGCTGGCGGCCGGCCCTCAGCTTTAGCGTTCCATCACCCACAGGCTCGGTCAACACGACGAAAGCCTGCTCGAGATCGAGCTTGTTCACGTCGACCGGTGTTAACATGGTCTTCCAGGGCGCATAGTCGGCCTGAAACTGCACGAACCCCTGTATTTGATTAGCGATGCGAAGGTCGACATCAAATTCGTTTCGGCTGATGACATAATTTTGGCTCCTGTTCGGACCGGTTCCGAAGTTCGCAGCGTCGTTAGACTCGAACCGCTCACGTGTATCCGCGCCGAACGAGAGGTAGGTGTAAGGATCGATGCTGGACAGGGGAATGTATTTGAATTCATCGAACGGCTCACGCGGGACGCGCGGGTCCGCGAGCACAGACCAATCCTCCTGCCATCGGTTGAACATGATGGCCGGCCGCTGCGGCGTGGAGGTCTGAGAGCTCTGGTCATCCGCCCGGGCCGTCTGCGGCGCTGCAATCAACAAAAGTACGGCCGCCGCCCCGCCACCCCGTCGCAGCTGCAAAAACAATTGTGAAAGCGGAACTGCCATCGCGCCCCTTACTGCGGTGCGGCCGCATGAATCTCCGCGATATATCCACCCGGGAACTGTACCATGACCGCCGATCGTCCGCCCGATGTGTAGGGTTCGACCAGCGTCGTGACGCCGGCGGCATTCGCCTTGGCCAGCGTTCCCTTGAGATCGCTCACCTCATAGCCGGTAAGCTCCCGACCATAGGGATAAGGCAACTGGCCGTCCGTGACCAGCACGGCTATCTTGCCGAACACGGATTGGATACGGACCAGGCGATAGGTGTCCTTGGGCCGGCCGATCTCGACCCCGGGCGCACGTGGATCGTCGGAGACGACCTTGCCCTGCGAGAAGCGAACGAAGCTCCGAATGAAGGCATCGGCGCGATCCGGCGAGACATAGACCCGGTTCTCGGGGATGGTTTCGAACGCCGCATAGGACGGTTTCGTGGTATGCCAATAGAGCTGCATGTTGACGCCACCCGGCCACTGCACCACCGCGTCGCGGCCGATCGGATCGGGAAATGCAGCCACCACCACATCGGCGCCGGCGGCGCGTGCGGCCTTGATCGCTGCGTCCAGATCGGTGACCAGATAACCCGTGCGCTCCACCCCGAACGGATAGGGTATCGGCGTCCTGAAGCCAAACAGCGAGACCGTGCCGACCGGCGTCTGGATCAATTGCGAACTCGTGCTGCTCGGGGTCGGCGTCACCGTTACGACGACCTGCTTGGTGCTTTGGCCGCCAAAGGTAGCGGTGAAGCTCGCCACGAATTTATCCACGTCCGCCGGCGCGACATAGACATGCGTCGTGTCGTACTGCGCACCGACGCCCATCAGGGGCGGCGCGGCATCGCGTGCGACCGCGGCCGGGCCCACGCCGAGGGCCGCGATGAAGATGGCGCTGACAAATAGACCTGAACGGTTCATAAGCGGACTCCTTGACGAACGAGGTGAATGAGAAGGGAAACGGCCATCGCGGTCATCCGGCCCTGGCCTCGGTCGCCCGAATCGAAACCAGCACAAGCCCGGCGATCAGGCCGAGATGTTCAAAGAACGCGTTCAATTCCATGAACCGTTCATGCCCGGCCATGGTCCAGAAATCATTCGCGCTCAGCATGGCGACGGCGGTCAGCACACCGAGACCGCCTGCCCCCAGCCACACGAGCCTTCCGGATATCACGAGCAGCGATCCGCCGAGTTCGACCGTTATCGCCAGCGCCGCCCAAAGCCAGCCGGGATGAAGCCCGAAATGCTCCTGTTCGGCGATGGCGGCTGTGAAGTCCGACAGTTTCGTGACGCCGCCGATGACAAACGCTGAAACCAGCGCGACCCGGGCGGCGCGCCACGTCCAGGGCCACGCCAGGATCGCCAAAACCCACCGTGGCGTGTCCGCACGCAGCTTCATCTCAGACAGCCCAGCAGGCGCAGCCGAGCGCGCCCCAGAAACTCTTGAGATCCGCAATCGGCAATTTGGCCGACCAGGCGGTGGCGTGGTCATGGCCATGGATCGTGCAGTTATTGGCGCAGCCGCAAAGGCTCATGGCCTGCATGCGCATCGCCGAAGCGGGCTTGTCCCGCTCGCCCCGGGCCGCGTAGCCGCCGAAACTGCGCACCGGCGACCAATCCGGCATGGCCGGTGGCGGCACGGCGTCGTCATGGCCTTTGAAGTCGCCTGCGGCATAGACAACCTTGCCGCCGACCACGGTGAGATCCGAGGTCGTGTCGGCAATTTCCGCCTCAGCGCAGGAAAAGAAATCGCGATCGGGAACGACGAGATCGGCCAACTGCCCCACCTCGATACGACCCTTTTTGCCTTCCTCGTTCGAAAACCACGTGACGTTCTCGGTCCACATCCGCAAGGCCGTCTCGCGATCAAGACAGTTGCGTTGCGGCGTGATGCGCAAGCCCCCGACGGTTTTGCCGGTAATCAGCCAGGACAGCGACACCCACGGATTGTAGGAGGCGACGCGCGTCGCATCAGTCCCGGCCGAGGTCTTGATGCCCTTGGCAAGCATTTTGGCGACCGGAGGCGTTGCTTCCGCCGCGCCGAAACCGTAACGCTCGACGAAGTATTCGCCCTGATAGGCCATGCGGTGTTGCACGGCGATGCCGCCGCCAAGTGCCGCGATACGGTCGATCGATTGATCGGAGATGGTTTCGGCGTGATCGAAAAACCAGTGCAGCCCTTCGAGGGGCGTGTCCTGGTTCACCTTCTCGAACACATCGAGCGCGCGCGAGATCGTCTCGTCATAGGTTGCATGCAGGCGCCACGGCCACTTGTTCTGAACCAGGATGCGAACGACGTCCTCCAGTTCGCCCTCCATTTCCGGTGGCATATCGGGACGTGGCACGCGAAAATCCTCGAAGTCCGCGGCCGAGAACACCAGCATCTCGCCGGCGCCGTTGTGCCGGAAATAGTCGGTGCCCTGCTTGTATTTCGAGGTCCTGGTCCAGTTGAGGAAATCGTCCTTCTCGCCCTTCGGCTTCTGTGTGAAGAGATTGTAGGCGAGGCGGACCGTAAGCTGACCTTCGTCGCTGAGCTTTTGAATGACGGCGTAGTCTTCCGGATAGTTCTGAAACCCGCCGCCGGCATCGATCGCGCCGGTCACGCCGAGGCGGTTCAATTCGCGCATGAAATGCCGGGTGGAGTTGACCTGATATTCGAACGGGAGTTTTGGACCCTTGGCCAGCGTGGCGTAGAGGATATTCGCATTGGGCTTGGCGAGCAGCAATCCTGTAGGATTGCCATTGGCGTCGCGAATGATCTCGCCACCGGGCGGCTCGGGCGTATCCTTGGTGTAGCCGACGGCCCGCAACGCCGCGCCGTTCAGTATCGCGCGGTCGTAGAGATGCAGCAGGAAAACCGGCGTATCGGGCGCGACCGTGTTGAGTTCGTCGATCGTCGGCAGCCGTTTCTCGGTGAATTGATGTTCGGTAAAGCCGCCCACCACTCGCACCCATTGCGGCGCCGGCGTGATCGCCACCTGGCGCTTGAGCATATTCATCGCATCCGCGAGCGAGCGCACGCCATCCCAGCGCAGCTCCATGTTGAAGTTGAGGCCGCCGCGGATGATGTGGAGATGATTGTCGATCAATCCGGGAAGCACACGCTTGCCCTTGAGGTCGATCACTTTGGTTGAAGGCGCCGCGAGCTTCATGATCTCCTGATCATGTCCGACGGCGGTGAACACGCCGTCCTTGATCGCCACCGCGCTGGCGGTGGGATTGCTCCTGTCGAGCGTCGTGAACAGGCCACGGTGAAGAATAAGATCGGGCGACGGTGAACTCATGAGCGTTTCTCCTCGGGAGCAATGGGGGCAACGTTTGCTGTGTCGGAGTGGCGGCCCGGCAGCAAACCGAAGATATGCGGGGTGCATCGGGCCTGACGCCAGGCAGCGGTCAGCCCGCTGCCTGTCAGAACCTGCTTACCCACCGGAATCACCTGCTCGCCGATGAGAATGCCGAGCAGGCCGATGAGGGCGACCAGCGGAGGCGCCGGCGAGCGCACATTGAGGAGGCTGTAAACGATGCCGACCAGAATGCCGGCGCCGGCGGATATCAGATAGGTTTTCATGTTCATCCCCGCGGTAAGCTGGCGTTTTCGGCCGTTTTTTAGGCCTTCTTGGGCCCGCCCTCGGACGCGTGCTCGCCAAGCGCCCATTTCGAGAACCGGACCTGAATGCCATAAGGCGAATGCGCGCGCAGAATGTCCATCACGCCCTCATAGGTTTCGGAGCGCGCCCAATCCTGCTGGAGTTCGAACAAATACTGACAGGATGTGATCGGGACTGCCCCGGCCTGCACCGCGCGATCCATCGAGCGGTTATGCGCCTCCAACGACAGATCGCCACAGGCGTCGGCTGGAATGTAAATTTCGTAGCCCTCCTTAAGCATATCGAGCGTCGGGAACATGACGCAGGCTTCGGTCCAGAGGCCGGCGATCACGAATTTCTTTCGCCCGGTCGCAGCAACCGCCTTGCGAAAGTTCGCATCGAGCCAGGAGTTCATCGAGGTGCGGTCGATCACATCGTGCTTGGGGAAGAGTTCGATGACTTCGGGCATGAACGGGCCCGAAAACGAATCCTTGGCCACCGTCGAGATCACGGTCGGAATCTTGAAGAGTTTGGCCGTCTTCGCCAGGATCTGCACGTTGTTGAAGGGCACGATCCGATCGTGCGACTGGACGCCCTGGTACATCGCGGGCTGATAGTCGATCAGGGCGATCGCACTGTTCTGCGGGGTGAGCATTTCGAGCTTGGACATTGTGGCTGTCTCCGTTGGTCAAGTTGCCTGCTGGTTAGGGTCGTGAGCCATCGTCACGACGGGTGAATCATGTCTCTTGAGTACGCGAGGCCGATGCCGTAGCCGCCGCCATTGGATTCCACGATCGATCTGGCACCATCGTAAGTTTCCTTCCTGGTCCAGTCGCGTTGAAGCTCGAGCAGCACCTGGATCCAGCTCGTCATCGTCACGCCGCGCGCCTCCAGCCGCCGCAGCGCCAGCGCGTGGCTGGTCGGCGTGAGGCCGCCGCAGGCGTCGGCCACGACGAAGACGTCGAAGCGGTCCGCAACGGCCGAAAGCGCAGCGAAGGTCACGCAGGCCTCTGTCAGCAGACCGGCGATCAGCAACTTCTTCCGTCCGGTCGCCTCGATCGCGGCCCGCACGTGATCGTCTTCCCAGATGTTCATGTTGCGTCGCTCAATCGGAACCACGCCCGGTAGCGCGCCCTGGACCGCGGGCATCATCGGCCCGCTGTAGACCTTGGTCGCCGAGATGGAGGCGACGACGGGAATGCCGAATACCCGGGCCGTTCGCGCCAGGGCGACGGCGTTGTTCAATAGCACCTGCCTGTCTTCGGACCCGACGCCGAATGCAAGTCCAGCCTGAAGGTCGACCAGCACAAGGGCGCAATCTTCGGGACGAAGGAGCGAGGATATGGCAGACATCTGGCAACCTATTTCGGTTGACCGGTCACGGGGTCTACGGACATGCGCGTCGTGTAGTCCCCGGGCATCCAGACGAAGGCACCGTTACGCGCACCTACATGTCCCAGACCGGGGAAGGAAATATGCGCGGCGCCGATCCAGTATACTGCCTTGGCGGCATCGGAAAAGATGCGCTTGCGGTCCATTGCGGCCTGATCCTCGTCGCTGTCGTATTTGACGGTCACGGAGGGATCCGGAAACTGGATGGCCGCGACGTGAACCACGTCGCCCCACGCGAGCAGCTTCTGTCCCCTGCTCTCGACGGCGTACGACATGTGACCGGGAGTGTGGCCGGGCAGCGGGATAGCGCGGATTCCCGGGATCATCTCCTGTTCACCTACGAAGGGCAGATGCCGGCCGGCGGCGATGTAAGGTTTCAGGGAGGCCTTGTCGCCTTCGAACATCGGCCGCAGAAAGTCCTCGGCGGCCTTCTCGTTCGCGTCGCTCAGCCAATAGGCTGAACACGATGGGCTGACCCTTGCCCCAATCCTTGTAGTAGATTTCCGTCCCGTCCCTGGTCGTGATCGTCGCCATCGCAAAAATCCCCAATACGCGGCCCTCATCGCCAGCCACTTTAGTCATATGGCTCATGTGGCGGATCGCGTCTTGAACGAATGGCAACTGTTTTGTCTGTTTGTCGCCGAGCGAGTTAGTAAAATCGGGATAAGGAAAGGCAAAAAAGCGCGACCGATGATGCGGCGCACAAAATGTCACAAATGTACAAAGCGGCGCGCGCGAGCGTGCGATGTGGCTACTCAGCTTCCGGCCGCCGTCACTGCAGCGGCCGGTCGCGCCGCCATTGCGCCGGCTGGTACCGACGATGCGGCCGAATACCCGCGTCAGATGGCTCTGGTCGGCGAACCCGCAGGCGAGCGCAATGTCGACGATCGGGCGGGACGAGCCCGTCAGTAATTGTTTGACCACATCGATGCGACAGAGCTGGCGCCATTGATGCGGCGTGAGGCCGGTGCTGATCTTGAAGGCCCGGCTGAAATGCTCGCGCTACAGGTCGCATTGGCCGCGCGAGCGACAGATCGTCCCCCAGGTTGACGGCGATCAGATCCTTGCCGCGCTTCAGACGCAACGCGTCGAGCCCGCCACGAACCCTGATCGGCGCCAAGGCTCCGTATGAAAGCGCGCTTGCCTGATGCGGCTGTTCAAGTGCCGGCAGCAGTGAGGCCATCAGATGCGTGACCACGCCGTCGCTGCCCGGATCGCAGCCGAGGCCGCGGACCCGGCGTTGATGGGAGTCATCGGCGACATCGTCGAGCACGGTATAGAGAATGGAGAAGGCGACCACCTCGTGGGTGGCGCAGATCCTGGCGGCATACTCATCGGCGAGGTCGGCAAGCTGCGTCGACTGCGCGGCGTATCCCTGCCGGATGACCGGATGACCGCGCCGCCATATCTTGTGGTAGGGAATGTCGGTTTGATAGACGCCGAGCGCGAACGTCTCGGTCGCCGGGATCACGGACGTCATACCGACCGTTTCGGGGCCGCAGGCGATTCGTGAAATCTCGATCTGCGACGAAGGCCATTTAACCAGCAGAGTGCGCGGCGGGCGAAGTCCCAGCCCGTCGGCGATGGTATTGCAGTCTCGTTGCTGGTCTCTCACGGACTGCCTATTCCGCGCAGGCACCCCGCCGCGCCGCCATCGAAGCCGAGGTCGGAGTGAAGATCAATCTGGGCGGCGGCGCCTCAATCGCGCAGCCGCCGCCACGCCGCGGGGCTAAGCCCGACCAATGTTGTGAACACCCTGGTGAGGTGGCTCTGGTCCGCGAAGCCGCACCGGATTGCGATATCGGCGACCGGCAGCGAGGTTTCACCCAGGAGTTGCTTTGCCTGGTCGATCCGATGCTGCTGCAACCAGCGGTGCGGCGCGAGGCCGTTGGTCGCCTTGAAAGCCTTAGTGAAGTATTGGCGCGACAGTCCGCATTCCCGCGCGATGTCGGCGAGCCGGATATGCCCGCTGCTGTTCGCGACCAGGATCTCCTTGGCGCGGCGCAACTGCGCGGTCGTCAGGCCCCCTTTTTTGACCGCGACCGGTGGTGCGCTCTCTCCATATTTTTCGGCGAGATAACTACAGACCGCCAGCATGATGTAGTCCACGAACAGCGAATTCGCCTGCCCGGGCCGTTCGAACGCCGGAAGCAGGGCCGCGGCGAGATGAACCAGCACCGGATCGACGATCCCCGGCGTGCAGGTCAAATGGGCCAACTTCCGGCGCCCGGCGTCGTCGGCGAGTTCGTCGAGCGCGGCACGCGGGATGTGGAAGGTCAGCGCTTCGTGGGGATGGGTGATCCGTGCGGAAAATTCGCCGGTTAGGTTGACGATCCGCATCGCATTGGTGGCGTAACCTTGCGTGAGCAGCGGCCGGCCGCCGCTCCACAATTCATGATACGGCAGCCGCGTCAGGTATTGCGCGACCACGAAGCTGTCTTCCGGCGGGATCTGCGGCGTCATGCCGATCTGCTTCGGTCCGCAGGAAATGCGCGTCGCAGCCACGCTGGACGCGCGCAGCGTCCGTGTCGTCAGGATTGGCGCATCATGCAGTCCGAGGCTGTGCGCCACGGCGTCGCCGAACACTCGTCGTTCGCTCATGGCGCTCCCTCGTCAGGCCGACCTGATAGCAGCGGTAATTTCCGCGCGCTTGAGCCATTCGCGCGCAAGGCTGATGTCGGCTTGCGACAACTGGTGTCCGACCGGCAGCACCCGGCGGGTGACGTCGGCGCCGGCCCCGGTCAGCATCGCGGCCAGCCGTTCGCCATTGGCTGGCGGGATGATCGGATCATGCTGGCCGGAGACCAGCAACAGCGATCGGCCCGACAGGTCGGCCTCAGGCGGTTGTGCCAACGGCACCATGGCGCGCAACAGGATGCCACCCCGCAGCGTCGGGGGACGCAGCAGCAGCAACGCCGCGGCGATATTTGCCCCGTTGGAATAGCCGAGCGCCAGCGGCGCCGCGAAGCCGTAGACCTCGCGCGCAGCCTCGACGAAGTCCGCGAGGTCGTTCGCGCGGTGGATCACGTCTGCCTCGTCGAACACCCCTTCCGCGAGGCGGCGGAAGAAGCGCGGCATGCCGTGCTCGAGCACCTGGCCGCGCACCGAGAGAAGCGCCGCGCCCGGGCTGATCATCTGCCCGAGCGGCAGCAGGTCGTTTTCGTCGCCGCCGGTGCCGTGCAGCAGCAACAGCGGGGCGAGGCCGGGGCGCGTGGCCGGCTCAAAGCGGTGAACGAAGGAGAGATCGCTCGCCATCATGCCACCTTTTCGTCCAGTGCCGGCAACACGGCCGCGATTTCCTTGCGATGTGGCTCGAGGAACGCCGGCAGTTTCAGCGCCAGGCCGAGTGAAGCAACCGGTTCGTCGACCGCGAAGCCGGGGATGTCAGTCGCGATCTCGAACAGGATGCCGCCAGGCTCGCGGAAGTACACCGAACGGAAATAGTTGCGATCCTTCTGCTCGGTCGGATGCATGCCGTGGTCCTGCACCAGCTTGCGCGCCATTTCGCTTTGCGCCGCATCGTCAGTGGCGCGGAACGCGACGTGATGCACCGAGCCGCGGCCCTGACGGCCCGGTAGAAAGCCCTTTGCTTCTTGGATGTCGACAATCGCGCCGACGGCATCGCCAGGGGCGCGGTAGCGGATGGTCGAGCCCTCGCGGCCGGTTTCCGCGAAGCCGAACACGTCGGTGAAGATCGCGCCGGTTTTGGCGGCGCTCTCAAGCAGCAGTGTCACGCCGTGGAATCCGCGGATTGTGTGCTCGGCCGGCACGTCTCCGTTGCTCCAGCCGGCCTCGTTCTCGGCGCCGGGAACGCCGACCAGCGCAAGGCTCATGCCGTCGGGATCGGTAAATGCAAGCACCGCTTCGCCGAAACGCTTCTCTAGCGCCTCATGGGCGATACCCTTTTCGATGAATCGATGGGTCCAGTAGCCGAGCGAACGGGCCGGCACGCGGAACGCGGTCTGATAGGTCTGCCCGACGCCGCCGCGGCCGGGCGCGGCACCTTCCCAAGGGAAGAAGGTGAGAATGGTTCCGGGATGTCCGGTCTCGTCGCCGTAATAGAAGTGATAGGTGCCGGGATCGTCGAAATTGACCGTCTTCTTGACGAACCGGAGTCCCAGCGACCGGGTATAAAACTCGTAATTTCGCAAGGCGTTGCCGGCGATGGCGGTGACGTGATGGATGCCTGACATGGTGTTTCTCCTGGAATCCGGAGGCTCCCCGCCTCCCGTTGCACCGATAATTGTGCAGGCCGAAATCAAAGACAATCTGGCATTCGATGACATTACTGTCTATGATTTGAAGACAATCATGGACAAGCTCACCAGCCTCCGCGCTTTCGTCAAAGTCGTAGAACTAGGCAGCTTTTCGGAAGCCGGCCGGCAACTCCGCTTGTCGCGCTCGGCGATCTCGAAACATGTCAGCGACCTCGAGCAGGATCTTGGCGTCCAATTACTGAACCGCACCACGCGGCACGCCAGTCCGAACGAAAACGGCCAGGCCTATTTCGAACGCGCGCTCGGAATTCTCGCCGAACTCGATGCCGCCGATCACGCCGTCGCGCAATTGCAGGCGACACCGCGCGGGCTGCTGCGCGTCAATGCGCCGATGTCGTTCGGGACGTTGCAGCTTGGGCCGGCGCTCGCCGATTTCATGGCGCTCTATCCCGAGTTGAAGATCCATCTCGTTCTCAGCGACGAACAGGTCGATCCGGTGCAGGGCGGCTACGACGTCACCCTGCGCATCGCCGATCTCGAATCCTCCAGCCTTATTGCACGCAAGATCATGGCGATCGACCGCTTGATCTGCGCATCGCCGTCTTATCTCGATCAACATGGCGTGCCGAAGCATCCCAGTGAATTACGCAGCCACGCCCTGCTGACCTACGGCTTCCTGCTCACCGGCAATCAATGGAAACTCACCGGCAAGGATGGCGAGCACTGGATCCAGCCGGAATGGACGCTGTGCGCCAACAATGCGGAAGTGCTGCGCGACGCGGCGGTCAAGGGGCGCGGCGTAGCCCTCATCCCGACGTTCATCGCGGAAGACGCCCTCAAAAAGGGAACGTTGCGGGCTGTGCTCGAGGACTACTACGCGCCGCCTTTGGCGCTTTACGCAATGTATCCACCCACGCGACATCTCTCGGTCAAGGTACGCTTGTTCATCGACTTTCTAGTCGAACGCTTCAGGCTGGACGCAACCCAGCAGCGATCGACGGGCAATTCGACAGGCTGAGTGAGAATCATGACCAATCCAGAAGATAAACATAGCCCATGGGTCGCAGAGCGAGGGGCTCCTCCATGGACCGCTTTTCGTCATATCGCGTTCGCGGTAATCTGGATCGCGACCATCGTCGCCAATGTCGGCACCTGGATGTACAACGCAGCGTCCGGCTGGCTCATGACGAGTCTAGATGCGGATCCGCTCACCGTCTCGATGGTTCAGGTTGCGAGCAGCTCTCCCATGTTCCTGTTCGCTCTGCCGCAGGGGCGCTGGCGGATACCGTCGATAAGCGCCGCTTTCTGATCGGTTCAGAAATAGTCCTCACCGTGTTCGCAGCGATTAGCGCGGTACTGGTCTGGTTCGGATTGATCAACCCGCCCATCCTATTGCTGTTCACGTTCGTCCTTGGTGCGGGCGCGGCCTTTACCGCGCCCGCTTGGCAGTCAGTCGTACCTCAGTTGGTACCGAAGCAAGACCTAACCGCGGCGGTGACGAGCAACGGGTCCGGGGGGTTTCGATCGGCTTAGTACCACCTATAGGTTGCCGGATGGTTTACCGGCTCGCTCAAATTCAACTGGCCCCGGCACGGCAGCTCCGGAAGCTCGCTAATTTCAACTCCGCGTCCTGCGCCAGTATTTTGGCAACGCGTGGTGTGCGGTCGTGGCGGTGCTACCTCAGGCAAAAGCGTATGCAGCGACCGTCGCGGCCATCTCTTCATCCGAAGATCGCGGCACCGATCGGCCGGACGATGAATCCCACGGTGTAGATCGCAAACGCCTCCAGCATGCCAACCAAGGGTTCGAATTTGGGAAAGAAGAGCTTGCCAACCCTCATGCAGTTGCGCTTCGCTCGTTGTGATCAACTCACGATGGGACTTTCACCCACAAGAGTGCTCCCATGCTCGGCGCACCAAAAAAAGAGCTCCAGCTTTCGCTGGAGCCCCTCAACGGTCGGGGCATTGCTGGGTATGTGTCCAAACCGAAGTTATGTCGTAAGACAAACGAAGATATAGGCTGCTACTGGCCCGTGAGGGAGCATGCTCTAACTCTTCACATTCGTCCTCAAGACGGAGATTGCTGAAGGGCACATAGAAAATCAAGGTAGTGCCCGGATCGCGCGAATAGGAGCTGCATAAGAGTCGCGCTCGATCCGCGAGCGACGAACTCCACGACACGCGTTTTATGTCCGGCTTATACGCAGCGGCTCCAGGCCCTCTCGCATCCCTATGCGTTGTCGGACACCAGCGGCTCGGGTTAGCTGCCCATCCGGCCAGCGCACGAACCGGCCCAAGAATCTCGCCCCAGATCGGGGAGTTGGTAGCGAACCTAGGGCACCTTGTTCTCCCGTTCGATCCGTATGAGATGACCATCTCTCTCTCTCTTTAGGCTTCGTAGCGTCTGTGTCAGCATTTTTTGAGAGACCCCGGTCTGGCAACGCAGCTCATTGAAGCGCAGAGGACCGTCTTTCAAGCGCCACGATCGCGATCATCGAGCATTTTTCGCTTGTTCTGTCTCGGGTGGACCTGACCGTTCGGCAGGCCTCTGGGCGAGATCTTGGCGTTGCGGCTCCAGCCGCAGAGCGTTTATCCATTCCCTATACGTTGCCCTGCCAGGCCATCTCGCATTCTTATGAATTCATTGGCACATCTGGCGCCTGGAATTCGTCAGGAGGCCGTCATGGCCGCGGCAGCTCTGGATACCACAAGTCGAAAGGCACAGATCCGGGAGCGGCAGCAGATCTTCGTCTCTCGTCTCCGAGGTCTCCTTGATGCCTTTGTCACCAACAGGATGCGGCACGCTGCAGCGGAGGCGGAGCATGTCCAGCTGCGGCTCTCGGTGGAGACGCGGCCCAAGGGGGACGCTGATGGCGAACATTCTAGGGCCCTCCCGACCGGTCCCAGCGCAACAGGCGTTGACCATTTTCTGCCGTTCGATCCCAATATCCCCAACGAAGCGACTCCTGCGCTTCTTGTCGTCCGCAATCGGGAAGGCTTCTGGGTTGCCCGTAACGCGAAAGGACATTTCAGAGGAATGTTCCTACTCGAACAGTCAGCGGTTTCTTTCGCAAGAAGGCATAGCTCGCCAGTCGAGCGCACGATGGCATCTCCATCAAGAGCGATCCAACTCGACCTTAAGAGCAACAACTCATTGCCCGTTAACTCGCATCGCTGAAACGTTTGATAGGAGGCTCGGAGAGCGCATCGGAACATTCGCAAGAGCAGTGATGCACGGCTTAAGGCTTTTCCTCATACGTTAAGGCAAGACAAAACGGACTCGAGCATGGCTATATTGACGCACGACTGCGACGGGCCTTTGCATTCACGGAAGGCCCCACCCCCACCAGCACGGGTGCGGCAAGAGCGTATCTGACGGTGATCAAGCGGTTCTGCCTGTGTGTGCTGACAGTATTGTTGGCGGGGGGCGCCCTGGCTGCAGCCATCGCCACTGAAGACCGCATTCTCCTTCTGGCGATTCCACTTGTGACCCCCGCGCTCGGCTTCCTCGGAACCCGTGGGGCGCGATAACAACCTTTGCTGACCAGCAGCGCTCCCAGAACGCGACGGCGCCGATATCCAGATATTGGGGGCGGGTCGTGGCGACAGCACACTTTTCCGTTTCAAGAAGCAGCGCAAGGTCCTCTCGCGCTCCCTTGGCAACGAGCAGGTGGGACCCCGCAGGGCTTGCTTGAAAAAGATCCTCTGGGCGAGCGGCGCGAGACGCCAATGTGATCAAATCGAAAATACCTTGCACAATTATTCTTGACTGGAATCGCGACATGGCGAGAAAGCGGCAGCTGCATATGGCGGCGCCAGCGTCATCATGCAGCGGCACGTCTACCATGCAGTCTGCGACAAAATAGAACTCCATCGCGATATGGGTACGCCCTTAGCGGCTGACGGTGATCGGCACCTCTTGCGGCGATGGCATCCGTCACCGGCTGATAGCCCAGCACCAGTTGTTGGATTGCCCTGCGCTGCTCTATTCGCGCCCCCAGCACAATAGGCGTGGTCCGATCGATGAACGCGGCTTTGGCCTCCCACGCTTCTTCGAGCAGCGCCAGGTCTTCAAGTGCTCCGCTGTCCTCAAGAAGCTCTGGCGGGTTCCAACGCAGATCAAGCCAAAAGCGCGTGTGGAAAACATCCAACCCCCGCACATGCTCAATCGAGAAATGGGGAGCGAAGCAATCCCGCAATTGGGAGGCGCTGAAAAGACGCAAGTTGAATACGTTACTCGTTCGGTCGCTCCACTCGAACTCGCATTCGTTGCGATCGCTGTGGAGCCGCAGATACCGGCGCCGATTGCTATTTGTGGAACGCAATCAGCGATGCCGTCCGAAGCATGTAATTATTCAACGTCTCGGCCATGAAAGGTAGAGTCACCAAAACCGTGGCAAACACTGCAAAAATCTTTGGCACGAATACGAGGGTCTGCTCTTGGATATGTGTGAGTGCTTGAAACAGCGAGACAGCTACACCAACGATGGTTGCGACTATGAGGAGTGGAGCAGAAATCATGAAGACGGTCATGATCGCGTCTTTTGTGAAGTCGAGCACTTCGGTCCCCGTCATCCCCGCCTCCGACCTGAACGAAACGTCGACGCGCACAACAAACCTCGCCGCCTGATCAAGTCGTCTAAGAAGGTACGACAAAACAGGCAGAAAGCATTTGCCCGACGAAGAGAGCGCTCGAATGCGGCCGCCGCAGCATTCCATTGACGTCATCGGATTCGAGTATCGGCACAGCGCGGGGCATCCCAGCTTCGGTTTTTGCGCGCCTATCCTGCAACGTAGCCGACGAGGTTTGCATCTTCTGTTCGGCGAAATGCGAGATGCCGTGTTCGAGATTCGCGATTATGTTGATTTTCCCGCTTCAGCGAGATCCAATCGCCCAGGTTACAGCTTGGTCGCTTCGGCATATGAAATCGAGCTGAACCGCCTTGGCTTCTTATATGTGGAAAATAAAGAACGTTTCTGAACTGATGCATTGTTAGCGACGTCGCGGTTCCGACTTATTTTTAGCGCGGTGCATTTATCGCAGAAGCGCGACGAACTCCGGTGCTGGGCAAGGGGCGCTTGAGGAGCTCGCAGCGATCACCAGCGGCTCGGGCGTCGTCGGATCGAAGGCGATACCGCGAAAGTCGAAGGCGCGCCAGCGCTTTCAAGCCGACGGTGAGAAGAGGTCGTAGATCAGAAAGATTGGGCCAGTTGCGGAGGCGCTCCCAAAACCGGAATTCGTGCTCGTCGAGCGTGACATCTCGCCGGGCCAGGCCCGCAACCTGGAACGCAACGGTGCGCAGGTAGACGGCAACCCCTACCGGATCCTCAATCCGGGCCGCGCAACCGATAGCCAATTCCGGTTTCGGTCAGGACGAATTGCGGGCGTTCGTGGTCGGCTTCAAGTTTCTGTCGGAGCTGCCGAACAAGGACCCGCAAATATTGCGCATCGGTAATCTCGTCCCAGAGTTCCTTGAGTAGGAATTTGTGGGTCAGCACCTTGCCGGCGTGCTGAACCAGGACGCGCAACAGTTCGTACTCTTTCGGCGACAGCTTAACATCTCTATCTGCGACTCTGACTACACGGCGGACCAGATCGACTGATAAATTGCCGGCCCGGAACACCGGACGCTCGCTATGGACCTGCAATTGATGCCGCAACGCCGCGCGTATGCGGGCGAGCAGTTCATCCATCCCGAACGGTTTGGTCAGATAGTCGTCGGCGCCGAGATCGAGCGCCTGCACCTTGACGGCCTCGTCGTCCCTGCTCGACAGCACCACGACCGGCACGCTGTCATTGCGGCCCCGGATCATTCGCAACAGGTCGACGCCCTGGATATCCGGCAACCCAAGATCGAGAATGATCACGGCTGGGCTTTGGGACAACAGTTCTAGCGCGATCTTGCCGTTCTGAGCTTCGACGACGTCGTAACCTTGCGCGCCTAATCTCATCCGTAGCAACTTGCGGATCGGCGGCTCATCGTCGATGACGAGGACCTTGATCGGGATATTGTTCATGCGGCTTCCAGTGCGTCGACGGTCGCCGGGATCGGCAATCCGATGGTCTGCACGGCAACGCTTCGGTCAGTGCGGTCGGCGCCCGAAATCGTGCTCGCGCCGACGAAGATTTTGAACCGGCCGACGCGACCGCCCTCCCGCCGGGCCGCTTCTAGCGGGGCTTCCGGCGAGGGGCGTTGTTCGGGAGGGCGGCGCTGCTGGCCCATACGGCATTGGCGTAGCTGGTCTTATTTTGATGCCGCTGCATCCAGTGCCAGATTGAGCGCCAAAACGTTAACCCGGGGTTCTCCGAGCAATCCACCGAGGCGGCCTGCGGTATTCTCCGTAACCAATTGGCGGACGCGA
>Ga0210396_10002158_pt1 | contig 20305 bp, 17 predicted proteins | sample IncBWH17OmetaG_FD_155466 | JGI IMG/M metagenome (GOLD analysis project Ga0210396, IMG submission 155466) | Forest soil microbial communities from Barre Woods Harvard Forest LTER site, Petersham, Massachusetts, United States - Inc-BW-H-17-O ... | reverse complement strand
TGCGTTCGTCGAAAGCGGTGTCAGTGCCCTTCAGCGCGTCACAACACAGCCCGCCCAGCACATCGGCAGAATCCACGAGCGTTTCGGCCGCCAGCAGCGCCAGCGTACCGACGGCCAGCATGCCCTGCGTCCCGTTGATCAGCGAGATGGATTCTTTTGCCTCCAGTGTCAGCGGCTTGATCTGGGCCCGCTTTAGCGCATCGCTGCTGGGAACGCGCACGCCCGCAGCGTCGGTACATTCCCCTTCGCCAATCAACGCCAGCGCCAGATGCGCCAGAGGCGCCAGATCCCCGCTTGCGCCCACGCTGCCCTGCGACGGCACGAACGGAGTGACGCCGCGGTTCAGCATTTCGCACAGAGTGTCGATCACCACCCCGCGCACACCCGAGTAGCCCTTGGCCAGGGAATTGGCCCGCAACAGCATCATGGCGCGCGTTTCTGGGACGGAGAGCGGTTCACCCACTCCTGCAGAGTGCGAGCGGACCAGGTTGACTTGCAGTTCGCGAATCTGGTCGCCAACAATGCGGACGTCGCTAAGCTTGCCCACGCCGGTCGTGATTGCATAAGCGACTTTGTTACTTGCGACAATCTCGTCGACCACTGCGCGGGCACGATCCACGGCCTCGCGCGCGTCAGGAGACAACAACACCGGGCGCCTGTCAGCTGCGACCTCGCGCACCGCTTCCAGAGTAAGGTCGTTCCCGTTAATGTGAAGTGCGTTCAAGAGAATGTCCGTCTCGCTTTCCTACGGCCGCACGGAATACCTTCAAATACTTCCCCGGTAGTGCAGCAACCTTCATATCTGGACCGGTAACGATGTGCGTGGTCTCGCCTTCCGCCAGCAGAGCGCCATCCTCGGCGCGCCGCAATTCATAACCAAAGTGAATCACTGACTTGCGTACATTCAATAGCTGCGTGCGCACCAGGATCTCTTCGTCGTAGCGCACGGGAGCACGATAGCGGCATTTTGCTTCGGCGACCGCAATGAACCGTCCGTCTTTACTTTCCATATCGCGATAGGAAAAACCCAACTGCCGCAGCAATTCGACGCGTCCGACCTCAAACCAGATGAAATGGTTGGAATGGTAAACTACGCCCATCTGATCGGTCTCCGCGTAACGCACGCGAAGCCGGGTTTCGTTGATCGCCTGTGGGTGAGTCGACTTCATTTCCCGCTCTTCATTTCCCGCTCCACACCGGCCTGCGTTTTTCGAGAAATGACACAACTCCCTCGCGGAAGTCAGCGGTGGTGCGGATCGCTGCGTTCTCGCGCAGCGCAGCTTCAATCTGCAAATTCAGTTCCGCGCGGGCATGATCGTTCAGTAGTTTCTTTGTCGCTCGTAATGAAGTCGGACTATTCTCCATCAGCAACGCAGCCAGTTCCCGCGCCCGCGTCATCAGATTTTCCGGCGCCACGATCTCGTTGATCAATCCCATGCGCGCCGCTTCGTCGGCGCTAATAATTCTCCCAGTCAGCAGCAGGTCGCGCGCCTGTTTCTCTCCGACCTGGCGCAGCAGGAAAGTGGAAACGATAGCAGGCACAAATCCGATGCGCACCTCGGTGTAGCCGAACTTCGCTTCGGGAACAGCCAGCGTGAAGTCGCACAACAACGCCAGTCCAGTGCCCCCGGCGATCGCAGCTCCATTCACCGCAGCGATTGTGACTTTCGGAAATTCGTAAAGCGCACGGAACAGGCGGACCATCGTCTCCGAATCTTTGAGGTTCTGCTCCGGGGAGCGGCCAATCAGCGCTTTCAGGTTGTCCAGGTCCATGCCGGAAGAGAAAGCTTTGCCTGCTCCGGTGACGATAAGTACGCGCACGTCGGATGCCTTCACTTCCTCGAGCGCTCGCAGCAGATCGTCGATCAACTCGAAGCTGATGGCGTTGCGCTTGTCGGCGCGGTTCAGCGTGATCGTGGCAACGCCCGAATCGTATGCGAGTTGGATCGTTTTGTAGTTCACTTCGGTCATATCCGGAAATGCTTAATCGTCGCTAACGGAATTCGAATACCGCGCCCAAATCTCGGCGTTCGCGCGCAGCAGCGCGTCCAGCGGCTTCAGTGGCGGTAACTCAGCGCCACGCTGCTTGAGGGCTTCAATCACTGTTTCGGTTGCAATGTTGCCTACCAGCGCATCTTGTGCGAAAGGGCAACCTCCTAGTCCGCCTAATGCCGAATCAAAGCGGCGGCAGCCCGCGTCGTACGCCGCAAGGATTTTCGCCGCGGCTTGCTCCGGGCGGCTGTGCAGGTGAACTCCGATCTCCAGGTAATCGTACTTCGTCGTCACCGCGCCGACCAGTTCGCTAACCTGTTCCGGAGTGGCCACGCTGACCGTGTCAGCCAGAGAGATCATACGCAGATTGTCGACTTCCAGCAGCGAGATCGCCTCTATTACTTCGTCCACGTTCCACAGGTCGCCGTAGGGATTGCCAAATGCCATTGAGATATAGACCACGATATCGAGTGCGGCATTGTCGGCTTTCGTCTGAATCTTTTCCAGTTCCTCGAGCGCCTGCTCGGCGGACTGATTCTGATTCTTGCGCAAAAAAGTCTCCGAGATCGAATAAGGAAATCCCAAAGTATGTACGGCTTGCGTTTCGATGGCGCGCTGCGCGCCCTTTTCGTTGACCACGATGCCGATGATCTCCACGTCGTCAGGTGGATCGAGTTCCTTCAACACTTCTTCTGAGTCCGCCATCTGCGGCACGGCTTTCGGCGACACGAACGAAACCGCGTCGATGTGCTTAAATCCAGCGCTGATCAACGCCTGCAAATAGGCGCGCTTGATGTCGGGCGGAATCTGGCCCTTCGGCCCCTGCCAGGCATCGCGCGGACATTCGATGAGCTTCACGGAATCAGACATACTCAAAACCTGCCACCGATCACACGAATTCCCACGAATCAACCTTAAAAGAAAAAACTTAGAGACTTCGCTTTACCCGTATCCGTGTTAACCCGCGAAAATCCGTGGCTAACTCTATGTTTGCAGCACTCCCACTTTGAACTCCGGCACCTCGGGATTCAGCGCCGCCGCTTCCAGAGCCTGGGCAATTGCGTCGCGAGTCTCGATGGGGTCGATGATCTTGTCGATCCACAGCCGGGCCGCCCCGTAGCGCGGATCGGTCTGCTCGTCGTAGGTACGCTTCACCGATTCGTACAGCTCTTTCTTTTCGTCCTCACCGAGCTTCTGGCCGCCACGCTCGAGTTGTTTCACTTTGATCTCCACCAGGGTTCCCGCCGCTGAGTCGCCGCTCATCACGGCGTAGCGCGCAGTTGGCCACGCGAAAACGAATCGCGGATCAAACGCCTTGCCGCACATCGCGTAGTGACCGGCGCCGAACGATCCTCCCACAATCACGGTGATCTTCGGAACCACGGAGTTCGATACCGCATTTACCATCTTCGCGCCCGCTTTGATAATGCCGCTCCACTCCGCGTCCCGGCCCACCATAAAGCCGTTCACGTCGTGAAAGAAAATCAGCGGGATGAGATTCTGGTTGCAGTCCATGATGAAACGCGCCGCTTTCTCTGCGGATTCGGTGTAGATCACGCCGCCGAACTCGATCCGCTTGTGGCCTTCGTGGTCCGTAGCCTGCGCATGCAACTTCTGGTTGGCGACAATTCCCACGGCGAAGCCGCCGATGCGTCCGTAGCCGCAGATCAGCGTCTTCCCATATTCCGCCTTGTATTCGTCAAAGCGGCTGCCATCGAGCACGCGGGCAAGAATCTCCTTCATGTCGTAAGGCCGCGCCGGCGAGGAATCGTAAATGCCGTAAATCTCCTCAGCCGCCAGCGCCGGTGCGACCGGCTTCTTGCGATCCCAGGGCGATTGCCGCCGGTATCCCCACTTTTCGATGATGGAACGAATGCGAGCCAGGCAGGCCGCATCATCAGGTTCGCGAAAATCGACCGTGCCGCTAATGGCGGCGTGCATTGCGGCTCCTCCCAGATCTTCCGCCGAAACTTTCTGTCCGATCGCTGCCTGCACCAGCGCCGGCCCGGCCAGAAACAAGCCGCTGCCGTCCGTCATCAGAACGTGATCGCACATTACCGGCAGGTATCCGCCGCCGGCCACGCACATGCCCATGATGGCCGCGATCTGCGGAATACCCATAGCGGACATCACGGCATTGTTGCGGAACACGCGGCCGAAGTCGTCCGTGTCGGGGAACACATCTTCCTGCAGCGGCAGAAACACTCCCGCCGAATCCACCAGGTAGACCGTCGGAATGCGGTTCTCGATGGCGATGTTCTGGCTGCGAATCACTTTCTTCGAGGTCATCGGGAAAAACGCTCCTGCCTTCACCGTGGCGTCGTTCGCAATGATCATCACCATGCGCGTGTGGATGCGCCCCAGACCTGTGATCACACCCGCGGCTTGCGCTCCGCCCCACTCTTCATACATGCCATGAGCGGCGTAAATTCCCAGCTCGAAGAAGGTTCCCGGGTCCACCAGCAACTCAATCCGCTCGCGTGCTGTAAGTCGTCCCTTGGCATGCTGGTTTTCGACGGCTTTCGTTCCGCCGCCTTCACTGATCTTCTCGCTTTCGTTGCGCACCTGTGACATGAGGTCGGCCAGAAAGCGCATGTTCGCCTCGAATCGCGCCGAGGTGGGGTCGACTTTCGTCGTCAGGACATTGGCAGTCTTCGACGAGTAATCTGGAGGCGCTTCGATGCGATCAGCCATGAGTATGAACGAAGAGATCGGACTGTTTACGGTATACCACTCTTGCGGGAGCGCGCAACGGAAGGCAGGCCGCCTCCGCGGACGCAGACGCTCGACAAGACGGAAGATCACGTCGAAGGTGAGGACGTCTCAAGAGCCGAGTTACTGCAGGTGGAGACGACCGAGCAGAGCTTGAAAGCGCGGCTCCGAATGGAGGTTCGTCCAGACCGGGTCGACCTTGAGATAAATCAGGGCGGGTTCGGACCATCGGTAGCAATCCTCCAGCGCATTGAGCGCTGCCGAATTTCTGCCGAGCGCTGCATTTGCCTCTGCTGACGAGCAAGAATCGATTCTGAATGGCTTCGGCCTTGCCAGACTGCCTACTTCGGGGGGCTTGGCCATCTCCTCCATCGTAGCCCGGAACCCGCCCTGAGCATAAAGGCGTTGCAAAGATTGACCCCGGTCGAGAAGACCTGACAGACGGTCATTCTCCACGCTTTCCTTAAGCCAAAGATCATACTGGCCGGTCTGACGATAATATTTCGCGAGATAGAAGCGTACCGGTATGAAGTTGGGGTTCAAGGCCAGAACTCTGCGGTAAGCTTGCAGCGCCGGTTCGTAACGGCCGGCCAAATAATACCCAAACCCAGCGTCGGCGTTGATGATCAAAGAGAGTGGGTCCAATTCGCGGGAGCGCTCCAGTTCCGCGATCGCTTCTTCATGGCGGCCTTCCGGGCCGAGCAAGAGATTGCCATACCAATGGTGGGCCCGGGCGAAGTTGGGATTCAGCTCAATCGCCCGACGGAACTCCTGCTCGGCGGCCTGCCAATCCCAGTCATGCAGCACCTTAACCGCAGCCAAGGAGGTGTGCGCTTCGGCCAGCGTGTCGTCGAGTTGGAGCGCCTTCTTTGCGGCTGCCTCGGCCTCGGCCATATTGCCGACACCGTCTCCGTAGAGCGTTAGCAGCGTATGGCAATCCGCCAGCCCGGAATAAGCGAGGGCGAATTCGGGATCTCTTTCAAGCGCCTGATTGAAATACTCGATTGCCTGGCGAAACCCTTGCACACTTCTTTGGTTCCAGGCGTAGCGGCCATGCAGGTAAAGATCGAAGGCTTTCGGGTCCACGGCGCGCGGCCGCCGCAGCCGTCCAGTCTCTTCGGCGCTCAAATTAAGTTTCACCCGATTCGTAATCTCCTCAGCTACGCGCGCCTGCAGCGAAAGGACGTCTTTCAGGTCGCCATCGTAGGCTGCAGCCCAGATATGGCGATCAGTCGCCGTCCGGATCAATTGCGCCGTGATTCTCACCCGATCCCCCGAATGCAGCACCGAGCCTTCCACCACAGCGTCCACTCCCAACTCACGCCCAATCTGTGGAAGCGGTTTACGCGTCCCTTTGTATTGCATGATCGAAGTCTTCGATACCACCTTAAGATCGTGAAGCTGTGCCAGATCCGTGATGAGTTCGTCAGTCATCCCATCGACAAAGTATTCCTGGTTAGGATCGTTCGAGAGATTCTGCATCGGCAGCACGGCCACCGACCGAATCGAAGTGAGGCCCGGTCTCTCGAACAGCCTCTGCTTCCAGCCCGCTCCTTCCACCAGGACTACCAAAGCCACAATCGCCAGCCCACCCAGGAGTCCCGTCATCCAGCCGCGCCGGACGGCCGAGTGTGGCGCCGGGGCTCCGACGCCATCTGAGCCAGCCACAGAAACCGGTTGGGAATCGACCTCAGACCCTAGACTCTCTGCTGGCGAATCCGCTAGACCGGAGTGATCGTCTGAGACTCGAGGGTGATTGACTAAAGAGTCGGAAGAAGAAGCTGTGGAGCGCGCCTTTAGGCCGTTGCCACCTTTATGGCCGTTGCCATTTCCCGGAGGATCGGCCTCGAATTCCCGAACTTCGCCGACGAACCGGTAGCCCCGCTTCGGCACTGTTTCTATGTAGCGCGCCCCGTCCTCTCTTTCGTGCAAGGCCCTGCGCACCAGATAAACGACCTGGCTCAAGTTGTTCTCCTCGACCACGGTATCGCGCCATACGGTTCTCATCAGCGCGTCTTTTTCCAACAGCCGGCCGCTATTCTCCACGAGCGCCAGCAACGTGTCGAAAGCCCGAGGCGGAAGTTCGATGCGCGCCGCGCCATTTCGCAGAAGGCGCTCGCCGGGGTCTAATACAAAAGGACCAAACTCGTAAAGGTGCCTTACTGCTTTATCCATGGCTCCTTAGAAAGCTCCTAAGAAAATCTTCACAAAAAAATGAGGTCTGCTAAGGACTTCCGGGCGGGGCGTGCCGCACAGTTGCGGACGCATCACGCAGTGGAGGGCCTGGGAGTCCGTTCGGCGAGAAGTCTATTCGAGCCTGGCGAGGGCTTGGAAGAGCACGAACGTGGTGGTGGGGGCCACTTTTCTCCTAGGCTCGAAGGCTCCAGTGCATCGCAAGCACGGCAACTTCACAGTTTTGCCGGCTTTTTTTTCGGCCAGAAACCTCACGGCCGAAGCCGGCAAGCAGGGTCACTGGGGGAGGATTTTACGGAGCCACGGCTTTGATCTCAGGCGGTACGGGGGAGAGGGCAAAACTGCTTCGTCAGGCCTGAGAGACCCAAGCCGGAGGGGTCCGAATCCCTTCCCCGGGCCGCTGTTTGCGTTATCTACCCAACGAAGAATCGTACCTCGCCAGATTCTGGCCAAATCTAGAGTTGGCCTACGCTGCGAAACAGCGCAGCAACGTTTTCTGGAAGAGTTTCCTCGAGCTTGCGGGCTAGCCATTCCTGCAACTCCGACTTTTGCGGCGCAGCTAGAGATTGAAACTCCAGCCCGACCAGACCTTCCTGGCCGCGCCAGCACACTTTCGTTTCGGAGAACAGCTGGCTAGAGCGATCCGGCAAGCTAAAGCGCACGGCTGTCGCGAGCTCGGGATCCGGCATGGTGCGGGTGCTGATCGCGACCCCACCCTCGCTGATGTTGACGGTCTGGCACAAGAACTCTTCGGATTGACCCGCTCTCACAAAGGCAGGAACTGCAAGGGGACAGCGGAAATATCGCCGCCGTTCACGCACCATGAGCCCGTACGCGGCCCGCAAGATTTGGTTGATCGAGTCGGCCGAGAGCGGCCTTGGCAGCACAAAAGTCGAATCCAGTCGGGCGCCCGGCGTCCGCTCCCCGCCGCCGGTGGCGATGGCGAAAGTAACGGCGGTGCGGTTTGAACGTGAAAAACGCAACTGCTCCATCACCAGAATCGCGCCCTGCCCCAGCAAAAGGTCAACAACGACAGCCTCGAACTTCTGCTTATCCAAAATGCGGGCGGCGGCAAACACCTCTTCACAAATCTCGGCGCGTATGGCAAGCGGCCGCAGTGCGTCGATGATTAACTGGCAAGCGAGCGCATCCTTGGACACAACTAACGCTGCAGCGGCCGCTGCCGCATCTGCGGTCTCGGTCATGCACTACTCTCTTTCTTGGTGCTCCGATTCGGCTCCCGGCTGAGACCGGGCTTGCAAGGGATTACGCCGCGTCATGCGAAGGAGCGTCACCAGCAACGCCCCACACGCCGAACTAAATAACGCAAGGCCCACAAAAAGCAAATAGTTCACGTTCAGTGCTCCTGATCGGGCCACAGTGAGGATATGGCTTGCGGTCGCTATCGAGCTGAACGATCGTCTGTCGCGCGCAGGGTTAGTGTCAATCGAATTAATCGCGGGGAATAGGATGAGTTAATAAATAGATTAATTAGTTATTAAGTGTTGATGTTAGTAAGTATATAACTTGCGGCGTCGTATCGCGTCACAGAGTTCCTGGTTTGCCTTGATTGAAATCCCAACCACGATTTGCACCGGAAGAGATCCGGCTTCTGGCCGGGGGAATCCCGGTTGCTGTTTACCCTTATGCTACCGGCACCCAGACTGCTGACCGCCACGCGGCAATAGAGTATGCTCACTGGCATGCTGTAAATCTCCAAAGGGAGCGTGCATGGCTGATCTAGATGCGGTTCTAGAGCAGTTGAGAGCAGAACGCAAACGTGCGGAGGGCGAGCTTAAACAACTGGAAAAAGTGATTGCACAGCTGAGCAAGGTAAAGATCCGAGGCCCACAAGCCTCGCTGCGCTCAGGCAATCACATGAAACGCCGGTTGTCGGCTGCAGCCCGCGAGCGCATCGCGGCAGCGCAAAGAAAGCGCTGGGCGAAGGTGCGTGCGCAGTCCAGAAAACCGTTGTGAATTTCAGTCGAGTCGGGTTCCCGCCTTTAGCTTTTCCAAGGGGTGGGAATCCGGCTGTGGTTTTAAGAACTTAAGACTAAGCTCGTCGTTCCAACCACTCATCCAGCCGGCATCCATCTTCCTCCAGCAGAAACGTTCCTACGCCGAAGCATTCCCCAAAGATGCGTTGCGATTCCCGGTCGCGTGCCGCGCGCGAAATCCATTGTTTCCCCACCTGGTACTGCGAGGCCGTGAACCACTTCTGCGGCAGCACCTCCACCAGCCCTGCCTGCAGGTAGAAAACAAAGAGAGCGAACGCCGGGTCGTCATTCGACATCGCCTTATAGCTGGTGGGGACGATCAATTCATCCACCGTCGCCAGTTCCGGTGGCACTTCAATCTTGTGCATGCCCGGGCCCAGCTCGAGGGGCACCTCGAACTCCGCGACCGGCGGGGTCTTGGCATAAATACGATCGGAAGATTGCTTGAACCATCCCGCAATCTCAGCCAGGTCAAACGCTTTAAGCTGATCGGGATCGAAACCGGTCAGCCGAATGTTGCGTCCTTCTGGGCACCAAATCCCGAGACAACTGGGCGAGACCAGAAACGGTCGGCAGTAGGTGTTCAACGCCAGCCGAAGCTGGTTGGGTTCCTGCTGCGGCGCCAACGAAACCACATATCCCACTGGCCCCTGATCGCCCTGATGTGTCCAGGCAAACGGCTGCCCCGCCGCGGAATGAAACGTCGGAAAGGTCTTCCAATACCAGGGCGCAGGACCAACCGTACACTCAAGTTCTTGCCGGATGCTAGCTAGATTCGGATTGGGCACGATCAGCCTGCGGTGGGAACGCCCGCACCCTTCACGTTCGCGCGGATGAATTTCACGATGTCGTCCATGGCAGTGCCCGGCTGGAAGACCGCAGCCACGCCGCGTTTCTTGAGAGCATCTATATCCTGGTCGGGAATAATCCCGCCCACTAGCACCAGAACATCATCCATCTTGCTTTGTTTGATCAGGTCCATCACCCGCGGCACGATGGCGTTGTGCGCGCCGGAAAGAATCGACAAGCCAATGACCTGAACATCTTCCTGCAGCGCCGCGCTCACAATCATCTCCGGAGTTTGCCGGAGCCCGGTGTAAATCACTTCCATGCCGGCATCGCGCAGGGCGCGCGCAATCACTTTGGCGCCGCGGTCGTGCCCGTCGAGCCCGGGTTTTGCCACCAGCACGCGAATCTTGATGTCAGCCATTCCACTCATTTAAACACAGCGGCAACCCGGCAGCACAGAGACAGCCGGTTTGCTGTGACTAAAGGGTTTTTGTGTCCAGGCTCTTCCACAGATACCAGCACGCGACGCTGCGATAAGGTTCCCAGCGTTTTGCGATCTTTTCCATCTGCTCCGGACTGGGCAGCTTGATCTTCCGCTTGCGACTTTTCTTTTTTGCCGCTGCAGACTTCTTCGCTGCCTTCGCGCGCGGTCGTTCGAGATAGTGTTTGTACATGGCCATGCGAATCCCAAAGTCTCCTGTCGGCAGAACATTCTCGCGTTTCAGCGTGAACATCAGAAACATCTGCGCAGTCCACACGCCAATACCTTTCACCCGGGTCAGATGGTCGACCACTTCTGCATCCGGCAACTCCGGCAGCCGCATGAAATCCACGAGACCGCTCGAAGTCTTCGCAGCCAGGTCTTTCAGATATGCAGACTTCTGTTTCGACAATCCCGCGCCGCGCATCTTTTCATCGCTTAGCTTGAGGATGCCTTCTGGGGTGAGCGGCTCGCCGGCCAGCGCGGCAAAGCGTTTGAAGATGGTTTCCGCGGCTTTACCGTTCAACTGCTGGTAGACGATGGCCTCAGCCAGGCTGTGAAACTCCGCTGGCCCAAACTGCATGCGGCACGGTCCATGGCGTTCGATGATCGCTCGCATCACGGGGTCGGATTTTTTGAGGTGGTTCAGTGCTCTTTGCATGGATCTATATCTTAGTCAAAAGGAAGGCTCGTGGCGAATAAAAAACGAATCGTCACTGCTCACCCAACGAGGTTCCAGGAAGGTCGCCGCCAATGCGAACTTGCTCAGCGGCCTTGGGTACGAATGGAGGTGGCGACGCGTCTCGGTAAGCGTGGATTGTAGACCCGCCTTGCACCTTGCGCCCAGACGGGCTTTGAGCTGCGAAGCACGATGATTATCCGTTCACTTTGGCCGGCGGAAGTTGGAATCCAATGCGTCGGCGTGGTGGCTGCTTAGGAGTCATGAGCTCCTTGATAGCTTCAATCAGATCCTGAATCACGGAATCGTGCGTGTCCAACCGATTCTCCAATTCAGCGATTTTTCCGGCGAGTCGACGGTTGGTGGCCAGCATTTCCCGCAAGCGCACAAAGGCACGCACCACAAAAACGCTCATCTGGACAGCCCGCTTGGAATTCAGCACGGTTGCGGCCATGATGGCGCCGTGCTCGGTGAACGCATGCGGCGTATACCGGCGCCCACCACGGGTTTTCTTTGAGGTCGCAATTTGCGACCTCAAAGCGCCGTTCTCACGGTCGGTTAGCTGGAACATGAAATCAGAAGGGAACCGTTCCTGATTACGTTTAACCTGTTCGTTGAGCCGCTTCACTGACACGCCATAAAGCCGCGCGATGTCGACGTCGAGGATGACGCGCTGATGGCGAAGAATTAAGATCCGCGATTCCACGGTGACGGCGGACGTCGCTCGACGTTTCGGCATGCTGAGAAGAGTCGCGTTTTTTTGGTTTTTCATTTGGGTCACCATTCGTGACCTCAATCATAGTCCGGAGAAGGTGTCGTACTTTCGGCAATAAGATCCCAGACTCTCATCCGCTTCCCGTTTTGGTCTAATTCGTACCGCCGATTAATGCTAGGTTATGCTCACTTCCGTATAGGTCCCGTACGCCTCGCGCAGGGTTTCGCAAATCTCGCCGACAGTTGCGTAAGTTCGCACCGCATCCACGATGTAGGGCATGGTGTTCGCCGGGGAAATGTTTCCGTTCGTGCCGGCATTCGGTTCCTGGGCAGCAGCTTTCTTCAGCGCGTCGAGACTCCGCCGCACTTCGTCATTTGAGCGCCGCGATCGCAGGGCCTTCAGCTTGGCCGACTGTTGCCGCGCGACACTCTCGTCAATGTAAAGAATGTGCGGTGACTCTTCGTCGATGACGAACTCGTTCACGCCGACGATAATCTTTTCCTTCGCCTCGGCGGCGCGCTGATATTGGTAGGAAGCCTCCGCGATTTCTTTCTGTGGATAGCCGCTCTCTATGGCCTTTACCATTCCTCCAATAGCGTCCAGCTTGCCGAAGTAGTCGAACGCGCCTTTCTCCATTTCCAGCGTCAGGCTTTCCAGAAAATACGATCCACCCAACGGATCAACCGTCTGCGTCACTCCTGATTCGTAAGCGATGATCTGCTGCGTGCGCAGAGCAATGCGGGCCGCTTCCTCGGTAGGCAGAGCCAGTGCTTCATCGTAGGAGTCGCAGTGCAGCGACTGCGTGCCGCCGAGCACCGCGGCCATAGCCTGCAGGGCCACGCGAGCGATGTTGTTCATCGGCTGTTGCGCCGGCAGCGACACTCCCGCAGTCTGCGTGTGAAAGCGCATCAGCCAGGTGCGCTGGTTCTTCGCACCGAACCGCTCTTTCATGACCCGTCCCCAAATCTTGCGGGCAGCACGGTATTTGGCAATCTCCTCGAAGAAATCGTTATGCGCGTTAAAGAAGAAGCTGAGCCGGGGACCGAAATCATCCACGTCGAGGCCCCTTCGGCGAGCCCACTCGACGTACTCGATGCCGTCATACAAAGTGAACGCTAGCTCTTGCAGCGCCGTCGAGCCCGCCTCGCGAATGTGGTAGCCGCTGATGGAGATCGTGTTGAAGCGGGGTGTGAATTTCGATCCGAACTCGAAGGTGTCGATCACCAGGCGCATCGACGGCGCCGGCGGATAGATATATTCCTTCTGTGCGATGTATTCCTTGAGAATGTCATTCTGAATCGTGCCGGAAATCTTTTTCCAGTCGGCGCCCTGCTTCTCGGCCACCACCAGATACATCGCCCACAGTACCGACGCGGGCGAGTTGATCGTCATCGAGACTGTGGTTTTTTCCAGGTCGATGCCGCCGAAAAGAATTTCCATGTCTTCGAGTGAATCGATGGCCACGCCGCACTTGCCCACTTCCCCTTCGCTGGCCGGATGATCGGAGTCGTATCCCATCAACGTGGGCAAGTCGAAAGCCACCGAAAGGCCGCCACCGCCATGCTCGAGAAGATACTTGTAGCGCTGGTTGGTTTCCTCGGGGGACGCGAATCCAGAAAACTGCCGCATGGTGTAGAGCTTGCCGCGATACCCCGTGGCGTGAATGCCGCGAGTAAACGGGGGTGCTCCGGGGAATCCAAGATATTTTTCCTCGCTCCAGTCCTCGGGAAGATCGGCCTGCGTGTATAGGCGGCGCACCGGGACGCCTGAAATGGTCGTGAAGCGGGCGTTCCCGTGCTCGTCGAGATTCACGCCGGTGGGTGCGCCAATCGGTTGCTCGGGAGATTTCTCGAGCGTAGGCGCCAGCGTCTTCTCCGCCCATGCTTTCTCTGCAGGGGAGGGATGGCGGTTGTCAAAGACATCGGCGATCGGACTTTCAGCAACCTGCGGCTTAGGCGGCTTCTTCTGCGGCATCAGGACCCCAGCGTTCTGTTGTGATGATAGGGAAGCGCGGCGGCGCGGGCAAGACGGCAACGGGTAACCAGTACGACCGGTCGGTCGGTGACCGCCCGTTTGTCACTTCGGCGGCTTGCGCGAGAGGTCCCACGCTTTGGAGTATTTCCACGAAACGTAGCTAGCGTGGTAGAGGTGCAGCAGCAGGCCTTCGCGGCCGTCGAGAAAGCCGAGTCGGAAGAAATAGTTATAGATGAAGGTCATTAGAGGACGCACAACGATATTGGTGATGCTGAAGCTGCGGTGGCCTTTGGCAATCGCCAACTGCGCGCCCAGCGAGGAATAACGGTTCATGTGGGCGAGGTAGAGAGTGAGCGTGGGGTAGGTGTAGTGAATGAGCGCGTTCTTGAATTGGATGGTCGTCTGGCGGACTTCTGGCTTCAGTTCACAGCGGTCATGCGGGTCATGGCCGGTGACAAATCCCTCCTCACGTCTGAACAGCCGCAGCTTAGGGTCCGGATAAAAACCGCCGTGACGGATCCATCGTCCCAGAAACAGATTCTTACGCGGAAGTTTGTAGCCGCTGGCGGCGTCCGGCCTGGCGATGGCAGCGCGAATCTCTTCGGCCAGGCCGGGACTCACTTCCTCGTCCGCGTCCAGCAGCAGCACCCAATCCATGGTGCACAGCTCGATCGCATATTGCTTCTGCGCCACGTAGCCGCGCCACGGTTCAGACACGACGCGGGCTCCGTGCTCTCGCGCGATCTCGCAGGTGCGATCCTTCGAGCCGGAATCGACAAGCACGATTTCATCGGCCCAGCGCACGCTGGACAGCGTGCGGCCGATGTTTGCTTCTTCATCCATCGCTACGATGGCAACCGAAATGGTCATAGGGAAATCGTTGTTGATTGTTGATTGCTGATTGAAATCAAAACAATCTGCTTCCAATCATCAATCAACAATCAGCAATCAGCAATTGACTCCTCGGCCACCGCATTGCGGGCCCGAGCCTCGGAAAGCAGAAACACGATCAGGATGAATAACTCTGGTTCGATGGGATGGCGGTAGCGGGCATGCGGAAATACGAAATAATAGACCGTGGGATAAGTAGCGACGAGTCCGGCGAAAAGCCAGGCCCCAGGCCGTTTCTGGCGAAGCGCACGGCCGAGTCCCCAGATCGCGAGCACTGACGATGCCAGAAAAAGCGAACTGCGGAAATCCCACGGGTTCGTGCTGTCCGTCGGTCTGGGCACTCCGTTCCAGTAATAAAAAAAACGCTTCACGCTGATCACGGCGAATCGCTGCGGATGCTCGCGAATCCAATCGAACGCGAGCCGCCTGCAGTCGGCCTCGTAGGCGATCTCGCCCATGCGCTGAAACTTTTCGAGCTCCAGTTTGTTGAGATTGGGCTGCAGGGTGGCGATCAGCATGCCGTCGGCCATCTTGTTGTTGCCGAGACGAAACTGCAATCCGAAATCGTCGCGAATAAAAACGAAGCGCCCGAAGACCTCGTAGTTCCGAATCAGCCAGGGAGATAGAACCAGAAAGAACATAAAAGAGGAAAGCACGACTCCGGCAATCGACGGCAGGCCGCGCCGATATCTCTGCCGCCATACCCAAAGCCCGCAGAACGGCAGAAAGGCAAGCATCGCAGGATTTGCCAGAGCTCCAACGCCCCACAATACGCCGAACAGTGTCCATCCTCGCCAACCCGGCCACTGCTGCAGTTCCAGCGAGACGAAGAAGATCAACGCCAGCATCAGCGGAGTGAAAGTAGTATCCCAAATCCAATGCACGGACCAGTACCAGACATAAGGATTAAGCGCCCACGCCCCGGCCGACCAGAGTGCGACGCGCGGGCCGAAGGTTCGGTGGGCGATTAGAAAAACCGGAATGGTAGTGAGCGACGCGAACAGGCTGTTGATCGACAGCAAAACCCATGCGGATGCATAAGTGTAGACGCCAAAAACTTTGAAGACTCCCCCCATCAGGTAGGGATACAGCGGCGGTTCCCAGGCGGTGGGACCGGTATTGCCTCCATAAGGATTGCTGAAACCCTGCCCCAGGGCGATGGCTCGGCCCACGCGGCCCATCTCAAAGCCAAAGCCGAAGTCATCTTCTCCAACGCGAGTGCGATATTGACGGAAAATTCCGATCGCCACCAATTGCAGAAGAAACGAAAGCAGCACCATCCACAACACCGATCGCGGCATGGCAGGCTGGCTTGCTCGTTCCATCACCGGGGGAGTTTATCAGGTCCAAGCAGACGCCTTGTTCCGCCTTCGGCCCTAGGGCTGGCCTCCCGACGACGGAGGCGGTTGCGCAGGCTGCCCTACTGGGGTTGCATCTTGCTGTGGCACGACGTAAGGAACCTTTGGCAGATGCGTGACCTGGCCGCGCGTGGCATCAGCAACATTGATCCCGGTATGGTCGAGCAGCAATCCCGTGGCGCGATCCAGTTCGATCCGCGATTTCTCATAGGCTGCCTTGGCTGAGACCAAATTCGACTCGGAAGTAGTAAGTATCGAGGCATCCTGCAGGATCGCGGTGGTGGTGGTCAGCCCGACTTTCAGCTTCTGCTGATCGGCATCCAGAGTCTGGCGCGCGAAGTCGACCGCGTACTGCGCAGCTAGGACTGCCGCACGATTCTGCTTTACGTCAAACTGCGCGTTTCGTACTTCTATGCGTACTTGATTTTCCAGTTGGTGCAGGCGCACCTGTGCCTGGCGGTATTCCAGTGCAGCGCGCACCTGGTTGGCTTGTGCCTCGCGATTGCGCAGGGGAATGTTGAGTGTCAAGCCAATGCCCTTGTCGGGGGCGGTGGAGTTGACCAGTTGGTTGAGTGTTCCGCCATAGCCGACCGTGGTCGCGGTTTGGAACGGCGGCGGGTTTTCGCCTTGCTTGTAGCAGAACTGCGCAGTTGGATCCGCTACGCAAGAAGGAACGAGCGGATTGATGTTTCCTCCAACTCCAGATCCGCCATAGTAAGCAAACGCATCGAGCGTGGGCAGGAGGGCGTTACGGATTGCCTTGCTGTTCAGGTCGCGGGAATTAAGATCGATACGCGATTCGACCAGTTCAGCACGATGCGCGAGACCCTCATTGATCAAATCCTGCGTGGGGACGACCGCTTCCTCCTGTGGAACCTCCATGGTGGAAGTTGGAATCATGTCGGCTTCAGCCAGCACCGGATCGTCGATGCTTCGGCTGAGCGCGTTCTTCACCAATAACTTCTCCAGTTCCAGATTGTTCTGGGCCAGGATGAGGTTTTGTTCGTCGGTTGAAACCGTGCTTTGCGCGCTCACCACCTGAATCGGAGGCACAGTGCCCACTTGCGCCTGCTGCTTGGTATCGGTGAGCGCCTTCTGCGCATAGGTAAGCGCTTCCTGCTGAACGCGGACGTTTTCGTAGGCGTAGACCAAGTCCCAATACATGTCTTCGATCTGATCGACGGTTGTGATGATTTGCAAGCGGAAGGCGACGTCAGAAATTTCGCGATTGTTCTTGGCGATGCGGATGAAGCGCAGATTGGGAAGTGAACCAAAGCCTTGCAGCAGGTTTTGCGTAATCCTGAATTGGAAGTTCGAGCTTATCTCCGGCGTGAGCAGGCTGGTGGGGTTGTTGCTGGTGAGGTGTGTGTTGTTGAATCCCACGCTCATTGCCGTACCCCACTGAAAACCTTGCGTATAGGCGAAGTTGGCTGTGTAGGTGTTCTGCCCCACGACCGGCACCGGGCTGAAAACGCTGACGGATTCAGTATCATCCTTGTCGAGTTGCAGTGTGCTGGTGACGATGGGATCGAAGCTGGTGATGTTCGAGCCGATTCCGAGCGTGGAACTGACCAAGCCATTGGTGCCGGTGCCCACGCCGCTGGGGGCTACGGTGGTGCCTCCGGTGCCGGACCCCACCGTGCCGCCGAGGCCGCCCACGCCGCCGCCCGGAGTGTTCTGCACGATCCCGGCATTGACGCCGAGGATGTTTGCACCCGATTTGGCCCGCAAGTAATCGGTGTCGGCGATGTTGAGGTTGTAGCGGGCAATATCGATGTCGAGATTATTTTCCAGAGCGAGCGCGACGGCGTCGTCGATCGAAAGATAAATCTTGCCGTCGCGCATCAGAGAGTCAATGCGCGGCGAGTTGCCCAGATTCGGTTGCGCCACCTCCTGCGGCTGGTAAGGCCGTAGGAAATGCGGAAAGGCCGCGCGCGGCTTCGAGTAATCCTGCAGGTGAACCGTCTGTGGCTGGGCGGCAACTTGTGCGCTTTGAGGAGTTGGGGCGGCGGGAACCTCTTGAGCGCTCATACACGGCTGCAGCTGTAGACAGACCAGAAGGGCGGACGCCGTCAACAGCAGGGTCGGCCGCCGGCTGGCCGCAGTGATTCGGGACAGAGGCAAAAACATGGTTCGTCTCCTTGAGTCAACACGTTCGTGCATCGTGTTCAAGCGACAAAATATAGATTTCGAGAATTGCAAACATTTAGAGCGTCACTCCATCTTAGCGGGAGGGAGCACGGGAAGCGGACGCGGGTCGCAAAGAATATTGTAAAGAATTGTGAGGAAGAAAAATAAGGCGCGGCCATGAACCGCGCCTGTATTGCTGGTAGACGCCCTACTGCGGTTGCTGTGCAGGCGCTGCCTGCGGCAAGGGCTGAGCCACGGATGGCATATCCTTGCGCGGCGCGATATAAGGCGCGCTCGGCAGGTGCGAGACCTGCCCTTTGGCTGCATCGTCGATACTGATGCCGTCATGATCGAGCAGCGTCCCGGTGGCGCGGTCCAGTTCGATGCGCGACTTCTCATAAGCCACGGTGGCATTCACCAGAGCCGATTCTGAAGTAGCCATCTGGCTCTGATACTGCAGAACCAGCGTTGTGGTTGATGTGCCGAACTGATATTTCTTCTGCTCGGCGTCCAGCGACTGCCGCGCCAGTTCTACGGCTGCCCTGGCAGAATCCACGCTGGCACGGTTTTGCTGGACGGTGTATTGCGCGTTGCGGATCTCGATTCCCACCTGGTTCTCGATCTGTTGTAGCCGCATCTGAGCCTGGCGGAATTCGAGTTCAGAGCGGATCTGTACCGCCTGCGCGGCGCGGTTGCGCAGCGGTATGTTCAGTTGCAAGCCGACGCCCTTGTCCGGCGATGTGGAATTGACGAGCTGGTTCAGCGTAGAGCCAAGGCCCGTCGGGGAAGCTGTGAAGTCCAGCCCGCTAGGACCGCCGGTAGAACTGGCGCAGCCGAGGGAGTCCTGGATTGGAGTCGGAGTGGGGGTAGCGCAAATGTCAGCTGGGTTTTGTAGGCCGCCCAATCCGGCACCTCCGTAGTAGGCGAAAGCGTTCAGCGTTGGCAGCAGGGCGCTGCGCACCGCCTTATTGCTCAGGTCGCGGCTGTTCAGGTCGATGCGCGACTCCACCAGTTCGGCGCGGTGCCGCAACGCGTCATTAATCAATTCCTCGGTGGGCACAACTTCCTCTTGCGCCGGAATGTCCATCGTCGAGGTCGGAATCACTTCCGCCGTGGCTAACGCCGGATCCTTAAGAGTGCGTGTTAGCGCGTTCTTCATCAGCAATTGTTCCAACTGCAGATTGGTTTGTGCCGTGGTAACCAGTTGCTGATCCTGGGCGACAGTGCTCTGTGCGCGCACCGTTTCTATCGGAGCCAGGCTGCCGATCTCGACCTGCTTCTTCGTGTCAGAAAGGGTTTTCTGAGCAAAAGCCAGCGATTCGTTCTGTACGCGGGCATTTTCGTAGGCGTAGACCAGATCCCAGTAAATGTTCTCGATCTGATCGACACTATCGATGATTTGCAGCCGGAATGCCACGTCGGTCAGTTCGCGATTGTTTTTAGCGATGCGAATGAAGCGCGTGTTGGCCGGAAATCCAAAACCTTGAAGCAGCGGCTGGGTGATCGTCGCTTTAAAGCTCGAGTTGAGCTGAGGGCTTAAAGACGAAAAAAAGCTATTTGTGGTTTGCCGGGCATTGCTGAACGACACGTTCAAATTCATGCCCCATTGAAATGCCTGGCTGTAGGCGAAATTAACCGTGCCCGTGTTCTGAATCAGGCTACTGCCGGGAAGCACACCCTGAAAAATGGAACTCGCCTCCTGGCTGAAATGATCTTCTTGCAGCGTGCCAGTGATAACCGGATCAAAGCTGTTAATGTTCGGTCCAAGGCCAAGAGTCGAACTAACCAAGCCGTTGGTGCCGGCGCCAATCCCGCCCGCTCCCAGGCTGGTGCCGCCGGTGGAGGCTCCGGCAGTTGCACCGATTCCACCAACGCCGCCGCCCGGCGTATTCTGCACCACTCCAGCATTCACGCCGAGGATGCTGGCGCCAGCTTTCGCGCGCAGCACGTCGGTGTCGGCGATATTCAGGTTGTAACGCGCGATGGCGATATCCAGATTATTCTCCAGCGCAAGAGCAATGGCATCGTTGAGAGAGAGATACAGCTTGCCATCGTGCATAAATTGGTCGATGCGTGCCGTGTTGGCCAGGCTCGGGTCCGCCAGATGCCGCGCTTCATAAGGCGCGATCGGGTTGGGAAAATGCGATGCCGCATGGGAATAATTCATCACCGGGAGCGACCGCGTTTCCGGCGTATTTTGCGGGGTGGGCGCGGCGGGTGGTTCCTGGGCCCAGGCTGTGACGGCCCAACCTGCGAGCGTCAGCGTTCCCAATACAACCGCAGCCACAGTCAGGCGGATATTTGAGGTTAAGCGTGCGAATGGCATCTACTCATCTCCGTTCGTTAGTACCAATTTCGTTAGGACCAGCTCGTTAAGACCTTGCAAACCTGAAA
>Ga0210396_10002155_pt1 | contig 20317 bp, 22 predicted proteins | sample IncBWH17OmetaG_FD_155466 | JGI IMG/M metagenome (GOLD analysis project Ga0210396, IMG submission 155466) | Forest soil microbial communities from Barre Woods Harvard Forest LTER site, Petersham, Massachusetts, United States - Inc-BW-H-17-O ... | reverse complement strand
CTCCCGGCACCAAGTATCCCATTTGTTTGCAATGATTTGCGAGTAGGGAAGAGACCAGCCCGAGTCCGTCCCGGTACAAATACGGTACAGTGCGCATCCTTTTTATTTTGAATAACTCGCGGAATTTGGTGCGTTTCGGGCCATTCCCTAGCCTACATTCAGTGGGGATTCGCTTACGCTGAATTACGGTTTGCGTGGCGGATAATCGGTCCGCTTGCGCGTTTGCGTCACCACGAATTGGGGATCAACACTTCGCTTCTAGCCTCCTCGGGCGAAAGAGAGCGAACGCGACCTACGTCGCGTCGGCTCCGTCGAAGTGCACCTTACTCGCTCGCCTCACTTGTCCAATGAATCGAGCTGTCCGATGGTCTGCTGCGACAATGCGGAAAAAGTAGCGCTACCCCTCAGGAGCGTAGAACATTTCGGGTGAGGAGTGACTATGAAGAAGGGGGCATCGGCTCTTTCCGAAATGCGGCCCATGCAAGCAGCGCACGTAACGCGGGACGGAGTGCTATTCCAACCGTTGTCAGCTGGTATTCCACCCTGGGCGGAATCTGGGGATAAATTGTGCGCAACACAATTCCATGCCACTTGTCCGGAAAGCGGACTATTCGGCCATGTGGCTCGCGTTCCATTGTCGGTAAGTGATTTGGCGATTTATCGTCAACTGACCGCTATCGTGCTTGCTTTAACTTCCGTGTAGTCGAAGATACGCCCGGAATCTGTTTGGCCGTTGTGGCGCGGCTGCTGAAAGGACACTTAACGTGTGGGGTGACGGCGACCCGTAAAAGAGCGGGTTACGGCTGCTGCTCGTACCGCCAGAGGTTCGATATGGTAGTTCCTTAGCATTTCCGGTGCCGGCAGACCGCTGAGGCAAACAGACTGAAGACACCGCGCTCGATGCACGTGGAGGAGAACTAAATGGGAGGCGGTATAAACCGCCTCCCATTTCACCAACCCACTACTGGTTTTACGCGGCCTTGCCGGAAGCTATGGCTTCGAGGGTCTTCTCGCCGCCAACATTAACTTTGATCTGCGTGGGCTTGGCTTCGGCCTTCTTGGCGAGGTTGATCTTCAGCACGCCCTTGTCACAGCGGGCGCTCACTTGCCCCGGATCCACGGAGCTGGGAAGCGTGAACGAGCGAGTAAAGCTTCCGTATTGCCGCTCGACGCGACGGAAGTTCTCCTCTTTCTCCTCCTTCTCGATCTTGCGCTCGCCCTGGACGGTGAGGGTGTTGTTCTGAATGCGGACATCAATGTCTTTTTCGTCGATGCCCGGGACTTCAATCTTCAGAATAATGTTGTGCTCGTCTTCGTAGATGTCCACCGGCGGTGCGAGGGAGCTGGTTGTCAACGCCTCCTCCGGAACTTCGGTGCTGTACGAGTCACGGAAAAGACGGTTCATGCGGTTTATACGGTCTTGCATTGCGGAAAGTTCGCGGAGAGATTCCAAACCGGTCAATAGGGTCATGACGCAGTTCCTCCTTAGCGGTAATCTAAGAGGAAAAACTTCAGATGGGCTGACTTAGTTCAGGGAACCTGAAAGAGTAAGAAGAGATACTTGCTCAATCATTGACGCTAGGCTTGTACGCTATGGTTGTCAAGATGCGGTCGTGTCCTGATTGTGTATTGCTACTCCTTCGAAAGCTTGCCCTCGAAAATGACCTTCAACTTCTCACAACTAGGTCATTGTGCTCGATAGGGTTGAAGTCCGGCGAGTAGGTGGCAGATAAAGCAGTTGCGCGCCTTGGGCCTCGATCGAATCCATGCATTGAGGCTCCATAGTTCGAGTATGAACTGCCCGTCCGGTGGCTGCTCGCGCCTATTGGAGAGCTTGTGGATTGTAGTACACGGCACAGTGACTATTTAGGGCGTATGCTTAGAGTGTAGTTAGGATCTTCGCTTCTCGCCTTCAGCTTCCCATTGCTTCGCTCCAGACGAGCACCTTTTCAAGTAAGCAACAGGATGACTGGAGCCGCCATGAGCCTCACAAAAACATCTGATGTAAGGAATCATCTTTCTGCTAGGCCGAGAAAGAATCTACTTCCGTTCAGGCCGGCGAGCCAGTCCGATTTTACCGGCTACTCGGAGAACGAACTTGGCCGCACGAAGGTGAATGCACCAAGTTCTGGTGCAGATTCCGGTCGGCAACTTTCTTCTGCAGTCGTCTCCACTATTCCTTTCGGAGTTCCCGTCAGCTCTGGCGGCCCGGCCGCTACATCGATATTCAGAAAACCGCAAGCGTGAAGCCGCATTCGATGTTCCTGCGCACAGGATGCATGCTGCCGAACGGGATCGATCTGAGACAAGAGCAGTTTTGCGAAAAGTGGATGTCTGTCGAAGATACGACAGCCGCTGCTCTGGACGTGATGATCCGCAACGCGGGTTGGCACTTCATGTGGTTACAGGATGCCTATTCGCATTTCGCCACCGGCGGGACGGCAGAATCAGCTGTTAGCAAAGCGATCAACCTTGCTCTCCGTCAAGTGAAGGGGCGGTTCAATGCCGTTGAACTGGATTCGATAAATGTCAGCAAGTATCCAGGCTTCGTGGTTGCTAGGGTTACACTTTATGCCCGCCAGATCCAGCAAGTCGCCTCGCTTGGCCTTGTCGACGAGATGACTATCCGGCAGCTCTCGGCGCGGTAAGCGTTACGTTTCGAAACGTATTAGGAAACGGCACATCGCACACGGCCATGAATAGTTGAGATAGCGACTGTCGCGACGGCGATACGAGTGAAAGCAGGAACCATGTCTCTCCCGGAAATATTTCGCCACGAACCAGTAGCTGGGTTCTCGCTTATGGAGGCTCCACCTCCAACAACATTGAAAGCTCCGCCGCTACCTCTGCCGACGCGCATCGCATTCATCGGCAACTATCTGCCTAGACAATGTGGTATTGCCACGTTCACAACAGACCTCTGCACCGCAATAGCAGCCGAATATGGCGAGGGTCGCCTCTTCGCGATTCCAGTCAATGATCCGGACTCGAGCTACGAATATCCCGAGCAAGTGCGGCTAGAGCTTGCGCAGGAGGATCGGGCCTCTTATGAGCGGGCTGCTGACTTTCTTAACTTCAATGGCAACGATCTGGTCTGCATGCAACACGAATATGGCATCTTTGGAGGGATTGCGGGCAGCCACATACTGGCGTTGCTTCGCAATTTGAAGATGCCGCTGGTGACGACGCTTCACACCATCCTGCGTGAACCGGATTCGAATCAGCGCGCAGTGCTCGAAGAGATCGCCCAGCTTTCAGATCGTTTGATTGTGATGAGCGAACACGCCGCGTGTCTTCTGCGCGATGTGTATGACGTGCCACGCGAAAAGATTGATGTCATTCCACATGGCGTGCCGGACCTTCCATTCATGGATCCCAATTATTTCAAGGACCGGTTTGGTACCGAGGGGAAGTTCGTACTGCTTACATTCGGCTTGCTGTCGCCTAATAAGGGAATCGAAAACGTGATCCGCGCTCTGCCGGCGATCCTGGCAAAACATGAAAACCTGGTGTACATCGTCTCGGGAGCAACGCATCCTCATATCAGGCGGCGGGAAGGTGAGAGATATAGAGAAGAGTTGCAGGCGTTAGCAGTCGAATGCGGCGTTTCCTCTCACGTGATCTTCAATAACCGTTTTGTGAGCGCTGAAGAACTGGTGGAGCATGTAGGCGCCGCTGATATCTATATCACTCCCTATCGCCAGGAAGCTCAGGTAGTCTCCGGCACGCTCGCCATCGCGCTCGGAGCGGGAAAGGCGATTATCTCCACGCCATACTGGCATGCCAAAGAGCTACTCGCCGATGCGCGCGGCATAATCGTTCCGTTTGATGATCCTAGCTCCATCGCTGATGCGACGATCAAGCTGCTGGATAACGATGCTGAGCGCCATGCGATGCGTAAGCGCGCTTATCTTTATTCGCGCGGGACGACATGGCAAAAAACGGCTCAGGCTTACATGGCGAGCTTCCAACGTGCACGCGTCGAGCGCATGTTGCGGCCGCGAGCTGCGCTACAGGACATTTTCGCAGTGAAGGCGACAGATAGATTGCCTGCACCGGATACGACTCATTTATTGAGCATGACAGATGACACAGGCATGTTGCAGCATGCCATATTTTCTCTGCCTAACTGTCTTGAGGGCTATACGACCGATGACAATGCCCGTGCGCTCATTGTGGCAATTCTGTTGGATGAGTCATCTTTAGCGGGTCGTCAGGAGCACGCGAACCTGTCTCGCCGGTACCTGGCTTTTTTATGGCTCGCCTTTCATGACAAGACAGGTAGGTTCAGAAATTTTCTTAGCTACGACCGCCAATGGCAAGAAGAAGTCGGCTCAGAAGACAGCCACGGTCGCGCATTATGGGCATTGGGAACAGTGCTTGGCCATTCGGAAGATCCTGGTCTAAGAGGTGCGGCAGGCCGGCTCTTCAAGGCCGCGGTTCCAGCGGCTCTGGCGTTCACGAGTCCGCGTGCATGGGCGTTCTCCGTTCTGGGAATGCAGGCGTATCTCGACTGGTTCCCAGGTGACAGGGTAATCCAAGGTGTTCGAAATGCGCTCGCGAATCGACTACTGGATATTTATGAGCGCAGCCATTCCGATACATGGCAGTGGTTTGAGAAGAGTCTCTCCTACTCGAATGCGAGGTTGTCTCAGGCGCTCTTGATTGCAGGATGGCAGAGTAACAATAAAAGGATGATCGATGTTGGGCGCGAGTCTCTCAAATGGCTTCTCTCTGTCCAGCACCGAGGCGATGAGGATATTTTCGTCCCTATCGGCTCCCGGGGATTTTACGCGGAGGGTGGTGAGAAGGCTCGCTTCGATCAACAACCGTTGGAGGCTTGCTCGACAATCTCTGCATGCCTGCAGGCATACCGGCTAACAAGCGAGAAGTGCTGGCTCGACGAAGCCTGGTGTGCGTTCCGCTGGTTCCTGGGCGAGAACGATCTGCAAGTACCGCTTTACGATGCGACTACCGGTGGGTGCAGGGACGGACTTCACCCAGATCGCGTGAATGAAAATCAGGGAGCCGAATCAACTCTTTCGTTCTTAATGGCTCTCCTCGAAATGCAAAGCGTAGAAATGTCAAGCGTAGAAAAACTGAATCAGGAAATGAGTGTCTGCATTTGAATCCAATTATGCTTCCGGCTGCATCGGTAGAGCGCGTCACAATTGAACAACAGGAGTCGCAAATGCACGTGGAGGGGCCTCTCTTCACACGTCATTCTGGCAATCCAATCTTGAGCCGGAACGATTGGCCATATCCGATTAACAGTGTCTTCAACGCTGGTGCGACACGGTTAGCCGATGGAGACACCTTGTTGCTTTGCCGCGTCGAAGACCGGCGTGGTTTGTCGCATCTTTGTGCGGCTCGTTCTGCGAACGGAATCGATGGATGGCGCATCGATTCCGAGCCAACATTGATGGCAAATCCACGCGAGTATCCCGAAGAGTTATGGGGGATCGAAGATCCACGAATCACATATGTTCCCGAGCTAAAGCAATATGCGATTGCATATACCTCCTTTGCACGCGGTGGTCCGGGCGTCTCGCTTGCACTGACTAAAGATTTCAAGAGTTTCGAGAGATATGGCGTAATCATGTCACCGGAAGACAAGGACGCTGCGCTGTTGCCGCGGAGGATCGGGGGATTCTGGGCCTTGATTCACCGGCCGATGACAACGCTTGGCGCTCATATGTGGATCTCATACTCACCGGATCTTCGGCATTGGGGCAGTCATAAAGTAATGCTTGAGGCACGACGTGGTGGATGGTGGGATGCGAACAAAATCGGTCTCTGTTCACCGCCGATCGAAACTGCCAAGGGTTGGCTGGTGCTCTATCATGGCGTCCGGCAAACGGCCTCGGGCAGCATCTACCGGTTGGGTCTTGCTTTGTTCGACCTCGATAAACCAGACATTTGTTTGCAGCGAGGAGACTCCTGGATGTTCGGCCCAGAGGCTTCCTATGAACGAGGAGGGGATGTCCACGATGTTGTATTCCCCTGTGGACAAACCATCGGCGCGGACGGAGATACCATTCACCTTTATTACGGAGCAGGTGACTCATGTATGGCGATGGCTACCGGCAGCATCCGTGCTCTTCTTTTGTGGCTGGATTCGAATTCCAGTGTAGGTAACGCGAACAGCTTTTAGCGCACCTTGTCATCTGATCGTGAGGAACAACCTGAATGAATACTGCGAGCCTGAACTGGCCCGGTCGACTTCCACGGCTCCTTTTGATACGTCGAGAGTGTCCTCTTTGTAGTTCAATTGAATTCCGGACGGCCGAGTCGCATTCTCTCGATGGCACGCTAGGTTGGTTTGCCCTGCGCCCGGTTCGTTGCGTCAATTGTTGGCGGCGGTACTACTGGTTTGCAAAGAGAAGCATAAATACACCCTGAGTAGTCACACTGCCGGCAAGCTGTGGAGCGACTCCTACTGCTTGCCTGAAGGAGAGCATAATGGACAGCCCGCAATATCCATCTGGTCATACGTCGAATGATCTATTGTCGAGTCTCGATTTCGAGCGTTCGCGGAGATCACCGAACTATAAGGTCGTCGCGCAAAACGCTGAGGAAGTGCAAGACATCCACAATGCTCCTTCCGTCAGTATGGGGTCGTACCTGCTCGAGTCTGGACAAACGCAGCTTCTCACCACAATTAGTATTTACAGCCAGCGAGGCGAAAGCCGTGAAACGATACGGCTGCTCTATATGAACGCTGCTGCACTTCTCATCTGGGAAGCTATGGGTAAACGACCAAAGCTCATCGGGGCACAGCATCGCCCACCGCTAACTGCTTTGCTGGCGTTTGGCGTTCCCTTCAGCGAGTAGCACATGCAAAATCGGTTTAATCATGTGTTACAGCTCTGTCAGGAGACGGTTGGACGACCTGTTGAAGGATTTTTCGGTGATCGCCCAAGCGTTGTGCGCGACTAGTGTCTGCTGGCCGAGGCGATTCCAGCATCGACAAGTTGCCGACCGGATCCGCACTCGTGATCTGGTAGTTGTTGTACTGAATTGTCAATTCGGCGCGCCCACCAAGCCGGATCGCAGCGATGCTGTGGTTACGCGCTGGAAGCCAGAAATCACTGACTTTCATATACACCTGTACGACTTCACTATTCTTGGTCCAGAAGGAAGGGCTCTTCCCGGGTTGTGCCTCTAATCGGGCCACGGCAAAGTCTTCTGCATCCACCCAGATTCGGCCACGGTAAAGAAATTTATCCTTCGTTCTGGGCTCCACCATAAGCACGTACATCGCTCCGAAGGGCGTGCTTTCGTATCCGACCAATGTGAAATCATAATTATCGCTGTTCAGGGCGGTGCGTTTTTGGGCCTCCGCCGCCAGCGTTTCCTTTTCAGCCTGCAAGAGCTTCTTGAATATCTCGTCGATGATCATTTTGGAGCCAGTCGCAGACTGAATAGTGAATTCTTTCGTTCCAGGTGATCGGTAGTTTACGTCCACGATCATCTCCGCGCTACGAGAGCGTGGAAAACCGCGGTATTCCACTCGGTAAGTTCGAGTCCCGTGGTAAGCATGCAGTGCCTGAGCCCGTTCGAGATTCATCCCCACCAGGTTTTTCACGATTTGCTCTGTGCTGAGCGGAGCATTCGCAACCGAGGCCAACGTACCTAGTTGTTGCGCACATGCAAGCTGCCATGTTCCTGCGCAGATCAAGAGGAGCAAGATCAACACACAAGAACGGAGAGGCAACCGTGTTTTTGTTGAGGAACACACTCGAACATATGTTTCGCAAAGCTTCATAACGCCGCCTTCATCGAACGCGATGTCGTATGAAAGCGATGGTTGGCTACTAGCATCGCGGTCGCCACCATTCATCGGGGCGCTTGCAAATAGTATCTGGCCGCGGCGATGCGAAAGCTGTGCAATTTTGCTCAATAGTGAGCAGAACAGATTGCCGTTTCCGTCGTTTGAGATGGTGTTATAACGTGCGAGTACGGTGTGCTCTGGAGCGGAATACTGAAGCCGCTCAATTTGATGAGCGGGTTATAAGCGAAACAGAGCCTGAATTGCCTAATCTATACTATTGGTAGCCTCTCCCCTGTTTACTCAGATCGGATCGCGGTCGTACCCTTCTGAACTGTCCCCGGCAGACCGTCTCTAGGAAGGGTTTATTCAGATGACCGAGCTAAAAATCACGACATTTGACCCCGCCGCCTTTCTGGCGAACGCTGGGCTAGGACGAAGAATTGTCCAATTGAAGCCAAGGCAGGCCTTCTTTTCGCAGGGAAGTCCCGCTGACTCCGTTTTCTATCTTCAGAAGGGTCGCGCAAAACTCACTGTCGTTTCCACAAGCGGTAAAGAAGCCACAATCACGCTCCTCTCCGCGGGCGACTTCGTTGGCGAGGAGTCGATCGCCGGAGTGGTAGGACTTAGACTGGCGACTGCCACCGCGATTACCGGCTGCACGGCGCTCAAGATAGAGAGGGCGGAGATGATCCGAGTGCTGCACGAGGAGCATGTGTTCTCTGATCTGTTCTTAAAGTTTTTGCTAGCCCGCAGTATGCGAACCCAAGCGGATCTTGTCGATCAGCTTTTCAACTCCAGCGAGAAGCGTTTAGCGAGAATTCTCTTGTTGATGGCGGAATTTGGCAAGCCGGGTGAACCGGAGACACTAATTCCGCAGATCACCCAGGAAACCCTGGCGGAAATGATCGGCACCACACGGTCCCGCGTCAGCTTCTTCATGAATCGCTTTCGCAAGCTCGGTTTTCTTGAATACAACGGCCGCATCCGGGTTCACAAGTCACTGCTCAATGTGATTCTGCACGATTAGATTATCGGCACAAAGTCCCCATAAGTGATTCTCTCACGCCCCTTACGCAGGGTGAATCAGACCCGGCCAAACGCGCAGGGCAACTGTGAGCAAATTTGAACAGTATGGAGATGAGCGCAGTGGGATACTTCACCAAAGCTCTTATGTGTGATGCCTTGTGGAAGGTGCACGATGCCCCCTTCGAATGTAAGGCTCCTTATCGTAGACGATGAGCCGTCTACCCGGATGTTACTGTCGCATATCTTTACCGAGTTGGGACATAGTGTGCGATCCGCTGAAGACGGTTTCTCCGCTTTGTTTGAGATCCGGCAGGAGGTCCCCGACGTCATTCTCTCCGACCTGAATATGCCGGGCATGTCTGGTTTCGAATTTCTCTCGGTAGTTCGTCGCCGGTTTCCTGAAATCCATGTGATCGCTATGAGCGGTGCGTTCTCAGGCGACCGCGTGCAGCCTGGGGTTGCCGCCGACGCTTTCTACGAAAAGGCAACTAACCTTGGCTCCTTGTTGCAGATCATGGAAGCCGTTACCCACCCGGAGAGACCAACCAACCAACATCCCAACAGGTTGGCTCCCATCTGGATTCAGAGCAACGGACATGACCCTTCCGGAGAGGCGTACGTTATGATTGCCTGCCCGGAGTGCCTGAGGACGTTCCCACAGGTCCTCGGCAAAGCCATCAGCCCCATCCACGAAACAGCTTGCGTCCATTGTTCCAGTTTGATTCACTATGCAATCGTCCAGCCGGTGAACGCGGCCTCTCCGCAGGCCTTTCAGAGAAAGCCCGGTGCGGTCGTTCCGATGCCTCCCGGCACGCCCGCTCTCACCTACTAAAAACAGAAAGAGGGAACCGCACGATACGCAAATGAGGCTCTCAGTCGGCGTCGTCTTCAGATGCTGATTTCTGTTGGCAAGCCGACTCGGTCACGCCGAAAACTGGGAATGACCGGCAAGCGCGTTTCCCGCACCCTTGCTTGTTACCAAATCGCCAGTGCACTCGGGCAACTTTCACACGGTCGACGACTGGAACGAATGCGCTTCACAATCAGCCCTGGCTATTCGTTGACGAAGGCTAGATCGATCTGAATGGCTTACTTTAGAGAAAAACAATTGAGGTCGTTGGCGGATGTGATCGGGCCTGAAAATCGACGCCTTATTTCGGTCTCATTCTCCTTTCCCATAGCCCGCAGCATTCGACGAGGGCAGTGCCAATTGCGGATTTTCCGCCGAAGCCTATGAACTGATGTGCGCAAAGAGAAGGCATCGGGAATGTTCACCGAACCCGATATAATTTTGCGCCATGACGCTAAGTTCTCTTGCGAAGAAATTGTTCCGAGCACTGGCAAGAGTCATTCCACAGTGCGGCATGGTATCGCAGGCCGTGGCCTTCAATATGTTCCTGGCTTTTTTTTCGAGTCTGCTGGTTGTGCTCGGCCTGATGAGCAATCTTCTAAGAGGGAGGAGCGGTGGGGAGCTTGCTGGCCGGCTTTCGAGAATTCTCCCCCCGGGAAGTTGGCAGCTCGTTTCTGATTCCCTCTTGCGCCGGGAAGTGAATCCCTGGGCCTGGGTGCTTTTCGGCTGGGTCGGGACGCTGCTCGTCGGTTCGCAGGTAATGAAACTCATTATGGAAGGCATCCACCTTATTTATGATGATCGCGAGAGACATTCTTTTCTCGGTCGGCAGCTTCGCGGCTTGCTTTTGTTCTGCGTGTCCATTGTGGCATGGCTCCTGGCTATTGGGCTGAGTGTCTTTGGCCCGCCATTGCGCCAATGGATAAGTCGAGAATTCGGCCCCTCTCCTTTGGTTCTCGGCTTCTGGACCGTGATGCTTCCGGTCTTAGGAGGGATCCTGACAATGCTCGTCTTGGCCTTGATTTATCGCGTTGCGCGACCGGTCGCAACGACTTGGAAGTCCGTTCTGCCTGGAGCAGCTGCGGCTGCGATTCTATGGTGGGGCGTCAGTCTATTATTTGGAATTTACGTTCAGAAGATGCAGTATGGCCCTGTCTACGGTGGGTTGGCGGCCGCGATCGGTTTGATGGTGTGGATGGAGTTCTCTGCGATGACCGTTTTCCTTGGCGTGGCCTGGAACGCAGAAAACACCTGAGCTATATTTCTTCGGAGCGGATACGACCGATCAACGCCGCAGCCATTCCGATACCTCTTGGCGTACTCGGTTCCCTGCGTCCCGCACTAACGAAACCGCTGCGACATGCCACTAGTTGAGATTACCGTTGCCGAGGCAGACGGCGATGGCCGTTAACTTCCGCTTGAGCGACGCCAGAACGTCCTCCAGCGTGAGCTTGGCGAGCGTCTTTGAGTAAACCCGAATGTATCGCATTAGCTTCTGTATTTCACCGGCCATAGTGAGCTATATAGCTCAGTTATTGTTACGCATCTTTGGAACAATGACTTTGGAGAAGAGTCCTTGTATCGGCTCCCTCATGGTTTCTGAGCTAAGTCAGCCCATCTGACATCCGTCCCTCTTAGCTCCCCCGCTTTGAAAAGGAAACCCTATGAAGATGACATCCATGCTATTGATCGGCGCCTTTACGCTGGCGAACGGAAACCTATGGGCTGCCACAGGACAGCAGGACTCGATTGAGCGCCTGCGAATGTCCTCGGAGGTACTCCATTCCATTATGGATGCCCCGGACAAAGGGATTCCAGAAGAAGTAATCAGTGGTGCAAAGTGCATCGTAGTAGTTCCGCATTTGGTAAAGGGCGGCTTCATCGTTGGCGGCGAGCATGGCCGTGGCATCGCAACATGCCGCACAGCCGAGGGCTGGAGCTCTCCTGCGTTCGTCTCCGTCGGCGGAGGGAGTTGGGGATTGCAGATCGGCCTGGAAGGCGTTGACCTGGTCATGCTGGTCATGAATGACCGAGGCTTTCAACATCTGCTTTCCAGCAAGTTCGAGATCAGCGGCGATGCATCTGCTGCCGCAGGTCCAGTGGGCCGTCATGCGTCCGCAGGTACCGACTGGAAACTTAACACTGAAATCCTGACCTATTCGCGTTCGCGGGGTGCGTTCGCAGGAATCACATTGAATGGCGCCGTGGTTCAGCAAGACAACGACTCCACGCGGGCGATCTATGGCCGCGATCGGACCTTCCAGGCCATCCTGTCAGGCAAGGTCCCCGCACCGAAATCGACCTTGGGATTTATGAAGGCGATTGCGGAAACGAATCACGCAGCGACGATTGCCGAAGCTAGATAGGACAAGAAGTAGGCAGACGAAACGAATCAGGCTCTGCTGATCGAGTTCCTCCCAGAATCTCGATCAGCTTTAGGAAACTGAAAGGAGAACATGATATGCCACTCGTCCAAGTTGTCATTACGCTGATCGTAGTTGGAATCTTGTTATGGCTTGTGAACCGCTTCATTCCCATGCAGGAATCCATCAAGTCAATTTTGAATGGCGTCGTGGTCATTGCCGTTGTTTTGTGGCTACTGAATGTGTTTGGGTTATTTCATTCTCTTTCCCGGATCCATGTTGGAACGTGAACGGTGATGAGAGACACCCAGTCCAGATCGATATAACGCATCACGGCACACATCAGCTTCAAGGAGATGCTTTGAAGACTACGCTTTTGTTAGCAGTCGGAATCACCCTCAGTTTGAGTGCGTTTGCTCAAACCAATCCTCAAACAACCATTGTCGGCCAACCCACAAGTCCGGCATCTATATACCACGTGAATGTGATCAGCCGCACGATCCAAGCGGTGAACTATCAGCATCGTAGCGGCGCTACGAAGCTGGATTTCGCGGGCACCGACCTGATGCCTTCAGCGAACGGCCAAGCTAAGGTGGAAAGTAAGCGTGGCTCCATTGAGATCAAGGCGGAGTTTGGCGACCTGCAGAAGCCCACAACGTTTGGCAACGAGTATCTCACTTACATCCTTTGGGCGATTTCACCCGAGGGCCGGGCGGTGAACCTGGGTGAAGTGCTGGTAGGCGGGAACCGGCGCAGCAAGCTGGACGTGACCACGGACCTTCAAGCATTCGCTCTGATCGTTACCGCGGAACCTTACTATGCTGTTCGGCAGCCCAGCAATGTAATCGTGCTCGAGAACGTCGTTCGCGCTGACACCAAGGGAACTGCCGAGGCGGTTAATGCGAAGTATGAACTCATGGAACGAGGCAGCTACATTCCCACCGGCTACAAGTTCGACCCGGTGGTTCTGAATGCTAATTTGCCACTGGAATTCTTCGAGGCACGGAATGCACTGCGCATCGCGCAATCCGAGGGCGCCAAGGAGTATGCCAGCGACAGCTATCAGCACGCCGTTCAGTTGATGAACAAGGCGGATGGTTATGCCACGGAAAAGCACTCCCCCAAAAAACTGCTGATCGCAGGTTCCAGAGACGCCGTGCAGACTGCCGAGGATGCGCGCGCAATCGCAGTCAAGAAAATAGACGAGCAGCGTTTAGCCGCCGAACGCCAGGCTTCAGCGGATGCACAGGCAAAGTCGCAAGGGCAAGCTGATGACGCGATTCGGCAGAAAGAGCAAGCTCAGTCTGATGCGGCAAAGGCACAATTCGACATGGCCGCAAATCAAGCAGCATCAGTAGCTGCGGTCACTGCGGCTCAGGCTGATGCCAACCAATCTCGTTTAGCTGCACAGCAAGCGGAAAACGATAGGGCAGCGATGCGCACGCGATTGTCTGAGCAGTTGAATGCCGTTCTTCAAACTCGCGACAGCGCACGCGGGCTCATCGTCAGTATGTCCGATGTCTTGTTTGACACCGGGAAGTACTCATTGAAGCCAGGTGCACGAGAGAAGCTGGCGAAAGTCGCTGGAATTCTGCTCGCCTATCCTGGACTCAACATTGAGGTCGGCGGCTATACGGACAATGTCGGTGGCGATGAAATGAATCAAAAACTATCTGAGAACCGCGCTCGGTCGGTGCGTGATTATCTGGTGCAGCAAGGCGTGGCGACAAATTCGGTCAACGCAAAGGGTTTCGGCAACACTTTGCCGGTAGCCTCCAACGATAACTCCATTGGTCGGCAGCAGAACCGGAGAGTGGAACTTCTCGTGTCCGGCGAAGCCATTGGCAGCCCAGTCAATGCAACGATAGGAAGCTTGCGCTAGAGCAAGTGTAAGTAACGAGCAGTAATAGAGGCAGCCCCTATGAAAGTAATTGGAATCACGAGTACAGCCATTCAGTCTTTGCTTCTCGGAGTCGCCCCTGCCTACGCGCAACAGGGCCAGCGGGGCAGCAGGGCGAAAAGCAAGATCATCCCGAACAGCAACAGGACAAACACGAGCAATCCAAGCCCGAACAGCAGCATGCTCTGCAACCACAGGGCGCTCAGCAGCAGGAGCAGCACCAGAACCAGCAGCAACAACATGTTCAACAGCAGGAGCAGCACCAGAACCAGCAGCAACAACATGTTCAGCAGCAGGACCAGAACAGGCAGCAACAGCATGCCCAGCAGCAGCGGGGCAATGAACAAACCCAGCGCACTCAGGAACAGCAGCGAGTCCAGCAGAGCGCCTGGCAGCAGCATCGCGCACAAAGCTGGCAGTCAGACCACCGAAATTGGCAACAGCGTGGCGGCTACCACGGCTACCGCATCCCTGATGACCGGTTCCGTGGATACTTTGGCCCGGAGCATGGGTTCCGAATCTACGGTCTTCCTTTCCTGGTTGTTGGCGGGTACCCTCGCTTCCAGTACGGCGGCTATTGGTTTAGTCCCGTTGACCCATGGCCAGAATACTGGGCGAATAATTGGTACGACACCGACGACGTCTATGTCACCTACGCCGACAACGGCTATTACTTGTTCAACCGCAGGTATCCCAATGTCGGAATTGCGATCAGCATCTCGATGTAGCGGTGTATCGGTGCAGTCTCGGGAGAAGTCCACACCAGATGGTGAATACTCCTGTCTGAATACAGGAAAGTAAGGAATGAAACATGCTTGGAACTATATTGATCGTGATCTTGGTCTTAGCATTCTTTGGTACGCTACCAAGATGGTCGCATAGCAACACGTGGGATTATCACCAGACTGGAGGATTGGGGCTGATTCTCGTGATCGTTGTCATTCTCATGGTTCTTGGTCGGATTTGAACTATGCGCCAACCGCCAACAGCCCCAGACACGATAGCCAAGAGTTGGCGCCTGCGTTCTGTCCGTGCGGCGACGGTTCTTCTCGTCGTGCTCATGTGCAGCCGCGGTTTGTCCGCATACTCCGTTCTAACGCACGAGCAAATCGTAGACCTGTCGTGGACCGATGAGATCCGGCCCCTTCTGCTCAAGCGATATCCGGGACTCTCAGAAGACCAGATCAGGGAGGCTCATGCCTACGCGTACGGAGGCGCCGTCATCCAGGATCTCGGTTACTACCCTTTCGGCAGTAGAGAGTTCAGCAACCTGGTGCACTACGTCCGCACCGGAGACTTTGTTCACGAGTTGTCGCTGGAAAGCCAGGATGTCAATGAGTACGCCTTCGCACTGGGCGCCCTGTCGCACTATGCGTCGGATATCGCCGGTCACCCAGCGGTCAACCAGGCCGTCGCGATCGAGTATCCGAAGCTACGAGCGAAGTTTGGCAAGTCAGTTCGCTATGCCCAGGACAAGACGGCGCATTTGAAAACGGAGTTCGGGTTCGACACGGCGCAGGTCGCGAAGAATCGCTATGCATCGCAGCAGTACCACGATTTCATCGGATTCCAAGTGTCCAAGTCCCTGCTGGAACGCGTCTTTCCCGTCGTGTACGGAGTGGAGTTGAAAGACGTGCTTCCTAATGAGGATCTCGCGGTGGGTTCGTATCGTTTCGCTATCAGCCGGCTGATTCCGCAAATGACCCAGGTCGCGCTGCAAACCCATAAGAAGAAGCTGATGCGCGAGACGCCCAATTTTGCGAGGCAAAAGTTTCTGTACCGTCTTTCGCGCTCTGACTACGAAAGGCAGTGGGGAAAGGACTACGTAAAGCCAGGCTTGGGCACGCGCATCTTATCGACGCTCCTACGATACATGCCGAAAATTGGTCCCTTCAAAGGGCTAGCGTTTGATAACCCGACTCCGCAAAGAGAAGATCTGTACATCAAGAGCATCAATACTACCGTCGATCAATACCGGGCCTTCCTCGAAGAAGAGCGCACTGACACACTGGTGCTGCCCAACTGCGACTTTGATAGTGGCCAAGAGACCAAGGCAGCGGAATACTCGCTCACGGATGACACCTACGCGAAGTTGCTGGCTCAGTTGTCAAAGCGGAAGTTCGAGCTGACGTCACCGGAGCTACTCGATAATATCCTGCAGTTTTATTCCGACCTCTCGATTCCGATCGAGACCAAGAAAGATCAGGTTCACTGGCAGAGTGTGCTGACGTCGCTGGACCAGTTGAAGTCCGTGGCGCCGGTGCCGACTGTGGCGGGCAGCACTACACGGTGATCACCCGTGCCGTTACACGAGCGTGGCTCTTTACGGACCACAATCTCAACATCACGTCCCAGCGTACTCAAGAAATTCATGAGCTGCTGAACCGAAGCCGTCCAGCCAATAATTCGCAAAGCCGCTTGCTCTGAGCTTATTAGCGCGTTCTATGGCCTTCGCTTCGCCAAGGATGGTTACAACATCAGATGACTGCTCGGAGGGCAACAGTCACGCTCTCACGTGCAGCCCTGAGGGCAACAGCGACCGTCTCACCTGCGGCGATCGTATGCGCGAGTGCCGATCTCTTCCGGGTTCCCGGGTGCTCGAAAGCGACGGTCTCGATCCCACCACCGAAAAGTGTGTGCTTCTTTTCCAGCCGATCGAACGCGGCGTTCAACTCCGCGACAACTGCCTCGGCCTCATTAGCGACGACGATCAGTTCGACATTGATCATTTTGTATAGCATCTGAATATCTCCGTTCCAATCTTATGCCTGCCTGACAAAGAACACCCGGTTCTCAAGTCATGGGCTAACCGGAAACAGAGGTCAAGTTGGCGCTAACGGGCTTTGCATACATCGAACTAGGCTGATGTCATGGAAGCGGATTCTAAGAATTAGCTAAATTCAGTCAGAGGAGAACGGGCTTGTCGACAGGTATCCCGGCGGTCCTAAGAGGCCCCGTTCGAAGTAACTTGGCCGGTTCGCTTGTAGTAGCCGATCGTGAGACGAGCGCTACTTGACTGGAACGTCAAGCGGTAGCGAGCGGTTGCGGTCTTTGAGCCATTCGAGCGTGATGCTCTGGCTGGCGTTTTTGCGAGTCTGCTCATCGAGGTCGGGCATGAAGATTTCGAGGCCAGCCTGTGCGGTAATGCGAGTGTAGCCATTGACGAGTTGAGCCTGGTAGTTGACGAGGTCGAGGTCAAACCAGGCATCCTGAGAGGCGTCGATCATCGTGATGTCAACGTGGTGCATGGTGAGCTTGCCGAAGTCGAGCGTGCCCCCGCTCAGACGAAGAAAGTTATGCCATTGTGCGAGGCGGGTCTCGTCCGTGCCCGCGTTGCCGTAGATAACTTCGATGTCTGGTGGGATGACACGCACGGAAGTAAGTTGACCGTGGATGTGCGGCGGGGGGAGCAGTTTCTGTGTGTCGAAGATGATGTCGTTATCTGCGATCTGAACGCCGGGAATATTACTCGCGTGAACAAGGTTGGATAGTTCGACATGGAAGCCGCCGAGGAGGCCTTTTAACGGCACCTTCAGCACGTTGAGTTTTGTGACGTGAAACTGCACGCGACCATCTGGAGTGGGTGAGAGTGTGCCGACGAACTCAATAGGAAGAGGAACGACCTTGTGTATTGTGCCGTGCAACTTAAGTTGGTCGCCTTCGGGCTGAATCGAGATGTTCTTGAGAGGGGCGTTGGGTGGAGCACTGACGTTCAGGTAGTTGCTGATGTCCCCTATATTGGCGTGGATGACGCCTTTCTGAATTTGAAGGACGAAAGACTCTGGGTCATCGAAGGACGGATTGACCTGCCGGCGGGTACGAACCATCTGTCCACGAATCCAGCGAATGTAGATACGGAAGTTGGGGCCTTTGCGCAGGAGCAGATTGTGCGCGTAGACCAAGGTAGGGGCGAGGTCATCAGCGGAGGGAGCGTCGGCTGCGTTGATAGGGCCGAGATCTGCGGCTGAAGAGGGTGGCGCTGGGACGGATGCCTTGGACCGCGAATGCCAGAAGAGCCACCAGAGGCAGAGGACGGCAACCGTGGCAACAATGACGACAACGGCAGGGCGGAGACGGGTCACTGTGCCATTCTAGTGCTATATAAGCGCCTCGAAAGCACTGCATCACTAAGCTCGATTATCAGTTGACTTAGCGGACGTTGGACGCTCCAGTGAATGAGTTCATCGGCGATTTTGCATCATTTTGACACGGCTGGCCGAACTACTAAGACTTGACTGACGTCCTTGCCAGGCGTGATCCGTAGTTTTTCTTGTAGGGTCTATCTGCCAAGCGCCGGATTGTCGACAAACTTCGGCGTCTGCTTTTCATCTGCGATGTCGAATAGAGTGAGGTAGCTCAGGCGCACGATCTTCGTCATCTTGCTGAAGTCAATCTTTTCGACCGTGTCGGTGACGTGGTGGTAGTCTGGGTGAAAGCCGGTAAAGAACCACAGCGCCGGAACATCGTGCAGAATGAAGGGGAACTGGTCGGATCGAAAGAAGATGCCGAGAGCCGTGTCGCGTTCGAAGCGGTCGTCGAGGATCAGGCCAATATGTTCGTCTTCACGTTGGACTGTGTGGAGGAAGTCGGGCGAGTAGAGCGTGCCGACGAGATTGAGACGGTTGGTGGTGTCGGCCGGTATCTCGATGATGCCGTCAGTCTGCGCGCTTGGCTTCTCGTCGCGGCCGATCATGTCGAAGTTCACCATCGCGCGGGTCGTCGCGAGCGGACGCAAAGGATGCTGCGCCATATAGTACGAGCCCAGGAGGCCGCGCTCTTCCGACGCAAACACGACGAAGAGGATAGATCGCTTCGGCTTAACGGGATTGACCGCGAATGCGTGCGCCAGTTCGACAACTCCTACCGTACCGGAGCCGTTGTCGTCTGCTCCGTGCCAGATGTCGAGGTGGTGCCGGCCGTCCTGCTCCTCGACCTCAGACACACCGTTGTGGTCGTGGTGGCCGCTGACGATGAGAGTCTCCGCCGCGAGAGAGGGGTCGCTGCCGGGCAACAGGCCAACTACGTTGTACGTTGTGGCGGAGCGCGTGGAGATGTTTTTTGTCTGCAGATGGACCTGCACTCCTGCGAGTTCGTGCGACTGAGGCTTCAGGTCGCGGTCAATGGAGGTCTGCAGCTCTTTCGCCGTGGCCCCGGAGCCACTGGAAATTTTGAAGAGTTCGTCAGCAACGGTAAGCGGCAGCGTCATCATAGGAATGTGCACCTCATCGTCGGCGATGGCCTGCAGGGGAATGGGTGTCAAGCGCTTCGCCGTTACTCCGGCAAAGACGTTGGCAAGCCGCTTTGCCGTGGAAATATGTTTTGCGTTCGGCTCCGGCATCAGGAGAACTGCAATCGCCCCGTGTCGTTGTTCATTCAGAAGCTTGACGCGGCTGGTGGCATAGCGCGTGTTGCCCGTGCCGTTGAAGATCGACTTCGGATCGTCCTCCTGGGGCTCATGTTCCATCAGGACGACGATCTTGCCTCGCACATCGACACCTGCATAGTCGTCGTAGTTGAGCTCAGGCGCGGTGATTCCGTAGCCGACGTAGACGAGGCCTCCGGATAAATCAACATTGTCGCGGAAGGCGCTGCTGACGACAGGTGCGTGCCACTCTTGCTGCGCGCCTCCGTTGCGAGAGAGGCTGAGCAGCGTCGCCGAAGGATCGGGCCTGTACTCGATAAGCGGCACCGGCTCAAGAAACGAAGTTTTGCCCGATGCATCGGTGGCAACGGGCTGCAGAGCCGCTTTGGCGAACTCCGACGCGACCCATTCGGCGGCGGCGTCATCGCCTGGCTGGAGAGACATGCGGCCCTCGAGTCCGTCTCCGGCGATGAAGGTGATCGCTCTATGTTTTGGCAAGTGGCCGAATAACCGGCTATCCGGATAGATGATTGCCACGTTACTGGCTAGCTGCCAAGTGTACGAGGTGGCATGTTCTGGCCCGCCCGTAAACACCGCTTCGGCTGGTTTCTTGAACCGGCCTACGACTATAGGTGTTCCTGAGGGCGCAATAGGAGCCATCCGTTGCGCCCTTCAGTTAGCTTCGCGTTAGCTGTCACAGCAAAGGTAAACACGAACGCTTCGTAGCGGTGGGCTTGTAGGATGATCTATATATGTAATCTATACGGTTACATGTTCGGTGCAATAGCGGTACACTCATCAGCTTTTCCCTGTTGCGATAAATTGCGCTAAATTACGGTCGCTCAACTACTTAAGGCTACGCTTAATTACGCTAACATTTCTTTTATTGTCATAGACTTACAGAGATATTAGGAAACTCAAAATCCGTCGGAAGCAATTCCATGGGGGTTCGATTCCCCCTCCCGGCACCAAGTATCCCATTTGTTTGCAATGATTTGCGAGTAGGGAAGAGACCAGCCCGAGTCCGTCCCGGTACAAATAC
>Ga0210396_10002153_pt1 | contig 20319 bp, 17 predicted proteins | sample IncBWH17OmetaG_FD_155466 | JGI IMG/M metagenome (GOLD analysis project Ga0210396, IMG submission 155466) | Forest soil microbial communities from Barre Woods Harvard Forest LTER site, Petersham, Massachusetts, United States - Inc-BW-H-17-O ... | reverse complement strand
TAAATAAGGCGAATCCGACCGAGCTTTTTCTAGCGGCGAAGGTGGTCGACCCCTCATCCGGCCGGCAGCTAGAGGTCCTCACGACCGAACCCGGACTGCAGTTTTATTCCGGCAACCTGCTGGATGGATCTGTCGCCGGGAAAGGTGGTATTCGCTATGCCAAATATGCGGGCATTTGTTTGGAAACTCAGCACTTCCCGGATTCACCTAATCAACCCTCTTTTCCTTCGACCGAGCTAAAGCCCGGCCAGGAACATCATCATCGGGTCGTCTACCGATTCTCCGTGACAAAATCGTAACCACCTCGAAGGGTTATAAGTTTTAGGTTCTAAGTTCCGGGTCGGGTTCGTACAACTCGAGAGACGCATTGAAGAACTTAAAACCTAGAACTTATAACCTGAAACCTATAACTCTCATGCCCAGGTTGGCAGTGCTGGTCATCGGTGCCTCCCTGTGCGTGTTGTCTTCAGTACCAGCGTTCGCGAGTAACATCATTATCTTTGTCGCCGATGGACTCCGCTACGGCTCGGTTAATCCAGAGGATGCGCCCACGATGTATGCGATGCGCCAACAGGGAACCTATTTCTCGAACAGCCATGCCGTCTTCCCAACATTCACCACCCCGAACGCATCCGCGATCGCGACGGGGCACTACTTGGGTGATACCGGCGATTTCAGCAACACGCTGTATCCAGGTTTTCCTATCCCCTCGGTAAACGGCGTGCAGGTTCCGTATACCGAGACCCCTTTTATCGAGAACGATGCCGTCTTGGGTTGTATCGATGACCACTTCGGAGGCAACTATTTGGATGAAGAAACCCTTTTGCAGTACGCGCGCGAGCACGGGTTTCTGACTGCTGCTATCGGGAAGCTGGGACCGACGCTGATCCAAGACGCCTCGGCTGGGGCTCCTAAGGATGGAGCCGTGCCCACACCCGATACTGTTATTATCGACGACAGTACCGGTAAGCCGGGCGGCATTCCGCTCGACCCTAGAATACTCAGCGCCTTAGCAAAGGCTGGTCTCGGCGGCGTTGCTCCCGACCGATCTAACGGTCAACCAAAAACCCAACAGAATAACGGGAATGCCGGCAATAGCACGAAGGCCGGGACCCTAGCGCCTAACTTCGTTCAACAGCAATACTTTGTTGATTGCCTGACTGACGCGGTGCTGCCCACCTTTACTCAAGAAGGAAAACCGTTTGTTGTGGTCTACTGGTCCCGAGACCCGGACGGCACCCAGCACAATCAAGGCGATAGCCTGAATCAGCTTCAACCCGGAATTAACGGCCCTACTTCGAAAAAAGCAGTAAAGAATGCGGACAACAATCTTCGACAGATCCTCGAGTATTTGAAGATAGCAAAGTTAGATTGCGACACCGACATTTTCGTTACGTCGGACCACGGCTTTTCCACCATCTCTAAGCACAAGCTCGATCCCGCCGGCAGCACGGTTACAACCAGTCTCGCCAGCCAAAGAACTTATCCGGGCGTCCTGAAAGGGAATCTTCCGCCAGGATTTGTCGCCATCGATATCGCGCATGTTCTCGAGCTCCCATTGTACGATCCGGACAAAACGATCTATCGGCATGGCCAGCTCTCTTTTTTAAAGGTCGTCGGCACCGGACCGGAAACGCCGGCTGAGGGTGAAGAAGAGCGACCAATCTCAGGCGACGGCCTCATCGGCGGATCTGGAACGGTTGAGGACCCATCCGACGCAAAGGTGATTGTTGCAGCTAATGGGGGTTCGGATCTTGTTTATCTCCCCGATCACGATGCGCAGACGTTGAAGCAGCTTGTCGACTTCTTGACCACGCAAGACTATGTCAGCGGATTATTCGTGAACTCACGCTATCAGGGTATGCCTGGCGCCTTGACCCTCAAAGATATCAACCTGGAAGGCGCCACGCGAGTTCCGACCCCGGATCTTGTGCTGAATTTCCGCAGTTTCGCCGCCGATCCCTCCGAACCGATCATGACTGCAGTCACTGTCTGCGATACGATTTTGCAGGAAGGCCAGGGGATGCACGGCAGTTTCAATCGAGCGGACACGTTTAACAATATGCTCGCGATCGGTCCGGACTTTAAAAAACAGTTCGAAGACAAGGCTCCAGTAGGAAATACCGATGTCGCCTTAACCATCGCTTCAATCTTGAAGCTGGAGCTCCCCCGGAAAGGTGAGCTTGTCGGCCGAGTCTTAAATGAGGCCTTGGCCGGCGGTCCAGATACAGTCCAATGGACATCCACTGCGAAATCGTCGGAGTCGGCGAAGAACGGGAAACGAACGATCGTCCTCCTGCAAAAAGTAGGTGATACGTCTTACTTCGACGCCGCCGGTTTTCCGGGATGGAGTGTTGGGGTGGAAGCGGAGGAAGTGAAGTGAGAAATGATTCGCAAAACAACCGCCTGGCGAGCTTAAAGTTACCGCGAAGCGGTTATAGATCATAGCCCAGGGTTTTAACCTGGGTATCGGCGTCATAAATTGCGCCCTGAAAGTGGCGCCCGAGGCAGGGGTTTCAACGTCCTTATTGGCCCAGCCGCACGCAATTTCTGGTGCCTCTATTCAGGGCACGCCGTTTCGAATCTAACCCAGGGTTAAAACCCTGGGCTAATCTCTGTTACCGCTTCGCGGTAACCTCCTTCAATAATCCGTGTCTTTTCCAGCCTTGATCGCGGTTTGCAGAGCGGTTGCCAACTTCGGATCTAGCTGTTTCAGGGTTGCCAGATCTTTTTCGGCATCCGCCTTTCTACCCATTTCGACATAAAGTACTCCGCGGTATTCGTAGGCTTGGGCTAACTTCGGATTCAGCTTGAGCGCCGTGTTGTAATGTTGCAACGAGCTGGCGAAGTTCTCCGGGCTTTGTTTCCGCAGACAGTATGCCAGATTGTTGTGTGCTTCGGCTATGTTTGGATTCGCTTTGAGCGCCTCTTCAAATTTAACCTGAGCGGACGCGAATTTTTTAGCGTTCATTAATGCCACTCCCTCTTTAAACGGCGTCTCCGCGTCGGCCGTCTTTTGTGGTAGTTGTGGCACTTGTTGGGGTGCAGTCATCGACCTACTGCCAGCCGCGAATACAGCCGGCATCCCGGCTGTAGAAAGGAATAAAATCGCAATCGGGACCGAACAATTCATAGCAAAAGCTCTGTGCGCAAGTGGATTATACAAGCAAAATATAGTTTTGGAGGTTCCCAGACCGGAGTTCGCCGGTTCTCCTACCCATTAATGACTCACCGATTATTGATAAAATTCCCGCGGATGTCGGACATTAGCTTTTAGTATCTCAGCCCCGGATACTCCGCAGCCCTACAGCGCTTCTTCCGACGCAAATGGACACGGCGTGCTGCCCCACTCGATCTGCAGCGTTGCATGGGTGATACCAAATTCGCCGGCGAGCGCTTGAGAAATCTTTTGAATTTCTTCGTCGCTACAGTCGTGGTTGGGCATCACCAGATGAGCCGTGAGCGCGGGTTCGGTCGTGCTGAGTGGCCAGATGTGAAGGTCATGAACCTCAGTGACCTCAGGCCACGACTCGAGAAAGGCCTTCACTTTCTTTGGATCAATCGAAGTTGGCACCGCATCCAGAGAAAGATCAACCGATTCTCGGAGCAGCCCCCAGGTACCCCAGAAGATAATAATGGCTATCGCCAGGCTCAGGACCGGATCGACCCAAGACCACTGAGTATATAAAATCAGGAGTCCGCCCAGGACGACGCCCGCAGAAACGGCCGTATCCGCCGCCATATGCAGAAAGGCGGCGCGCACATTGAGATCTTCTTTCTGCCCGCCGGCGAACAGTACCGCCGTAACGCCGTTTACCGCAATCCCAACCAAGGCCACAATCACCACCGTCCACCCCGAAACCGGCTCTGGACGCCAAAATCGCTGGATCGCCTCCCAAGCGATGGCGCCGATAGCGAACAAGAGAAACAGCGCGTTGAAAAGGGCCGCCAGGATGGAAGACCGTCGCATCCCGTAGGTCCGGCGAGAGCTGGGTGCGCGCCTTGACAGCACGAATGCCCCCCAGGCCAGAGCCAGTCCCAGCACATCGCTCAGGTTATGACCGGCATCTGCTACCAAAGCCAACGAATTGACCGCGAACCCAAAAACCGCCTCGACTACGACAAACGCGAGGTTAAGGACGACCCCCACCATAAAGCGCCAGCCGAAGTCCGTGGGAGCGTGGCTGTGCGCGTGAGAATGGTCGTCATGGGAATGATGGTCGTGAGCCATAGCTGGGATAGTAATCAGTGATCAGTAATCAGTAAGAAGGTAGGGCGAAAATCTCGGCGCGCACTGGATCCTGCCATTCTGATTGAGCATATTCGCGCCGGATTTGAGCCGCGGCATGCGTGCAGCATCGATTGAAGATGTTGAATATACACTGCCCTTCAGTTCACGAACACACAGGACAAAACCGCACCCACCCTGAGGCTCAAAACCGGCGCGATTTATCCAACGGGAAATTGCAGTCATAGCGCGCCGAGTTCCCCCCCTACCGACTTACTAATTACTTCTGTGATTAAGCAAGCTGCGTCTCGCCCTTCTCAAAAGTAGCTAATACGTCCTCTGGTGTGTTTGCCGTTTCCAGCGCCTTACGGAGATGATCTTCTCGGAACGCGCGCATCAAGACACCCACTAAACGCAAGTAATCGGCGTCCATCGTCTCTGGGATACCGATCACCAGAACAAACCGAATACTGGCCGGACCCCGGCGGATCGGCTGAGCCAAGCGGCCAAACGCCATCACCATCGACGTGACGCTGTCGGTGCGGCCGTGCGGAATCGTCAGGCCTAGCCCAATGTTAACCTTACCGCTGCGTTCGCATTCTCTTAAACAATGGGTAAAGCCTGGCCAATCGATGATGCGGTTATCACCCTTCAGTGAATCGCTAACCATCGTTATCGCCTCTTCCCGGGTCGTTGCTTTGACGCTCAGTAGAATCTGCTTGGGTAGCAGTATCTCTCTGATCCGGATCATATCGCGGTTCCACTCCAACCCAGCTTCGCGCGCAGCACACCGGCGAAAGTAAAATTGCTCGGCAACACCAGAGGTAAGGTGACGTCGGCAGCTTTGACCGTTACCTCGTCTCCCACATGAAAATGAATTGGTTCCTGACCGTCGATACTTAGCGAAATCGGTTGCTCGACGCTTCGGTGACTGGCCTTTAGACGTATCGTAGAACGGTTGGATACAACCACGGAGCGGTTGGTCAGTACATGTGGGCAAATCGGCGTTACCACGAAAATACCGGAGTTCGGTATCACGATTGGGCCGCCGGCGGAAAGTGAGTAAGCGGTTGACCCAGTGGATGTCGCCACAATCAGTCCATCGGCATTGTACTCGGTGAGAAAGACCTGATCGATGGACACTTCGATTTGGACGAGCCGAGATCGGTCGCCGCGGCTGACGACGACGTCGTTGAGGCCGACTCGCGAGATGCTGTGTCCGCGCTGACCACGCACGCTGGCTTCCAACAAAGTGCGCTCTTCCACCCGATAGTCGCCCGACGCTAAGGCTTTGGCCGCTTCAGCGTAACTAGGGCCGCCAAAACCAGTAAGGAAGCCGAGCGACCCAAAATTAATCCCCATCACCGGCTTCATTTTCCCGCGAAAATCCCGCACCAAGCGAAGCAGTGTGCCATCGCCGCCTATGGTGATAAAAAGGTCGACCTGGTCTCGTAGCTCCTCCACAGTCTGGCCTTTGAGACCGATTAACTCGGCAGAATTTTCTTCAAAAAGGGTCTTGATACCCACTCCCTGCAAACACTCGTAGAGAGCCTGCAACGAGTTTGCAGCTCCCGGTTTCCGCCAATGCGCGTACAGCCCTAAAGTCAACGAAGACATGCTAAATATTCCTGGTTCCCTTTCGTTCCCAGTGTCGGAGAAGGGATGACTCCACGCCATTCTCGCCCCAACTTATGTATGACAAAATCCTGTATTTTCGCGACTGCGTCCAGGCGATCGGCCTCTTGCCGTACGATGCCGCCGTTGCCGACTCGGTGGGGGTCCAATTCAAACTGGGGTTTAATAAGCACGATGGCCTCGCCGTTGCGCCGCAAGAGCTTTAAAACGTTATCTAACACCAGGGTCAACGAGATAAAAGAAAGATCAGCGACAGCAAGATCGAAGCCGGTCCCGGCTTGCTCAGCGGTGAGAAACCGCGCATTGGCGCCCTCGATGGTAGTTACTCTCGGATCGGACCGAATTTTCCACGCCAACTGATTGTGCCCGACATCGACCGCCACCACATGGGCGGCACCGCGTTGTAACAGGCAATCCGTGAAACCACCTGTGGATGCACCAACATCAAGACACCGCCATCCGGAGGGATCAATCTGAAAAAAATCAAGAGCCCCTTCCAGCTTGAGGCCGCCGCGGCTCACGTACCGCTCGCGCTCCGCCACGCGAATGGGAGCTTCCGGTAAAACCAGTAACCCCGGCTTATCCGATACTTGTTCGTTCACGAGAACCTGGCCGGCCAAGATCGATCTCTGGGCGCGCTCACGGGATTCAAAATGACCGAGATCAACCAAAAGTTTGTCCAGGCGAACTTTCTTGCCGGCCGCCATTTTTTTGATCCTTCTTCGGAGTTTTCTTTGGTAACTTTACTCTTGATTAAGGATTTAATCCGCCAAATCTAATCGATCCTATTTCGGGCTAGTTCCTATTTATGCCATCAGAAGAACTTAAGGAGCAAATTAAGGACATGTTGATCACGAACCTGATGCTCCGAACTCCAAAAGAAGAAATCGCTAACGACATGCCTCTTTTTGGCCCGGACGGCTTGGGCCTGGATTCGATCGACGCCTTACAGCTGGTCGTCAGTATCGAAAAAGCTTTCGGCGTTGGGGTACCGAACTCTGATGTCGCTCGAGTCGCTTTAGCGTCGGTGAATACGATTCACGATTATATTCTCCAGCAGACGGGGCATAGCCCGGCATAGAGCCGTTCTGGGTTTAGGTTTTTGGTTTTTGGTTTCAGGTTGCGCTCTACGCAACACCAAGCGTTTCCCGAATAGGGGACTAAACGTCGAAACTTAAAACTTGGAACCTAAAACTTCGACCCCTTCACCGTTGGTCAGCCCCATTGATCCCATCGATTAACTGCCGCAACCGGCCGAAATTCCGACGGTGCGGACCGCAGGTGAGCCTTGGCAAATGGAGGGTATCCGGCTCGTTTTTCTCGGCTTTCAATGGGCTTGTAACCATCAACGGTCGCTTCTCAAAGAGATCGGCGAACTCCTTGTTCAAGGCTTCAATTGCTTGATCAGTCAGCGGTTTCTGCAACCGGAACACCAGGTGCTCTCCGACCCAGCGGTAAGAATGAAAATTCCGGTAGAACCCTACGATTTGTTCGACGGCAGCCTTGACACCATCCGCCACACTAAACAGATGAAAATCATCTTTTGAAACCAGCCCCTCCTTCAGGAGATGGTCATGGAGAAAATCAATCCAGGTCTCCCAATAGTTTCCACCCGGCTTATCGATCAGGACCATGGGGATGATCCGTGCTTTCCCCGTCTGCATCAGGGTCAAGCATTCAAACCCCTCGTCCATCGTCCCAAACCCGCCCGGGAACAGCGCCAAGGCATGACTTTCTTTCAGGAAATTGAGTTTCCGCGTGAAGAAATAGTTGAAATTCACGAGCTTCGGATCGCCGTGGATGATCTCGTTTGCTCGCTGCTCGAACGGTAAACGAATGTTCAGACCGAAACTGTGCTCGCGTCCCGCACCCCGCTGGGCTGCCCCCATGATACCGTCCCCTCCTCCCGTGACGATCATGTAGCCCTCGTTTCGCATTGCCAAAGCAAACTCCTCGGCCGCCACGAATTCGGGTGCAGTCGGCGCGGTCCGGGCAGACCCGAAGACCGCGACCTTGCGCACGCCCTGGTAAGGAGCAAAAACCTTGGACGCGGCTCGCAGTTCTTTCAGGGAGCGATTGATCATCTTGAGGTCAGCAACCGGCACCGCGTCCCGGCCCATGCGTAATGCCGTTACAATCATTTCTGCGATCAATTCCGGCGATTCTGTGACTCCCCAGTCCGCTAACAACTCCCGGATCCGCCGATCAAACTCTTCATCCCCGGACGACGCAAACGCTGCATGGAGTGCGTGAATCCCACCCGCCGTAAAATCTTGCACGCCCAGATCTAGAACGAGATTGGGTCCTCCGCAACTGCGCTCGGCTTAGGCTCGCGCTGTGACAAGTGAGACGTGATGGGTGAGAGATGCGAAGTGGTGGGGCGAGGCTCCCAAAAGGCCAAGGGACTAGAACGAAGTCTCCAGCGTTCACCCGCCGAATGCCACCATTACGCTTTCGAACGCGCCGAGCCGCGGAGATCCGCTAGACCAAGGCTCGGCGCGCATTTCGTCCTAACAGCACGATCCGGCACGAGCAAATTCGCGGCCCTGCGAATGCAGCGAGTTATTCGGGAGCCTCGCCCCACCAGCGCAGCAATCACTTCTCACGCCGGCGAGCCTAAGGCGAGCCGGCTATAAAACGGTGTGCAGCAGCGCCCAGATTCCCACTGTCAAGGCCGCCAAGGAATCTCCCGCGATAAGCCCCCCTCCTATGAGGGAAGTCGTACTCATGTCAGACGGTAAGCCCTCGGCTGGAGTTGCACCCTCGTCCGAGAGACTCGGCGCATCGTCCGCATTCTTCCTCAAAGCCTTCGAACGACGCGCAGACAGAGTAGACATTAGACCGTTGTACAAAGAAGATCCTACCCCTCCCGCAGTCCACCAAAGCACCGTCGGTAGTTCCACGAACCCGCCTAAAGAGGATGCATATGGACTAGAGAGAAAAACGGCATCCAGAAGGAAGTCTGTTATCTTTCCCGTTCGGGAACCGGCTATAAACTGCTTGTATTGAGGTCGGCTCTTGATGAGCTTGCGAAGGATCTCAATCACGAGCCCTAAAGCGACCCCAAGTCGCAACGCATCCATCACTTCCGGCTGAGCCGATGTAATTCCTTTCAACGCGCCGACAAATTTGTAGGTCATCGCAGATTGCCATTTCTCGGCGCCGGGCAGATGCGGATTGCTAAATTGATCCTGGGTCAGAATCGGATACGCGCTCATGAAAAGCTTGGCGAAAACGACGGCAAGAATCGCTCCCATCGTAATGCCGATAACTTGGTAACGAAACTGCATCACGCGGTTAGTGCCCAATCGCCAGCCGGTCGAGCGATCTTGCTGCATATCGCCGCCTTCACTACACGCAATGAAGACGATAGAAGCAGCCAATAGACCAACTCCGGGGTCGCGTAAGCCCAATGCCGCCATCAAGAAAACACTCAACACAAATGCGCTGGAGATCGGATTCCAATCCGAAATACCCAGCGAGATGCCGTTAACCAGAACAAACAGAAAAGAAAGCACCACTGCGATTGCCAGAAAAAGCCAAGGTTGATGCAGGACTTGGCTCCCAACCACCACAATCCCGATCCCCCAGAATAAGATCCAAGCCATGAGACCTACCTGGTTGACTCGTTTCCAGTCCTCCTGAGGAGCCACTGCCTCCGAGCTCTTTTCAATGAATCGGCGAACGGCTTGTATCAGAATCAGGATAATATCGATGATGGCTGCTCCTAGGATTGTGCCCAGGGAAATGATGAAACCAATTTTCCGAAATGGATCTCCCGGGTGAAGCCATCCAATGCTGATCAGATTAGGGGTTTGCCAGATACCGATAAGCCCAACTACGAGGGCCGGAATAGCAATCCGAGCGCCCACAATCATGCCCGCGCCCAGAGTCGATGCCGAAATGCCCGCCTTTTCGAGCATCGTTACGCCCGACGCGGAAAGACCGAACTGAGTGAACCAGGGAATATTCAGTGAAGATACTCCGATGGCATAACCAGCCGCCATCCCGCTCGCCAGCTTCGCGATCGACCGCTTGAGCAGATCTTTGTCAGAAAGCGCGCGCAGAATATTTGCGACAGCAGACCCAGACGGGAAGAAAAGCTCCATTCGATCTACCAAAAGCGGCGTATAAAGCATCCCCACCCCGACACCGAACATTCCAATACAGAGATAATAGAGCACCAGCTCCCACGCCGGCGGTTGAGGTAATCCTAACCAGACCATCGCCTGCGCCAACACCGCCATCCCACACATACCAGCCACCGAAGCGGCCATGGTCTGAATGTAGTTTGCCCCATGCTTCCCATCGGAGCCGTACCCGAAGGTCACGGCGCTGCCGAGAATCCCCGCCAGAACCTGCCCGCCAACAAAAAAACCGAGGGAGAAATTCATAAAAGCGGCGGTGATGCCGCCCAGTGGACCCAGAATCAGAATGGCAACGGCCCCCAACAACAGATGATACCCACGCGAACCGATAGGTGGTAAGAAACGTGGATGCCGGATGAGGCTAGTTGTGGGTTCTTCGGCCGCCGGGGTCGTAATGACTTCTTGCGGTTTAGCTGCCGTAACGAAACCGGAATCCACGCCGCCAGCGGAATTTTGACTGGGAGCACGGTTCGTAAAGCCTTTGGGATCGCTCATAAACGTTTTCTTGGGGGAGCACGGATCATACCGGTCTCCTCGCAGGAGCACAAGGGGTGATGCGGGAAGTACGGTAGGGCGAAAATCTCGGCCCGCCCACGATGAACCATTTAGGTGACCTGTATCCGCGCCGGATTTGAGCCGTTTGGCACGTGGTGCGGTTTCTGGTGGCCTGATCCCCGCGGCGATCCGGTTGGTTTCGAGACGACACGCGCCACGGGCCCAATCATGCGCCAAACGGCTTAAATCCGGCGCGGTCACACCTATCCTAAAGGTTCATCGTGGGCGCGCCGAGATTTTCGCCCTACCGGTTTCCCCATGCGCGCTTTAGCTTCCTCACCATTCACTTCTCACTTCTCACGCACGCGCTCTCGTGCTAAGAGCACGGTTCCGCATGATTGTTATTCTTAAGCCGCATTCGACCGAGCCAGAGATACAGGTTGTTATCGAGGAAGTAGAAAAACTGGGCTACACGCCCCACCCAATCCGGGGAGCTCTGCAAACCGTCGTTGCGGCCATCGGCGACGAGCGCGTTCATCAGACGCTCGAATCGCTGAATGCATTGCCTCAGGTCGAGCGGGTCCTCCGAGTCCAAAAACGATACAAACTCGTGAGCCGGGAATCGGCGGATAGTGATACCGTGGTTGACGTAGACGGAGTTAAGGTCGGCGGGAAGAACTTTGTGATTATGGCTGGCCCTTGCAGTGTGGAGTCGGAAGACCAGTTGCTGGCCACGGCACGGGCGGTACGTAAGCGTGGCGCCAGTATCCTTCGGGGCGGCGCTTACAAACCGCGTACATCCCCCTATGAATTCCAGGGCCTGGGGAAAGAGGGTTTACGGATTTTGGACCTTGCTCGCCGCGAAACCGGACTCAAGATCATTACTGAAGTCCTCAGCGAACGGGACGTCGAACACGTGGCGGAAGCCGCTGATATCCTCCAAATCGGAGCGCGTAATGCACAAAATTTCCAGCTCCTGATCGAGTGCGCTAAATCGCATAAACCGGTCCTGTTGAAACGCGGCATGAACCAGAAAATTGAAGAATGGATGCTTGCCGCTGAATACCTCTTAGTTAACGGCAACTCTCGGGTGCTGCTTTGCGAACGCGGTATCCGGACATTTGAGACCTATACTCGCAATACGCTTGATCTTGCCGCCGTCGCGATTGCCAAAAAAGAGTCGCATTTACCTGTTATCGTTGACCCAAGTCAAGGCTGTGGCCGGGCGGATCTAGTAAAAGTGCTCTGCCGTGGCGCCGCCGCGGTCGGTGCCGATGGCTTATTGATCGAAGTTCATCCGAACCCCGCCGAAGCCCTGAGCGACGGACAACAGCAAGTCGACTTTTCCACTTTCGGTGACTTGGTCACGGAGCTAGAACCGTTCTTGCAGGCGGCAGGGCGGGTTATTGTGTGAGAAGCGAGAAGTGATTGGTGAGAGGTGAGAGGTGAGAAGCTGGGCGCGACCCGGATCGGAGGGGCGCTGCATTCCGCTTTAAACAGCTCAGACGCGTTTTGACGCCTGTGCGCTTTAGCTGCCACCTGATTCGGAAAGACGCGACGCCCCAAAACGTGGCGCGTGTTCAACACCGTCCACTTTGAAGGACCTGAGACTCCGACTTCACCGACCAAACACGCCCAAGACCCGGGCGTCGCGTCTCTCCGAACGCCTTACCTGTTCCGGGTTAAGAGGCGCCGATTCGCGTGTAAGCTGTACAGCGCGGAATGCAACGCCCCACCGGTGGTCGCTACGGACCCGATCGCGTCACGCTCCCCGATACGCTTTCTCCAGGACTTTGATATCCAGCTTCTGCATTTGCCACACTGCCTTCAACACTCTGTTCTTTCGCTCTGGATCCTCTTCCGAAATCCATTCTTCAATCGACGAAGGGACGATCTGCCAAGACAAACCGAACTTATCCTTCACCCAGCCGCACTCACTCTTCTCTCCCCCTTCGGAAAGCTTTTCCCAAAAATAATCTATCTCTTCCTGGGTATCACACTTGACCCAAAACGAGAAGGCCTCCGAAAGAGTGAAGTGCGGGCCCCCGTTCAAGGCCACGATTTCTTCGCCATCGAGGTCGAACTTCACGGTCATCACTTTGCCTTCCTTTCCGCCGGATTCCGGTGGGTAATAATTGATGCTCAACAGCTTCGAGTTCTTAAAGATTGAGACGTAGAAATTGGCCGCCTCTTCAGCGTTGTCGTCGAACCACAAAAATGGAACAATCTTTTTTTGCATACGCATAGTTGCAAATACGACGAACAAGTCAGCGAGTTAAGGACAACCTAAGAAACGCCGGGAACGAACCAGTTCCCCTCCGCCACCAATCACCAATCACTTCTCACTTTTCACCTTTCGCTTCCCACTGCTTCCCCTCGACTGCCGCCCTCTCCTCCTCTATTTTCCCCTGATAAATGTCTTCTCAGTTTGATGTCGCAATCATCGGTGGAGGTCCGGCCGGTAGTGTTGCCGGGTCAGTATTAGCTAGATACGGACGTAGCGTCGTCATTTTTGAGCGGGAAAAATTTCCCCGGTTTCAAGTTGGTGAATCCACGATCCCAGCCAGCTTGGACACACTCCAACGGATCGGGGTTAAAGAGAAGATCGATCAAGCCGGTTTCCTCACCAAGGACGGGGGCGAAATCGTTTCGGCCTGTGGAGGCGCCAGGGCAAAGTTCTTCTTCCGTAATGCGCTCAGGCCGCGGTGGAAAACCGCCTATCAGATCGATCGAATGACTTTCGATGATATCCTGCTGCGGCATGCGCAAAGTTTAGGATGCGAGGTGCGGGAAGAAACCAGGGTTGAGTCTATCGAGTTCGACGCCGACGGAGCGACGATTCAGTGTAGGAACAATCCGGCGCCTACCCGCGCCACCTATGTCATCGATTGCTCCGGAAGAAGCAGCTTGCTCGCTAACCGGTTTCGCCTCAAGCAGCCCATTCCGCATCTCAAAAAATTTTCCGTTTACTCATACTATCAACGAAACAATAAATCGAACGACCCGGAGGACGGTTACACCCGCATGATCCGAGGCAGTGACGCGTGGTTCTGGGTGATCCCGATCGCCGACGGCAAAATAAGCGTCGGAGTGGTGATGGATTTAGCGAGATTCAACCAGCTCAAACTCTCTCCTGAGGAGGCTCTCAATCGGACCATCGAAGAACAGCCCGAAGTCCGGAAATGGGTGGAGAACACTACCCGGTATATGCCAGTTTTTGCCACCGCGGATTTCTCGTACGCGGTAAGCCAACTCACCGGAGAAAGATGGATTTTGGCTGGAGACGCCGCCGGTTTCATCGACCCGGTATTTAGCAGCGGTATCTACATCGCGATTTACTCGGGCGAAAAAGCCGGAGAAACCATCAATCTAGCGTTAGCCAATCCGGCCAAGAAGGGCGTTGTGTATCGACGATACGAGCGAGCCGTGCAAAAAAGGCTCGACTCTTACCTCAAGCTCACTTCGGGCTGGTACACGAAAGAGTTCATCGAGATCTTCCTCCATCCGCGAGAAATGGTGAACATGGTCGCTATCGTTAATTCCGTTCTAGGCGGCAATCTGCCAAGGACGCTGCAGGAAAAGCTCGTGATGAGGCTATTTTACTTTCTGGTTTATCTGCAAGGTCGTACCGGCAAATTGGTACCGCAATTAACCTTTCAGCCTGAATCGGCGCGAGCGCCTGCTGATGCGGAGAAGCTAGAAGCTAAAATCTAGGAACTCGGAGGATCTTTGGTAGGGCGAGGCTCCCGGACGACCGACGGCGCCATCAGACAAAGAGACGGATAACCACTGCCGGCGCGTTAGCTCCAAAAAGCGCGCTGCGCCGTGGTCCGCGCTAGGCTACGGTTCGGCGCGCGCTTAGGTCCAGCAACTTGGTGTATCGATTCGGTCCTGATCTCCTTTGATGACATCCCGGGCCATTTGGGAGCCTCGCCCCACCAGCTCTGCCTCGATTTACTTGACTTCGTCAACTAATTAGTTGACTCTGGCAACTATCTATTCATCCTATGAACGACTTCGCGCCCACCTCGTCCGGCTCGGACACACGTATCGCTGCGTTCCGCCGGTTCAACCGGTTTTACACTCAGAAGATTGGGGTTCTGGATAGATGCTATCTGCAGAGCGAGTTTTCTGTGGGTGAAGGACGGGTACTCTACGAGTTAGCTCAGCGCGATGAAACCACCGCCAGCGAAATCAGCGCCAATCTCGGCCTGGATATGGGTTATCTCAGCCGGATTCTAGCTAAACTGGAGAGACAACAATTGATCCGGAGAGCGTCGGCCGAACAAGACGCCCGGCAGCGCCTCATTCAAGTGACCCCCAAAGGAAGGAAAGCGATGAGCACACTCGATTCACGCTCTCAAGAGCAAGCCGGATCGCTGTTAGCCGAATTAACCGACCCACAACAAACCAGCGTCCTGCAAGCAATGTCGCAGATCCAGGCGGCCTTGGGAGACTCCAAGGCCACCAATGAGCCCTACATCATTCGAACCCATCGTACAGGTGACCTTAGCTGGATCGCTCACCGGCACGCGATTCTCTACAGCAAGGAATATGGATTGAACCAAGCATTTGAAGCCTTAGTGCTGGAGATCGCGGCCCACTTCCTGAAGCATTATGATCCCGAGGCCGAGCGCTGCTGGATGGCTGAAAGATCCGGCGAAATCCTCGGATGTGTTATCCTAGTGAAGAGTTCGAAACAGATTGCCAAATTGCGCCTCCTGCTGGTCGAACCATCTGCCCGCGGTCTCGGTATCGGCAAACGCCTGGTCGACGAATGCATCCGTTTCGCCCGAGAGAAAGGCTATAAAAAAATCGTCTTGTGGACTCAAAGTAATCTGACCGCTGCTCGCGGCATCTACCAGAAAGCCGGTTTCGAGCTGGTCGCCACCGACAGCCACGAAGACTTCGGCCCGCGACTTACGGCTGAGACGTGGGAACTCCGGCTAACACGTCAAGTGTAAGGGCAAGCGGTTGGGCCAAAAGAGCCGTCAACCCGAAGTAATCAGTAATCAGTGTGTCAGTAATCAGTCGAAGGCGGCAAAGCCACCAGGCTATTGTCCGTACTGATTACTGACTCACTGGTTACTGATTACTTTTCCTGGCCGCGCCTTGCGATACTTTGCGCCGCTTACACCACCATTACCTGCCTAATCGACTTTCCCTCTGCCAGGCGGTCAAAGGCTTCGTTGAGCTCTTCCAGGCCTACGGTCTCGCTCAGCAATTTGTTAATCGGGAGTTTACCTTGCTGATAAAGAGATATATACCGCGGGATATCGCGGGCCGGCACACAGGAGCCGACATAACTCCCTTTCAACGTCCTCTCCTCTGCTACCAATTGCGTTGGCGAAATCGACAATTGCTGCGTCGGATGAGGTAGGCTCGCCGTGACGGTGGTCCCGCCTCTTCGGGTCACATCGTAAGCGAGTTTCAAGGCGGGCACCGAGCTCGCCATTTCGAAGGAGAAATCTGCGCCGCCTCCGGTCAAATCGCGCACTTCCGCCACAGTATCTGCACTGGCTAAAACGGTTTGAGTCGCTCCAAGCGCGGCCGCGACCGTCAGTTTGCTTGGATTGGTATCGATCGCGATAATTTTTGCTGCTCCCACTGCGTTGGCCGCTAAGAGCGCACATAAGCCAACACCGCCAAGTCCAATCACGGCAACGTTACAACCGGCGGGCACTTTAGCCGTATTGACCACGGCTCCGACCCCTGTCATGACCGCACAACCGAATAACGCCGCTTCTTGGGCGCGCAGACTCTTATCTACTTTGACCGCAGACCGGCGAGAAACGACGGCGTATTCCGCGAACGCTGAGACGCCCAAATGATGAAACAGCGGTTCTTTCGGTCGCGATAACCGTTTAGCTCCAGACAAAAGCGTACCAACCGAATTAGCTCTAGCAGCCGGCTCGCATAAGCCGGGGCGCCCTTCCATGCAAGGGACACATGCCCCGCAAGACGGAACAAACGACAGAACAACTTGATCTCCCGGTTTGAGGTCCGTAACCCCGGAACCGCATTCAACCACCTCACCGGCTGCCTCATGTCCGAGCACCATGGGAACCGGTCGCGGCCGGTCCCCGTTTATTACGGATAGATCTGAGTGACAGAGTCCGGTGGCCTTAATCTGAAGCAAAAGTTCGCCTGGCCCCGGCGGCTCCAAAGCAACGTCTTCGATGATTAAAGGTTTCGACTCGATGTACGGGCGGGAGCGGCCCATTTCCTGGAGGACAGCGGCTTTCATAGCAGTAAAGAGATCAGTAATCAGTTATCAGTAATCCGTAGGTCAGTAATCAGTCCAGGGGCGATGAAGAACAAGCGGTTCCTCATCAACTGAATACTGATCGAGCGGCGGTAGGGAAGAGCGCAAAGCCTTTCGTCCTCGTACTCGTCGTCGTCCTCGTCCTCGAATTCGAGCACTGAGGTGGAGTCAAAAATGTAGACAGGGACTAGATGAAGGTAGCGTGGCAGTTTCACTGCCTGAATGCGTTTACAAAAAAAGACCCGTCCCGCAGGGCATGGCCTGAGTTGATCTACTGACAGAGTTGACCATTCAAGGTTCAGGAACCCTTATTCCGACCCAATCAGCGTTCCCTCGGGACGGGTTCGGTTCCTTGCATCCCCTGGCAGTAAACCGCAGGCTACGATCTCTTAGTCCCTTCAGGACAAAACGCTTTCCTGAGACCTGTCCGCAAAATCGACGCCGCATCAGAATGGTGGAGTGAATTCCAACGGGGCGGGTTAGACCGAATTCCACGCCAGTCCGACCTCGGAACGGCCTATCGAGGACGAGGGCGACGACGAGTGCGAGGATGAGGCGCTTCGCGCGGCCCTATCGTTTGATGAATTGAGAGGCCAAACTCAACGCTTCGGTTAGCACCGCACCTCCATTTTGCCCTCCCAAGAAACTGCCGAGAACCGGGTTCTGTGCCTGAGGGTTCGCTTGGTTCGTGCCGCCGGACAGCAGCTTCATTATCACCGGTATCACGATCGGCAACGCACCTAGAATCACTTGCTGATCGAGGCCCGTTCTGCTCGCGATTTCGCCGATAATGCTGTTGAAACGATCGGCGCCGAAAAGATTCTGCAATTCCTGCACGCCAACCCCTGGTTGAGATAGATTAGTTACTGTCTGCTGTGCAGCAGCTTGTCCCTGGGTTTGTTGCTGATCGTTTAGGACATCCTGCAGATGAGGTCCTAATACATCGAGGATTGGCTTAACGTGTTGCTCCGTATCCTGCACGCCAGGGATCAGCTGGGCGAGGTTCAGTAACCCTTGCAGATCCGAATTGCTGCCGGCGTGCTGGGGGTTCGAGATAGAATCGACGATGGCCTGGAAAAGACTCATACGAGGTTCTTCTAGAGGGTCACGCGTGGGATCGCAAGTGCAGTAAGCAGTAAAAATTGAAGGAGCTATGAGCTAGAATCCAGGAGCTAGAAGGACATGCTATCCAGGCCCACAAGTGACCGGAGTGGACATCAGTAGACGGAGTGGACATCAGTAGACGGAGTGGACTTAGTGGTCGCAAGCTGCCGCTGCAGCTCGATTTCGTGCGGTTCCACGACGTCCACTCGGTCCACTATGTCCACTCCGTCCACTTGGCTTTCCGCCTCAACCGCTCGACATCTCAAATAACCCATTAATTGTCTGCACCGTCCGCTTGCATCGGCGGCACTCTGCCTTTATAAAATTGGGCGATTTCCCAAAGGGGCAGTTTTGCTTTGCGGCAAGACCGAAATCCGAGCGGGACGCGAAATACGAAAGATGCTGACTCTGGGTTGTTTAAAACAAAGTCTTTTGCTCGGAGGCAAGGCCGGGTTCTTATTCGGGGTTTTTTTCTTTTTGACAGGCAGCATCCTCGCTCAGCAAACAACCAACCGATTCGAGAACGAGATCGAGCGACTCAAAGCGAAAATCTTTGATCCTCCTCCAGGCCCAATCGTTTTCTACGGCAGCTCTTCGTTTCGCCTTTGGAAGTCGCTAGAACAAGACTTTCGGTCTTACGAGGTACTGAATTGTGGGTTCGGCGGGGCTTGCCTCACAGACTGTGTTGCGTTCGCGCCACGCCTGGTCCTCCCTCTTAAGCCCTCTGCCGTCGTTATCTACGCCGGCGACAACGATCTCGCTTTCGGCGCGTCGGCCGAGCAAGCATTCGATTCTTTCTGCCAGCTCTTTCATATTCTGCGGGATGGCGAAGACCAACCTCCTTTCATCGCTTTTGTTTCGGTAAAGGCGTGTCCCGCTCGGATCCGTTTTCTGGCCAACATTCAACGATATAACGCATTAGTCCGGGAGTTTATCAGTCAACAACCCCGGTGCGACTTTATCGACTTATATTCTGATCTGCTCGGGCCGGATAAGAAGCCTCTGATCTCGCTCTTTCAGAACGACCAGATTCATCTGAACACCGACGGCTATCAGATTTTGCGGCGAGATATCGGCCAATTCTTGCGCGACGACTTCCCCAAACGCCTCGCCACTCAGTAGAGGTTTACGATTTACCGTTCTCGGTTGGCCGTTTACCACCGGATATAATCCTTTCGGATCATTCGATGAACGTCGGGTGAGGCCTAGGCGTCGTATAAGCTGTATGGGTATGGTATATTACGACTGTTCCGAACACCGGACAGGAAACGCCGAATTGAACTCTTTTGTGACCTGCCTCTGCTTTCTGCGTCAGAGTGAATACTGGGCTCCGAACCTGCCGGTGGCAAAACGCAATTGAAACAAGGACTTTTACAACCTGACTGCTAATTCAAGGTTTGATTCACGAGGAGAATCTGCTCAACCGAGTTGGCACGAAATCTGCATGATTCAATAGCTTTGATTGTTATGAAACGGATGGTAGAACTTGATGTTCTGCGCGGGTTTCTTCTGCTGATGATGGTGGTAAACCATTCGCCCTCGTCGCTCAGACAGTTGACAGATCAACCGATTGGTTTCTTTTCCACCGCGGAACCATTTGTCTTTATCTCGGCTCTGTTGGCTGGCCTTCTTTTCCAAAAGCGAAGAGAGAAATTGGGCTTCGCAGCTGCTCGGGCCGCCACTTTACAGCGAGCCTTGAAGATTTATCGGGCCCACCTGATCACGCTATTTGTAGTTTTTGCCGTTGGAAGCTTGTTTCTGGCTTGGGTACCAGGGATTCGGTATGAACTCGGCAAGTTCTTTGATTCCCCAACCTCGGCGGTTGCCGGCTCCGTGGCGCTCCTGTTCCAGCCACCTTTGCTCGATATCCTGCCGATGTACGTGGTTTTTTCGCTGGTGACACCACTGGCATTTTGGATTGCGGATCGTGTTGGCTGGAAGGCAGTGTTCGCGACTAGTGTCGGCGTATGGGCTCTATCGCAATTTAACGTGCGAGAGGTTCTCACCGCGCCTATCCGCGACCAGGCATTTGTCCAGATCGGGCCTTTTGACCTGTTTTCGTGGCAATTCCTGTGGATCGTCGGTCTGATGTTCGGGCGTTCGCTTCAGCTAGAGAAACCGATGCTTCGTTTCTCAAAACGTGCCGAGATTGTTCTGCTTTCGTTAGCGATTGGTTTCACGCTTAGCCGTTGGATATCTGGTTACTTTAACCTGAATCCCAGCGCCAACTTCTGGTTCCTAGACAAGTGGCATCTCGGTCCACTGCGATTGCTCAACTTCTTTGCCGTAGCTTGGTTCGTGGCCAAGGCGATGCCTCGCCTACGGAGTTGGAGAGAATATTTGCGTCCGCTGAGCGCGGTCGGGCAAAACATGTTGCCGGTATTTTCCACCCAGATTTGCTTATCTATTTTAGTGATTGCCTGGGTCAGCGTTCGGCACCACTC
>Ga0210396_10002152_pt1 | contig 20321 bp, 19 predicted proteins | sample IncBWH17OmetaG_FD_155466 | JGI IMG/M metagenome (GOLD analysis project Ga0210396, IMG submission 155466) | Forest soil microbial communities from Barre Woods Harvard Forest LTER site, Petersham, Massachusetts, United States - Inc-BW-H-17-O ... | reverse complement strand
GTTTGGACGCACAAAGGTTTTGGCGGCGACTGTTCTGGTATACGCCTTGTTCACCGGAGCGGCAGCCTTGGCCCAGAACGTGTGGCAATTGGCTCTGTTTCGTCTGCTTGCTGGAATCGGGATCGGGGGAGAGTGGGCGCTCGCGGGAACGTATGTCGCCGAGGCGTGGCCCGAAGACCGCCGTAAGATGGGTGCCGGATATTTACAGACCGGCTATTATTTCGGTTTTTTTATTGCAGCTGCGCTGAATTATACGGTGGGCGCACATTTTGGTTGGCGTGCGATGTTTCTTTGCGGGCTGTCCCCTGTGATTGTCGCTTTTCTCATCACTGCCAGGGTAGAAGAGCCCGCCCAATGGAAGCGCGGTGCCCAAAGCGCGCAGAATCGATCGAACGCTTTCGCGGGAATTTTCCGCTCGGAGTACCGGCAGCGAACCATCATTAATGCAGCGCTGCTCACGGTAGCGATCATCGGGTTGTGGGCTGGGTCTGTTTACGTGCCGACCGCCGTTATCAATTTGGCGAAGCAGGCCGGAATGTCGCCGGCGGAATCCTCGAAGATGGCCTCGATTGCGACAGTCATCCTTTCCATCGGAACCATCCTTGGTTGCCTGGCGGTGCCACCTCTTGCCGAACGCTTCGGGCGGAAAAGGACGCTTGCTTTTTATTTCGCCGGCATGGGTCTGTTCATCTGCTTGAGTTTCGGATGGGCATTCTATGTAGAAAACGGACTTCGGTTGTTCCTTACGATCTTATTTTTTCTCGGCTTCTTCGGCGGGAACTTTGCCTTATTTAGCCTCTGGTTGCCAGAGCAGTACCCGACTTCAGTTCGTGCCACGGCGTTTTCGTTCGTCACTTCCTTCGGCCGTTTTGTAGGCGCGGGTGCCAATTTCCTGATTGGAGCCATGGTGCGTCATTTCGGAACCATTGGGAAACCCGTTGCCTACACTGCCGTCGCATTTGGCATTGGACTGCTCCTCATCCCTTTAAGCAAGGAAACTTGGGGCAAACCCCTTCCCGATTGAAGGCGTTATTCCAGCACCGGTGCGGAGGCTGACTCCGACTCTTACGTCCGGTCATCGAAGAACTCCTACTGGAAGTGTATCGACGCAGGCATATGGGCACAGGTATGACGGACCAGTTGAAGATTCTCGGAGAACGATGGGCGACGCGCCGGCAGCGCAAAGAACGACGCATGGCACGCGTGACCCAATATCGCGACGGGGCCCTGCAATAGCTGGCTTAAATTAGAATTAAGTTTTTTTCACTTTGTTTGCAACAAGACTTACAGGACTACACTACATCCAGCGCGTATCAAGTCGAATGCGCGTCGAATTCTGGCACTCGAAAAGGAGGCGGCGGAGTTCGCTGAGATGTGTAACGAATCTGTTTTCTGCACTCCATAACTCCGTCGGAACTAAAATTGATTCATTCTGGTCGGCATTTTCTCCAAATTCCGGGTCCCACGAATGTTCCGGACCGCGTGTTGCGGGCCATGAATCGCCCGGTCATTGACCATCGCGGACCGGAATTTGCAAAGTTAGCGGGCGACTTGCTGGACAGCTTGCGCGCAGTTTTCCAGACCAGCGGTCCTGTAGTCATGTATCCCGCTTCCGGCACCGGCGCCTGGGAAGCCGCCATAGTAAACACGCTTTCTCCCGGCGATCGTGTGTTGATGTTCGAGACCGGCCATTTCTCGCAACTCTGGCGCCAACTCGCGGAGAGATTTGGCATCAAGGTTGAGTACGTGCCAGGCATCTGGCGCAGAGGAGCTGATCCCGCGGAAGTAGAAGCGCGACTGGCTTCCGACCCGCAACATACATTCAAGGCAGTTATGGTGGTCCACAATGAAACCTCCACAGGGGTCACTAGTCGCATCTCTGAAATTCGCCGTGCTATGAATCGTGTTGGTCATCCGGCCTTGTTGATCGTAGATTCGATTTCTTCCTTAGCTTGTGTGGACTATCGCCACGAGCAATGGGAAGTTGACGTCACCGTGGCTGGTTCGCAGAAGGGTCTTATGCTTCCCCCGGGCCTCAGTTTCAACGCAATTTCGGAAAAAGCGCTTTTCGTCAGCAAAACAGCAAAGCTGTCCCGATCTTATTGGGACTGGAAAGATATGCTGGCGCCCAATTGCACCGGCTTTTTTCCGTTTACACCAGCCACCAATCTCATCTATGGGCTGCAAGAAGCCCTTGCGATGCTGCAAGAAGAGGGCCTGTCAAACGTCTTTGACCGGCATCATCGTCACGCCAAAGCGACGCGGGCCGCGGTGCAAGCTTGGGGGCTGGAACTTGTTTGCGAAGAACCTCAGGAATATTCAAATTCGCTAACCGCCGCTTTTGTACCTGAGGGCCATGACGCCGACCGACTGCGAAACATTATCCTTGAGAAGTTTGATATGTCGCTCGGCGCGGGACTCTCGAAACTGGCCGGGAAGGTATTCCGCATAGGACACCTCGGCAGCTTCAATGATCTGATGCTGGCGGGAACACTAAGTGGAATCGAAATGGGTCTTCGTTTAGCCGGCGTGCCTCACAACGATGGGGGTGTCACCGCAGCTCTCGATAGCCTCGCCCCACCCACCAGGGTCCCCGGTCCCGCCAAGGCCTTCCAATGAAGTTGCCTTCAGGAAAAGAAATTCAAATCGTTCGAACAAAAGCTATGCCTTGAGGAGATTCTGCATCTTCTTGACTCGACCCACGCAAGCAACACGACGGACAGGCGTTGGCTTTTCGAGCCAAGGCAAGCCTTAACGACTTCTTATCTTGTTGAGGGGACCGCTGACGAATGGGCTGCCCGCTTCAAAGAAACGCAGGCGTCGGTGCACCTCACGCGTGATGCCGATGCGCACAGTTGTGCTTATGTGCGCAGTTTCTCGGACCGCAGTCCCAAGCCAAAGCGGACCATCGGCACACAGGTCAACACCGTCCAAGCGCCGGTCGATCTGCAATGCAGCCGCAAGCCGTCCCGGACCTCTGGCCAAATCTTTCAGTTTGTCGGTTTTGCGGAGCCGTTTCATCAGGTTGATTCCTTCAAGAGGCTCAATGGCGCGCAACAGCACTCCTGCGCCAACCCCCGGTTCTTCAGCCGAGACGTTGAGCATGTAGGACGTCCCATAGATGAAGTACACATAAGCAAATCCCTTGTCCAGGAATAGCGATTGGTTTCTGGCCGTTCGTCCACGATAAGCATGACCACTCGAATCACCCGGTGGGTAAGCTTCTGTCTCGACTATGCGACCGCTAATCCTGTTTCGCCCAGTTTTGCGCACAATGGTTTTTCCGATGAGATATCTGGCCAGCTCAGCTGTATCGCTCGGCAAGCTGGCCCGCGATAGCCGCTTTACTTCATGAGCGAGATGAAACGCGGTCTGCAATGGAACACCTGATCCTGTCTGCCGGGATGTGCACAAGGATGGCGTGTTAATGAATTCTTTCACTGCCGTTGAAATCGATTTTCCTTTCGCGTCCCCTGTTCGCAAAATAATCTCAAACCACCAACAAAACCTTCCCGATACCACCCATTTCTGCCGCTGCTTGAGCCTCGGCCGCGTTGCGGAGCGGCAGCTTGCGGCTGATGGGGATCACTAATTTGCCATCTCGGACGGCCTCGGCCATGAACTGAAGAGTTTTCGCATCAGGTGTCGCGTACACCGGCACCACCGTTGCGGTTGGGTACTTCTCGGCGGTCCCTGGTGCCCCGAGAACCGATGCAAACACTCCTCCCGGCTTCACCTTGGCAAGCAATTTTTCAGCAGTCTTGCCGTTGACCGTATCAGCTACGACGTCGAGCATCGGAAGATTCGCAATCGCATTGTCGTCATCGGTTGCAACCAACTGATCTGCGCCGATGGACTTCGCTTCATCCATCTGGCTCTTCCGCACCCCTGCAATCACGACTGCTCCCCGTTGCTTCGCCGTGAATACCGCCGAACGCCCGACACTTCCAGCAGCACCTGCGACGAGAACCGTCTGGCCCGCTTTAATTCCCGTAGCGGAAATGAGCTGGTTGCCTGTCGTCGTCACAAGCGGCAGCGCCGCCGTCTGGATCAAATCGAGTCCTTTGGGAACTTTCGCCAGAATCGCGGCTTTCACAACGCAAAGTTCGGCGTATGTGTCCGCCGCCATTGCAAACACTTGGTCGCCACGGGAAAAGCCTTCCACTCGCGACCCAACCGTGGCGACTGTTCCCGCAATGTCGACTCCTATCAGTCCCGGGAAAGTGATGGGATAGAAGTCTTTCGTTAACCCGGCACGTCGCTTGTAGTCGATCGGATTCACGCTCGTGGCGGCGACCCGCACCAGCACCTCGCCCGGACCGGGCACTGGATCAGGATAGTCCTCAAACTTCAGTACTTCCGGACCACCATATTCGTGAATAACAACTGCTTTCATGATTCATCTCCCAGTTAGACAAACAGGCACTAATGAACAGTTGGATGAACTTCGCAGCTGCAGAAAGTTGCGATCCATTGGCGATCGAACGATCGGCTGTGCGCCCACTACGGTCACGGGAAAATAATACATCTTTTAATTTTTCCTGGTTATCTAAGTGCAGTCATCAACCAACTGCCGGCAGAGGACAAATGATCCAAATCTCGAGAAAGCGTTGGCGATAATCAATTGAAAATCGGCTCGGATGCTACCTGGGCCAAATCGCGCAGTAGCTCGGCGCACGACGCAAATTGGAGGCTCAAGATGAACGATCAACAAAAGAACGAGCAGTATTCTGGAGCGCGAGATCAAGAGATCCGTGCGGCACTCGATCAGCATTGGGCGGCGTCCGATGCCAACGATTTTGAAACGGAGCACCTCATCTATCACGAGGACGCGGTGCTGGACTACCCGCAGTCTGGCGAGCGAACCCGCGGCCGACGCAACATACAGGGCCAACGCGCTAGTCAGCCGAGCAAAAAACGGTTTGCTGTCCGACGAATCATTGGCGGCGGTGATCTTTGGGTCACCGAATTCGTCCTGACCTATGACGACAAGCCGTCCTACACTGTGAGCATCATGGAGTTCAGGGGCGACAAGGTTGCCCGGGAAACACAGTACTTTGCGGATCCATTTGCGGTTCCCGCATGGCGTGCTCAATGGGTCGAACGGATGGACAAATAATCTCAAGGCCGAAACCGGTGGAGGGATAAGAGATGGATTGGAAACGGTTGATCCAGTTTACGCTGATGGGTAGCAGTGATTTGGAACAATATGCCATCTTGCTGATACGCGTTTCGATCGGGCTGTTCTTCGCCATCTCAGGGGCAAACAAATTGTTTGTCGCCGGCGGCACGAAACCTGTTTACGAATCGCTCGTTGCGGCCAAAGTCCCGTTTCCCCACCAGACGGCTTATTTCGTGTCGGGTGTTGAGTTCGTCGCCGGTTCCCTATTGACCGTGGGCTTTCTCTCGAGTCCGGCCGCCGCGGCTTTACTTATCGATATGAGTGTCGCCACCCTGACCACCGCGGTTTCCACATTGCCTAAAGGACTCTCGCCTCTTAAGTGGCTCGACGATTTCCTATACCTTCCGGAAGTCCTGTACGTGCTCTTCTTTATCTGGCTGCTGTGTTCTGGTCCGGGAAAGTTCAGCGTCGATTACTGGCTCGCCGGCAGGTTACTGAGATGATCGTTACTTCCCAGGAGAGCGTCCGCCGAGATCATCAGCGCGTTGCGATGGGGACGTTACTGACGTATTTCTCCGAACTCGTGTACTTGAGATTCAGAGCCCAATTGGGTCGCGCTAAGCATGCGACCAGGAGGAACAAATGACGGAGACATACAGGCACGATGAGATTGCAAAGCTCGCTTACGAATTGTGGGAGCGCAGGAGCCGCCCGCTCAGCTCGCCAGAAATTGATTGGCACGCGGCGGAAAGTGCTTTGAGTGTTCGGGATTCGCAAGAGCAGTTCTCGCTCTTGAGTGTCCGCTTCAAGCCAGAAGAAGGTCCTTATCGCGAACCCTGAGTCCAGCGCGTTCCTATAGCAAGGATTCTGGCCAGACGCTGGACGTCGACGAGGTAAGCATGCCTAGATTGCTTTCAGTAAATGTCGGTCTTCCACGCGACGTGACATGGAAGGGCAAGACTGTCCGAACCGCAGTCTGGAAATCTCCGGTTACGGGACGGCGGATGGTGCGCAAGCTCGATATCGATGGCGATGCGCAAGGCGATCTCGCCGGTCACGGCGGCGAGCACCGCGCCGTATTTGTCTACCAGATGGATTCTTACCACTACTGGGAGCGCTTTTTGGGCCGCAACGATTTTACATCCGGCCAGTTCGGAGAAAATTTCACCGTTGAGGGACTTCCTGACAACGAAGTATGCATCGGCGATCGATACCGCATCGCTGGTGCCGAATTTGAAGTAACGCAGCCACGCGTGACGTGCTACCGCGTCGGCATTCGCATGAATGAACCTCGGATGGCAGCCCTGCTCGTTTCTCATCACAGGCCAGGATTCTACTTTCGCGTTTTGCAGGAAGGAGAAGTTGGGGCGGGGGACGACATTGTAAAACTTACTGACGGTCCAGAGCGAATCAGCGTGGCCGAGGTTGACGCCCTCCTGTATTTGCCAGGACATTCTTGCGAACAATTGCACGCGCGCTACGGATTCCTGCACTTAGCAAGGGTTGGCAGAGTTCGTTCCAGGCAATGCTCCAACAAGACTTGAGCTCCCAAACTACGGTGGGGAATCCGGGACTCGCGGATGAGGAACAAGCGCCAGCGTGGCCCGGATTTCGACAGATGCGAGTCGCGCGCATCCATAAGGAAAGCGACAGCGTAACTTCCTTCGTCCTGGCGCCGATCGACGGGCAACCTATTCCTGTCTTTCAGGCAGGCCAATTTGTGGTTTTGCGACTGCTCGTCGATCCGGGCAAATCGCCCGTGCTTCGCAGCTATTCGTTGTCTGATCTGCCCGCAGCCGATCATTTCCGCATCAGCGTCAAAAACGAATTGAATGGGATTGGAAGTTCATTTTTGAGTAACCGTGCGCGAGAAGGAGATGTATTGGATGTTAGTGCACCGCGAGGAAGCTTTACACTGCTTCGCAACCAGAATCCTGTAGTTCTACTGAGCGCTGGGGTGGGCGCAACGCCCGTAATGTCGATGCTGCACTCACTCGCTGCTGAAAAATCGCAACGAGAGATCTGGTGGATCTATGGAGCGCGCAATAGCGTCGACCATCCATTCGCAGAAGAATCGCGTTCATTAGTGAAACAGCTCTTTCGCGGACGAGGATACATCGTGTACAGCAGGCCCGCTGCGACCGACCAAGTCGGTGCAGACTTCGATGCTCCCGGACACATTGACACCGCTTTGCTGGAGAAAATTGGCGTGTCACAGGGTAGTGACTTCTATTTGTGTGGCCCCTCTTCATTCTTGCAGAATATGCGCGATGGGCTGCGAAACTGGGGCGTGCTCGCCGGGAATGTGCACACGGAAATCTTCGGTTCTCTTGAGGCTATTACCCCTGGTATGGCGCAGGTTGATCACACTCCTCACCTGCCACAAGGACCGTCCGGATCTGGCCCTCCAGTCTCATTCGCGCGTAGTGGGATTACCGCCGCTTGGGATCCGAAATTCGCGAGCTTGCTTGAACTGGCGGAAGCGTGCGATGTTCCGGTCAGATGGTCGTGTCGGACTGGAGTTTGTCATACCTGCATGACGGGCCTGATTAGCGGATCGATTATTTATAATCCTGAACCGCTGGAGAGGCCGGCCCCCGGCAACGTGCTCGTATGCTGTTCCCAGCCAAACGCGGCTATCACTCTGGATCTTTGAGAGAAACGGGAGGACCAATCATGCGTTCTTACATCATGCCCGGAGGCATTTTCCCCGACTACGAACTCCCCGATCACACGGACAAGTTGCGCAAGCTCAGCGAGCTACAGGGCAATGATCCGTTGATCCTCACCCTTGCGCGCGGCCACTATTGCCCAAAGGAGCATCAGCAGCATTTGGAACTCGCCGCGTTCTACCCGAAGATCGTCAGATCGTCACGATCACCACCGACGATCACCACCGACGATCACCACACTCTCCAGGAATTCCGTGCGTCCGTCGGAGGCCAGTGGACTTTCCTTTCGGACCCCGGCCGAACGGTTCAAAGGGATCTCGACATCCAGGAGTACACCGACCCTGAGCATAATCCTATGATCCCGCATACGCTCGTGCTCAAGCCGGGCCTCGTGATTTACAGCATCTATAACGGCTACTGGTTCTGGGGGCGTCCATCGGTCATCGATCTTTGGCACGATCTGCGCGCGGTGACGAGAGAAATTCGCCCAGACTGGGATCTGAGTACCCCTGGACTCCGCGAGGCATGGAATGCGGGTGACTTCTCCCGTTTCCACGGCTGGAACAAACATGCCAGCGTGGAAGCGGCCTCGATCGTACGGAATAAATAATACAGTCCCAATTCGATCTACTGCGGTATCGAATAGCTCGGGATCTCTAAGCGATGCAAAATAAAAAATATAAAGTGGTCGGGGCGCCGAGATTTGAACTCGGGACCTCCTGCGCCCAAGGCAGGCGCGCTACCAGGCTGCGCTACGCCCCGACATAAACTGCTCCATTCATTCTAAGGCACTTTCCAACTTTCGTCCTAGTGCCCGCGGACTTTTTGACTCGACTCTGTGCCTAAACCAAGTAGTTTCACACAAACATAAATGTAAATGGACACGATGTTCCTGGCGCATCCAAGCCAGGTACACGCTGCCGACGCAATATCAAGCCAACTCGTCCATTGCAGTTTGCGTATCTTTTCCTTGCAGCGCCGTTACATTCCGGCTCGCTTCCGTTACTATTAACAGAACGCCCCCCAGTCGCGGCTCGAATGCTCTTTCAGGAAAGGAACTGTGGATGAATCGCGCATTGCTCGCAACTTGTTTAGGCGCTCTGCTCCTCGTTACCTCCGGCTGCAAGGCCAAGATAGACGATAAGACCGCCATCCGCGCCGGCGTGATCCGCTATCTCACGTCTCTAAATATGCTCAACATCAGCGCCATGGATATCAACGTCACGCAAGCCACCGTGAATGGTAATCAGGCGCAGGCCCAAGTCGAGATTAAAGCGAAAGCTGGCGACGCGGCTGGCTCCAGCATGCAATTGAATTATTCGCTCGAAAAGCGTGGCGAGGATTGGTTCGTTTTAAAGAGCCAGCCCGCCGGTGGAAACATGCAGCACCCTGCGCCGGGGTCCATGCCGCCAAACGGAATGCCGCCGAATCATCCGGGAGCCGCCGGCGAAGTTCACAATTTCAGCGACATTATCAAAACCACTCAGCCTCCCGCACAACAGCAACAACCGGCGCCGCCGGCACAACAGTCTTCTCAGCAACCGGCACCTTACACCAAGCCTTAAACAAAAACGCCAACGGATTTGCAGAGAGAGGGTCGCGCCATGCGGCCCTTTTTCTTTTTTATGATAATTAATTTGCGATCCGGCCCAAATCGTCAGCCGTTAATAATCCCGCAACTCCCGCGTCGGCAAAGCCACGCGCACCGCATTCAGCACCGCCAGAAGATCAATGAACTCCTGCCCAATCGCTCCACCTATCGGTGGCAAGTATCCCAGAGCGGCCGCGATCATCCCCAGAACACTCGCAGCCATTCCGCCCAGTGCGCTTTGCAAGGCGATTCGCCGCAGCCGCCGTCCAATGTGCATCAGCTCGTCAATTTTTTCCAGCGCGGGCTCCAGCACCACCGCATCCGCCGCCTCCGTGGTAATGTCGTTTTGTGTGCCGAACGCGACGCCTACGGTTGCGGCGAGCAACGCGGGTGCATCATTAATCCCGTCGCCCACAAACAGCGTCTTGGCCTTCGCGGTTTCTTCCTTAACGATGGCCACTTTCTGTTCCGGACTTTTCCCGGCGTGCACTTCGCTAATTCCCACGCTCTCCGCTAGGTAATTCACTTCCGAAGCGCGATCGCCCGAAAGCAACATTACTTTCGCAACGCCGTGTTTGGGTTGCAGGTGTTGTATAAACGAAACGCTGTCTTTTCGCGGCGCATCGTGAAACCGAATCGCCGCTGCATAGCGTCCATCGACAAACACCAGGCACTCGAGTCCGCTGACCAACTCCGGCAGATCTGTCTTCTGATCAGAAACTTTTTGCCGGCCAGTGATGAAAACACTCTTCTCGTCCACTCGCCCCAGCAAACCCTCACCGGGCTTTTCACTGATGTGTGCGGCTTCTCTTATCGCAATGCCGCCCTGCTTAGCCGCATTCACGATTGCCGCCGCCAGTGGATGTTTCGAATATTGCTCCAGGCTGGCAGCCAATTGCAGCACTTGCGTGCGCTCGAATCCCGGCGCGCAAACAATCGCCGTCAGCGTCGGCCGGCCATAAGTTAATGTTCCCGTCTTGTCGAAGATCAGCGTCTGGCACTTTTCGATCTGTTCCAGCACCGCCGGATTCCGAATGATGATGGCCCGTCGAGCTGCCAGCGAGATCGCGCCGATAATCGCCGTAGGAATAGCCAATAGAAGCGGGCAAGGCGTAGCGATAACCACTACCGCCAAAAATCGCGATGGCTCGCGCGAAATCAGTGCCGCGAGAATCGCTACGCCCAGGGCCAATGGCGTGTACCAAGCACCAAGTTGATCGCCCAGCCTCTGCAACTGCGGTTTCTGCTCTTCCGTTTCGTGAACGACTTTCATAATCCGCGCATACCGCGAATCTTCCGTCAGCTTTTCCGCGCGAATCATCAGCGCCTGCTCTCCATTGATCGCCCCGGAAATTACCAGCGAGCCCGGCGTCTTCGACACTTCATACGGCTCGCCGGTCAGATACGCCTCGTCCATTACGCCATGGCCTTCCAGCACTGTTCCGTCCACCGGGCAAATTTCGTGCGGCAGCACCGTCAGTTCATCGCCGATGAGAATTTCTGAAAGTTTCACATCCACCAGACCGGTAGTTTCCTTGCGATGTGCCACACTCGGCATGCGCCGGGCCAATGCGTCCAGCACCGACGAAGCTCGCGCCGTGGCAAACGTTTCCAGCGTCTCTCCACCCGACAGCATCAGCACCACAATCGTCGCCACTAGATATTCCCGCAACAAAATTGCGGTGACGATCGAAACGCCAGCCAGCAAGTCTGACCCGAATTCGCGTCTCACCAGTTTTTTCAGCAGCACCCAGACCAGCGGAACTCCACCAATCAGCAGCGCTGCAAAAAGAGGACCCTCGGCATACAGGGAAGGGAAGTGCAACGCGAACTTCAGAAGGAGATGCAACAGTATTGCAACAAGCGTGAATCCGGCGATGTATGTCTCTTTGGTAGGAGTAAAACCCGGCTTGCTTGCAGCCGTCATTACCTAACTTATCGCACCGCCGCCGCACCACGTCAAACCTGCAACTTCACTGCAACTGGCCAACTCTCGCGGGAACTAAACCGTTTTGTCTTTGGAGTAGCACAGCGGTTCCAGATTGCACTCCACGCATTTCGGCTTGCGCGCCACGCACACTCGCCGCCCGTGCCAGATCAGTTGGTGCGAAAAGGAGATCCACTTTTCCTGGGGGATGATCTTCATCAAATCCTCTTCCACTTTTTTTGGTTCTTCGTGACGCGTCAGGTCCAGTCGCCGCGATAGCCGCAAAACGTGCGTATCCACCACGATTCCACTGGCCAAGCCATACGCCGTTCCCAACACCACATTCCCCGTTTTTCGCGCCACGCCCGGCAACGTCAAAATTTCTTCCATGGTGTGCGGCACTTGCCCGCCAAACTGTTCCACAATCGCTTTGCTCGCGCCCATGATCGACTTAGTTTTGTTGCGAAAGAATCCTGTCGGCCGGATTTCCTTCTCTAATTCGCTGGGCGTCGCGTAAGCAAACGCCTCCGGCGACGTGTATTTCTTGAACAGCGACTCCGTAACTTGATTCACGCGCACGTCCGTGCACTGCGCCGACAAGATCGTCGACACCAGCAACTGAAATGGACTTTCATGCTTCAGTTCGCAAGTAGCGTTGGGATACGCCTGATCCAATTTCGCCAGAATCGCCGCCACCCGCTTGGGTTCTGTGCCTTTCGCGGCTTTTCCAGACGCACTCGCTTTCGCCTTCGCTCCGGCTTTCTTCTCGGGGCCAGCTTTCCCACTCACCTTTTTCTTCGTCCCGACCTTTTTTGCAGCCATGCCTGCCTTCTTCTCGAGTTTCTTCCGAGCCCAATTATCGCAGTACCTCGATCAATCGCCGAAACGCCTTCCCACGATGGCTATGCGTATTCTTTGCCTCGCTACTGAGTTCCGCAAATGTCCCGCCAAGGTCCGGGAAAAAAAACACAGGATCATACCCGAAGCCACCGCTTCCCTGAGGCTCCTTGACGATTTCGCCTTCCACTTTTCCCGACACCACCGCCAGCACGCAATCTTGTCGCGCCGCCGCAATCACGCACACAAAATGCGCCGACCTCTTCGAGCCTTCCAGCCCACTCATTTCTTGCAACAATTTCGCAATCCGCTGTTCGTTGCTCGCTCCCGGTCCGGCATAGCGAGCCGAAAGCACCCCAGGTGCCCCGTTTAACGCCGGCACTACCAACCCAGAATCATCCGCGAACAGCAAATCGTCGCTGCTCCGCGCGTAGTAAAGCGCTTTCCCGGCAGCATTCTCGGCAAAGGTCGGTGCCCCTTCCTCAAACTCCGGCACGCCACCGTACTCCGGAAGCAGTTCCAGTTCCCACATGCAACCCACACTCTGTGCCAGTTCTCGATACTCGCGCAATTTCCCTGGATTCCCCGAGGCGAAATACAGACGCCTCTGCCCGGCGGCCTGACTCATCTTCCCGTGCCCAAAAATTTGGCAGGCAACACCGCGCGCTGCTCATCGTTCAACCGCCGAATCCCCGCGGCAGCCAGCGCCAGCAAATCCTGCATCTCTGCTCCCGCGAACGGCCGCCCCTCCGCTGTCGCCTGAATCTCCACGAAGTCGCCGCTCCCGGTCATCACCACATTCATATCCACGTCCGCCCGCGAGTCTTCCTCGTAACAAAGGTCCAGCAGCGGCACATCATCGACGATGCCCACACTCGTCGCCGCCACCGTATCAATCAGCGGCGATCGCTTCAGAATTCCAGACACCACCAGCCGCTCCATCGCCAATGCCAGCGCCACATAGGCTCCGGTAATAGAAGCTGTCCGCGTACCGCCATCCGCTTCGATCACGTCGCAATCAATCCACACCGTGCGTTCCCCAAGCTTGGTCTGATCCGTCACCGCCCGCAGCGATCTGCCAATCAGTCGCTGAATTTCCTGCGTTCGCCCGGTCTGCTTGCCCCGTGTAGCCTCGCGCGGCGTTCGTTCTTCCGTGGCGCGTGGCAGCATGCCGTACTCGCTGGTCACCCAGCCTTTTCCAGCGCCCTTCAGAAATCCCGGCACGCCATCGTCCACCGTAGCCGTGCAGATCACCCGGGTCTTTCCCAGTTCAATCAACACGCTGCCTTCCGCCTGCGAAATAAAGTCGGGCGTAATCTTCAGCGGCCGTATTTGATCTTTGTTACGCCCGTCGCTTCTCATGGTTTCCCCCGGATGGATTTTGCGCTGCTTCGTCGCGTCCTCGCCCAACGAAGAGCTATAGATACTACCTTTTTACGGAAGAACTGGCTGGATCTTTCACCGGCGCGGCCACCGGAGCAGGCTTGTTCACCGGAGTCGTCGGGACACCAGAAGTTGCTGCAGCAAGCGGCGGCATCGCCCCGGCCTTGGTATTTACCCGAAACGTCTGCGTCAAGTCGATGTGCCCGGCCAGTGTATCGACTTCCTGCCCGTGTATCAGGATTTTCAGCCGTGTCACCTGCGGCACGTCCGCTTCGAGCGTCCGCGCGATCGAATCCACAGCCCGCTGCTCGCTCTGAATTCCCGACGGAATCGAGGTCGCCATCGCCTCCGAAAAATCGGCGATACCCGTCCCATCCGGCAAAATGTAAAACGCCAACAGCGCCGCCTCTGGAGGGAGGGTCCGCGCATCCGGGTTCACCGGCCCAGCCAGCAACGTGTTAATGATCTGCCTGGCGCGCAACACCGGATCCTTGGCTAGTGGCAACTCAATCGTCACCGGCGTCAACGTTCCGTCCCCCGCATTCGAGCCCCAGAACATCTTCACCTTGGTCATCGTTTCGCCGCTCGATGGCGCCGCCGCAGGCAGCAACTCGCGCCGCGCCTGCTCCGCCGTTTTTTCCGTTAGCTGCGCGGCACTATCCACGCGCTTGCGCAGAGCAGGGAAGTACAGCGCCGCCGCGATCACCGCTGCAAGCAGGATCCCGCCTACCCAAAGATGCCACCGCGCGATCATGGCTGACCAACTCCCGCGGGCGTTGGGAATGACGGTATGACATACGTCGGCCTGAACGCCACCACTCCCCGCGCGATCGATTCCGCCACTCCAGGAATCATCCGGTCCAGTTCCGCCCGTTCTGCCACCGACACGCTGGAAATTTCCACCGCAATCGCCGGCGCTGCGGTCGTTCGTAGCTGCCGCACTGGCGCCACCTGCACCGTGCTCGGCGACCCCTTGAACCTCTTCGCAAATTCCATTTGTACAGAGTCACCCAGCTTGCGGCTCAATTCCTGGAACGGCCCCTGCGCCCGGTCCCACGGAATCAGTCCCGTCATGTCCGCCATCGTTGGCGGAATCTCCGGCACCACGTAGACGCGCGCGGTCCCCGCCAGCCCCGTCGAACCAATATGCAGCGTAATAAAAATTGCCCCCCGCTGCGCGTTGGCCCGCGCCGAGCGATCATCAAACGACGGATTCTCGTTGCCGTCCCGGGTAGTCAGTACCTGCAGCCCCTGCGCTTCCAGCGCCCGCCGGATCGCCGCCGCAAATTGCAGCACCACATCGCTCTCGTGAATGCCTTCCGTGCCCCGCGCGCCCAGGTCCGTGCCACCATGCGCCGGGTCCAACACCACGATGTTTAGCCCCACAGGATGCGGCGCGGGCACGGGATAGCTTTGCGCTGGAGTTTGCGGCTGGTTGGGCGGCGGGTTTTGCGATGGTGCGGTTGCCGGCGGATTCTGCGGCTTCGGCTGCGGCGTTGTGCCCTTAGGCGTAGCCCAAGGCGGGCGATTCTGCGAGATGACCGGGATGGCTTGCACCGTGGCCAAAATCACTACCGCTATCGCAGCAATTTTCCAGGAAGAGGGGACGCGCACAGCAAAGTTTCTCACGCTGAGCAGAATACCAAATCTAACGCCCTCGCTGTGTTTTACCAACCAGCCGCGACCTAACGAAAAATGCCCGGCTCGTCGCGTCAGCGTGAGCCAGGCATTTTCAATCCGCCCAATCCTACAGACTCAGCGCCCAGAAAACTCAGGCCGTCGCTTTCGCCGCCTCGGAAGCCGCTTCCGCGGCATACTTCGCCCGCATCGGTCGCGTCGCATAATACATTGCGAAGCCCGCCAGCACGATGAACAGCCCAAACACCAGCCCGTTCATCCCCAGCATTGTCTCGCTTTCGCTCTCCACCATCGCCAATATCAGCAGCGCCAGAGGAACCAGCCCGCAGGTCACCGCCCCGGCCATTCCGCCTGGCACCCGAAACGTCCGCCGCAACTCCGGCTCGCGAATCCGCAGCACCACCAGCGTCACGAATTCCAGCATCAGGCTCGCGCCATACAGCATGATGTCCAGCGTGACCAGTCGCTTGAATCCCAGGCCCAGGCACAGTGCCCAGCCCGCCGCACATACCAGAATCGCCACCCACGGCGTCTCATTTGCCCGCGTCACCTTGCCGAATACCTTCGGCAGCATTCCATCCTTGGCCATCGCCAGCGGCAGTCGCGAATAGCTCATTACCAGCGCGTTGAACATGCCGAAGGCGCTCATCATCCCGCCAATCGTCACGAAAAACCGCAGCCACTCGAAGCCCATCACCTTCCCGCCAACCTGCCCGGCGATCGCAGCCCACGAGCCATCCTCCGCAAAAGCCGACGCCGGAATCCCGGTCAAATAAACCGCGATGAACGGCAGCACATACGTCAGCGACACCAACACCACTGCCGCGATCATAGCTTTCGGATACGTTTTCTGCGGCCGCTCCACCTCTTGCGCGATGGTCGACGCATTGTCCCAACCCATGTAATTCCACATCGCCACCAGCACCGCGCCCAGCAATCCCACGCCAACACCCGCCGAAGCTGCATGCGGCTCGGCGAACGAAGCAGCCTTCACCGGCGACAGCAGCACGATCAGCCCAAACGGCAGCGACAGCAAAAAGAACAGCCACAGCGACGTGATCCCCACCACGCGGATGCCCGCCAGATTCAGCGCCGCGCAGGTCGCCACCACAAACAGCCCCGCGTAAATCCCGTGATTCCCCACGCCAAACCACGGCGCCATCTGCTTCAGGTAAAACACGAACAGCGTCGGGTAAATCGCCATATCAAAGATGCTCGCCGCCAGCGACAACCACGCCTCTTGAAATCCCCAGAAATTGCCCAGTCCCCGCCGCACCCAGGCGTAGTAACCGCCTTCCTGAGGCAGCGCGCTAGATAGTTCGCCGATCATGAACGCCGTCGGCAAGCACCACAGCACCGGCAGAAACAGCAACACCAATATCCCTCGACCGTAACCGGCGCCAGAGATGATCGCTTCCGTTCCATAGGTGCCCCCGGACACCATGAAGAACGTGGCGGCAACAAGCGGCCAGAGTGTCAATTTTGCGACTCTCTTTTTCGCTGATGGAATTACTTGGGAGGGAATTTGTGCGGGGAGTGATATGGTGCTCAATTTTTTTCTCTCGTCCTCCAGAAGTGACTCTCGCTTTCCAAAAACTGCGAAGCAAGGTCACTTTCGAAGAATACAATCTCTGCACTCGCATGCAAGAAAAAAATGCACCTCGCTGCATATTTTTTCAAAGCCGCACCTGAACTTGCGTACGGGTACTTTGCCCGCCGCGTTTGCTACTGTTGTCACGACACTGCGCTACTCAGCTTCACCGATGCGCCGACCATTTCGAAACATGTGTCAGCACCGCCAGCAGCTCCGCAGCACCCACGATTTCCGACGCTGCCCGTCCAACCTCTCAGCTGTGCTAAACTCCGCTGTCTCGCACTCATACTTCATTTCATAAGGTGACTCCGCATGAAGCTACGCTTTGCTGTGCTCTCGCTCGTTGTGGGGCTGACCAGTTCCTTGGGCTGCGCCCAGCAAGCTCCCGCACCGCGCCTCATCACCATTGACGACCTCTTCCAGCTTCGTGAAGTGCACGACGCGCAAATCTCGCCCGACGGCCAATTCGTGGCCTACACCGTCACCTCCACGCTCCTAAAGGACGACAAAACCGAAACTCGCATCTGGATGGTGCCCACTGCCGGCGGAGACGCCATCCCCCTCACTGCGGAGGGTTCGTCTGCGGAGCATCCACGCTGGTCGCCCGACGGGAAATTCCTCGCCTTCCTCTCCGAGCGCAAGGATCCCAAGGGCGAAGAAGAAAAGACCCAGGTCTACGTGTTAAATCGCATGGGCGGCGAAGCGCAGCGCCTCACTGAAACGGCTCAGAGCGTCGACGACTTCGCCTGGTCACCCGACGGCACTCGCCTGGTGCTAATCCTCCGCGATCCCACGCTCGACGAACTGGAAACCGTCACCAAAAAGTCCAAAGACGATGATGGCGATGACAAAGACAGCGCCTCCAAAAAATCCAAGACCCAGCGCCCGTGGGTCATCGATCGCCTGGTCTTCAAGGAAGACACCGTCGGTTACCTGGATCGTCGCCGCACCCACCTCTACGTTTTCGACGTCGCCTCCAGGTCGCTCACCCAAGTGACCTCCGGCGACTATGACGACTCCGAGCCTGCATGGTCTCCCGACGGCAAGTCCCTCGCGTTCGCCAGTAATCGTTCCAAGCCCGATCCTGACGCCACTTACGACTGGAATATTTGGGTCGTCGCCGGCGACAACACCGACAAAGGCGCGCATCTCACCCAAGTCACCACCAATCCTGGTGGAGATCGCAGCCCGGCTTGGTCTCCCGACGGCAAGTGGATCGTCTATTCGACCCAACTCGATCCCAAACTCTTCGAATACTCCACCAAGCACATTGCCGTGAGCCCCGCTGCTGGCGGTGACGCCAAAGTCCTCACGCGCACCTTGGACCGCACCTCTACCGATCCCCGCTTCGCTGTGGACGGCAAGTCGATCTACTTTGTGGTTGACGACGACGGGACGCAAAACCTCGCCCAAGTCTCCATCGCCGACGGAAAGATCACCCGCCCCGTTGCTGGGCGCCTCATGTTCGAAAGTTTTTCCATGGCTAAAGATGGAGCGTTAGCTGGTGTCTTCTCCACCATGGATCGGCCTCACGAGGTCTTCTCGCTTCGCGCCGACAAGCAAACTCGCCTCACCCACACCAACGACGCATGGCTGGCCCAGTTCAAGCTTTCCCCCGGCGAATACGTCTCCTTCAAATCCAAAGACGGCACCATGGTTCACGGCTACCTGTACAAGCCCGTCGATTACGTCGCTGGAAAAAAATATCCGACCATCGTCCGTCCACACGGCGGCCCCGTGTGGGCCTACTACGCCGAGTTTCAAGACTTGGCGCAACTCTTCGCCGCCAATGGCTATGCGGTTCTTTTCCCGAACCCGCGCGGCTCCTCCGGTTATGGGGAGGACTATTGCAAAGCGATCTTTGCCGACTGGGGTAATAAGGATTATCAGGACGACATGGCCATGGTCGACTCCGCCATCGCCCAAGGCATTGCCGACCCGGAGAAACTCGGTGTTGGTGGCTGGTCCTACGGCGGCATCTCCACCGACTTCATCATTGGCCAGACCAACCGCTTCAAGGCAGCAATCTCCGGAGCTGGCGCGGCTGAATTCACCACCATGTGGGGACACGACCAGTACGAACGCGATTACGTCGCCGAGTTGGGTTTCCCTTGGGAAAATCGCGAGAAGTGGGACCGCGTCGCACCCTTCTATAAGGTCAAAAATATCCTCACGCCCACTCTCTTCGTCGGCGGCTCCATCGACTGGAACGTTCCCATCCTTGGCGGCGAGCAGATGTATGAATCGCTCAAGGCTCTTGGTCGCCAAACCGAACTGGTCGTCTATCCCGGCGAATACCACGAGTTCAAGACGCCTTCACACATCAAGGATCTTCACGAACGTTACCTCGCCTGGTATGCCCACTACGTCAAAGCTGACGGCACCCCGGCGCGTCCCGCCGAGAAGCCCGCCAACGAATCGAAAATGGCCAAGCAGTAGTCACGCGCCGGGTACCCCATTCGCCGTAGTTACGTATGGGGACTTGCCTTTCTCTTCCCGTGCTTCGGTTTCGTCAGGGCACGGCTTTCCGCCGTGTCACCATTAACTCCAAATCATGCGGCACTAGCCGCCGAGGGGATCAGCCTGGTAGCGCCGGCTGCCAGCCGGCACAGCAAGTTCGCAACCCCAACTCAAGCCGACCCGTTTCCCGGCTTCGACATGGCCGAGTTATCAGGGCACAGCTTCAGGGGCGAGGCTTTCCCCAGCAAAGACAAACAAAAGCAAAAACAAAAAAGGGCCGCCTCCACCCTGGAGTGCGGTCCTTTTCTTCCGACTCACTCTTTCCTGTCGGGCTTACTTTCCGATCTTCTGTCCAATGATTTGCCCGGACACAATGATCTCCACCCGCCGGTTCTTCTGACGTCCTGCCGCCGTGCTGTTTTCCGCTACAGGGTTATCCTGTCCCATGCCGATCGCGGTGATCGTGTCCGCCGCAAGCCCCTGCGCAATCAGGAACTCGCGAACCGTATCAGCGCGCTCCTGCGAGAGCTTCTGGTTAAACTCCGGCGTTCCGGTCGTGTCCGTATGTCCCTCGATGCCCAGGTTCAATCCCGGATGCGCCTGAATGATGCCCGAGAGCTTCGCCAACTTCAGCTTGGCGTCCTGGCTCAACGCATACTTCCCGGTTTCAAACAGCACGTCCGCCATGTTCACCACCAGACCGCGTGGTGTGTCGGTTGTTTGCAAAACGTCGTTGAGCTGCTGCAAAAGCTGCGCGCGTAAAGCCAGCGTAGCCGCCTGCGCCCGTGCCGCCTCATCTCGCGCCGCCTGCTCCTTAGCCTGCAACGCCGCCTGTTCCGCTTGCGACTTTGCCGTCGCTGCGTCAGCCGCAGCCGCTGCCCGTGCCGCTGCAGCATCGGATTCCGCCTTCATCTGCGCTTCCTTTGCCGCCGTCAACTCCGCCTGACGCTGCGCCTCCGCGCCAGCTTGCGCCTTGGCCTTTGCCGCCGCACTTGCCGCTGCCGCATCTTGTTCCTTCTGGATACGTTCCGCGTTCTGACGCTGTGCTGAAAGCGCCCGTGAATCTTCCGCAAACTGGATGGTCTGGCGCGCGGTGG
>Ga0210396_10002150_pt1 | contig 20334 bp, 18 predicted proteins | sample IncBWH17OmetaG_FD_155466 | JGI IMG/M metagenome (GOLD analysis project Ga0210396, IMG submission 155466) | Forest soil microbial communities from Barre Woods Harvard Forest LTER site, Petersham, Massachusetts, United States - Inc-BW-H-17-O ... | reverse complement strand
CGATGCGGTGATCGGTGACCCGGTTCTCCGGGAAGTTGTAGGTGCGGATGCGTTCGCTGCGGTCCACGGTGCGGATCTGGCTGGCGCGATCGGCCGACGCGTCGGCCAGTGCCTGTTCCTCCGCCATCGCCTGCAGGCGGGCGGCAAGCACCTGCAACGCGCGGGTCTTGTTCTGCAGCTGCGACCGTTCGTTCTGGCAGGTGACGACAATTCCGGTGGGCAGGTGAGTAATTCGCACCGCCGAGTCGGTGGTGTTGACGCCCTGACCGCCCTTGCCCGACGATCGGTAGACGTCGATGCGTAGGTCCGACTCGTCGATCTGCACCTCGCCGACCTCCTCGGGCTCCGGGTAGACCAGCACGCCGGCAGCCGAGGTATGCACGCGGCCTTGGGATTCGGTGACCGGGACGCGCTGCACCCGATGTACCCCGCCCTCGAACTTCATCCGCGACCACACACCGTCGGCGGAGTTACCCTTGGTGGCGATCGCGAGCGTCGCGTCCTTGTAGCCGCCCAAGTCCGAGGTGGTTTCGTCTAGCACCGTTACCGCCCAGCCATGTCGCTCCGCGTAGCGGATGTACATCCTGGCCAGATCCGCGGCAAAGAGAGCCGATTCTTCGCCTCCCTCACCGGATTTGACCTCGAGCACGATGTCGTCGGCGTCGTGGGGATCACGGGGTGCCAGCATGTCGGTGAGCTGAGTGTCCAGCTCGGCCGCGCGCGATTCCAGTTCGGCGACTTCATCGACGAACGAGGCATCGTCGGCAGCCAGTTCACGTGCGGTCTCCAGATCGCCCCGCACCGACTCCAGCTTGCGTTTGGTGGCCACGATCGGCGCGAGTTGCGCGAACCGACGGCCGACTTTGCGCGCATTGGCCGCATTGCTGTGGAGTTCGGGATCGGACAGCTGACGCTCAAGCTCGGCGTGTTCGGCCAGCAGCGCGTCAATCGCCTGCGCGCCGTGCGTCATGCTGAGCTCCAATCCAGCGTCACGTTATCCGAACGCAAAACGACGCCCGGCCTGTGCGGTTTACGCAACAGTTCGGGCGTCGCTGCAACTACTGCTCGGCTTTTTGAGCCTTTCCAGCGTCTTTCTCGGCGCCGGCGTTGCGCTTGCCGTAGCGCTTCTCGAAACGAGCTACCCGGCCGCCGCTGTCGAGAATCTTTTGCTTGCCGGTGTAGAACGGGTGGCACTGCGAGCACACCTCGACCACGATGTGGCCGCTTTCCTTGGTGCTGCGGGTCGTGAAGGTGTTGCCGCACCCGCAGAGCACGGTGGTTTCCCCGTAGGCGGGATGAATGTCAGATTTCATGGTGTCCTCTTCAATCGTCGGTCGCCGGGTCGCCCTGAAGAGCTAGTGGACGTGAACCGGAACCTGAGCTTCGGCTGTCAATTATGCCAGGTCAGCCGCTCTCCCCCTAAACGCGCGCAGGCGGCCGCGCATTCCCCGGACTAAGTGGGGCTGACGTGGTGTTTTGGCGCGGCCTTGGCCGATCGGTCGACCACGACATAGATCTTGTCGCGCCCGACGCGGGTCCACAGCAGGCCACCCTCGGGCGCAGCGCCCCGGGCGCTCAGTTCGCGCTTGAGGATCTTGTTGGTGGCGGTGGACGGCAGGCTGTCGGTGATCCAGACGTGGCGTGGCCAGGCCTTGGGCGACAGGTCGGACTGGCCGGCCAGAAACTCGCCCAACTCCCCCGGCGTCAGCTCTGCGTTGTCCGCCAACACCAATGCCGCCATCACCTGGTCTCCCACCTGCTCATCAGGTACCGCGTACACCGCCACCTGGCTGACAGCCGGCAACCGTTGCAGGACGCGCTCGATGGGCGCCGTCGTCATATTTTCGCCGTCCACCCGTAGCCAGTCTCCGCTGCGCCCGGCGAAGTAAATCCAGCCATCCGCGTCGCGATAGGCCAGATCACCTGACCAGAACATGCCGTGGCGGAGTCGCGCGTCGGTGGCGGCCGGGTCGTTGTAGTAGCCGGCGAACAGGCCGGCACCGGACGTGTTGACCAGTTCGCCGATCGCTTCGTCAGGGTTGATCAGCGTGCCGTCGCCGTCGAATCGGGCCACCGGACATTCGGTGAGCGTGTCCGGGTTGTAAATACTCACGCCGGGAAAGCCCTGGCCCAGTGAGCCTGCCGGGCAACCGTCTTCGCGGGTGATGATGATCGCGCCTTCGGTCGAGCCGAAGCCGTCCCACACCCTGCAATCGAAACGCCGGCTGAACTCCGCGATGTCGCGGTCGCTTGCCTCGTTGCCGAACGCGACGAGCAGCGGGTTGTCCGCATCGTCCGGCCGCTCGGGGGTAGCCAGCACGTAGGCCAGCGGCTTGCCGACGTAGTTCATGTAGGTCGCGCCGTAGCGGCGCAGATCGGCCAGCAAACCGGATGCCGAGAACGTCGCGGGCACCATCGCCGCACCGGAGCCCACCGCCACACTCCAGCCCGCCAGTAGCGCGTTGGAGTGAAACAGCGGCATCGACAGGTAGCAGACGCCGGATGAATCGACCTCGAACCGCTCGATCAGGTTGGCGCCGGCGAAGATCACGGTCAGGTGCATCACGCGGACCGCCTTCGGCTCGCCGCTGGTGCCCGAGGTGAAGATCATCATGAAGGTGTCGGTCGGGTCGACCTCACGATGCGGCACCAGCGGCCCGGCTGCTGCGAGCAAACCAGACCACTCGGCGCCCGAGATGTCCAGAACGCGGACGCCGGTCAGGTCGAGGCCGTCGAGCAGTGCGCGGCGGGCAGGGTCGGTGAGCAGTATCTGACAGTCGGCCCGCAGGATGTCTTTGGCCAGCGCCGCGCCGCGACGGGTGTCGTTGATGCCGCACAACACGTAACCACCGAGCGCGGCCGCCGCCATCGCGGTGAGCATCTCGGGGGTGTTGCCCAACAGCGCACCGACGTGCAGGGGCCGTTCGGGGTCGGCGATACCGATCAATGCGGCGGCCGCAGCGGAAGCGTCCGCCAGATGCTCGCCCCAGCTCCACACCCGGTCGCCGTATTTCACCGCCGGAGTGACGTCGTCCACGCGGGTGCGAAGCAGCTGCTGAACAGTGTCCGCCACGGCTCACCACTTTCCCGTCGGTCCCGACAGGCTGGCACGTTACCGGCGCAGCGTCAGCTACCTAGGGGGAAGGGCGATGTTCGTCGACGACGAGGATGTGCTAACCGGCTAGTCGTTGTCCATGCCCGGCGTCGTCTTGGACACCTGGACCAGGAACTCGTAGTTGGTCTTGGTCTTGCGCAGCTGCGACATCAGCAAGTCGATCGCCTGGTGAGAATCCAGCCCCGAGAGCACCCGACGAAGCTTGTGCACGATGCCGAATTCGTCTGGTGACAACAGCAATTCGTCCTTGCGGGTACCCGACGGGTTCACGTCGACGGCGGGGAACACCCGGCGTTCGGAGATCTTGCGGTCGAGCTTGAGCTCGGCGTTACCGGTGCCCTTGAACTCCTCGAAGATCACTGTGTCACCGGTGGATCCGGTTTCGACCATCGCCGTGGCGATAATGGTCAACGAGCCGCCTTCCTCGATATTGCGGGCGGCGCCCAGGAATCGCTTCGGCGGGTAGAGGGCAGTGGAGTCAACACCACCGGACAGGATGCGGCCTGACGCCGGAGACGCATTGTTGTAGGCGCGTCCGAGGCGGGTGATCGAGTCCAGCAGCACGACGACATCTTTGCCCTGTTCGACCAGGCGCTTGGCGCGCTCGATCGCCAGCTCGGCGACGGACGTGTGGTCTGACGGCGGCCGGTCGAACGTCGAGGCGATGACCTCGCCCTTGACCGAGCGGGTCATGTCGGTGACCTCTTCAGGCCGCTCATCGACGAGCACGACCATCAGGTGGCATTCGGGGTTGTTCCTGGTGATCGCGTTGGCGATGTCCTGCAGGATCGTCGTCTTACCGGCCTTGGGCGGCGACACGATCAGTGCGCGCTGCCCCTTGCCGATCGGCATGATCAGGTCGATGACCCGGGTGGTCAGCCGGTCGGGACTGGTTTCTAGACGCAGCCGCTGGTTGGGGTACAGCGGTGTCAATTTGCTGAAATCTGGACGCTTCTTGGCGTCTTCGACTGGCCCACCGTTGACGGTGTCCAAGCGCACCAACGGGTTGAACTTCTGCCGCTGGTTGGGTTGTTCACCTTCTTTGGGCACCCGCACCGCGCCGGTCACCGCGTCGCCTCGGCGTAAGCCGTTCTTGCGCACCATGTTCATCGACACGTAGACGTCGTGCGGGCCGGCCAGATAACCGGAAGTCCGCACAAATGCGTAATTGTCGAGAACGTCGAGGATGCCGGCGACCGGCTGAACGACGTCGTCGTCGCGCAGTTCGGTGTCACCGCCGCCGCCACCGTCGCCCGACCGATCGCCGCGACGCCGGCGCTCCCGGAATCGGCGGCCTCGGCGGCCACCGCGCCCGTCACCGTCGTCGTCTTGCTGGTTCGAGCCACCGCGGTTCTGTTGTCCGCCCGAGCCCTGTTGATCGCCGCCCTTGTCGGAATCCCTGTCGGACTCCCGTTCGTCGGACTTGGTGTCCTGTTGGTCGCGGTCACGCGCGGGCTTCTCGGTGGTTTGATCCGCCTTTTCCGCTTGGCCGTGCCGCTCGTCTGCCTGGTCGACGGAAGATCCCCGTTGGCCGGAGTCAGCGTGGGTCGCGTCGTTCGCGGTCGCTTCGGCGTGGTTGGCCGGAGCCTCGGCCGCGTGGTTGTGTGATTTGCCGCCGGTGCCGCCGTTGGCAGGCGCACCGTTTGCGTGCCCTTGGCGGCTTTCCCGTATCGCGGCGATGAGTTCGTTCTTACGCATCCCCGACGTGCCCTTCACGCCGACCTGATTGGCCAATGCGCGCAGCTCGGGCAGCACCATGGTGGACAGCGAGCCGTCCGACGCACTGGTGCTGGCGTCCGTCGCCGACCCGGATGTGTCGGGGCCGGCGGAAGTGTCGGGAGTCACGGAGTTGGACAGCTTGTTGTTTTCGGTGCTGTCGCCAGCCGTAACGAGGTCCGTATCAGTCACGGATTTCCTTTCTTCCCCAGCCGATCGAATCAAGCCAGGGGTTCGTTGCATTCAGCCAAATCGCCGAGTGCTACCAACAGTCGACTCTGCAACGCTGATCGCCGGGATTGGCGGTTTAAATGGCGAACCATCGTCCACGAGAAGAATTTGGTGTTCGTCCTTGTGTCAACGCAGATGCAGAGGCCGCGATTGCTGGACGGCTCCGAGAATAACCTGCTTCGATGCCGGAAGCAAGAAGCCCCTCCACCGTGGCGGTGGTGGTTAGCTGGGGACGGCTACTCCCGAACTCCAGCGTACTCCGTCGCCAGCCGTCATCTCGCTGACCGCAAACCCGTTTGCGGCGCCGTACGCCAAGGCCTCGGGGGGCAACTGCGAGGCCGTGCTCAGCGCGATCACCGCCGGACCAGCGCCAGATAGCACAGCTGCGACCTTGTAACGCCGCAATAGTCGAAGGTATTCCGCGGATGCCGGCATCGCGGGCGCGCGCTGCGGCTGGTGGAGCACGTCCTCGGTGGCGGCCATCAGTAGATCGGGCCGTTCGGTGAGCGCCACGACCAACAGCGCGGTGCGGCTGAGATTGAAGCGGGCGTCATGGTGGCTGACCTGCGCAGGGAGCAGCACCCGCGCCTCCGCCGTCGACGAGCGTTGCTCAGGAATGGCGGGAAACAGATGAATGTCGGGGTGTAACCGCAGCGGCACACCCGAGAAGCTGGGCGGGTCGCAGCCGCGGTCGGTCCACGACACCACCGCACCGCCCAGCACCGCGGCGGCGGCGTTGTCGGGATGCCCTTCGAATTCCGACGACAACTGAATCAGCTGGTCCTGGCTCAGAGGAGTCGAACCTGCTTGCGCGACAATCCCATTGACCGCTGCAAGGCCGCCGACCACCGCCGCTGCCGACGAGCCGAGACCCCGCGAGTGCGGGATGGCGTTACGGCACCGCACTATCAAGCCGGGCGCGGTGACGCGGGCCGCCTGCAGCCCGCGCTCGACGGCCCGAACCACCAAATGACCGGAGTCGAGCGCCAACTCCCCGGCGCCCTCGCCTTCAACGTTGACGACCAGGCCAGAATCGGTTGTCTCGACGATGATTTCGTCGTAGAGGCTCAACGCCAGCCCGATACTGTCGAAGCCCGGACCGAGGTTGGCGCTGGACGCCGCGACCACCGAACTGGCCAGCAGCCCGGCAGGCAGCATCTGGGTACTCAGGTCTGATGAGTGGCGACCCGCTTCACCCGGCTGCGCCGAGCTTGCGATCGCCACTAGACCAATCCCAATTTCGCGACGACGGCGACAGGGTCGACGGGCACCGGCGACACGCTCGGCATGTCCCGCAGCGCCGTGTCGGGATCCTTCAGGCCGTTGCCGGTCACAGTGCACACCACGGTCGATCCCGGTGCGACCCAGCCGTCATCGACGGCTTTGAGAAGACCGGCGATGCTTGCCGCCGATGCCGGTTCCACGAAGACGCCTTCGCTACCGGCGACCAGGTGATACGCCTCGAGGATCTCGTCGTCGGTGGCGGCCAGGAACCGTCCCTTGGACTGCTGTTGCGCCTCGACGGCCGACGCCCACGACGCCGGCGAGCCGATGCGGATCGCGGTGGCGATGGTCTCCGGCTGGCTCACCGGTGCGCCGAGGACCAACGGCGCCGCGCCGGCGGCCTGGGTGCCGAGCATGCGCGGCAGCTTGTCGATCACTCCGTCGGCGTGATACTCGGTGTAGCCCTTCCAGTAAGCCGTGATGTTGCCGGCGTTGCCGACCGGTAAGGCGTGCACGTCCGGTGCGGTGCCCAGCGCGTCGACGATCTCGAACGCCGCTGTCTTCTGGCCCTCGATGCGGACGGGGTTGACCGAGTTGACCAACGAGATCGTCGGGAAGTCGGCGACGATCTTGCGGGCGAGTTCCAGGCAGTCGTCGAAGTTGCCGTCGATCTGGATGATCTTGGCGCCGTGCATCACGGCCTGCGCCAGCTTGCCCATCGCGATCTTGCCCTGCGGGATCAGTACCGCGCAGGTGATGCCGGCGCGGGCGGCGTAAGCCGCCGCCGAGGCAGATGTGTTGCCGGTCGATGCACACAGCACGGCCTGCTGGCCGCGGGCCACCGCGTCAGTGACGGCCATCGTCATGCCGCGGTCCTTGAAGGAGCCGGTGGGATTGAGGCCCTCGACCTTGAGATGAACCGTGCAGCCGGTCTTTGCCGAGAGCCTGGTTGCCGGTATCAGCGGGGTGCCGCCCTCCAACAAGGTGACGGGAGCCCAGTTGTCGCCGACCGGTAGCCGATCCCGATAGGCCGCGATCACACCCGGCCACGGCCGATGAATGCCGGTCTTGGCGGCGCTTGCCGGACTCATTCGCTGGTTCCTTCCAGCCGCAGGACGCTGGCCACACCCTGTACCACGTCGAGATCAGCCAGGGCATCCACGGTTTCGGACAGTGCGGCGTCGGTGGCACTGTGGGTGACCACCACGATGCGGGCTCCTACCCGGTGCCCGCCCTCGCCGACGACACCTTCCTGGCGAACTTCGGCGATGCTGACTTCGCGCTTGGCGAATTCTGCAGCAACCGAGGACAATACGCCCGGCTTGTCAGCAACGTTCATGCTGACGTAGTAGCGGGTAGAGATTAAACCCATTGGCGCGATCGGCAGTTGAGCGTACTTCGACTCCTTCGGCGCGCGGCTGCCCAACACCCGGTTACGGGCGGCCATCACCAGATCGCCGGTTACCGCCGATGCGGTCGGCGCTCCGCCGGCGCCCTGACCGTAGAACATCAGTCGACCCGCGGCCTCCGCCTCGACCACCACGGCGTTGAAGGCGCCGCTGACCGTAGCAAGGGGATGCGACAACGGCACCAGCGCCGGGTAGACCCGAGCCGAAACCCGCTGCTGGCCATCGCCGGTCGTGATTCGCTCGCAAATCGACAGCAACTTGATCGTGCAGCCGAGGGCGCGCGCGGACGCGAAGTCATCCGGGGTGATCGAGGTGATGCCCTCGCGGTAGACGTCGTCGGCGGTCACCCTGGTGTGGAACGCGATGGACGCGAGGATCGCGGCTTTCGCTGCGGCGTCGTAGCCTTCGACATCCGCGGTGGGATCGGCCTCGGCGTAGCCGAGTGCGCTCGCGTCTGCCAGCGCGCGCTCGTAGTCGGCGCCGGTGCTGTCCATCTCGGAGAGGATGTAGTTGGTCGTGCCGTTGACGATCCCGGCTACCCGCTGCACCGTGTCGCCGGCCAGCGACTGGGTCAGCGGCCGGATCACCGGGATGGCACCCGCCACGGCTGCCTCGAAATAAAGGTCCACATGGGCATTTTCGGCAGCCTGCGCGAGCTCTCCAGCAGCGACCGACAGCAGAGCCTTGTTCGCCGTCACGACCGACTTGCCATGCTCCAGCGCGGACAGGATCGCCTTGCGAGACGGCTCGACCGGCCCCATCACCTCGACGACGATGTCGACGTCGTTGCGGCCGACCAGTTCATCGACGTTTTCGGTGAGCAGATCGATCGGTACACCCCGGTCTGCGGCTACCCGCCGCACACCGATGCCGCGCAGCACCAGCGGCGCGCCGATCCGGGCAGCGAGATCGTCGGCACTGTCCTCGATGATGCGAACAACCTCGCTGCCCACATTGCCCAGCCCCAATACCGCTACACCGACCGGCTTTTCACCACCGTTCATGTGCGCCACTCCTCCTCATCGCTGCGCTCTGCATCGTCGTCGGCGCGGTTCACGCCTTCACCTCACTTCCAGACTCAGCAAATCGTCGACGGTCTCCCTGCGCAGGATCAGACGGGCCCGCCCATCGCGCACAGCCACCACCGCTGGGCGGCCGATCAGGTTGTAGCGGCTTGACAGCGAGTAGCAGTACGCACCGGTGGCGGCGACCGCGACCAGGTCGCCCGGCGCAATGTCGTCGGGCACCCAGGTATCCCTGACGACGATATCGCCGCTTTCGCAGTGTTTTCCGACCACACGCGCCAGCGCCGGGGGCGCATCGGTGGCCCGGGAGACCAGTCGAACGTCGTATTCCGCCCCGTACAGCGAAGTCCGAATGTTGTCGCTCATCCCCCCGTCCACGCTGACGTACCGGCGATGCGCTGTGGTGCTCACCCAGACATCCTTGACGGTGCCAACCTCATACAGCGTGATGGTCCCGGGCCCGGCGATGGCCCGGCCTGGCTCAACGACCAACCGGGGAACCGGCAAGCCCACCGCCGCGGATTCATTGCGCACGATGGACCCGAGCTTGTCGGCGAGTTCGCGAACCGGCGGCGGATCGTCGTCCGGCAAATACGAGATGCCCAGGCCGCCACCGAGATCGATGGCGGAAATCTGTGCGGTCTTTTCGACGCCGAACTCGGCGACGACATCGCGCAGCAGGCCGATCACCCGGTGCGCCGCAAGTTCGAAACCGCCGACGTCGAAAATCTGCGACCCGATGTGACTGTGCAAACCCACCAATCGGAGGTGATCGGTGGCGAATACCCGTCGGACCGCGGCCATCGCCGCGCCGTTGGCCAGCGACAGGCCGAACTTCTGGTCTTCGTGGGCGGTGGAGATGAACTCGTGGGTGTGGGCCTCGACGCCGACAGTGACGCGCACCAGCACATCCTGAACGACACCGGCCTCACCGGCGACGGCATCGAGGCGCTCGATCTCGGTCATCGAGTCGAGCACGACACGACCGACGCCGGCCTTGACCGCCGCGGTCAGCTCGGCGACCGATTTGTTGTTGCCGTGCAGCGCGATCCGCTCAGGCGGGAAGTTCGCGTGCAGCGCGACCGCCAGCTCGCCGCCGGTGCAGACGTCCAGCGAGAGGCCTTCCTCGTCGATCCACCGCGCTATTTCGCTGCACAGGAAGGCCTTGCCGGCGTAGTGCACGTTCGCACCACCGCCGAATGCCGCAGCGATCTCGCGGCAGCGCGCCCGGAAATCCGCTTCGTCCACGACGAAAAGTGGCGTGCCGTACTCCTGTGCGAGCCAGTTCAGCGTGACACCGGCGACGCTGACGACTCCGTCGTCGCCGCGGACCGCGTTGTGCGGCCAGACGTTCGGTGCCAGTTGCAGGAGTTCGTCTGCCGTCGCGGGTCGCGGTGGAACGCCCCCGTGATGGAACTCTTCGGCGTGCCGTGGGCCGGCTGGATGTGCGTTCACATCCGCTCCGGTGCGCGGACACCCAGGATGGCCAACCCATTGGCGATGACCTGGCGGGTGGCTTGACATAGGGCCAGTCGCGCCGTGTGCAGCTGGTTGGGTTGTTCGTCGCCCTGCGGCAACACCCGGCACGAGTCATAGAACCGGTGGTAGTCGCCGGCGAGGTCTTCCAGATAGCGGCACACTCGGTGCGGTTCGCGCAGTGACGCGGCGGATTTCAGCACCCGTGGGAACTCGCCGAGACTTCGAACCAGCGCGCCCTCCTTATCGTGGGTGAGCAGCTCGAGGTGGCTGGTGTCAGGGATCAGCCCGAGCTCGGCGGCGTTGCGGGCCAATGCGGAGAGCCGGGCATGCGCGTATTGCACGTAGTACACCGGGTTTTCGTTGGACGCCGATGACCACAGCGCCAGGTCGATGTCGATCGGGGTGTCCACCGATGAGCGGATCAGGCTGTAGCGGGCGGCATCCACGCCGATCGCCTCGACCAGGTCGTCGAGCGTGATCACGGTGCCGGCCCGTTTGCTCATCTTCACCGGCTGGCCGTCGCGGACCAGGTTGACCATCTGGCCGATGAGCACCTCGACGGTGGCCGGGTCGTCACCGAACGCGGCCGCGGCGGCCTTCAACCGGGAGATGTAGCCGTGGTGGTCGGCGCCCAGCATGTAGATGCACAGGTCGAAGCCGCGTTCCCGCTTGTCCAGGTAGTAGGCGAGATCACCGGCGACGTAGGCGGGCTGGCCGTCACTCTTGATCACGACGCGGTCCTTGTCGTCACCAAAAGCGCTGGTGCGCAACCAGGTTGCGCCGTCCTTTTCGTAGATGTTGCCGTTCACGCGAAGCCGGGCGATCGCCTGCTCGACACGGCCGCTGCTGTGCATCGACTCTTCATGGGTGTAGACGTCGAAGTCGGTGCCGAAGTCGTGCAGCGACGACTTGATGTGCGCGAACATCAAGTCGACGCCGATCTTGCGGAAAGTCTCGTGCTGCACCGCGTCGGGCTGGCTCAGCGCGTCGGGTGCTTCCTTTAGGACCTGCGCGGCGATGTCGGCGATGTAGCTGCCGGCGTAGCCATCTTCCGGAGTGGGCTCGCCTTTGGCCGCCGCGATCAGCGAGTTGGTGAACCGGTCGATTTGGGCGCCGTGGTCGTTGAAGTAGTACTCGCGTACCACCTCGGCGCCCTGCGTCGACAGCAGCCGGCCAAGTGCGTCACCGACCGCGGCCCAGCGGGTGCCGCCGATGTGGATGGGCCCCGTCGGGTTGGCCGAGACGAACTCCAGGTTGATCTTGTGTCCGGCCTCGGCGACGGAGTTGCCGTAGGTGTGGCCGGCGTCGATGACGTTGTTGATGATGACGCCCTGCGCCGACGCGTCCAGGCGCAGGTTGATGAAGCCGGGCCCGGCCACCTCCGCCGACGCGATGCCGTCAGCCTCTGCCAGCGCCTCGGCCAGCCATCCGGCCAGCTCGCGCGGATTGACGCCGATCTTCTTGCCGAGTTGCATCGCCAGGTTGCTGGCGTAGTCGCCGTGCTCGGGGTTGCGCGGCCGCTCGACGGTGACCGTCGGCGGCAGCGCGGCGGTGTCGAGCGCATGCTCGGTCAGCACCGCGGTCGCGGCGGCCTTGAGCAGCTCGGCCAGGTCGGCGGGGTTCACGCAGGCCATCCTATTGGCTGAGGTCCTCAGGCCCCGAATCCGTTCCGGTGCCCAGCCGGCCGCCGTGATGCGTTAGTCTGTCGTGGCCCGTTGGCGCAGCATTTCTCGCGTGCGCCCCCGTAGCTCAGGGGATAGAGCGTCTGCCTCCGGAGCAGAAGGCCGCAGGTTCGAATCCTGCCGGGGGCACAGCCTCTACCAGTACTTTCGCTGAATGATCCGGCCCGGCCAGACTCGAAAATAGCCTCAGCGTCACGACGATGTCACAACTCCCCCCAAACTCTTCCCGGCATCGCGCAGCGTCTCATCCTGCGAGTATGCGGCCGTCGATTTCTTGGCAGCTGCGGCGCACGGCGACCAGGAGGCGCGGTTCGATAGCGGAAGGTGATGCCTGGTGGCGACCGACCTAATGGTTCTTGCCCCGGTCCTCCCCGGAAATACTGGGCGCACCGGCCCCATAGTGAAGGACCGAACAGAGGGCTGGCGGATTCCTTCGCAAACTGCCGATAAGAAATCCAAAACTGTTGTTAGCCGCGGGGATGCCGACGATTACGCTAACCGGCATGGGCGCGCCGCGAACTCCGCGCATCTTCGTGCAGATTCCGGCGTATCGCGATCGGGAACTTGAACCGACTCTGTGGAGCCTTTACCGCAAAGCGGCGTTTCCGGCGAGGCTCAGAACGGTCGTTTTGTGGCAGCGTGAGCCCGATGACCCGGATTTGAGAGACGTCCGCGATCTGCCCGGCTTAACGATCGTCGAAGCCGCAGCCGCTGTGAGCGCCGGGCCGAACTGGGCACGTCACCAGATTCAGGAATTGGCCGACGGGGAGGACTACACCCTGCTCTTGGACTCACATATGCGCTTTGTGAAGCATTGGGACACAACAGTGATCGGCATGCTGGAGGCTTTACGTCGCCGTGGTGTAGCGAAACCAATTCTCACTTCCTACCTGCCGGCATACGTACCCGGACAGAGTCGGGGGTCATGGGGAAACCAACCGTACAAGATCTACCCGCTATCCCGTGACGAGGGCGTATTGACTCGCTTGACGAGTCACCCGCTTCACGAGTGGTCGGCGTTGGAGGGACCCGTGGTGGGAGAGTACTTCTCGCTGCATTTTGCATTCACCGACGGAGCGTTCAACCGCGAGGTGCCTCACGACCCGCACCTTTACTTCTTCGGCGACGAAGTTGCCCTGGGGCTTCGTGCATACACCTTCGGATGGGACATGTTTCATCCGCATCGGGTCCTTGGGTGGCATGCTTATTCGCGGTCATCACGAGTACCTCATTGGGACGAGCACGCCGAGTGGGGTGAAGCGCACCGCCGCACCTTGGCACGACTGCGGCTGTTATTTAACGCTCGCCCCGAGCTTGCGCACCTCCGGGGCACGGCGCGCTCCGTGACCGACTATGAGCAGTTCATCATGCAGGATTTGGTAGCGGCGCGATGAGCCTCCGCCTAGACCTAGACCGCACCGGCATGGCGTGGAGTGACGGCTATTTAGACGCCGCAGAAACCGAAGAGATCCTCTATGAGCTCAAGTTCGTGTGGTGGCGACGAAGCCAGGTGGTGCGCGCGGGCCAGTCCGGCGGTCTCGAGTCGTTCGTAAGCGCTAGCAGAACAAGCCAGACGTCCGGGCAATGCTGGTTCAATGCTGCCCTCATGTATCACCTACTCCGCATCGAGACGCGCCTGTGCTCGGAGCTGCGGGTTGATCCGACACGCCTTGAAACGTGGCAGGCGGTCCGCTACGGCCCAGGTGAGCGGTTTGGCTTACACCATGATGCGGGCCTTTTCGGATCCGACCCTGCCGGCGAACGCGTGCTCACGGTGGTGTTGTTCCTCGATACGCCTCAGCAGGGCGGCGCGACGTATTTCCCCGACCTGGATCTGTTGGTCGACGCGCAACCCGGGCGGTTGCTGGTGTGGAATAACCTGTCGCCGGACGGCTCCATCGACTCGACCAAGCGGCATGCGTCCACACCTGTGCACTGCGGCACAAAGACAATTCTCACTACTTGGTCGCGGCAATCTTCCGTTCGCTCAGTCGAGCCGTGAAAACCGGTTACGCCGCGGTATGGGCGCGCTAGGGTTCGCAAGTCAGTACCTATTGCATTCTCACATCGGCAGAAGGGTCGACATGGCTGATGACAGCGAGATCGTAAAGCGTGTAATCGCAAAGTATGGACCGACGTTGGACCTCCAACAGAGACCACAGGATCTCATTGACATCCTTCGTAATTTCCGGTTTGACGACGACGGCGGCCTGCCGCCGGGGGGCACCCCTCCTCCGCCGCCGCCACCGCCCGGGCCGGACAGTTTTCACGGAGGCGGTGTCCGCCTCGAGGACGTGATGGCCGAGGTTCTCAAACTGGGTCGGCAGGTCGACCAGAATTCGAACGACCTCAAGGCGATCCGCACCAAGCTCGAGCCGTGACATCGCCGGAACAGTGCAACTCGACAAGGACTAACCGTTCGCTTCGACAAAAGCGTGCTCAAGGCTGAGTTGGCGATGGGATTCCCGGGGCCGGTTCTGGACCAGGATGTAATCGTCGTTCGTGAGTTCGCGCAGCCCGAAGAAGTGTTGGCGCTTCGTGAGGTGTGCGACGCGGCCGTCGCCGCCCACGAGGCAGATAACAATTCTCTGGAAGCGCGGAAGCTGCCGTTACGTACGGAGATGCCCGCCAAGGGAATTCTGCGGGCCGTGGGCAGCTCGGCGTCGCAAGTCATCGAAACGATGCATTCACGTATTGTCCGCAGCACCAGGGATGGCTTCGCCGCCGAGGACATACTGCCCGAATTTACGATGTTCTCGCAGATGAGGACGGGAGATTCCCATCCCCTGCACGCAGATGCCGAGCGGCTGACGCCGACCGGTTGGGAAGACAACCACACACCGTGGCGCACCCACGTGAGTCTGCTGTACCTGAATTCCGCCGGAGTGGACTTTCGAGGCGGTGAGCTTGTTCTGCCAGAGATCGGCCGAACGATCCGCCCGTCCTGCGGGCTGTTCGTCTCGTTCCCGAGCGGTCGCAAACACCAACACCAAGTTATGGCCATCGAGTCAGGTGTGCGGCTCTCCTTTGTCGTTTGGTTCACACGGGACGCAAGCCATGGCGAGTGCGGCTGGCCTGCCTAAAAATTTCGATGCGGCCGGGATACTCGGTGGCCACCGGCGGTGCCTACGGGATCGACGGCGCCGCGCACCGCGCGGCGCTTGCCGCCCACGATATCACCGTCGGGGTCTTGGCCGTGGGACTTGATATCCCTTATCCCGCTGGACATTCCGGGTTGCTGCGGTCCTAGAATCCGGATGGCCTCACCTATGTGAGTTTGTAGCCTTTGCGGTGCCCTGGACACGGTGCACGGACTCCTGTCGGGCGGGTCCGCTGACTCAAGATCCGAGCGAGAGTTCCCATCGGACAGGGTCCATCGCCGCGGGGTCGTCCGGGTCGAGTCCTTGGGCGACTAGGGCTCGGCGTTCGTCGTCATCCATATGGTTTTGGACGTGCGGAGGCGAACGGCAGCCAGCCGCCGCGCTCGCTGTCGATGGTCTCCCGGTCGCGCGACTGACGCCTGACCCTAAAGTTTGTCAGGATTTTCACATATTTCACTCATGTCGAGTTAAGCTCGATGCCGTCGTCTCATGTGAGCCGGGTCACAACGTGAAATTGGAGCCCATGATGGACCCTCGCCGAATAACGCTCGCCCTCGGCGCGGCTGTCGGCGCTGCTTTCGCGGCCGCGCTGATCGGACTGGCTAACGCTCCCGCGGCTAGAGCCGACATGGGTCTTTTGTACCTCCCCGTCCTCCCCTTGATTTTGGCCGGCGCGTAGGGATTGACCATCGAATCGATGATCGCCCGCCAGGGGTTCGAGGCCCTAGCTCGATGGATAAAGGCTCATCGGGCCTCCGATAGTCGGAAGATGCAGGCAGATGTTGTCGAGCAGCGGGACCAGACCGCCCTGCGCCGCGCCGAACACTTCCAAACCCTGGTGAACTCACTCGACTACGGGGTCGCGGTCGTCGGCGGCGACGGCCGCGTGGAATCCGCGAACCCGGCGGCCGACCGAATATTTGGCACCAGGCCAGAGGTTCTGAAAAATCGGCCAGCCAACAGAGCCCTCGACTTTCCCATCTACGACACCGACGGCCACCTCGTCGGTGTGGACCGGCATCCGCTCACCCAGATCCGGCAGACCGGAACCCCAATCAGTGATTACGTGTTCGGCGTCGATCGCGCCGATGGACAGCGGGTATGGCTGTGTGCAAGCTATCGCCTGCTGAACCCGGACGATCTCCAGCATTCAGCGGTGCTCATCTCGCTCACCGACATCACCGCACAACGCACCGCCAGCGAACGGCTCGCCTACGAGGCCACACACGACTCGCTGACCGGGCTGCCCAACCGCGCCCACGTGGTCACCCTGGTCACCGACGCACTCGAATCCGTTGGCCACCACGTCTTGGCGGCGGTCCTGTTCATCGATCTGGACAATCTCAAGACGATCAACGATTCGCTCGGCCACGACGCCGGGGATGACGTGCTACGGAGCGCGGCGCAACGTCTCTGCCGCGCCGTCCGATCCGACGACGTGGTCGCCCGGCTTGGCGGCGACGAATTCCTCGCCCTGCTCATCGGCCAGATCACTCGCCCCGACCTCGACGCACTCGCCGACAGACTCCACGCGACCCTGTCGGAACCGGTCGTCATCGAGGGCGTGACACTCCGCATCGGGGCCAGTATCGGAATCGTTGTGATCGACAACAGCGACCCGCGCGGCACGGCAGAGATCCTGCGCGACGCCGACACCGCCATGTACGAGGCCAAAACCACAGGCCGAGGCAAAAGCCACTACTTCACCGAGCAGCTGCGAGACCGAAAGCGACTACAGCCCACCAACTGACGGGACTCGCCCACCGGCGCTCTGAGGGCCTGGCAGGCTCACTTCTGAAGGGCGGGGTCAATTCCGAGAGTTTTCGACGCCAGGGTGGTCCTGAAACAAACCGTCACCATGCTAAGGGCAGAAGCGCAGATCTGAAGGCGGCAAGTAGCCGCAGTTCGGAGTCGATGGTGTCCAGGTCACGCATAGAAGCTGCTGCGAGTGTCACGACGGTGTCACACGTCATCCAAAACTCGCCGGCCATACCCCTATGGACGGGTTTGGACTGCAATGGACCTTTTGGCCTGAAATCGTAAGTGAGGCACCATGTTCCGGTTCCCGGCGTTGGCATCCCGTGGACGGCTGCGCCCCCGTAGCTCAGGGGATAGAGCGTCTGCCTCCGGAGCAGAAGGCCGCAGGTTCGAATCCTGCCGGGGGCACCATCCTGACCAGTATTTTCGCCAGAATCACCGGCGGCCCGGCCAGAGCCGAAAACACGCTCAGTGACACGAGGATGACACAAGTCTCATCGAACTGGTGGTGTCCAGTCGTCCCAACACGGACCGAAATTGATCATGGAAAGACGATCGGTCTCGGCCCCGCGACAACATCATCGACGTCGGTGGCGGCGCGCCTCGACGCTCGTCGACTCCCTCCTCCATCTATTACACTTCCGTTGGCGCAGATCGGCCTCAAGCGAGGGAGCGATATGACCGAGGCAGCCGAGGTGGATGCGGGCCTGCGGCAATCGCGCGAGCAAACCGTCCTAGCGCATCTCGAAGCAGAAAATCGGCAAGACGTCGCGGCGACGCTCGCGACATTCAAACCCGGTGCCGCGCGAACGGAATTGCCCGGGGAGGTCGCCGACGGTCCTGACGCGGTCGCCGCGAGCTACCGTGAACTCTTCACCGCTCTTCCAGACATGCACTTCGACATCAAGCCCGGCTCACTGTGTCACCACGGTGACCGCGTGATGACTGAGACGTGCGTGACGGGCACCCACCGCGGACCCTTTCGCGGCCTGCCGCCGACCGGCCGCCGCCTCGAATGGCCGATGTTGTTGATCTTCCAGTTCGATGGCCCCGACCTCGTTAGCGAACGCGTCTACTACGACCGCCTCTCGCTGTTCATCCAGCTCGGTGTCGCTCGCGAACCCAACACCCCGACCGGTCGGATCATGACTCTGCTTAACCACCCCGTGACGGTCGCGCGAGCGGCGCTGCGTTCGCGCAGGATCGACGATTCGTAGCGCCGCGAGATCTTGATCAGGTCCAACAGCATCGCGATGGAGTGCCTCACCGAATCCCCCACGTTCAGGCAGCAGCGGCGATCATCCCGCCAGTCACGGCGGCGGCACCCGCCAATCCCACACCGACACTCCACTGCCGGACACGATGAGCGGTACGGCAGTTGCTGATCATCAGACCCCTTGTCGCTTGGTGTGCTGAACCTAAAAAGAAACCTAAGGATTACTGAGGTTACCTAAGCTAAATACCAGTAAAGGGCCGCCCCAGAAAGGTCCAAGCAATGCGGCAACACATTCACAGGCAGCGATCCATAACGCCGAGCATTTCATGATCGATCAGGTGTGGCCACGATGACTAGGGTGACCCAAGACGGCAAGATCAACGGATCCATAGCATGATTCCGACCATGAAGCACGTGATGACCATGGCGCTGATCGCCATCGCCATGCTGGCCGCGCCGGCAGCCCACGCCGACCCTGATCCCCACAAACCCGACTTGGGTGCCCATTACTGCCCGGGTGGCGTGACGCCAGACCCATCGTCCCTCGGGCCCGCTTGCGACGGCGTGCCCTACCCGGACGGCTCGTACTGGCACGCTACACAGCGCGGCACGTCGACCTCCTTCGTGGTGGTGCAGTGCCTCGTGCCCGCTCCCCCGCCGGGTCCCTTCGCCGGTCTTGTGCCGCAAGTGCGCGGGCCGTTACCGGCACCACCAGGCAGCTGCGGTCAGTAGCGGCATCAGGTTCTGGAAGTGATGTTCGTAGCCGTCGACAGATCGCGTTGCCTGACCTAGTTGTCACTGGCGCTCGGCTGTTGAATTATGTTGCGGACCTGGCATTTTGACGACTCATCAGCGCTGTCCGCATTCGGCACCTGTTATTCGACCGTTTTGGCCTGAGCGGGTCAACCCCGTTGGTACGGTGCGCATGAAGCTAAGGAGGCGCAATGGGGCGCAACACTTACGCGTTGGTAGCCGCGGCGATGGCGATGGGTTTGGTTGCGTCGGCGTGCCACAGTTCTCCTCATTCGGCGACCACGACAACGTCACAAGCCATGGCAACGCAACTGCAATCGCTGATACCCACACCGGCGAACACTCAACGCACCGACGGACCCACCTCCATTCCAGACAACGGCATCCATATGCACTTCCTGGTCAACGGATCGGCGACCGGCGTTCTGGACGCGTTCAAGACCGCGCTCGAAGGTAAGGGTTGGGCGGTGACCGTCGTGGCATCAGGAGGCTGGGGAGGAGCCGGCGGCGCCACCTACACCGGGACCCAGGGCGACACCTACGGCGTGTTTAGCGGCGGAGGCACCGGTAGCACTACCGACGTCAGTGCCTGCGCATGGTCGTCGAAGCCCTCGAATCCCAACTGCGGTGGCGGCAACCGACAATAACGGCGACGACTGGCTCGCCGCGGATTCGCGGTCACGTCGTGGTGAGCGTCAGCATCCCGCGAAGCTTTTGCCAGCTATTGGCCAGGCCGGGATGCAAACGCAGGCCACCTACCTGATCCTCGTTAACCCAGCGCAGCTCAGCGCTTTCCGCACAGCCCACCACCGGCAGCAGCTCGGCGGCGTCGGCGATGACAGTGGTGTATGTCCAATGGGTGCCGAACGGCACCGCGGTGACCACCGAGGCGCGTAGTTCGATCTGATCGGGGCGGACGCCGGTTTCTTCGTAGGTCTCGCGGATCGCGGCCTGCTCGTAGGTCTCGTGGCTGTCCCTGGCCCCGCCCGGCAGCCCCCACGTGCCACCCTGGTGGCTCCATATCGACCGGCGCTGAAGCAAGACCGCGCACGAACCGTCGGGTGCCGGGGCGCGCAGTAGGAGCCCAGCAGCCCCATGCCGGCCCCAATAGCGATTACCCGTGGCCGAAACCACCCACCCGTTACCGTCACCGCGCACACTCCCACGATATGCGCCGGTCCCGCGCATATTGCTAGGCGCGCGAGCGGCAATTAGTGAAATGCGAATAAAGAAAATACCAACCGCACATTAACGCTCGACAACATCAACCAGATCCGCGTAACCCGCCGAGAGACATTGTTGTTCAACGCTTTTGATCTAGAAGGCGCGCCTCAGGTGGTTACCTGCACCGGGGGAAACCACGCAGTGGTTTACCTGGTCCCACCGCTTCGCCGCGGCGGCGTCGCAGGTGGCGCCAATCCCGTTGTCTACACCCGGATTACGTACTTCTTACGCCGGACGCTCGAGAAACGGCCTGCACCGTGCCTACCGCAGCAGAATTGGGTGACTTGCGCCCTTCTGCCTGGTCGTTACGCTTCGTCAACAGACGCGCCCTGAGGTCAACCCGATTGAAAGCGAGGATCGATGCAGAAAGACCTACGCGTTAACCCAGATGAGTTGGGCGC
>Ga0210396_10002147_pt1 | contig 20346 bp, 12 predicted proteins | sample IncBWH17OmetaG_FD_155466 | JGI IMG/M metagenome (GOLD analysis project Ga0210396, IMG submission 155466) | Forest soil microbial communities from Barre Woods Harvard Forest LTER site, Petersham, Massachusetts, United States - Inc-BW-H-17-O ... | reverse complement strand
CGGCGTAAAGCCCCCGGGACAAGGCCATTGCAGGGTGCCGGGCATCGGCAAAATAATATTGTCCGTTGACTGGACCCATAAATGTTCGCCACGTGAACCCACATAACCGATCGTGAACGTCGTGTTCGGAGTCAGCTGACGTTCGACGTTGAGATTCCATTGCAAGACCAACGGGCGCTTGGGATTAAAATCCATCAGGTAATATCCCGCTGTGTTGGTTACATTGGCGTTGGCTTCTTGGTTCGGAAACAAACCGCCGAGCTTAGTGGGGTCATCAATATTAAGTTTCTCGGCGAACGGTGACGAGGAGTCCAGTCCGGCCCCCATTTGAGCCGGCATGGGCAGCACGTCAAACATTCCAAAACCCGCACGAATCGACATCTTACCGTTCTTGAACGGATCCCACGCAAGACCGATCCGAGGCTCCCAATCTTTCTTCGTGGGATTTCTAAAATAAGGCGATCCCAGGAATGGGGCAGGGGGCGTGTTGGGCGTGCTCACCAGAGTGCGCAGGTTTGCCAATTTGCCGTCGACTTCGTAAGGCACTTCCCCAAATTCATAACGCAGGCCAACATTGAAAGTAAGGTTTGGCCTTAAGTGAATGTCATCCTGGATATAAGCCCCGGCAATTGCCATGCGCTCATAACGCGGAGACTCGGTGCCCAGCGCGTCGCTGCCAAAGGAAGAGGCCCGATTGGCCAGGAAATCCGGCAAATTGTCGAACACCCAGCCGCCGCCCGGGCTGTCCAGGCCAAAGAATTTCTGCTGGATTCGCTCGACGTTTCCGCCCAGCTTCAGAGAGTGAATTCCCTTGGTCACATAAAGGTTTTCGTAAATTTGATACGAATTCCAAATGAATTCAAATGGTGAAGACACGACCGTGCCCCCCGAAAATACGGTGTACGGGTCCACCTCCAGCGAGCCTACAGGGTAGCCAGGGTCAAAACCAAAACTAAGATCAGCTGCTGCCGGATTGGTGGCCGTCGCGCCGTCAGGCGATGCCGTATTGTCACGATTGAAACCCAACCGGAAGGAATTCAACCATTCCGGATTGAAAATGTGGTTCCATTCAAAGGCGACGGTCTGCCGCTTGCTATTGTTTTGGATGAGTTTGTTGTTCATCTCATCCGGTTCAGTCTGGTGAGAATTGTCGAACAGATAGGTACCGAAGATCCGGTCCTTCGTTGAGAACGTGTGATCCACTTTACCGATCACGAAGTTCTCTCCAGTAACTTGGTGACCTGCAAAGGAAAAAATCCCAGTCGGGCTGGCCGGCCAAAATGTTTTCAAATACAGAAGAGCGTTGGGGTCCGGTCCACTATTATCCGCGGGCTTAAGGGTTGGCAATGCTGCCGTCGCCGCCGCCACATCGGCCGGCGTAGGCACCGTAGCAACCAGAGTCGATCCCAGATTCTGTTTGACTCCTTCATAATCGACAAAGAAAAAAGTCTTATCTTTCTGAATTGGGCCTCCGATGGAACCTCCATACTGGTTCCTCTGAAAAGGAGGTTTCGGAATGCCGTTAAGATCATCAATATAGTTTGCCGCATCCAGCGATTTGTTGCGCAGGAACTCATACGCAGTTCCGTGGAACTGGTTGGTGCCCGATTTGGTGATCGCGCTGATGACCCCGCCCGATGTACGTCCGTACTCCGCAGAATAATTTGTGGTGAGCACGGAAAACTCTCCCACCGCATCGGTGCCCAGATTGCCGCCCAGCAAGCTCCCCGGCCCAGCATTGGTATAGTTATTTATATTGACGCCGTCCATGAGGTAATTGTTCTGTTGTGGGCGGCCGCCCGCAATGCTCAATTCCAATCCCATCCCGCGCTTCGTCCTGTCGGTGCTGCTGATGTTGGGCTGGTTCCCAACCGTATGAACGCCCGGCTCCAATATCGCCAAGTCGGACCATGAACGGCCGTTCAAAGGGAGCTCCTCGACTTTCGCCGCATTGACCAGTCCGCCCACGGTGGCGTTGGCCAGATCCACTGTCGGGGCCTCCGTAGTTACTTCGATTTGCGTGGCAGTGTTTCCAACTTGCAGAGTCAGATTCAGGACGAGTTCCTGGCCGACCGTCAACGTAATCGCCTTGCGAATCAGAGTCGAGAAGCCATCCGCGGAAACAGTAATGTCGTAGACCCCGGGCGAAATATTTGGCGCAGTGAAGATCCCGACCCCATTCGTGACCGCATTCGCGACGTTCCCGGTCGCCTCGTTCTCGAGAACAACTTTGACATTCGGAACCACACCACCAGTGGGATCCACAATGGTGCCCGAAACCGTTGCTCCAACCATCTGGGCGGAAACTCTTGCGGGGAGCAACAAACCAATTAGCGCTACAAAAGTTACCGCGAAACGGACACACGTATACCTAAACGCTGGTCGAGGCCTCATTCTTAAGACTCCTCTCTCGATTTAGGACGCCGACACGCAGGTTGACCAACGACTATGCGCGTCACCTGGAAGCTGTTTCTTACTGGTCCTGGTAGGTCCGAAGACTCACTCGTGCCACACTGGTACTCCATACTCAAATCGATGTCAAGATAAATCAACATTAGCCCTGTGAATTTGTCACAAATTGTGAATTTCATTAATGGATAGCGCTTCAAGATTCGTAAACAGAATCTAGAAGCGCCGCCACGATCGCAATAGGCGGCGCGCATCGAGAATCTTATTTGCTTCAGACGAGGTTGCCACAACTCTCCGATGAGGGCAGGGCCTGAATATCCTGAGGAGCGCTACGACTGCTCCCAAACGAGGTAAGAACTTTTAATTGATGTTATAGGGGGGCAGCAATTCCAAATTGTTTGATGGCACGAAGAAACCACTGACTTAGGGCAACATCGCTTGGAACATCCGCATGGTCCTTCTACCTGAACGACCTACACGTTTCCGCGTCCAAACGTCAATAGGATTCATGCGTCGCGCGCGGCGCGCTATTTTGTCAGGGTTACAGACGCCGACGAAACGTCCAGTGAGGCTAGATAGGCTGCAATCGACAGCATGTCGTCGGTCGTCAATTTGGAAACCACCGGCATCATCAGGCTCGCCCACTCCCCAGTTCGCTTGCCCTGCCGCATATCATAAAGCTGGCGAACGAGGTAGCTGGGAGAGCGGCCCGCGAGTCCCGGCACCGAGCCCGTACCCATCAAATCCGCGCCGTGACAGGTCGCGCACTGAATCGTCTTGCCCCCGCCACCGCCCACCACGAGCTCAGCGCCCTTCTTGACGCTACCCTCAGGCACGTACGCGATAAATCCGGATCGGTCATCACGAAGTACTTCCATGGCTTCCACATCTTCCGGCGTTTCCACGATGCGATTGCCGAGCGGTTCTTTCTCATCCCCTTTGACTCGGAGGAAGATGCCGTTTGCGATCTGCGTTTTCGGCACCATGTTTGCTTCAACCACCCTGATCCACGGCGTCCATTTCATGGAGCTGAAGTATCGAGCTGCATCCTTCTTCTCATCGTCAGTCATCGATTTGGCGAACAGAATCATCTGATTCGTATTGGCTTTTCTGGTGTCCGCGCTCATCCGGGCGCCAGTCCTGAATTCGTCCAACACCTGCAAGATATAAGTGTATGGGAGACCCGCGAGGTTCGTATTTACCGGACGGCCTTTGCCATTGGGGTAATGGCAGAAGGAGCAGGCGGTCACGTTGGGTTTGTGGCCGTGAGCCACGATATCAGGCATCGGCGGGTGGTCTTCGGGATACCAATCGGCCGGGCCGGAATTATCGCGGATCTGCGTGAGAGTAAATGAAAACTTGCTGCCAGGAAGATGTCGCGGGACTCCGTTATCCGGTCCCCCGCGCGCATCGGAATCGGGGCGGTCAGCGCGCCGTCCCTCCTTGGTGTTATCGAAGCCATAAGCCCATGCTGGCAGATCAGAGGGCAATTCCTCTTGTTGTTCAGGTGCGGCGCGCATTTGAACGGCTGAAGACGATGGCTTTGGCGCTGGCCCGGTGGAATCCTGAGCTGCCAGTGCTATCGGGAATATCGTTACACCTGTGAAAAGCACCAGACGAGCGATTCTTTGAATGAAACCCATCACCGGCCTCCCTGCTAGTTTATCTTGCGATAAGAACATTGTTTCTGTCATTCAAATTTCGTCGCCAAATGCCCGTAATGGCAAACTGAAGCTGCCACGAAGTGGTCGATATTGCATCAACTAGAAGGTCAGCTTGAGCCCCAACTGGATGACGCGGTTCGCGCCCGACCCCAGCACGGGGTCGCCCGCCGCTTGGTCGGCAGTCTCATTAGCCGCGCCAAACGTATTACTCCCCACCGACGGGTCGTTGTTCGCCAGGTGACCCGCATCCACAGAGCCGAAGACCGGATGGTTGAGCACGTTGAAGAACTCGGCTCGGAATTGTGCGGTCAGCCGCTCTTTGAATTTCCAGTTCTTGAGTACGGAGAAGTCCCAGGTGCGCAAAGGAGCCTCGTTGAAGAGATTTCGGGCCGCGGTTCCGAACGTGCCGGGTGCCGGAGGTACAAGAACGGAACTACCATTCATATAGCAACCGAATGCGTTCAGATCGGACACGTTGGCGTGGGCAAGACATTGACTCGGAAACGGGGCCCCTCCCGCCAGGACCCCGGCGAAAAAGGGAATTCCGTTTGGATTCGCCTGAAAGTCACGGGTATTGCCAAAGAAATTCCAAGTTTCACCATAAGTGACCGGGTTGTTCACCTCGCCGGTGCCGCTGAAGTCGTTTGACATGTCCTGAGGGCTCCAGGGCGTGCCAGTCTGCAAGGTCACGATGGAACCGATTTCCCAGCCCTCTAGGATTTGCCCGGGTGACTTCCTGGAAGGGAGGGCATAGGTCAAGTCCAATGTGAAGTGATGCCGTATGTCGTAGTCGCTGTTTCCATATTGCAACCCGGGATTGGCGCTATCGAGGGGAACATTGGCGTCATTGGCGGACATGTCGTCGGTGGCGTGGCTATAAGTATAAGCCGCCGTGAAGGAAAGCCCGTGGGAAGTCCGCTGCGTCAGAACAACTTGCATCGCATTGTAGTGAGACCTGTACATGTTCGACATGTAGTTGATGTACGACAGGTATGGAAATTGGTTTATGAACGGCAGAGGCGAGCCCCCGCTACCCAAAGGTGGCGCGTTGAGGTCCTGCAGCCCCAACAGCTTCACCCCGTGGTTGCCAAGATAAGCCACTTCTAGAGAGAGGTTATTGGTGAGCATGCGTTGGACGTCGAGAGTCCAATTGACGAAATACGGGATTCGCAGATTCCGATCGAAGGCTGTGGTAGTGCACTGTGCGGCGTCACTGCACGTCAACTTACCGGCACCGGCGAAGATGGGTGTTGCGCCGTTGGTCTGCCACGCATTGCTCAAGGTTGACGTGTCCGGGCTGACGACACCGCTTGCGATGGTGCCACTCCCCTGCACGCAAGTTTCAACTGGCGGCGTTCCGACTTGTTGGCAAAGTTGCGCTCCCGTCGGTACATTACCGAGTTGATTCCTGATCTGATTGAGGGGCGGGAATTCATGCAGTATGCTGGCGCCTGCGCGTATAACAGTTTTCCCGTTGCCTCTCAAATCCCACGCGAGCCCGATGCGCGGGGAGAAATTGGTGTGATCACCGTTGTAGGCGGAATTCTCTCCGCTGCCGACCTGTACGAATCCGGTGGGAGAGGTCGGATCGAAGTTGCCCAGGAGGTTGTTTTCTTCCGTGAGGACCGTTTGCAGTTCGTAGCGCAGGCCGAGGTTCACGGTGAGTGTGGGCCGGACGCGATAGTCGTCTTGAATGAAAAGCGCGTAATCTTTGTCATGCATATTCCGCACGGGCTGTCCCACGAAAATGGAGGATCCTGACCCTACATTTCCTTGAAGGAAATTCTCTAGTGATGTTTCGGTGACGACGTCGTTTACGACGGTGTTCCTAAAATTGATGCGGCCCTTCGGGTCGTGCACAGTGGCCCCAGTGGACCCCACGAGCGTCACCTCACCACCGAATTTGAAAGCGTGTTTACCGCGCAGATAGGAAACGTGATCGAGAAACTCCGTATAAGCGCTCGGCCCCACGAACCGGGGCCAGTTTCCTCCTCCCAGGTTGGTGAAGCCTGAAATGAAGATGAGCGGCAGCCCGAAGAAAGTTGGATTGGTCACGCCCGTGTTGATTCCGTAGCCCGTCGGGAGTCCATTGGAAAGTCCCCACGGAGAGGCTGGGTTCGCACTGCGGTCAGCGGATAAATCAGGCGCATACACATGGGTGTAGCCAACCTTGACCTCGTTTACCCAAGTGGAATTCGGAGTCCAGGTCCACGCCCCGGAGCCGACGCGATTTTGGAAGGGAAGATCCGTCTCAGACCATGGCGCCGAAATTGCCCCTGGATTGTCATCCCACTGGCCGTACCCCTGGCCGATGAAAAACATGCCACTCAGACTGTTTTTCTCATTAGGATGATAGTCCACCTTTGCCAGGCCACTATACGTACTATTATTGTCAGACAGAGTGAACAAGCCGGTCGGAAAAACCTGCTGCGGAGAACCAGGGAACTGGGTGCCCGGGTTTATTGGGAAAAGATTTTCGAACGAAGCAGTGGCGGGTGAGGGTGTGCAACTGCCGGCCGGCAGGCCTGCTAATTGGGCGCTGAGTGCAGACACCTTGGTGCGACCTACCGCGTTGCAGGCGTCCACTATGCTCAGACTCGTATCACCTATGGGGGCGTCGACGGGGGAGCTCAACGCCGGTGTCACTCCCAGGTAAAGTTTCTGACCCTCGAAGCCCAGGAACCAGAAGATTTTGTCTTTCTTAAGGGGCCCACCGACGGTAGCGCCGAACTGCTCGATGGAGAGCGGGGGGGTTGCCGCGTCCGACGGCTGGAAAAAGTTCTTCGCGCTCCACGCGCCGTCGCGGCCATAAGCGTACGCCGAGCCGTGGAGGGTGTTCGTGCCCGACTTCAACCCCACGTTGACTTGCACGCCGGGCTTCCACCCAAATTCGGCCTTCGGAATTTGCTCGGTATTCATCTCCTGGATGGCGTCGAGGGGCAGGATCGTAGATGCATCTCCCGCCAGCGCGTAGCCGTTAATGACTTGCTGATTTGTGGCCCAATCGTAGTTGTTTACGCCGTCTACCAGGAAAAAGTTGTCATTTTCTCGCATGCCCATGGCGGTCTGTTTAGTGGCTCCCCCGCCAGGCGCGTTCACGAAACCCGGGCGCAGTGTGAGCAAGTTGATGTAGTTCCTGCCATTCAGCGGGATTTCACTGACCGTCCGGTTATCGATCGTGCCGGTTAGGGTAGCGGTGGTGGTTTCTATCAGTGGAAGCGCCTCGGTTACGGTAATCGCCTGGGTTTGCTCACCCGGCTGCAGAGTGACATCGGCGCGCGCATCCTGCCCCACGCCTAATTGCATGCCCTCACGAGTGAACGTCCTGAATCCTTTGGCCTCCACGCGAAGCGAGTACATATCGGGATCCAGATTTGGCGCCACGTACTCTCCCGCCGAGTCTGTAGTCAAAGTGCGCGAAACGTTTTTTTGCACATCGGTGACGGTCACCGTCGCGCCCGCTATCACGCCTCCGCTTTGATCCGCAACTGTGCCGAGCAAGCGCGCCTGATTGACCTGCGCGAGCAAGAAACTCGGTAGAAGGCACAGAGCGACAATGGCGCTCACGACTTCTGTCAGCCGCGTGAACCGGTCCTTAAATGACGCCTGCAAGTGTGTACACTTCATGGCGGCCTCCCTCAGGTGCGGATTTGATTTAATAATGCTGAGTCTTCTTCGCGATGGGTTGGAGCGATAGCATAGGGAAATTTGAATGTCAATTGGATTAAAAAGCGCCTTGTGGCCCCTAATCTATTTAGAAATTTCATCATTGGTTGACTCGGCGAAGGCGGACACTCCGGCGACACCAACAGTTTCAAAGGAAAGAAATACTTCTATTCAGTAATTAGAGAAGCAATTTCACGCACAAATTCAACCGCACATATCACGTGCCAGCGACTTCCAGAATCATTGCAGTTGACTCTTCAGGACGTTGGGCGTAAGGTCCGGAACAGAATAATTATATTTTCCGATAATCCTCGGGGCAAAGCACAGCACGTAGAAGTTTTTCCGCGCGCGACCTGACATGGGAGGCAAATCATGAGTCGTGTACTCACCTTTCGGATGGGGCTCGTTTTACTGCTGGTGTTCCCACTTGCGGGATGGATCGCCCGCGTGGAAGCAAGGCAGGCGAGACAGGCTGGAAATGCAAATCAGATCAACTCGAGCGATATTGGAGGCATGGTTTCCAGCTCAAAAGGGCCTGAAGCGGGAGTCTGGGTGATTGCGGAAACCACCGATCTGCCCACGAAATTTGTGAAGATCGTAGTTACCGATGATCAGGGTCGCTACATGCTTCCGGAGCTGCCAAAAGCCACGTATCAGGTCTGGGTGCGGGGATATGGTCTTGTGGATTCGGAGGCCGTGCAAGCAACGCCCGGCAACACGATCAACCTCACGGCAGTGATTGCACCGACAGCGAAAGATGCCGCGAAATACTATCCGGCTGTGTATTGGCTTTCTCTGATCAAGGTGCCCGACAAAAGTGAGTTCCCTATGAAGCCCACGCCCATGCCTCCGTTCAAGGGGGAAACAGCGGGGCCAGGCCCGGCGGCGCCGAACGCGATCATGCCGATCGCGCAGAGGGAAGGCGCCGGCATGGCCAACCAACAAGCGGTGCCGAATGAGGAAGCCCTGGCGCTGCGTCCCATCGCCACACAGGAGCAATGGATCGACGTCATGAAACAGGGCTGCCAACAATGCCACCAGCTTGGCGATTTTTTCACGCGCGATCTCACGCACCTGGCCCGATTCAATTTCAAATCTCCTGCGGAGGCGTGGGCCACGCGCATCCACTTCGGTCAGGCCGGCGCTGACCGCATGAGCGGCACGCTGCCCCGGTTCGTCGACCAGGAACGCGCTGTCAAAATGTTTACGGATTGGACGGACCGGATCGCGGCAGGCGAGTTGCCGCCAACACCACCGCGTCCTGAAGGCGTCGAGCGCAATCTGGTGATTACGATGTGGGATTGGGGAAAGCCCTCTGGGCATCCCCATGACGAGATCAGCACGGACAAGCGACATCCCTCGGTGAACGCCAACGGGCCGGTTTACGGCGCCGATTTCAACGATGATGACCTCTTGTGGGTCGATCCGGTTAAGAATACCGCAGGCGCAATCCGGGTTCCCACAATTGCGGACCGGTCGACAATGAATCCGACGTGGCCGAAGAATATCTCCGCCCCGTCGCCATTCTACGGAAATCAGATTCTATGGAATGGCGTGGGTGGACCGCATAACCCGATGATGGATGAGAAGGGCAGAGTATGGGTAACGTCGAATATTCGGCCGGCTGAAAATCCCGATTTTTGCAAGGCGGGATCGGATTCCCCCTTTGCCCAATATTTCCCGTTGAAGACGGCAGGAAAACACGCCGCTGTCTACGATCCGGAGACAAAGCGATTCACTCCCATCGACACCTGCTTTAACACGCATCATCTTCAATTCGGGTACGACAAAGACAACACTCTATTCTTCAGCGGGCCGGGCGGCCAAGCGTTCGGCTGGCTCAATACTCGGGTCTTTGATGAGACCGGAGATGCGAAGAAGGCCCAGGGATGGTGCCCCGCTTATCTCGACACTAAAGGAGATGGCAAGATTGATCCTGCGGTCGACAAGCGAATCCCTGTGAATGGCTATGGCGCCATCGTCAACCCCGCCGACGGCTCGATCTGGTTTGCCACCACCAACCCCACGCCCGGTCATCTGCTTCGCATGACTCTCGGCTCTAATCCACCGGCCACCTGCATGGCGGAGGTTTACGAACCGCCTTACTACAATTCCAAGGCGCCCGGCTTGTCCGGGTATGCCCCGCGCGGGGTTGATATTGATCGCAACGGCCTGATCTGGACTGCCCTCTCTGGCAGCAGTCAGCTTGCGAGCTTCGACCGGCGTAAATGCAAGGTGCTTAACGGACCCACGGCGACCGGCCAGCAATGCCCGGAAGGTTGGACTCTCTATACCGCGCCGGGACCCAAGATGAAAGGCGTAACGGATGAAAGCAGCGCCGATTTTGAGTATTACAATTGGGTAGACCAATTCAATACGCTTGGCTTGGGCGAGAACATTCCGATTGTGACGGGCACCAGTTCGGACTCACTGCAGGCGTTCAACCCCGCTACGAAAAAGTGGACAATTTTACGCGTGCCCTATCCGATGGGGTTCTTCTCAAGAGGAATGGATGGACGGATTGACAGTCCCAATGCTGGTTGGAAGGGTCGCGGGATCTGGGCGACCTACGGCGGGGATATGACCTGGCACATTGAAGGCGGCGCTGGGACAAAGAACAAGCTCTTGAAGTTCCAACTTCGCCCGAGTCCTTTGGCTGACTAAATTGGCAAATAGTTGCGCTCTTTGCGGGAGCAATCTTTTGGGCGCGGCTTCATTTGGAATTGCCTGATTCGAGGGATTTGCATGCTGACGGTAACGGGTGTACGTTATCGGGCGGCGCGGAAGTCAAAGTGGAAATTACAACCGAAAGTATTCTGTCTATACTGCACCCGGAGTTTTGAGAATAAATTCGGATCTATCACCTGGCATCAGATTTGGAGAGCCGTCAAACGCATGTAGCGCCGGAAGCTAGAGGATAAATCATATGAAGCGCAATCTCTTGATTGCTGGGGTATTACTGACAGTGGTCTTCACATTGGCAGTTGGATCTGCCGTGCTGCAGAAGAGGGCCACAGCGCAGGCCGCCGGTGTGCAGGCTCCGGTATTTGAGGTGGAACCCTTGTGGCCGAAGCCGATGCCGAACCATTGGGTGATCGGAATGACGATTGGCGTGTCGGTTGATGCCCAGGATAATGTCTGGATCATCCATCGAGGTGGCTCGCTCGAAGCGAAGGAAACATATGGCAACACGAATCCGCCCGGCGCGGATTGCTGCGTGACCGCGCCCCCCGTTCTCGAATTCGATAAGGAAGGTAACCTCATTGGACATTGGGGCGGACCAGGTAAGGGCTACAATTGGCCCAACTCCAACCACGGAATCACGGTCGACTACAAGGGGAATGTTTGGATTGGCGGGAACGGCCGCACCGTGGATCCCAAAATGCAGGATACCGGGGCCAGCACAGCGCCGGAAGCAAGTCAACCGGGCGCCTATGCGGACAATCAAATCCTGAAGTTCACTCAGGATGGAAAATTCCTGATGCAAATCGGGCATCCGTTCAAGAGCAAAGGCAGCAACGACACCGAAAACCTGAAAGGTCCGGCGAAAATGTTCATTGATCCGAAGACGAATGAACTGTACGTCGCCGATGGGTATGGCAACAAACGCGTCATCGTGTTCGATGCCGATACCGGGCAGTACAAGCGGCATTGGGGCGCCTATGGGCACAAGCCGGACGACACCGACCCTGGCAATTACAACCCGGACGCGCCGATCGATCAGCAGTTCCGCAGTCCGGTGCACTGCGCGCAGCTCGCGGACGATGGTCTGCTGTATGTCTGCGACCGGGTGAATGATCGTATCCAGGTATTCAAAAAGGACGGCACCTTCGTCAAAGAGCAGATCATCGAGAAAAGGACGCTGGGTGACGGATCAGTTTGGGACATTGCTTTCTCGCGGGATCCGGAACAGAAGTACATCTATCTCGCAGATGGTGCCAACGAGAAAGTGCATATCCTGCTGCGCGACACCCTTCAGATTCTGACGAGTTTCGGGGATGGCGGACGACAGCCGGGTCAATTCTATGCCGTGCACAGTATTGCTACGGATTCGAAAGGCAACATTTATACAACCGAGACTTACCGTGGGCAGCGCTTACAGAAGTTCGTTTACAAGGGGCTGGGCCCGGTCACAAAAGAAGACCAAGGCGTCCTCTGGCCCAAAAATAGATAGGTGTTTGGAACCTTTCCTATGAAAGGTTCCAAAATGCCATTTATAAACGGAGATAATTTTCTCAAGTCCCGATAAACACGGATTATCGGGATGTGCCCCAAACTTAACTTCGCGCAGTTTTCGCGTTTAGGCCAAACTGATCGAAGGTCTCCTGTTAAACACTCGACTTCAGGCTTCTTGCCCAAAGCAGATAAAGCCAACCACCACTTTCCTCATTAGATTATTCATTTGGATGTATTACGTTTTGGGTGTCTTCCCACGGAGTTACGTAGTGGTTCACAGCTTCCAGCCCCAGTAATTTTTTCAGCCAACCACACTTACATTCCACATCGAAGGAATCGCCGTCGATACCCTCAAGGTTGCGCTCCGCGCTTTTAGCAAGAATGACAAGCGGTTCCTTGCATTGTCCGCACCGAAACAGGAGCGAGTGTACGTAAATTGGAGGTTTCCCGTCCATGACAGCGCGTCACCATCCGTCCAAGAGATAGGACGCAATCTATGTTCCAATTTGGATCACAACGTAAGTTGTTGAAAAGTATGGGTTGAACATATCCCATACAATTTTTGTGGCAATCAAAAACGGCCTATACAATGTAGTTCCTTCTCAGGTAATATTCCCGAAACAATACAGTACTATTCACGTCGCCGTCCGGGTCCCCCACAATAGAGCGTGTGAGGAGCCAGAATGCCCGCACCTTAGTACATTTTCAAACAACAACCAGATGGCAATGAATATTGGGCCGAGGGCAGGAGACGCCTCCGATGGATAAGCCAGAGGCCTAAATTGAAAATTCCCGTTTGGGACGGTTCGACGAGGGAGAATTGGGAATAGAATAATGCACCACGCTAATGTTCTGCGGGCGATTACTCACCGATTGCAACAGCAGCCCGCCAATGGCCTGTCGAACCTGGAATTCGTGCGCGCGTACCATAGTAATCACTCCGAGATCTTCGAGTGCAAGCGCCGCGGAATTCCCGACGGGCCACCCGTTCTATTAAAGTGGAAAATAGGCTACGGCTCAGCAGAGACGGCCGCCGGCGTGGCCATTCGCGAGTTTGCTGCGCTCGAAAACATTTGGAAGCGGTCCGGTCTGGCACTTAATGGAAGTATTCCTCGGCCTATCTCTCTCCTTCCCGAATTGGGCGCCTTGGTGACTGAGAAGCTCCCGGGGAGGGATCTTCGCAAGATTCTCCAGCGGGAAGGGAACCTCATAGTGGGCCCCTTCCGACAAAAAAGGCTGAGCCAAGTCGCATGGCTGATCGGTAGGTTTGTCAGGAAATTTCACGATTCAACGCTCGGGAAGCCCCAGGCCCATGATTCTCATCAGTTCATGGCAGGGATGAGGGTCTGGCTGGAACAATGTTCCGCTGGGGGCATGGAGGCTTCGGCTACAGAAGAAATCTGGAAATTAAGCGAGGGACTTAGTCATCAAATGGAAGGGAAACTTGCCACAACGGCGGCGAAGCATGGGGATCTTATCCCAATGAATATTTTGGTGGAAGGCGGCCACATCGCCGTGTTGGATTTTGAAAGCTTTCGTGATTTCGATGTCGTTTATGAAGATTTGGGCATGATCAGCGCGTACTTAGGCTTACTGAAACTGTCGAATCTTTATTCGGGACGGGCGATCGAGGGGATGATAATTCGTCTCTCGGAGGGTTACGGGAACCTGGAAAACAAAGAGTTGCTTCCTCTCTACACCGTGCGGGCTGCCCTAAATATTGTTGCCTGGCAGCTCCCACAGGCCAAAGGTCCTCGAATGAGCGCAAGAGAACTTCGGCTACGACAACACTGGTTGCTGGCGATAGCTCGTAGGCTGCTCACGTAGGTCGTCTAACCTGGATTATTCACGATTTGTTTGGTGAAAAAGTAAGGATGTTCCAAAAAGTTGATAAACACTGTCACGGAAATCTAAGTAGGCGCACTTATAGTTTCCGTTCGGGATCGTAGTTCCTCAAAAAAGACATAGCGAACCCGGGCCACCGGCGCTTACCGGCAGTGAGACGAATCTCGTAATCAACGCCACTAGGGCCGCATCGGTGCTCTCTCAATGTTTCAGTTCACAGCGCCGCACGTAATTGGAAATCATCCTATACAATGCCGAGTAAAATTGGGTTCGTTAATCGCTAGGGTAAGAGGTGGTCGCGCGATCAAGGCCGCTCCCGAGCATGTCCTATTTTCAGGGGAGGCTTGCACAACCGGGTGTCGGCCTCATAACGCCGCTTCGCACAGCCCGAGTTGATCCGAGCAACGCGTGTCTGCTACCCTGCCGCCAGATAAAGTGGAAGAACTGCGACCATGAGTGATTTCACTTCCTTTGAACTAGAGAGAGTGCCGGAGAAATATGACAGAAAATATGAGCGCTGCAGCGATCAAGAAGTTGCTCAGACCAGAGCGCTATGAGGATTCGCTGATCTTTGAGCGAAAGCCTTTCAGCTGGCCTCGCGGCAAGACATTGGCTGTGTGGATTATCCCCAACGTAGAAGCCTGGGCATACGATTCACCGGAGGGACTAGCCACGTCTCCGAATATCCGAAACGTAGTCCCGGATGTAATCAATTATGCGTGGCGAGAATATGGAATTAGAGTTGGCTTATGGAGAATTGCGGACGTCTTGGAATCCTCGGGGGTTCGGGCGACCGTAGCGTTGAATTCTTCTGTGTGCGATATATTTCCGAGAGCGGTGGAAGAAATGACAAAGCGACATTGGGAGTTCATGGGGCACGGATTTACGAACAGTCAGCCTCTGTCTCTCCTTTCCAGTTCTGGCGAAGAAAAGGATGTGATCCAGACCACGCTCGATACGATTCGGATAGCGACGGGCTCGCGACCAAAAGGATGGTTGGGACCGGCTCTCGCGGAGAGATTCGATACACTCGACATCCTGGCTGAGGAAGGTGTTCAATACGTAGCCGACTGGAACAATGACGATCAGCCCTATCGCATGAAAGTAAAAAGTGGAAAGATGCTTTCGGTTCCTTATTGCATGGAGCTAAACGATATCGGGCTGTTTTCACGACATGGCTATACGGGCCTGGAATATCTTGGTGCGATCGTCGATCAATTCGAGACTCTCTATTCTGAAAGCGAGACGCATGCGCGAGTGATGGGGATTCCCCTTCATCCTTTCCTGGTCGGACAGCCGTTGCGCATCAAATATTTTCAAAGAGCGATTGCTCACATGAAAAAGTTCGATCGAGTGTGGTTTGCCACAGGAAGCGAAATTGCCGAAGCATATGAGCAAGTTTGTTCCTAGCATGCAGAGACGCTAATCGTTCGCATTCCGATCGTAAACATGGGCTTGCAAGGGGAGTTTCAAGATGGAGATAGGCATGTTTCGAAGTCGCTGGTGGATTGTCGCAGCTTCGCTGATGGCTCAATTCGTGGGAAGCGGGGCGATCAACATATTCGCCTTCGGCGTGTTCTTGAAGCCTGTCGCCAATGATCTAGGTTTGGGTCGAGGAGTTTTGTCTTCGGCCCTTTTGCTGGGCACCTTTATGACGGCCGTGGGGTGCCTTATTTTCGGTACGTTTTTTGACCGGCTTCGAATCAGAATCGCTTTGCTGCCCGCGATCGCCTTGTATGCCTTGAGCGTAGGTTCGTTTGCTTTCCTCCGGCCATCCCTCGCGATTGTTTACGCTCTTTTCGGCCTTTCGGGATTCTTCGGGGCAGGACAAACACCGTTAGGCTATTCCAAAGTCATCGCCCAATGGTTCAATAAGGAACGCGGTCTGGCGTTGGGAATCATACAGGCTGGAATTGGCGTCGGAGGCATTTTTGTTGCCCAGCTTGCGAGGTTGCTGATCGCCGACTTCGGGTGGCGGAAGGCATATTTCGGCATTGGCATTGTCATCTTCATGGTTGCTTTTTTGCCGGTGGCAATCTTTGTTCGAGAGCCTGCTTCTGTTCTGTCCGCGCGCCTGTCAGCAAGACAAGGCCTCCGCCAGGATAAAGTGGTGTCTGGTCTGAGAGCTGCCGAAGTGTTGCGGAGATCCCGGCACTTCTGGATGCTCGCAATCGCGTTCTTTATCGTCGTTCTCACGGCGAATGGACCGTTGATTCACGCTGTCGCATTGCTCACGGATCGGGGGATTTCGATAACCAGAGCAACGGCTGCATTGTCGGCGGCCGGATTTGCCATGATCGTCGGTCGCCTGTTGTCTGGGTATTGCCTCGATCGGTTCTTCGGACCTTATGTAGCAATTTTCTGTGTCGGCGGTGCGATGGTCGGCCTCGGCCTCCTGATTAGCGGGTACGGGGGAATCGTTCCAATAGCCGGAATCATACTTTGCGGGTTGGGAATGGGAGCCGAGGGGGATATCGTTCCATATTTTGTAAGCCGGTATTTTGGTTTACGCTCTTTTGGACAGATTTACGGGTACTTATTTGCTGTCTTCATGATTGGCGTGGGGGTGGGCCCGTCTCTAATGGGGTTCTCCTTCGACCGCTGGCACTCGTATGCTCCAATGTTTATCATTTTCGAGTTTGCGCTCTTGTTGGCATGTATCATCTTTTCGTTCTTGGGACCGTACCAGTTTCCACCCGAAGAGCAAATGACGGATGGCGAAGAAAGAAAAATACTTTCGGCACTTTCTTCACCGACGATTGGCGATGCGGCAAAGCCGTAGATTGCAAGCGTGGAAGGGTTCCTTGTCTGGAAGAGAATCCGTTATGCAGTGCTGACTGCGCGATAGTTTTTCGTGGAGGAACCAAAAATGAAGCCGCCCATTTGGGACAAGTTTCTTACGGACCGGGATAAGGCCGTGTTCTCCGCAGGGGGCTTCGGGGCGCGAATGGGCTTTGGCAAGCGGCCGGCGCTATTGGTGGTCGATGTCAACTACGCGTTCTGCGGCGATAAGCCGGAACCAATTCTTGAGTCGATCAAGCGCTGGCCCACTTCCTGTGGAGAGGAAGCATGGGAAGGGGTAAGTGTCAACAAGCGGCTGATCGAAGCGGCGCGTGCCAAAGGCCTGCCTGTCATCTATACCACCAACAAGAGACGTCCTGACAAGTGGGACAACGGCAGTTGGGCATGGAAAAACACACGCCAAAATGAACGACCGCGGACGCAAACCAATCATGATCCGAATGAGGTTGTGCAAGAGATTGCCCCGGGCCCGAGGGATATTCTGATTCAAAAGCAGAAACCGAGCGCCTTTTACGCCACGCCTTTGCAGAGTTATCTTACGCTTCTGGGTTGTGACAGCCTGCTCGTTACTGGAGCTACGACGAGCGGTTGCGTTCGCGCAACGGTTCTCGACGCGTTCAGCGGCAACTATCGCGTTACGGTCGTGGAAGATGCCTGCTTCGATCGTTCGCAGGCCTCGCATGCTGTGAGTCTCTGCGATATGCACGCGAAATATGCCGACATTGTCGAAAGCGCCGAAGTTATCGACTTCATCTGTGCGCTTCCTGCAGGGATGTTTGATTTACCGGCAGGCGAGCCAGCATTGCAGACTGCAGCAAGTCAACCCTAGCTGGACTGTGAACGCGCCGTTATTTTAGGCTTCCCAGTCCGATTAAAATTCAACTTCCCACAACCCTTCCTGGCCGCCGCTCCGCCCGTTTTTCCATTTGCGCTACGAACTGACGAGCGATTTCGCTCCCAGTTGCGCGCCAAACGCCTCCGTGGCGGCAGATATACCCGAGTGCTGCATCGAATGCATCGATGCGATACGGCATGCCAGTCAGATAAGGATGAATCGCAATGGCCATGACCCGGCCGGATTCTTCGCCCTCCCGATACAAGACGTCGAATTGCCGGCAGATCATCTCCTGAAATTCAGACGCTGTTCGGTGCATCTGTTCAAAGGCAGGCTTGTCGTTGATGTCATGACTGTACGGCAAGGAGACGAGAGTTCGGCCGCCATCCAGGTTCATCAAGTAGGGTTGGTCGTCGTTGCACCAATCGCACACATACTCCACTCCTTCGGCTGCGAGCAAATCGAGCGTGTCCCAAGTCTCTTGCAGACCGGATCCCAGCCAGCCCGCCGGCCGCACTCCGGTGGCGCTTGCGATGGTGGCAAGGCTGTCGCGGATAATATTTGCCTCTTCACCGGGCGGCGCCTCATTCAGACGCCGTGTGTTCGTCCGATTGTGACCCATCCATTCCCAATTGCGAGCTTGGCCCTCTTCGATAATCATCGGATGCCGCACGCAGACATCGCTGTTGAGCGCGACGGTCGCTCGGATTTCGTGCCGATCCAGAACCTGCATCAACCGGAAAACTCCTACGCGGTTGCCGTAATCTCTTGAAGACCACAAAGGGATGTCGGGAATTTTCCCGCTGCCGGAGCCCCCCGGTCGCTCCTCAAGAGAAAAGAACTCGATATTCGGGATGATCCAGAGCGCCACTCGCGCGTTCCCTGGCCATGTGAGACGCGGTCGACGAACTATCGGTGAGTACGGAAAAGGACCGTATGCGTTCGGCTTCATGATTAATTAGCTCGCTTTTCGGGCCCGCTCGCCCCTAAGGTGAGTTTCAACTTCGTCGATGTGCAGCACGTCGGTGTACTTGTGATGTAAGTCGAACAGATTCACTTTGTGCGACAGCACGCACCTGTCAAAACAGCACTCCTCCACTAGAACGACGTGAAACCCGTACGAGTACGCATCGACCGCCGAAGCGCGAACACAGCCCGAGGTGCTTTCTCCGCAAATAATTACCGTTCTTATGCCGAGTTGGGTCAGGTGCGCCTGCAGTGGAGTCCCAAAAAACGCGCTGGCCCGCTGCTTGGTAATCACGACGTCGTCCCGCTCAGGCTTAAACTCTGGTCTTATGGCATAAGCCGCGGCGTCGTTCCGCGGCGCTTGACGCTTGGTCGCATTGAGACCTTCCGGTCTGGTGTTCGTCCGGACGTCCATCGTGGAATAGAAAACAGGAATCCTTGCCGAACGTGCCGCTGTGAAAAGCCGTTTTGTCGGTTCGATCGCAGCCCAGGCATGCTCGCCACAAGAACTCGGATACGCTTTTGAGATCTCCGCGATCGGCCGTGCACCACCCTCGTAGGCGAGTTCGTAGAGATCAATTGCAAGCAACGCAGGCGAGGGGCCTACGAAAAGCTCGCGCTGATAACGGGAGTATAGATCGAGGACATCACTTGAAACGACATCTCTCCAACAATGATCTTCGAAATCGTTTGGCATTGCCCCCATCCCGAAAAGGCCTTATGGCATTGATCGTCCGGCATTGTCAAGTCTGCCGAGCGCCATGTGCGGGGGCCATGGCATGTTCCCTAGCTGTTAGGTTTTCTCTGTCCGTATTCAATGCTCGTATCTGAGGGGCCAGAGAAACGTTGCCGCGACGTTTCGTGCATCTTGACCGTGCGCCGTTTAGATGGTGACGGCGGCCTTTGATTGTTCTCTTTCAAGGTCCTTGCTAAGTTGGCCATCCGCCGTCGTTACAATCTTCCTCAGGCAATGTCACCATTCCGTCTCGCCCAACGATGCTATGAAATTAGATAATTCAGTTGGTGCTATTGAAATCGTATAAAATTTCTTCGGGTACGGCGGTCAGTTGTAATATTCGGGAGCGTGCTTTTGCCTGGAAAAGAAATTGATGTCGTGTCCGATCCACAATTGCGACCCGGACTTCGCCAAAAACTCCTGAAGCTTCTTCCGCGACTGTTCCGTTATCCCCGGCCCCTTTTCGCGCTCGGGCATGGAATCTAATTTGAGATCCTCAGGGTAATGATAGACATCGCCGCTCAATACAACACCTCCGGTTATCGCAAGCTTCACATAGAGCGACTGGTGCCCGGGGGTGTGGCCTGGCGTAAATAGGAGCACAACCGTGCCATCACCAAACACGTCGTAATCGCCTTCGATGATTTTCGTTTCGCTGTTCCTGAGAGCGGCATCTGAGGGACTGACCTGCACGTTCGGGCCAAACATCATGTCGTAGTCACCTTTGTGCACGAGGAAAGTCGACCCCGCAAAATCGTTGGCGTTGCCAATATGATCGGCATGCGGATGCGATGTCGCCAGAAAATTAATCTTTGATGGGGGATATCCTATTGCTTCCAACTGGCTTTTCACTTTCTTGGTGACGAGCACGAAGGACTGTAAAGGCAGGGGGTTAGGCGGGTCACCAAGCAGAGATTCATTGAACGGACGGCCAAAATAACGATCGCCAAGACCGGTGTCAAATAGCAAAGTGCCTCGAGGGTGGACGATCAAATAGACCGGACAAGACATGTTGCTATTGCTGACTTGCTCCCTGGTGAGGCCAAATTTTTCCGGGGCGTCGATTATGATGCTTCCGCCATCCAGCACGTAAAGGCGCAAGGCCTGAACCGCGGACTGCGCCTTTGCCTGGCGAGCGGTGACGACGAGACCAATCACCAGCAATCCGGCGGTAATCCAACTCAGCACGATCTCCCTTGTTTTTATTTTGCGCACGGTGCACACCTCCTCCTGCTACGGACACGACC